>Ga0126332_10000054_pt1 | contig 46588 bp, 41 predicted proteins | sample InaspJWI42metaG_FD_94482 | JGI IMG/M metagenome (GOLD analysis project Ga0126332, IMG submission 94482) | Marine gutless worms symbiont microbial communities from Oahu, Hawaii - Inanidrilus sp. 2 OAHU.JWI-42 metaG | ecosystem: Host-associated > Annelida > Digestive system > Unclassified...
CCGTATCTGTCGGATCAACAAAGATGTAAAAGAACCAATAATGTTAAAGGGTAACCATAAAAAGTGTCACCTATGTCTCTGAACTTTTTGTTACCGAAGTTCTTGACTTGTTGAGCCCGTGGTGCACGGCCCTGTGGGCTGTCCTGAGCTTCTCGGAAAAGGCGCGCTCAGCACAACTCGCTGCGCTCAAACAAGCACTTCGCTTTTCTCGCCTTTTCGTGCGATGCTCGGCGCGCCCCAAAGGGAAGAAATCTAACCCAATTAGATTGTCAATCCCTGCAGACTATGAGTCGTTTTATTCAGACTTTGATGCTTCAATATCCACCAGTACCTGCTTGGGAGTGACCTTGTCGCCCTCGGCGCAGTTGATTCGGGTCACCACACCATCAAAGGGGGCTGTCAGGGTGGTGTCCATTTTCATGGCGGAGACCACCAGCAAGCCCTGTCCCTTTTCCACGGTCTCACCGGTAGCTATCAAAATCTTGGTGACGACTGCTGGCATGGGCGGGGATACTTTCTGCGGGCCGTCCTGGGTATCCCGGCGGGCCCGCGTGCTGCGCTTCGTTTCATCTTCGAACAGCCAGGTGCGGCCGTTAACCGTTATCGCTTTGCCCGCAGGCGTAGCGGCCACAAAAGCATTGACTTGCCGGCCGTTTACGGTGAGGTGCAGGTAGTTGTCGGATATGCGTTGATAAGCCGCATCATACTGTTTGTCACCGATGGTGGCTTTAAGTTGCCCTTCGCCTTCGGTTTCAACTGCCAAGGCAATCTTCTCTTCATTACTTCGTAATTTGTATTCCACTATTATCTCCTACCTGTAAGCTGCCCTGCGTAACAAGAAGGTTTTGTTTCCCCTCAGTCTAAATGTCTTCAACCTCTCATTACAGCCGCCAATTCGCCAGGGTCTGCCAGGGGCCCGGTTGGACAGTCGCCTGCGGGCCGGTGCTGGTCAGTCCGGCTTTGGGCGCCATGGCATCCGCTACCCATGCGATGGCCGCCAGGTTTATAGGGGCGCTGTCCGGCGACCAGTCGGTAAAATGGTTCTCGATAAAGTCCGTGTAGGTGGCGCCGGCGGCAAACGGCTGCGATTTCAGGACATCCAGCAGAAAGCCGATCGGCGTTTTAACGCCCAGGACAGTATAGCTCTCCAGAGCCCGGACCATGCGCTGAATGGCCCTTGCGCGGGTTTCGGCATGGACCACCAGTTTGGAGATAATCGGATCGTATTCCATGGGAACCTCCACCCCGGAGTAGACGCCGCAGTCGTTGCGGACGCCCGGTCCGGTGGGTTCCTGTAGAAAAGCGATCGTGCCCGGAGACGGCATGAAGTTCTGTTCGGGGTCCTCGGCGTATATACGGCACTCGATGGCATGGCCACGCATGGATAGATCCTCCTGGGCCAGCGCCAGGGGGCTGCCGGCGGCAATTTCTATCTGGTGGCGGACCAGGTCCACCCCAGTGACCATCTCTGTGATGGGATGTTCTACCTGCAGGCGCGTGTTGACTTCCAGAAAGTAGAAATTGCCGTCCGGGTCGAGAATGAATTCGACGGTTCCGGCATTTACATATCCCGAGGCTTGGGCCGCCGCCACAGCAGCCTGTCCCATTCTGTCACGCAGTTCGGCATCCAGAGCCGGGCTGGGGGTTTCCTCAATGATCTTCTGATGGCGACGCTGAATGGAGCACTCCCGTTCGAACAGATGGATTGCCCGGCCATGGCTGTCGGCCAGGATCTGGATTTCGACGTGCCTGGATTTGGCCAGAAACTTTTCCATGTAGATGGTCCCGCTGCCGAAAGCGGCCGCGGCTTCCCGGGCAGCAGCTTCACAGGCCTCGGCGAGTTCAGCCGGATCGGATACGATGCGCATCCCTTTCCCACCCCCGCCGGCAGTTGCTTTGATCAATATCGGGTAGCCGATCTGGTCTGCCTGCGCCGCCCAGGCGGTTGGATCACCCGCTGCTTCGGTCATGCCGGGGATAACCGGCACACCACCTTTTTGCATGATTTGGCGTGCCGTTATCTTATCGCCCAGATCACGAATAACACCGGCCGGGGGGCCGATGAAGACCAGACCCGCCTGTTCGCAACGCTGGGCAAAAGCGGCGTTCTCTGCTAAAAATCCGTAACCGGGATGAATGGCTTCGGCACCGGTTTCATGAGCGGCGGCAACCACCCGGTCGATGTCCAGATAGCTTTGCGAAGGTTCCGACGGGCCCAGGCGGACCGCTTCGTCGGCTTCCAGTACATGCAGGGCCCGGGCGTCTACATCCGAATAGACCGCCACAGTGCCGATTCCCATTTCGCGGCAGGTGCGCATAACCCGCAGGGCAATCTCACCCCGGTTTGCGATCAGAATTTTCTTGAACATGAGTTTCCTTTTGAAAAAGAAGTTTAAAGACGTTCACTTGAACCCTTGAACCCTTGGACCCTGGGTTTTCACTACATCCTGAAGATACCAAAACCGGGTGCGTCATCCCGCAGGGGCGCATTGAGAGCCGCAGAAATACCCAGCCCCAGTACGTCCCGGGTTTTGGCCGGGTCGAGGATGCCGTCATCCCACAGGTTGGCGGTGCTGTAGTAGGCATTGCCTTCCTTGAGGGCCGCTTCGATGACCGGTTCGCGGATAAAAGCCACTTCTTCTTCCGTCATCGGCGGCTGACCGGCCCGCGCGCGTTGGTCATTGGTGATGGATACCAGTACGTCGGCCGCCTGTGCCCCGCCCATCACCCCGATCTGGTGGTTGGGCCAGGTCCAGAGAAACCGCGGACTGTAGGCCCGGCCACACATGGCATAATTGCCGGCCCCGAAGGAGGCGCCGACCATCACCGTAAATTTGGGGACCGTGGCAGTGGCCACGGCATTGACCATCTTGTGACCGTTCTTGGTGATGCCACCGCGCTCGTAATCCCGCCCGATAATAAAGCCGGTAATGTTTTGTAAAAATACCAGGGGTATTTTGCGGCGGTCGCAGAGCTGGATGAACTGGGTGGCTTTGAGCGCGCTTTCCGAGAAAAGAATACCGTTGTTGCCCAGAATGCCGACCGGGTAGCCGTGAATGTAGGCAAAACCGCAGATCAGGGTGGTACCATACATCTCCTTGAACTCGGTGAATTCACTGCCGTCCACGATGCGGGCAATGACCTCGCGGATATCGTAAGGGGCGGCGATGTCGCGCGGCACGATGCCGTAGATCTCCTTGGGGTCATAGAGGGGCGGCTGGGGATCACGGGTGGACAGGCGGGCTTTAGCGTTGTCCGGTAGGTTGGCAATCAATTCCCGGACAATGTCAATGGCATGGGCGTCGTCATCCGCGTAGTAGTCGGAGACGCCCGACTCGGAGCAGTGCAGTTCCGCACCGCCCAATTCGTCGGCGGACACTTCTTCGCCGGTGGCGGCCTTGACCAACGGGGGGCCACCCAGGAAGATCGCCCCGTGATCGCGGACATGGACCACTTCATCGCTCATGGCCGGCACATAGGCCCCGCCCGCCGTGCACAATCCCATGACCGCCGTGATCTGGGGGATGCCCATCTTGCTCAACATGGCCTGGTTGTAGAAAACGCGGCCACCGTCATCGGCATCCGGGAAAATCTCGGACTGCAGCGGCAGGTAGGCGCCGGCCGAATCCAGCAGATTTACCATGGGAAGGCGATTTTCCATGGCGATGATCTGGCTGCGGATCGTTTTCTTCACGGTCATAGGATACGAAGAGCCACCTTTGATCGTCGGGTCATTCGCCGAAACGAGGACCTCTTTGCCGGCCACCACGCCGATGCCGATGACGATACCGGCTTTGTGGATCTTGCCGTCATACATCCCCTTGGCCGCCAGGGGGCTGATTTCCAGAAAAGGCGTATTCGGATCCAGCAGCAGTTCCAGTTTTTTGGGGGTCGGCAGCTTGTTGTTTTCGGCCAGGCGTTTGAGGGATTTTTCAGAGCGCTCGTTCAACGCTTTGTCCATTTCCGTGTTCAGATCATCCACCAGGGCGGCCATGGCGGTGTAATTTTCGTGATACTCATCCGATTGGGTATCGATCTGGGACTCAATTGCACGCATTAGGTTGTCGTTCCTCCTGTTCGAATTCGTCTATCCAGATAAGGTCAAAGGCCATATTGGACCTCTGGGCCGATGCGTCCTTAACACAACACGGGGGTCAGAGATTGTATGAAAACAAAAAAGATGCCAAACTTCAGATATATGTTTAAAATCTTGAAACTGTTAAATATAAAACAATAAGTGCCCGTTGACAGATAAGCACGTTTCAGCTATATAGAAACATGAATGAAACAAAATGAAACTTACATGTAACTTGTTGAAACATAATCGGCCGGCAGTGGGCGGTCTGGGAGCGAGGCGTGCTGATCCACGATCCAATTACATCGCCAGGTAACGAAAACCTTAAGCGGATACTCGACTACCTCAAAATCAGCTATTGGTTGACGGATCTCAATTACGTTCTGCTGGATGTAAACGAGACCTTCCTCGAATTAACCGGTGCCAACCGCACCAATCTGATCGGACGTGACATGCGTACCCTGATCAGTGATGAAGAACTCGAAATTGTTCAAAATTATAACAATCTGTTGGCTGAAGGCAAAGAATCGGTCCAGTTCGAACTCTATGTATACGGACCGCAGCATAAGCGCAAGATACCGGTACTATATCACCTCTCCATGAATACCGACGAGCAGGGCCGACCAATGACGGTCAACGCGCTTTTGATGGATATCAGTGAACAAAAAAAGATTCGGGATGAACTGGAAAAAGAAAAGAAAATGCTCCAGAGCATTCTTTTCGGTATCCGGGATCACGTGTCGATTTTTGATAAAAACGGGCGTTTCATGTTCGGAAATGCCGAGAGCGCGGCCCTGCAAACCGGCCGCAAAGCACCTCTGCTGCCATTGGGTTCTGATGGGCCGGTTAAACTCGAATTGCCGGTAGCGGGCCAACAACGCCAGTTTCTCGGGCAGATTCGGCCAATATACGACCACGAGGGTCAGCTGTTTGCCCATGCCGAGACTCTGACGGACATTACCGATAACATTCACCTGGCTGAGAAGGAGCAGGAACTGTTCCACTTCAGGCGGCAGATGCGGCGCAACGCACTGCATACCAAAATGATCGGCAGCGGCAAAAAGATGGAAGCGGTATTTGAGACCGTTTTGCGTTGCGCGGAGGTGGACTCGAGCGTTTTAATCATGGGGGAGACCGGTGTGGGCAAGGAAGTGGCGGCCCGCGCGATTCACGCACACAGCTGGCGCAAGGACAAACCCTTTGTAACCGTCAACTGCGGTGCGCTACCGGAGACCCTGCTGGAATCGGAACTGTTTGGCCATGTGAAAGGCGCCTTTACCGGTGCCATCTCCGATCGAGCCGGGTTGTTCACAGAAGCCCACCAGGGCACGTTGTTTCTGGATGAAATCGGAGAGCTGAACCTTTCCATGCAGGTAAAGCTGCTGCGGGTATTGCAGGCCGGCGAGGTGCGTCCGGTTGGATCGGACCGCGCCCGGAAAGTGGCTGTCCGCGTTGTGTGTGCCACAAACCGCAATTTACAGGCCATGGCCCAGAAGGGCGAATTTCGAATGGACCTCTATTACCGGGTGGCTGTGATTCCCCTGGTTATTCCCCCACTGCGCGACCGACCGCAGGATATCATCAAATTGGCCGATGCGTTCATTCAGAAACATCAGCAACAAGACGGCCGTCAATTGAATACCCTCAACCTGCCCACCCAGCAGCTGCTACGCCGCTATCACTGGCCCGGCAACATCCGGGAACTAGAAAATGCCATCGAACACGCGCTTGCCATGCGCCGGGGGCCGGAGATTACCCCGGAGTGTTTTCCCCTCCAGATTCTGGACCCGGAAACTGCGGCTGCGCCGGCACACCACATGGACCGTCCGGTACCAGCCTCGCCCGGCAAAACAAAGAAGCAGGAACGTGAATACCAGGCCATAAGCGCGATCCTGGCGCGGTACGAAGACGATCTGGCCGGCGCCGCGCAGGCCTTGGGTATTTCCAGGGTAACGCTTTGGCGTAAACGCAAGAAGTACAATCTATGACGTTCGTGAAGGTTTAACCGACCTGATTCGGTTGGGCCGTAAATCGATGACCCTGTCTATCCAGGCATGCGGTCTTAAAAAACTGGTCCTAAGGGCTAGGTCAGAGATAATAGGCTATGCCGGGGTAACGGTTTCCGGGTGTTTAGGCTGTAGGCTGAGGACTGTTAGGTAGTTCCTCCCCATGATTGGAAATCATGGATGGGGGTTGTTCGCTATCAGCCATTGGCTTCCAACTGAAATGCAAAGACTGATCGCTAATCACCAAGCGCTAACTGCTAAAAGCTATATCCCGAGGTTTTCCCATAGCCTGAAGGCCTACAGCCTATCAACCTGAATCCGGCCATGCCGGTAAAGCGTTTTTGGTTGCTCACCCATTAAAAAGGCAAACCAATCCTGGTTCTACGGCCAGGATTCCTTATACCCAGCCACCGCAGGTGCGGCCTATTTGTACGTGATCTATTGGAACGGGTTTCACTTGAAGCGGCTAATAGTCGTAGAAAAGCTGTTGGATGTCTTCCAGGCTACGCTTTTTCAAAAGGGCCAGCATGAGCAGAATTCGCGCTTTTGCTGGGTTGAGTTCGTCCGAGACAATGAACCCGTGGTGATCGTCGTCGACTTCCACGTTTCGGTCCACCCGGCCGGTGGGGACGCGTGAACTGCGCACGATGACCACCCCTTTTTGGGCTGCCCGGGCAGCGCGTGCCAAAGTGGCTGCGTTCATGTTTCCGTTGCCGTCACCGGCGATGACGATGCCCCTGGCACCACCGGCCACACATCCGTCGATTAGATCAGCCGGCATATCGATGCAAGCGTAAATAATGTCCACCCGGGGCAGCGTATCGACCGCATCAATGCTGAACTCACTCAAGTAGGTGTGCCGGCGGAAGGGTTTGCGGAAATAGCGAGTGTGACCGTAATTGACGGTACCGATCAGGCCGTTGAGAGGCGACAGGAACGTTTCAACAGACGTTGTGTTGGTTTTGGTTAGGGAGTGGGCCCCGTGGACCCGGTCGTTCATGACGACCAAGGTACCGCGTTCAACTGCCTCCGGGTCGGCTGCCACCGCAGTCGAGTTATACAAATTCAAGGGGCCGTCGGCACTGACTGCCGTTGCCGGCCGCATGGCCCCGGTCAATACCACCGGTTTGCGGCTTTTGACGGTGAGGTTTAGAAAGTGGGCGGTCTCCTCCATGGTGTCGGTGCCATGGGTTACCACCACACCGCAAACGTCGTCATCGCTCAGCAGTACATTGATGCGCTTGGCCAGCGCAATCATGATCTCGAAAGTCATGTCCTGGGAGCCGACATTGGCCAGCTGTTCTCCGCTGATTTGGGCAACAGCGTTGATTTCCGGGACAGCCATCAGCATGGCTTCCAAGGTCATTTGGCCGGAGGCATACCCGGCCTGGGTGCTCGACTCCGCCGAACCCGCGATGGTGCCGCCCGTAGCCAGGATGATCACCCGGGGGAGTTCATTTTCAGGGGGGGTGCTGGTCAACAATGTTCCCGTTGTTGCCATTTGTTGTAGAGGGCTTTGCGGTTATGATGTTGCTGCATTTTACAGAACGCGTCGATTTGGCTTTTGGTAAACCAGCCGTTTTGCAGGAAGTATTCTCCAAAGCGGGATTGCAGGCGGCGCTGTTTTCCAAGCAGGGCCAGCAAATTGTAGGCTTTCAGGTAACCCTGGCGGACGGCGCTCTCGCCGAACTTTTCGCCCAATCGCCGGGCAGCCAGAATCTTACGAATATCCTGCAAGTTCAGCATTCCCCAGTCCATGGCGATCTGGCCCAGGAGGGGGCGCTGGCGCCGTTGCCAAAGGAGTGCCCGGATATACGTTTTCCAGGACACGATCCCGGAATAGAATAGGAACTGCCCAAAGAGCAGATGTCGCTGGGGCACAGATCCGCTGAAAAAGTGATCTGGATTCTTGCGGCGGCGTTTTTTCTTTTCCGGCGGTTTGGGCGCCCTGTCTGCGGAGCGGTAATCTGGGGGCGGGTCGGCCCAGAGAATTCCGTCCGTGTTGATGGCGGCGTTCAATTTGTGATAGGCGCGGGAAACTTCAGCAAACCGGGCATTCATTTCGGAAGGATGTTTGCCCAGGGCGCGAGCCCGGTCCGGATGGGTCTCAAGCGCAATTTTACGATAGGCGGATTTCAATCCCGCTGGCCGGAGATACTTTAAGTACTCCTCTGAAACAGCTGTTTCAGGACCGAATAGAACCAGGCAAGCATTAAAAAGCTCTTGTAAGGGTGTTTCGGCCACCGCTACTCCTTTTATCTGGCGTATCTTCCTTATTTGTCAACATGTTGTGCTTATGTCAAGGAAAAAACTATATATTGTGGCATCCAGTGGCCTATCCGGCGTGACCATGCATTCCGGATTGTGCGTGTTGATATTCCGAGGAATCAACCGGGCGCGTGTATATTCCGAAAACACAAGCAGATAACATCTTTATCGGCAACGGGGCTTCTATTCTTTAGCTTGAAATCGGGCCGACCGGTATCCGGTCGGGTAGCTGACGCAAAGGGGACGGCGATTTTGCAAAGCAGGGCAGAAACTGTTACGATCCGGAACCATGCAGTCAGAGCCGGATATCTATACCCATCCACAATTGGACGCGCAGGTAACGGCTATCGGGGGGACCTACGTTTTTACCGGCGAGCAGACCATTGCCTTTCAGGACGAACGGGTACTTGTATTTACTGGGCACGCCGTGATGGATACCGCCTGCTGCGGTGCCGGCGGCGGCTGTACGTATGCGCTGGTCCCCGGTTTCATCGATACCTACCGCTACCGAAAAAATGACGAAGGCAGATGGCTCTCAAGGGTGCAGTATATCCGTGATGCCGCCACCCGCGAATTCATAACCGCTGTGGTCATTTCCAGATCAGGGGTTCAGCAGGTACAATTTCTATAGGCTACCTCTAATAATTGTCTTTTTGCTCGATTTCTGCGTTACATTGAAATTTTAACCCTCGAAATATTCAATATATTCATCCGGTTAAAATTTCAATGTGCCTTGAACTCAAACAAAAATCCTAATTATTAGAGGAACCCTATAGCATCTCTACTTCGGGGGTATGCTGACCATCGTATTCGATAAGCGCACCGGCCGACTTTTTACCCATGGTGCAATTGACCACGGCGGTGCTATTGTAGGACACCACACCGGGCGTTTCATGGATGTGACCACAGATGAGCAGCCGGGGAGGCTGATCCTGCAGGATCGAGTAGACCGCATTGCTGCCGGCCGAAAAACGGCCCAGCACCATATCAAGGATACCGTGCGGCGGTGGATGGGCCACCAGGACGGTTTCCCGGGTGAGGCAGCACGCCTTAAGTTTGTTGATCAAACGGTTTTCCATAAGACATAGACGGGATCTGAATGGTACCGGAATAGTCCCCCCGATACCCACAAAGCGAATCTGGTTGACGGTCATCGGGTTAAGATGGAGGTTGTAAAGATTTGAGCCATCTTTAAGGATTTGATTGGCGGATCGCGGGTCGGTATTGCCGCGTACTGCCAGAACAGGTACGGGCAGACTGTTCAGTTCTCGGAAGACGGGTAGTGGATTAAAATAATTGGCAATATCGCCGGCGGCGATGAGCACGTCCGGTGCATGCCGGTCAATATTTTTCCGAATCAGATCCAGCCGGTAGCGTTTGGCGTGGATATCGGCAACTGCGTAAATACGCATGTCGTCTCCCGGGATTCAAATCTCACGTTAAGTTGTTATAATTAGCACAGGGGCGTTGAAATTAACAGTCGGCATTATGAGAGGCTATCCAAAAATAGGATTTTGGTTTCCCGCAAAAGGGCGCGCAGGATCTTCGACAAGTGCTGCGGCAGAGAGGTTTCCATGCATTGCGGGACTTCCCGCGCATCGATTTCTTAAATATGGTTCGCAACCGGAGGTTCAGGCGAAGTCAATGCTCCCGTATTTCGAGGGTTGGAATCGAGCACCCAACGAAGTCTATCGGCCGTAGCTCAAGCGCAGGCTAAGGATTGGTCCAATCAGGCCTCGCCAAAGGCTTACGTCTTGGCCTTGGACTACGCAGCACAAGACGCCCGACATGTAGACATTTTTGAGATAAGCTTTAAAAGGCTGAAAGGGAGCGGACGATGGAAAAGCACAATAGTGATGGCGTCAGTTTCACAGCCGGCATTTGGCCGCTTGACCCTAACCAGACCACCCTACTGTTCATCCACGGCTCGGGCGAGACCGCGCTCCTCTGGGAAAATCAGGTTACGGCCCTGGCCACCGATTACAATACCATTGCCTTGGATCTGCCCGGCCACGGGGACAGCGAGGGCCCCGGTTTGGATACCATCGCGGGCTATACCGCGGCCGTGATGGCGTTTGTCGACAAGCTCAGTCTTGCCAATCTGGTGCCCTGTGGGCTCAGCATCGGTGGGGCGATCGTCCAACAGATGCTGCTGGATCACGCCGACGGGCTGCGGGCCGGTATACTGGTCAGTACCGGAGCACGGCTCCGGGTTATGCCGCAAATATTTGAAACGATAGAGAAAGATTACCAACAGTTTGTGGCCCTGAGCCGGATGTTTGCGGCCTCTCCCCAAACACCGGCGGCCGCGTTGGAACCGCTGCTGCAAGCCACCGCCCAGTGCAGCCCACAGGTGACCGCCGGGGATTTCAGGGCTTGTGATCGATTCGACGTCATGGCGCGCCTCAGCGAGATTACCCGGCCGGTCTTGGTCATTTCCGCTGAAGATGACCAACTGACACCGCCCAAGTACAGTGACTTTCTGGAAAAGAACATCACGGGAGCAGTCAGGTGCCGGATACCGGATGCCGGCCACGTAGTGCCGGTCGAGAAGCCGGAAGAGGTAAACCGGTCGATCAAGGAATTTTTGGAAAATATTTCAACCGGATAGAATGGTTGGGGTCTGTATTTATCAAAGCCTTCGGCTGCAGAGATCTGGATTGACAACAGCCTGGAAATATAGGTAAAGTTACCCATGCGGGTTACATTTACAACCCGGTATGCAAACAGGGGGCCGCAAAATGCCCAGAAAGTACCCGGGATGCCCGGTGGTTGTTCCCAGAAATTGCCCCGAATTTAGAAACGGGCGGGTTTGCGCGCTGATACGGGACGATAAAAAATGCCTGCGCAAATTCGGGGCCAGCCGGCCCCGGGTTCATATCGACAACATCGGCGCCGAGCACAAACCCAACCGGCCCCAGCCTATTTGTAACGTCCAGACCACCATCAAAAAAGGTTCGACCTCTAATTCCCTCTATCGTTTGCGATACTAGAAGCATTCTCAAAAAAAGGATTTCAGTTCAAGGTGCGGCGGGTGCTACATTCCCCCGTGTTGCGGGACTTCCCGCTTAATCTGATTTTTAATTGTGGGTCGGAACCGGAGGTGCCAGCGAAGCCAGTGCCTATCGTGGTAAATACTACAGTATTTCGAGGATTTGGTCCGCCCTACAATTAGCAGCATTCCTTACGGAGGCGATTTACTCGCCAATTTCGCGCCCAACGCTGAGATTGGGCTAAAAGACTTTTTTGAGATAGCTTCTAACCTCGATTTCAGCGCCCGTCGCCGGATATCATCCGATTGATTGCAATCTGATGGCTTTTGCCAAACACCATGATTTCTTCCGGCTTAAACTCACCAGCGAGGTAAACGCTTAGAAATTTTTGCGACCCGAGCATGTGCAGGATGAAGCTCAGGTGACCCGAATAGCCGGTTTCATCAATGGACTGCAGTTGGGCCACCGCGGTCCGCGCCTGTTCGACAACCTGACGGTGCACTGTCGGTCCTTGTTCTCCACAAGGTTTCAATGAATAGAGCTGCCGGCAGCTGAATGGTCGGCTGGTATAAATCTGACAGCGCCTGTTTTTTTGTAAAAACGGGCAATGGTTCTTTTTGCCCTGTTCACGTTTACGGATGTCGCGGTTCAACGCCTTGGCAAGTGCGGCTACTTGAGGGCGCCTTAATTTACCCATCTGTTTGCGGATCAAGAGGCCTTCCAGAGTGGTGATGTCCACTGGGCCCATGTTCGTACAGCAGAAGGCGCACCCGGGCTCACAGACCGCATTGCCACGAAATTCAGCCGTTTCTTCCTCAAACCGATTATACACCGTCCACATACGGCTTATTTTTGCATCTATATCCAAGTGGCTCTCCCTGGGGGTCGTTCACTTGAAACCAAAAGCCAGGTTTGGCCCGGGTGGTAATCAAATCCATGCCTGGGTCTCATGACTTTTTGAGATACGGTTGTCAAGGGATATCTTGACGGGTCTGCCGTTCTATGAGACGGTAACGACCGTTGTTCGGGTGGGAGTAACAATTGCGAAAAGGGGAGGAGAAAATGGGGGACCTTGCATATGGATTGGAAGGAAAAGTGTTCGTGGTTACCGGGGCCAGCCGCGGTATCGGTCTGGAGATCGCCAGGCAGCTGTTGGACCAAAACGCGCGTGTCGTGATCTGCGGGCGAAAACCGGAAGGCCTGGCGTCTGCCACTGAAGCGCTCAACGGGGGCAAAAATCTGCTGGCCGTAGCGGCCCATATTGCCAAAGAGGAAGATGTCAATGCCATGTTTGATCAAGCCCTGGAGACGTTCGGTACCGTGGATGCGCTGGTCAACAATGTGGGCATGAATATCGTCACCGGAACCGTGGACGCGGATTTCGGGTTGTGGCAAAAAATCGTTGATTCCAATCTCAACGGCACCTTTCTCTGTGCGCGCAAGGCCGGCCAGATCATGCGCGAGAAGCAGCAGGGCAAAATCGTAAGCATTACTTCCATTGCCGCCCGCCGGGCCGCCCCCTTTATGGGCGTTTATGGAATTGCCAAAGCCGGTATCGAGATGATGACGCAGGTCCTCGCTCAGGAACTGGCGCCTTTCAACATCCAGGTGAATGCCGTGGCGCCTTGCATGGTTCGCACCAAGTTCAGTGAGCCGTTCTGGTCAAATCCGGATATCTATGAACAGGTCGTCAAAACCATACCCCTGGGACGGATCGCGGAACCTGCGGATGTGGCCCACCCAACCCTTTTTCTCTGCAGTGCTGCTGCGGATTTCATTACCGGCCAGACCCTCGTGGTGGACGGTGGCGCCACGGCGGTTTAACGATGCATTTCAAATCGCTGTTTAAAAATTGGCTCAAAAGCAAAGCCGCCCCCTGGTTGGTGTATGTAGTTGTGAAGATCTGGTTCGGTACAGTCCGGGTGCAAATCCTCAACCCGGAGGTCTACCGGGAGTACTTTTTGAACAATACCAGCGGTCGCAATGTAGTGGCCGGGTCGTGGCACCGCCATGCAATCTTCTTTTTTTATTTTTTTCGGAACCTGGGCCCCCGCGGCATCATGATCAGCAAGAGCGTCGATGGTGAATTCACGGCCAAAATTGCACGCTACCTGGGCTATACGCCCATCCGCGGATCCTCCTCGAAAGGCGGTACGCAGGCCTTGCAGCGGTTGATCGAGTTTATGCGCGCGAAGTCCGGGACGCGTTTCAGTGGGACGGCGGTTGACGGACCACGCGGCCCGGCCCGGGTCATGAAAACCGGGATGCTGGCGGTCGCCAAGGAGAGCGGTTCCTGGTTCGTTCCCATGGCCTGCTCCGGGGACAACGTCCTGACCTTTCCAAAGGCCTGGGACCGCACCATCATTCCCAAACCGTTCAGCAAGGTCGTTATGGATTTTGCGGCACCGGTTTTCATAGCACCGGATATTTCGCGGGAAGACCTGGAAGCGCTGCGTCGGCGCACCGGGGCATTGTTGAACGACATGACTGATAATGTAGATCGGTTGTGTGGCTATACAGGAGGCTGAAATGAGCACGGAAAAAGCGCCTTTTAAAGTGGAGATCGACGGTCACATAGGGTGGCTGATAATGGATCGTCCGGACAAGCGCAATGCCATGGGGCTGGATTTTTTCCCGGCGGTCACGGAGCATTTTCGCGCATTTGATCAGGACCCGCATGTGCGGGTGGTGGTTATTAAAGCTGAAGGGAAGTCTTTTACCGTCGGTCTGGACCTCATGGAAGCGGGTGGGATTCTCTCCGACAGCACGGCCGCCGGCCGGGAGGCTCTGCGCCAAAAAATCATCGAACTGCAGCAAAGCATGAATGCCATCGAACAGTGCCGCAAGCCGGTCATTGCGGCGGTACACAGCCACTGTATCGGCGGAGGCATCGATATGCTCAGTGCCTGCGACATCCGCCTGGCGACAGCTGATGCCGTTTTCAGCATCCGGGAGACGCGCATCGCAATCATCGCGGACCTGGGGACGCTGCAACGCCTGCCGGCCATCATCGGCGACGGCTGGTTTCGAGAATTGGCCTTTACCGGCCGGGACTTTTCAGCCGAAGAGGCGCTGCAGATGGGTTTCATTACACGCATTTGCAAAGACCGGGATGACCTTGACATCAAGGCCCGTGAACTCGCGGGACAAATTGCCGCCAACGCACCTTTGACGGTCCAGGGCGTCAAGGATGTCATCCTTTACAATCGGGACAACGGTGTCTACCCGGGACTGCAGTACGTAGCCCAGAAAAATTCTGCCCAACTGCCGTCCGATGACCTGATGGAGGCGGTGACGGCGTTTATGGAGAAGCGGGGGCCTGAATTTAAAGGAAACTAGAAGTTATCTCAAAAAAGCCTTTTGGCAAAATCTCGGCGTTGGAGACAAACTTCAAATCCTCGAAATACTACCTGTATTCCTCCGGTTTAAATTTCGCCTCCGCCTTGATCTTTAGCCAAAATTCAATTTTTGAGATAACTTCTAAGCAGGAATCAAGGGACTGAGGATTGAGTGGTTTTTACTTGACCCACGGCCCCTTGAACCCTATACCTCGAGGATATTGAAAGAAACGCACCACAACCAACCTTATAGATCGATGACCGAACAAAACTTTACCTATACCGTCCGCTGCAAGACTTGCCGCGCCCGTTTCAAGGTGCAGCTTTTCGAGAGCCATGCAAAGAATCTGTTCCTGGTGGACAAACGCGACTGGTACTGTGACAAATGTAAAAAGGCGTATGCGGATAACCAGACTGCTAAACTTTCCCTGGCCCACCGGGCCATTGGATTTCCGGAATTGACCGGTACCCGCAAGATGATCACCTGGGCGGAAAAGATCAGGGCGGAATTGATCAACAAGGTCAAGTATCTGCAGGAGAGCCTGCAGATAGAAGATGCCGATGAGCAGGAAATTTCCAGGCAGGCCTTTGATCAGTTCTACGACGAATGGCGGCAGGAGACAGCGGCGAAGTGGTGGATTGACAATCGGAAGATGACCGTCAGAGAAATTTCACTGCGGGTGGCGGCTCTGGCCGATTCCATTCGGGATCCCCGCAAGTAGCCCCGGCTTGGTCTAGGAGCGGGTGCTCACCTTTTCATCTAAAGCGTTCCGCACAATTCGGGCCAGGTCTTCCCGATAGAACGGTTTTCTAATAACCGCGCTGATGATATCGGCATGCTTGCTGTCGGCCGGCTCCAGGAAGCCGGTGCACAGCAGTATGGGCAGATCGCTGCGCAGATCCTTCACTCGCCGGGCAAACTCGATACCCGCCATGCCGGGCATGACCAGATCGGTAATGACCAGATCATACGGGCGGTTGTCTTTATGCAGGTGCTCAAGCGCGGCTTCCGCGGTTTTGAAGGAGTCGACCGCGTATCCCAGTTCCCCCAGCATTTCCACCAGGACCTTTAGAATACGTTCATCATCATCAACCACCAGAATGCGCTCCCAGCCGACCGGGCTGCGCACTGTCGGTTTCGGCAGGGCCGTTTTTTCCCTGTCCGGCATCACAGGTAGATATATGTGGAAGGTCGTGCCCAGTCCCGGCGTACTGATCAGATCAATGTGCCCCCCGTGGGCGTTCACAATTCCCATCGCCACCGCTAGCCCCATGCCGGTCCCTTGATCCGGTCCCTTGGTGGTAAAATAGGGATCGAATATCTTGGATTGAATTTCGACCGGAATGCCACTGCCGTTATCGGCGATCGTCAGGCGGACATAGTTGCCCGGTGCAAGGTCGGCCTGATCGGTGGGTTGTTTATCTTCCACCATCAGTAAATGCAGGGAAATATGAATGTTGCCCCCGCTTGTTTGCATGGCCTGGGCGGAATTGGTCGCTATGTTCAACAATAGCTGGCTGAGTTGCGTAGCATTGGCCATGACAATGGTTTTGCGAGTCATGATGTGCGCCTGAATCCGAATGTTCGGCGGGATAGACGCTGTCAAAAACTGGACAGCCCCCTCGATAACAGCGGTGATATTCACCGGGCTTTGCTCGTGTTGGCCCTCGCGGCTGAAGATCAGGATCTGCTCCACCATCTGGCGGGCTTTCAGGCTGGCGGCCATCACCTGATCAAGGTACAGGCGGCGCGCATCATCAGGTGGCAATTTAGCGAGCACCAGTTCCGTGTTGCCGACAATGCTTCCCAGGATGTTGTTGAAATTCAGGGCAATGCCGCTCGAAAGCGTTCCCAGGGCCTCCATTTTCTGGGCCTGGCTCAATTGGTCCTCCAGTTTTTTCTGCCGATTGACATCACGCATAAAGTTCAGCGTGGCCGGCTTGGTTTCCCAGGTGGTGGGAACCGTATTGAGTTCCACCCAGATGGTCTCGCCCGGTCGACGTTCCAAACGGAAGGAGCAGGTGGTCAAGCCGGCCATGATCCCGGCTCCTTTTTCAAGATGCTCACGTACGGCGAGCCTGTCGTCCGGATGCACCAGGGATGTAAATGACAGCGGCTGCAGCTCTGCGAATTTAAGTCCGGTAAGCTCTTCGGTGCGGGGATTAATGAATCGGAAGGTTTTATTTTCCAAAATAAAGATACCGTCGCCGGCATGGTCGATCAGTTGTCGGTATTTTTCCTCGCTGCGACGCAGCTGGATCTCCTGGGCCGCAACCGTGTCAAAGGATTGGGAAAAGCGGGATGCCAGCAGAAAGGTCTGGGCCAGGATGAAGGCAATCAGGCCGAACTGAACGATATAGGCCGATTGAATGAACTGCCGCGAATAGAGGATATCATTCACGGCCGTGGCGGAAAGAATGATAAACCCGGCCAGAAAAATGCCGGCACCCTGGCGCTCGTGCTGGAAGGCCCGTATCAGGATGAAAAAGCCGTAAACCAGGGCGAGAATGGTGATCATTTGATAGGCCGGCGTCGTGTAGGAGTAAAAACGCAGGGGTGTGAACAGTACCAGGACAGAAAAACCGATGGCGGCGCCGGCCAGAAACTTGACGGTGTTCCGATCGGATTCTCTGGGAAACAGGGACTGGACAAACAGGGCAAAACAGCCGATGGCCAGGTAAAAACCCAGGTATTCCAATTTGCTCAGTAATTCGAAGGGAAAACCCGGAAAAAGCTGGACGATAAAACGTTCCCCGGTAGTTAAGGTCCGAAGGAGTATGGCCAGGCAACCCAATCCGAAATAGAGCGGCGAAAGAACGTTGCGGCGCAGGACGAACAGGCCCAGATGGTACACGCCCGCCAGGAGAAGGCTGCCGAACAGGATCATGTTGTAAGCAAGGCGTGTTTCGCGGACTTTTTGCAGCTGGGCCGGATCTCCTAGGGTAATCCGTTCCCAAAGACCACCCTGGCGGTGATGATAGTTGGAAATGTGAACTACCAGTTCTAAATCTCCGCCCCGGGCAGGCAGGCTGCCGACACTCGGCAGGAAATTGGGGCTCGAGGTGTCCCGTGATTTGCCTGGTTGGCCGGCTTGAAAGACCTGCTTCCCATTGGCGTAGACGGTCAAAGCCGTCGCCGCGTCGATCATGTGTAGGGCCAACGGCTGGGGTTCAGGCGCCAACCGGATCACGACCCGGTAGCTGGCATAGCCAAAGCCCCTGAGCGGTCGCCCATCCAGGGGATGGTCGTTCCAGACATAGGGTACTTTGAGGTGCTTGGCTGATGTAGCCGTGAGATTCACCTGCGCCCCCGCTGGAGGGATGAATTCTTTCCAGTAAAACTCCCACCGGCCATCCAGTGGCACCTGCCCCATCTGCGCAAAGTTCCAGTGACGCAGATCGATCACGCCCTCCACAACACGGGGAGGCGTTTGCGCGTAGGCCGGTATACCGGGCCCCAGCGCGAGGGCGGCCAACATCCCCAGGATCAGCAGTCCACCCAAATATACAGCCCATCGGTTGCGCAATGTCGATCGCATCTCCCAGTATCCCTTAACTTTGTCAGGCCAACCTGATTAAACACAAAAAATAAAACATAACAAGCCGCCGCTCTCCGGTCAACCGAAGGCGTTGGCTGCATCTGCTTACAAAAGAAAGCGCCGACTACAACCATAACTCCTGGGAAAGATATTTTCGCAACCAGCCACGTTTGCCGTCACTTACCGCCGACAAGGTGAGCGGCGGGTCTTGTCGCTGGCATAAAACGCATTGCTGTTGCCTTATGGGCGGGGCCTGGAATAAAGAGATACGTTCAAGGAGAGCGTTTACGGGCGGACGCTTACGCGCCCAGAATGACCCGTTGGACGGTGTCACACAGCTCTTTTAATTGGTACGGTTTGGGGACCACGGCCACAAACCCAAAGTCTTGCGGGTTGGCCATTACCGGATCGTTGGAGTATCCGCTGGAAGCAATCGCCTTAACGGCCGCATCTTGCTCGGCAATTGCTTTTACAGCCTCCTTTCCGCCCATACCGCCTGGTATGGTGAGGTCCATAATGACTGCATCGTACGGGGTGTCCTTATCCAATGCTTGCAGGTACATCTCAATTGCGGCATCACCGTCCATAACAGTTTCTACTTGGTAGCCCGAACGTTCCAGCATCTCCTTGACGACCTCCAAAATCATGACCTCGTCGTCCATTACCAGTATCTTTCCCTGGCCAGCCGGAATTGTGTCATCGGGTTGAGGTTCGATTGAGGGCTGTTCGAGGGCCGCCGGCAGGAAAAAGAAAAATGATGTGCCCTGGTCTATTGCCGAAGTGAAATCGATAAAGCCGTCATGACGATGAATGATGGAGTAGGCCACCGCCAGGCCGAGGCCGGAGCCTTTGGGTTTGGTTGTAAAATATGGGTCGATAATCTTATCCTTTATATCTGTTTGAATCCCGCAGCCTTGATCAACAACCTCAATTTTTAGGTAACGCCCTCTTTCCAAAACAGGATGTGCCGCCTTCTCGATAACAATGTTGCTGCCGCTTACTTTCATGATGCCGCCCGCCAGCATAGCCTGGGAGGCATTTAGGGTCAGGTTGTTGATCACCTGATTAATTTGGCTGGTATCGATGTCGACCGGCCATAAATCATCGGGAATATCGAACTCGCATTTGACATTCGAGCCCTGCAGGGCGAACTGCACTGAATCATACAGAAAATCACCAGCTGAAGCAGCCTTGCGTACCGGAGCCCCGCCTTTGGAGAAGGTCAGGAGTTGGCGGGTAAGGTCCTGGGCACGCAAAACGGCCCTACTTGCATTATCTAGTTTACTGTTTCCAGCTTCGAAAGAATTCGACTCCAGTTTGGCAAGTTCGATGTTGCCCAAAATGACATTGAGGATATTGTTGAAATCGTGGGCAATACCACCGGCCAACACTCCCAGGGACTCTATTTTATCAATCTTGGCCACCTGGGCTTCCAAACGCCTTTGGGCGGATTGGTCGCGCAGGACAATCACGGTACCGATCAGATTTTCACGCTCATCGAAGATGGGTGCAGCGCTGTAGGCAACCTGACGGGTTCGCTGCATGCTGTCCATGAGGACAAATTGGGCCTCCGAAGTGTGCACTTGCCGGGTTATCAGAACCTGGCTAATTGGATCTTCAAACGGCACACCCAGCGGCCCCAGATTCTTATGGAATATATCCGCGAAGTTTTGTCCAATCGCCAGAGAAGCGGGATAGCCGAGGATCTCCTCGGCAACGGGATTTATGAGGGTAATCTCACCCTCAATGTTCGTGCCGACCACCCCATCCGCAATACTGTGCATGGTAACCGCCAGTAATTCTTTTTCGGCCTCCAGGTTTGTTTCGGCCAATATTCTTTCCGATATTTCACGTTCGAGCTGTTCATTGGATTGGATGAGCTCACGGGTGCGTTCCGCTATGCGCTGTTCCAAATCGGTCTGGGCTCTTCGCAGGGCCGCGTTCATCTGCTTTTGCAGCGATATATTGCGAATGACGCATAACCGCAAAGCGCGGTCCTTCAGTTGAATCGCAGCCAGGGAAATTTCGGCCGGGAAGGTTGTCCCATCGATTCGGCGGGCAGTCACCTCATATGCCCGTGCCGGGGAGACCGGGTTCGATTTTTCCGCTCCGGGAAAACTATCTGCTGAAATCTGCAAAAATGAATGCGGAAGGATATCATTGACGGTCTGTGCCTCAAAAAGAGACTTCCATGAAAGGCCTTTTAGGTGGTCTTGCGTTTGAGCGAACATCGTTTGGAGGGCACGGTTCGAGCTTACAATGTTGTCCTGGTCATCTATTACCATGAGACCATCCGTTAAGTTCTCGACAATCGCTGTTTGGTAAGTGAGGGCATCCTGCAAATCTTGGGTTGCCTTTTCAACATCTGCTTCAAGTTCCGAAATAAAGTGTTTCAATTCGCTGGCCATCGTCCGCATGGAATGTGCCAGCCCGCCGATCTCATCTTTGGAATGCACCGGCAAAGAGGCTGAAAAATCATGTGATGCGACTTGCTTGGCGTACGCGGTGAGTTCGCTGATCGGCTTCGCTATGCCCCGTATCAACAAATAAGTGATGGCAATGGTGATCAGAAAAAAGAAAAAACTGATCAGCTGGGTACGAATGATTGTTTTCCAGATTAAGGCCGTGATGCTCTGCTTGTCCATGCCCACATGTACATGGCCGGCCAGGCCACCGATGAGGCCGACGGATATATCGATAAAATCTTCGCTGTCGGTAACCCGGATATTTTCGTGTCCCAGGGGTCCGCTCTTTTGACCAAACGGTTGCTCGGCCAATATCGTCAATACGGCATCAGGTACTTTGGGTACGAAAGTGTGGGAGACGATTTCCTGCCCACTGTCTTCTACCAGAATATAATAAACACCTTCTATTTCCGAATATTGATCGATAAGGGATTGGATAGTGGCTGCATCGCGGGTGAGAAAAATTTTTGCGCTGGAGCTGGCGATGCTTTTGGCAATCGAAACAGCCTTGCTGCGATATTCTGCGGTCATCCGGGTGTAAAGAACCCAGGCGGAGTATATAGAGGCTGAATTGGCGTAAAAGCCAAACAGGATGATGATAACCAGCAGCGTTTTTCGGAATAATCGTGACATGTTTATTTATGCCAAACGCTCCAATCTTTCAGGACGGTCCATTGGCCGTTTTTCATCGTGGTGTAGTAAACGCTATCGAGAGCCTGATGCTTTTGGGGACCGAATGAAATGGGGACGTCGATGCCGACGTCGTAATTCTCAATTGATTCGATGACCGCTTTTAACCGGCTGCGGTTTACATTCGGCCCCATACGTCTGATGATTTCCACAAGCAACTTGGCATTTAAAAACCCTTCAAAGCTGACCGGGCTGACCGCTTGGAGTTTATAGTCACTATGACTGAATTGGGGTGGCAGGTGTTGGCCGGACGCCTGCAACAAAGTGCCGTATTCACGCACCGCGGGCAGCTCTGCTGTATCGCAGCAGGGTACCACCTGGGAGTTAATCAGGCGGCTCGTGTAGATGATGTTCTTTTTTTTACCCGATTGCTGCAAGAGGGCGGCCATATTCTGGCTGTCTACGAAAGACACATTGGCAATGGGCACCTGCCAGCCCATATCGCGGGCATCGCGTATGAACCCAGCGCAGGCGGCGTATGCACCGATCGAGATAACTGCGTCGGCACCGGAGTCTTTTAAAATGTCTGCCTGCTCCCGGAAACTTTCGGCAAATGTGCTTCCCCGCCGGTACGTTGCTTCACCGACAATGCGCAAGTTGTGGCGCGCCAATTCGCGTCGCGTGCCGTCCCACCCGCTGCGACCATATGCGTCCGCCTGGTAGAAAACTGCAATCCGGGCATAGCCGCTGCGAACCAGGTTTTCGACGATACCAGCCGTTTCCTGTTGATATGAAGCCCTTAAATTATAAACAAAATCGGAATAGGGAAATTCTCGCTGGGGCTGCGCCCCGGTAAATGGGAACAGCATATAAATATTGCGCTCCCGGTAACTTTTCAAAAGCGGCAGTACCCGCGTGACCGTTGGTGTGCCAACGTAGCTGAACAGGCAAAATACGTCGTCCTGCTCGACAAACTTAATCGTATTTTCAATTGCCGGAATCGGGTCGTAGCCGTCATCATAGGCGACGAGTCGGATGGTGTGACCGTTAACCCCACCCATTTTATTGATGTAGTCAAAGTATGCCATGGCGCCCCGGTACAACTCTATGCCCAGACCTTTGGAAGCGCCACTGAAAGCGGCCGACATTCCGATGCGGATCTCTTTGGCCTGCAGCTGCGAAAGGCCGCCGCCCAAACCTGGCAACAGCAAAACGACGGCCAGAATGACGCCGTAGACACGGATTTTCAGGATCATCATCACTCCAATCTAAAACGAAGACCCCTGATGCTCGGCACCAAGGGTAGCATATCCAACGTTTCCCGCGCCCGGGATAGGTTTGTCTTCTAACGCATATTAACGGTGCGTTGAATTCAGGAGGCAATCGAACCCGTTTATTATCCCGATTTCCACATACTCTGTCAAGTTGGAGAGAAAACCCGTACATAAAAGCGCAGTTGATCTTGATCAGATTGTCCGGACAAGCATCAGTATAATCGGAATTTGAAACAATAACAGCGCGTTGGTAGTCAACCAACAAGCGTTGGCCAGGTCGATATCCAGATCGTAGATAGTCGGCGGGACCATGGCGATAAAACCCACGGGCATGGACGCCAGGATCAGGACCACTTTCAATGGTAGGCCGCTGTCGATGCGGTCCAGACCAAGCAGGGATCCCAGACTGACAACCAGTACCGGCACCAGGGCAAATTTTATCAGGGCGACAATCAGCCCGGGCTTGAAAAAGGTCATAACACTTGAAAAGCGCATGGCCATGCCGATGGAAATAAGCAGCAGCAGGGCCGCCAGGGGGATGAAGATCGTATTGACGGCGGCGTAAAAGGCCGGTCGCGTCAGGCCGGACAGATTCAGGATCAGACCGATGGCGATGCTGGCAACCGCCACCATAACGAAAATGTCGGTTGCCGCGTTCTTCAGGCGCTGAAAAAACGAGGGGGTGTCGGTCAAGTCGTCGCTGTAGGATTTGGCCACTGGAAATCCGATGGCATAGTAGCAGGATTCTTCAAACAGTTTGTAGAAGGGGACCAGGGCAAACCCCTGTTCGCCGAGAAACATAAAGCAGAACAGGGCGCCCAGCGAGCCGATGTTGGTGAAACCACCGCAAACGATATATGCGCCGGTTTGCTTGCGGCTGAGCGCCAGCATCCGGGCGGCGGCATACGCCAGGCAGCCACCCGTGAAAAGGGCGGTCAGTCCTAAAAAAGGCAGGGCCGCAATTTTGACATCGTTGATCCGGGCCACCCAGGTTGCCCCCAGGATGGCCACTGGATTGAAAAAAAGCAGCGCGACCTTTTGAAGCCTTTTACGGGTGTCTTCAATAGGCAGGGAGAACACCCCTTTTTGCACCAGCACCTGGATCAGGTAGCCGGCGCCAATACCCAATATCACCAGGCTGATTGAAAAAAGGAGCTTACCCATGGGTTGTCCCATTATTAGCCCCCACATCTATAGGGGTAGGTCAGCGGTAATTGGTTATACGAGGGCACCTTAGTGCAGGTTGATTAGGCTTTAGGCTGATGGCCGTTAGCTGAACTGCAAAGATGGATCGCTAACCGCTAAGACCTAACTACTAAAAGCTATATTCCGAGGTTTGCCGATAGCCTAAATGTCTACAGCCTAACAGCCTGAATCCGGCCAATTGGGCCAGGATTCATCACGCCGCGCCGAATTCTTTTACAATGGACTCCAAGACATCATCCGACATGCCGTATGCGTGTTCCTGGCCGGGGAAGACCCCTTCCTTGACCTCTTTGGCATACTGGGTGAATGTGTCGGTCATGATCTGGCCCACATCGACATACTGTTTGGCAAATGATGGTGTGAATGTATCGTACAGCCCCAGGACATCCGGGGTGACCAGCAGCTGGCCGGAACAGTCGGGCCCACCACCGATGCTGATGGTCGGAATGTCAAGCTTGCGGGTTACATAATCGGACAGTTTGGCCGGAACCGCTTCGAAGATAATGGCGAAAACGCCCGCGTCCTGCAGCGCCAGGGCTTCGGAAACCACTTTGCGGGCGGAGTCGATATCGCGGCCCTGGGTTTTTAGTCCGCCCAGAGCACCGACCGCCTGCGGGTGAAGCCCCACGTGGCCCACACAGGCGATGCCCATTTCCACCACTGCCTTGGTTTTGGCGATGTGATTGTGGGTAGCCTCGAACTTGACGCCGTCTACTTTGGCCTCGGTGACGAAACGGGCGGCGTTTTTCATGGTGTCTTCGATGCTGTACTGAAACGAACCGAACGGCATATCGGCGATGACCATGGTCCGGTCACAGGCACGGGCTACCGCCGCGCAGTGCAGCACCATCATGTCCATGGTGGCGGTCAGGGTGTTGGGATGTCCGTGGACCACCATGGCGCAAGAATCGCCCACCAGGATCATGTCGATCCCGGCGTCGTTGACCTTCTTGGCCGTGGGGTAGTCATAGGCGGTCAACATGGTAATGGTTTCATGGTTATCTCTCATAGCCTGGATGGTTGTTACCGTGTGTTTCGACATGTCTTTCTCCTACATCAACAAATATAAAGGTTAATTTTGTTTAAGCCTTATTGGCTGAGCCAAACAGCCTGATCTTGGCTTTGATCGGGCCTTGCATGGCAGCGATTCCGCTGTGCATGACAGCCACCAGTTCCGGGAGGCAGCCGTCCTTGAACTGGCCGCTCAACGAGTGGATGTACGCGGTGCGGATTTCGGTATTGACATTGAACTTGCATACACCGTGGGCGATGGCCCGGACGATCATTTCATCCGGCAAGCCGGAGGTCCCATGGAGCACCAGGGGGACGGAAACCGATGCTGCGATGGCTGCCAGCCGTTCAAAATCGAGCCGGGGTTCGGTTTTATAGTGGCCGTGGATATTGCCGATGCACACGGCCAGGGCGGACACCCCGGTCTGGGTGACAAAATCGGCCGCCTGGTCCGGCCGGGTCATTTTGGCAGCTGCAGCCTCCACGGTCAGGCCGTCTTCGCTGCCGCTCAAGCGGCCAAGCTCGCCCTCCACGCCCGCCTTATGGCGAGCCGCCGCCAGGACGATGTTCTCGGCGAACGCTAGATTGCCCGCATATTCCAGGCCGGAGCCATCCGCCATAACAGAAGAGATGCCGGCCGCCAGGGAGGTCTGGATCAATTTCTGCGACGGGCAATGGTCGAGATGCACCGCCACCGGAACCTGGGCTTTATGCCCGGCTTCGAGGCACAGATGGATCAAAGGGGTTCCTCCCAGTTTTACTGCCGAGGGAAGCAGCTGGATAATTACCGGGCTGCCGAGCTCTTCAGCGGAGTCGATAACCGCCAGAGCACCTTCGAGGTTATAGACGTTGAAGGCACCGACGGCATACCCCTGTTGGCGGGCACGCTCCAGCATTTGATCAAAGGGCGCCAGCATCGGTTAACCTCGTGCCAACCTGTTTTGAATGGTGACCAGGGCGTCGTCTTCGCCGACGTTGCCTGGGAAAACTACATAGGACATGCCCGGGTACCGGCTGTCGTTTTCCAGTTGCCATACCGGGACTCCGGGCAGGACCTGGCCGGCTATCAGGGCACGCCGCACACCCAAGCCCTGCGTGGCCACATCACTGGAGGTGATCCCGCCTTTGGCAACCAGATACCGGGGCTGATGTTCCAGAGCCTGAACAATCTGGATGAGGCTGTGCGACACAATCTGACCGATATCCAGGCTGGCCTTGGCATCGGCGCCGGTGACCAGTTCCCGGCTGGTGTAGAGGACCACGTCCCGTCCGGCCGCCAGAAGGCTGTTGACCCGTTTTGCGGCCCGCTCAATTTCCGCATCCGGACCGGCGTCCGCAAGCAGCCTGGCAACGCCGACTTCCACCGGTTCGATATCCGTCTGCTCCAGCAGGGCCTGGACCTGGGCTGTTGTTTTGGGCACATAGGAGCCCACGACAAAGAGCCCACCGGCCGGGGAATCGGTAACCAACTCCTCCCGGGCCAGAAAATCCACGCGCAGTTCGATCCCGGTCCTGACCCGCACAAAGGCGGCCGCCGTCCGGAATAAAAAACGGCGGCCGGCCTCGGAGGCCATGGCCAGGCCGGCTACCAGAACTTCCACATCGCGATACGTCACAGCGTTGACAATACAGGCCGTATTATCGCGGACACCGCCCAAAAGGTCTCCAACCCTTTCCGGTCCGCCCTTGCGGATGTCGTCCAGGGTGACGGTGCTCACCGCTTCGGCCGGTATCCGGCCATCGGTCTTTTCGGCGACCCATTGTTTGAGATCCGAATGTTTAAACCCGAAAGCTGCGTCCTGGGCATAGGCGGTCATAGCTGCCGGCACCAGGTTTTCTTCTTCGGCAACGTAGTGTACGTCGTTGATGGTAAGCCGGCCGCCCTCCGGGAAAAAGGGCATGATCAAATAGGGGCGGCTTTCAATGCCCATGGCCTTGGCCACGGCATCTACTTCGTGTGGAAAGTGCCCCCGTAAGGTGGAATCGCTGCGCGAAATGACGCCTATTGGTGTTCCGGCCAGTTCGGCGGCGGTCTGGAGATTCATCCCGATTTCCATGCTGCGCACACAGGCTGCTTCGCGCTCCAGGCTGCGGGAGTTGGTCAGGACAAAGAATCCCGGTCCCGGCTCCCGCAGGGCCTGGCGCAGCGTCGGCACAGACCAGGTGGTCAATACCGGCATACCGTGCACGGTCTGGGTACCGGTGGGATCGTCGTCCAGGATGACGACCTTTTGATCCGCGGTGCTTACCCGGGCCTGAATCCCGGGCAGCAGATCCTCCGGCCATTCGGGCGGCAGGGAAGCCAGGCACGCGTCTTTATCTAGAACCACAGCAGCCATGGGTAGCCCTACTTGATTGAAAAAATATTCTGTTCAATGAACTTCCAGGTTTCAAGATAGTCGCCTTTGGCAATCAGGTTCTCCAGAGCGCTTACATCGATCTGGTCCAAAAGGTTCCAGATCTTGTTGCTCAGGCGGCTGTTGGCCTCAAAGGTGCCTCTGATGTCCCAGCGGGTCGGTGAGGTGTCCGATGTCAGGTAATCCGCGTACCCATATTTTTTCAGGTAGTAGAGAAACTCGACGTATTCCAGAAAGTGCTTGGTTCCGCAGAAGTAGTCCCAGTCCCACTTGCCATCGTTGTCATTGACGTGGACGTAGTAGCGGTAGCGGCTTTCGGCCAGTAGGGCCACAGCCTCAGCCGGGTTTTCGTTGCCGTACATGCTGTGTCCGAAATCGAGGGTGACTCCCATGGCGTCGGATTGTATGTCGTTCAGCAGACACAGGGCCTTGGCGGCCGTGTCCACGAAACAGCGCCCCCGGGTTTCGCTGGGCTTGTATTCAATAAACAGCGGGATATCGCGGTTGTAATCGCCGGCCTCACCCACGGTTTCCACCAGGTGCTTCCAGGCCGCGGCATAGTCGTATTGAAAGGAAAATTCGTAGCCGTCGCCCAAGGGGCAGCAGGTGACCTTGTCCGCGCCTATAGCCGCGGCGAAATCTTTGGCCGCTTTGATAACGGTTACGGCTTTGGCCCGGATAACCGGATCGGTAGAAGTCAGACCCCCGTTGCGGAATTCCGGTTCCGCCTTCACGTTGACATTGACGGCCGCGGTTTTGAGTCCATACTTGTCCAGCACCCTGCGGGTAGCCTCGGGATCCTTGACTTCATAGGGGTAAACGATTTCTACCCCGTCGTAACCCGCGATGCCGGCCAGCAGTTCGAATTTTGCGTCCAGGTCGAGGGGGGCGTTGTATTCGTGAAAGCGATCGCGGGTCTGCGACAGGAAGCCGGTGATAATCGCCATTTTCAACATAGGTTTTTTCTCCATTTTCAAAAGTACAAATATCCTGGGTAAAACGTTATGACCGCCGCCAGACGCCCAGCAGACGCTGTTTGACACCGGCCATCAAGCGCTTGTACCAGCCAAATTGGCTGATTATGGTCAGGACAATGATGATAAACAGAATCAGGGAAACCGGGCGCTGAAAAATCGGCATGAAACTACCCTGGGATACCATCAGGGCCCGGCGTACATTTTCGTCCGCCATGGGACCGAGAATCACACCGATCACCAGCGGCGCAATGGGATAGCCCATGGTCGTTAGAAAATAACAGATGATGCCCACCGGTAGCATCAAGTAGAGGTTGTAGATGTTCAGACCTAGAGAATAGGAGCCGATGATGCACAGGGCCCCGATGATTGGCATGAAGATCTGGGTCGGGATGCGCAATACCTTGACCACCTGTTTGGCCAGAATCATACCGGTGATCCACATGGCGCACGAGGCGAGCAACAAAATGGCAGCTACCTCCGTTATAAATGTCGGGTGTTCGAAGGTTATCATGGGCCCGGGCGTAACGCCGTGCAGCATCAGGGCACCCAGCAGCATGGCCGCCGGGGGGCTGCCCGGAATGCCCAGGTTCAGTAACGGGATCATGGCCCCCCCGACACAGGCGTTATTAGCGGTTTCACTGGCCAGTACTCCTTTCAGCTCACCCTTGCCGAATGTCTCCGGGTGCTTGGAAGTGTTTTTGGCGGTGCCGTAGGAGACCCAGCCGGCAATATCTTCGCCGATACCCGGGACCGAGCCGATGCCGACCCCGATCATGGCCGAACGGCTGATGGCCGGGATGTTGCGAACAACGGTGCCGATCTCGGGAATGATACGCTGCAGTTTCTGGGCTTTCCCGATCTGGAATTTATCTTTGAGCACATCTATGATCTGGGGGATGCCGAAAGCACCGATGAGCACCGGGACCACCTCGATGCCGCTCTCCAGCTCGGAAATGCCGAAGGTGAATCGCGGGAAGAACTGCAGCTGATCCCGGCCGATGCAGGCCAGAAACAGACCCAGGAAACCCGAAATCCAGCCCTTGATCACCAGATCGGGACTGGTCAGGGTACCGGAAATGAGAATGCCGAAAAAGGCCAGCAGGAAGAATTCAAACGACGTGAATTCCAGGGCAAACTTCGAGATGATGGGCGAGATGGCCACGATGAAAAACATGGAAATCGTAGTGCCGATGGCTGAAGCCGTGGTCGTCAGTCCGATGGCTCGGCCGCCCTCCCCTTTGCGGGCCAGGGGGTAGCCGTCCAGAGCGGTGGCCGCGGCAGCCGCCGTACCCGGGATATTAATTAAGATCGAGGCATAGGATCCCCCGTAGGTGCCGCCGACATAGATGGCCAGCAGGCAAACCATGGCCAGGGAGGTATCCATGGAATAAGTCAGGGCGGTCAACAGGGCCACTCCCAGGGTAGACGTCAGTCCGGGCATGGCGCCGAACAGGATCCCCAGCATCACGGAACCGAAGAGAATGGCCACGGACGCAGGATCGGAGACCAGGTTGAAGATAATGCCCAGGAATGTCCCGATGCGTTCAAACAAGAGCATAACCGAAAAAACTCCTAATAATCGTAGTACCAGATGTTATCCAGCAACTCGACCACCACGCCTTCGAAAGGCATGGGGACCAGCAGCAGGAATTTGAATATGATGCCCACGGTGAAAGGGGCGATAACAGCCAGCAGCAGGCAGGTGCGGTACTTGCGGCGCAGCGCGGGCCGGTTTTTCACCAGGAGCCAGGCATAAAAACTGTAAACACCAATGCACAGCAGCATCAGCCAGTCTGCCGGGTACGCCAGGGTCTCGGCGAGCAACGCATTGAGACCGGTTGTAAAAAAGAGGATCAAGAGGATTGTAACCGCGATAAAAAAAAGCATAATCTTAAACAGCAGCCGATCATCATCGAAATAAAACATGCTGATAAACACCATCAGAAAAAAGACCGCCGCCGGAAAGAAGTCGATCCGCGGAATCATGACAAAAATGAAACTACCGAAAACCAGCACGATGGCATAAAACCGGATGGTGGCCGGCAGCTTTAAGAAGGCGACCAGTTCTGAACTGGCCAGGTAGCCAAAGACCGCCCCTAACTGCTGCAGGCCGACGGATTTCAGAGCGATGGCCGTAAGAGCGATGCCCAGCAGGGAAATGATGGTGCCGATAAACAGGGGGAAAATGGCCGGTGAGACATACCAGACATTCTGGACACCGCCATAGGTGTCTTTCATGGGCATCTGCAGGGCTTGGTAGACAACGAACAGCCCGAACAGGAAGATGAATGCTCCGGAAAAGATATCCGCTTTTCTTAGCGTGTCTTTTGCCAGCATGGTTGCTAAATCCTCTTGATATGTTTATGATTCATACGGAACCGGGCGAAGATACCCTGCCGAGGAGACCCTCGCCCGGCTCCCGGGCTGGTATCAGCCGATACCAGCCCCCTCTTACACTTCACCCAAAATCAGCTTACGGTTTGGGAATCCCCAGTTTTGCGGGATTGACTTTGGCGGCGCCCAGTTCCCAGAGGGTCCAGGCAAAGTTGGATTCCAGAGCGTTAAAGACCGTCTTGGATTCCGCCCCGCTCTTGCCCGACAGCAGGTAGTAATTGGCCTTGGCCCAATTTTTCACTTTGTCTGTGTTCATGGCCTTCTTGAAAGCCTTGTCAATGGTCGCTTTGGCATCTGCCGGTGCGTCGGCCGGCACGGCGAACCCGATGGCCTGGGAGATCGGCAGGTACTTGGACAGGTTCGGGTAGGTGTCGAACGTAGACGGAATGGTTCCCAGTCCCTCGACGTCGAAGGAATCGGGGATCAGCATACCCAGGGCCCGCAGTTTGCCGCCGCGCAGAAGCTGCTGCTGCTCGGCCAGGGAGGTGACGATTACGGTCACTTCGCCGGTCATGGCCGCATTCTGAGCCGGAGCGGAACCCTTGTAGGGGATGAAGTTGAATTTGGCCCCGCTGCCGTTTTCAATGGCCAACAGGTTCAGGTGATGGATAGAGCCGGCGCCGCTGGCCGCCGCCTTGGTGCTGCCCGGGCTTTTCTTGGCCGCTTCGATCAGCGCTTCGAAAGTCTTATACGGCGCATCCGGGGTAACGGATATAACATCCGGGCTGCCGCCTACGATAAAGGTGTCCCAAACATCGAATTTTTTATCCCAGCCGCCCTGCACGCCGGGGTGACATTGGATTCGGACAGGCCGCAGAGGGTGTAGCCGTCATGCCTCTGTTTGTAGGCGTAGCTCATGCCGACCGATCCGGCCACGCCGCCGGTCTTATTGATGACATTGATGTTCACGCCGAGAAAAGGGGCCATCTCGGCCGTGATCATGCGTACGCAGGTATCCGTCCCCCCGCCGGCACCCCAAACCACTGCAGCGGTGATGTTTCTTCTGGGGAAGGCCTTGCCGGCGTAAGCACCGGTCGTGATTACCAGAAGTATTACCAGAGTAATCGCTAAGATTCTTTTCATTTCAATCCCTCCAAATAAATGTTTAGTGGCTGCTATTTTTGCCCTTTGCCAACAAGGGCGTATTCGCGGCCATGCAATTGAGCTGGACATCCCCCTGTTGTGTCCGCTGCGGGACAGCAGGCCGGCCGCAGGCCACACTCGGTTTTACGGGAAGCTATCTCAAAAAGCGGGTTTTTGTTCAAAATGACGCGAAGCTAATGCCTAACGTGGTGCAAGGCGGCCGCGAGGTTCCCCCGCGTTGCGGGACTTCCCTCTTAATCTATTCCTCAAAGTTGGGTCGCAACCCGGAGGAATACTGGAATATTTCGAGGACTTGAACCGAGCGCCCAATGCCGAGTTGGGCAAAAAGACTTTTTTGAGATGGCTTCGGGTCTATTCACCTCCTTTGATGACGGTCATTTGCTGCTTGCCTTTCTCCTGTTTCAAACGCGCAATGCCTTTTTGAAAATGCCGCCGCATGAGATTCTCGGCCCGCTTAGCATCCCGGTTGCAGATCGCGTCGATGATCTCATGGTGCTCCTTGATCGTCTCATCAGGTTCCCGAATCAATCCTTCGTGGAGCAGATTTTGATAGGCGAGGCTGATAATATTAAAGGTTTGCAGCATGGTGGTTAGAAGTTCTTTAGAACCGGTACGGGTAATGAATGTATGAAACTTTTTATCCTCCTTCGAGTAGGCCTGGATATCGGTGATGCTTTTGGTTCCGGCAAACCCCTGAAAAAAACCTTTCAGGGTTCTGATCTCTGCATCAGTGATTTTAGTGGCTGCTTTGCGAGCTGCCAGGCCCTCCAGGACCTCGCGGATTTCGAAAATGCTGATCATTTCTTTGCGGGAGAACAGACGCACAAAATAGCCGCGGCGGGGTTTTGATTCCACCAGCCGTTCATGCTCGAGAAACTTCAGGGCACTGATCAGGGGGGTGCGACTGACACCCAGTTCTCCGGCCAGTTTTTCCTGGGGGATTTTCTGCCCTGGCAGCAAGGTGCGGTCTTCGATCATCTGCTTGATGATCTGGTAGACTTTCTGGTCTATATTTTCATATTCAGCGCCTAGATTCTTCATGTGAAATTCCTTCTGGAGTTTGGATGAGGATCGCATGCTTTGCATATTGTATTTTGTATACAAAATTCAATATAAAAATGCAAGGGTCGCGTCAAGCCTTTTTTAGACCCATTTTAATTACTGCCAAATAGTGCGAATCAATATAGTTAATTGTAATGGTCCGTTTTAATACGAATATGGTTTAGGATAGGCGGTTCAGGCGGGGGTTGCTTTGCCCGGTTTGAAGCGGCGGACAAGCAATTTCAAAGCGGGCAGGTGGTCGGGACGGCTGCCGCGCGAATAGCGAAGGCCGATATACAGGTTGGTAATCCGGCGGACATCCGGCTCAAGGTCCGGACGGGCGGCAGTGACCGCCCGGGCATAATCCCGCGGACCCAGGAAGGGGGCCCGCGGCAGGCCGACCGCAGCCATGCGCAGACAAAATGACAGGTAGGCCTGCCGGGCTTCATCCGGGGCCCCGTTTGAGCGCTGGCGGCGGCGCCGGGCGGCCACCAGGAGGAGTCCGACGGCGTACAGGCCGCTGCCCGCAATCACCGCGGTCAGCCCCAGCAGGGGTATTTTCCAGCCGCTTGCATCCAGGCCGAGGCTCCTAAAAAGAGACCGTTGCTGGGCACGCGAGTAGACGATTACCCACTGGTTCCATTGGTTGTTCGCCAGGTCCCAGCCAAACTGGATTTGCTTCCAAGTGTCGGCCAGGGGCTTCAGAAAAGAATACGATTGATCCAGAGTGGCCCGGCCACTGGATGCCAGCGCAGCCGCCACGCCCTGACTGACGCGCGCTGGCGCCACCACCGACGTCGGGTCGACCCGGGTCCAGCCCGATACCGGCAGCCAGACCTCCACCCACACGTGGGCGTCGGATTGACGGACGATGATGTAGTCTCCAAAAGGATTTTTCTCCGCACCGAGATACCCCCCTATAATACGGGCCGGAATACCGGCCGCCCGCATCAGGAAGGCATACGCAACGGCATAGTGCTCGCAGTAGCCCTTACGGGTCTTAAAAAGAAAGTCATCGACCATGTCGGCCCCGACGGGCGGGGCTTCCAGGGAATATACAAATTGGTTGCTTCTGAGAAAGGCCAGACCCTGGTTGACGATTTCCAGAGGTCTTTGGGCTGCGTCAACCCAGCGTTGGGCCAACTCCCTGGCCCTGGGGTTGCCCTGTGCGGGAAGGTACCGGGTCGGCTGGTCTTCAGACTGGAAGGCACCGGTGTGGTAACGGGTATGGGATACCACTGTATAGCGGAACAGAGTGTTTACCTTGCGCCAGGTACGCAGGGTGCCATCGGAATAGATCCGTTTCCGCCGGGAACTTTCAAAGGGCCGGTCCAGGGCGAAAAGCCAGCGCTGGCTGTGGGGTTCGAGGGTGACGGTATACGCCACTGGCTGGGTATCCGGCAGGGGCCGTAGGTAGCGCCAGGAGCGTCGTCCCGGTGTCCAGGTGCGGCCGTCAAAGTGCGTAAAAACAATGCCTCGCCAGTAGAATTGATGCTGGGGCGGTGGCGGGCCCTCAAATTCTACCCGGAAGGCGATGGTATCATCATCCACCAGTTCCGTTACGCTGCCGGGCGTCAACTGGTCGGAGAAGCCGATCTTGCCGGCCGTCGGCCGCGGTGTGCCCCACAGACCACCATAAGGTCGCGGAAAGAACACGAACAATACGATGGTCAAGGGCAGGGCGACAACCATGATGCGTCCGGCCATACGCAGGCTGTGCCCAAAGTCGCCGCCGGCGTCATTGATGCGAACGAGCACCGCTGTGGTGATGAACGCCGAACTTGCCATATACAGGGTCATACCGATGGCATTGGAGTAGAACAGGTTGGTAATCACCAGGAAATAGCTTAAAAAAAGCGTCATCATACGATCGCGATGATTGCGGATTTCAAGGGGCTTCAAGCCAACCATCAGAGCCAGTAAACCCACCCCGGCATCTAGACCAAACGAAAATCCGTAGGTTGCCAACCCAACAATCAGTCCGGCCAATGTCATCATCTGGCGCGTGTTGGTTCCCGGCACCAGCCAGCCCCGTTGGGCGATGCCCCAGGCATATCCCCAAAAACCGAGGACCCAGGCCAGGATCCACAGCGGTAGACGCAGCACGTGCGGAGCCAGGGCCACGACCAGCGCGGTAAGAATGTAGGGCAGGTATTGGGTCCCGCGATCCGGGGCATGGGCCGCCATCAGGACATCTCCCTATGGCCGGCAGTGTGACGGCCGACCATCTTTTCCGGCTCCGGCCCGGAAGACGGGTAGGCAGCCGCGGTACCGCCGGGCAGACCAAACAAGGCCAGGTGCGCCAGGCAAGTCCGCAGATGGGTTTCGCCCCGGGCCGGTGAGACCGCGACCGTCGGCAGACGCAGCCCGAATTGGAACCCGGCCTGATGGGCGTTCAAAACCATGCCGCACATGCGGGACAGCTTGCGTTCAAGGTCCGATTCGTTCAAGGCCCGCCAGTCGATGGTCAGAATACGGCCCGATTCCCCGGTAAAGTCTTTGATCAACAAGCCTTGGCCCCGGGAAAACGCCTTCCAGGAAATTTGGCCCAGGCTGTCACCGGGTTGATAGGGTTTCAGACCGGCAAAGTCGTCCACCCCCGGTCCGGATTGACCCGAACCTCTTCCCGTTAGGTGTTCGCCGGGAGCGGTCTGCTGGGATCCATCGATGGGGTTTGGATAAACCAGGCAGCCGGCGGAATGCGGCAGGGTTAACCGGGCCTTAAAAAGTCCGCAAGGATAACAGGTAGAAAGTTCCAGGGGCTCCGGCGTCAGCAGGCCCCGCTCTTCGGCGGGAATGCCGATAGTCACCGACCTCGGGGAACCATTTACCAGAGACACCATCACCGGTTCCTCTGCGGTTAAGCTGACTTCGATGGCCCTGGCGGCCGGACCGGTTTTGCGCAGCGAGACTTCAAAGTGTGCGGTTTCGCCGACAAACACCGGCTTAGCGCGCAGATAGGCCAGTTTTATGTCGGCGAGGTTACGACGAGTGTGCCATATCGAGACCGCGGCCATGCTGCTCAGCAAGAAGGTTAAGAGGAAACCAAGATTGTTGTTACTGTTGAGCGATCCCACCAGCATGGCCACCAGAATGAATAGCAAGGTATGTCCGAATCGGGTGGGACGGACACGAATCTTGGGGCCGGCCTGGGTCGCAGAGGATTTCGGCAACAGATTGTGTTCGGGACCGGTTTGTGTGGCGGTATCAATATGCATATGGAAAAACCCCGGGATATAGCTTTTAGCAGGTTGCTTTTAGCGATTAGCGATCGGTTTTTGCATTTATGCTAAAAGCTAATTGCTGATCGCGAACAGCTCCCTCCATGATTTCCAATCATGGGGAGGAACTACCCAACAGTCTTCAGCCTGCAGTCTCAACACCTGGAAACGGTTACTCCGGCCTAGCCGTTTGTCTCTGTTCCGGCCCTGAGGACCAGGTTTTCAAAGACTGCAAAAACTTTTGTTTTCACCACGGGTCCGAGAAGGCCTGCGGATGCTCAGGGGACGGGAACTTCGCGGAACATGGCCATCAGTGTATCATTCGGAAACTCAGCGGCATTTTCCGCCGACCGCAGGCGATGGCCGACAACCCAGGGCAGCACCGTCTGGAGATCTTCGGGCAGACCGTGGTCACGGTCATTTAAAAAGGCCCAGGCGCGGGCGGCGCGCAGCAGCGCCAGGCCGGCACGCGGGCTGAGACCTACTGAAAACTGGGAAGCCCTGCGGGTATAATCCAGCAGATCCTGGGCATACTCCAGCAAGGCTTCCGAAAGATGGATGGCGGTAATGGCCTGTTGAAGGTTCAACACTTCACCGGCCTTCAAACTGGGGGCCATCTTTTCGAAAAGGGGGGTCGAATCCCCCTGCTCCAGGAGAATCCGTTCGGACGCCCGGTCTGGATAGCCGAGTTGAATCCGCATCAGGAAGCGATCCAACTGCGATTCGGGCAGCGGGAAGGTGCCCGATTGCTCCAATGGATTCTGGGTGGCAATAACGAAAAATGGTTTTTCCAACGGCCGGGTTTCACCCTCGATGGTGACTTGGCGCTCTTCCATTGCCTCCAGCAGGGCACTCTGGGTTTTAGGTGTGGCCCGGTTGATCTCGTCGGTCAGCAGGACTTGGGTGAAGATCGGGCCGGGATGGAAAACGAAACTCCCGGTTTTCTGCTCGAAGATCGAGGTTCCCAGGATATCACCGGGGAGCATGTCGCTGGTAAACTGAATGCGGCGGAAGTTCAGGCCCAGGCAGCGGGCCAACACCTTGGCCAGGGTGGTCTTGCCGATGCCGGGCAGGTCCTCAATCAGCAGGTGGCCGCCGGCAAATAGACAGGTTAGCGCCAGCCGGATCTGTTCATCTTTGCCCAGGACGATCTTGCCGATCCGGGCAACGATGGTATCGAATTGTTTTTTCATAGTTTAATGAATAACAATCGCATAGGGGTTGGTCAACCACTCCACCCGCGGCCGGTACCCGGCCGGAAGTCATCAAGGTCGCCCCGCGGTCAAAGACGCGTGGAAAATCCATAACGAGGTGGCCCCGCTGTTGACCGCCCAACATCGTGAGATGGCCCGCGCCGCCAATCCGTTGGGGGACGGTCTGGCCGGTAAACGGATCGCCACGGCTCTGACCCGTTTTCCGGAAAAAAACGACCGCTGCTTGGTGAGATAGGTGCGTTTACACCCGGTTGAGGTTAGCTCTGGCGTTCCGGCTTTACCCAAATCCCATCCTTTCGATACGCCTTGGTGATCTCTTTCAGGGCTTCTTTGTTCGCTAAATAGCGCGCTTTCATGCCTACCAGCCAGTTTTCATGTTCCAGGGCGTCATCCTCCTTTAGGAAAAGATCATGACCGCTGCCGCTGATCGTAAATTCCGGGGTGTCAGTGGCAAGGCTGATGGTACCGTCATTGCTGCACAGCATGCAGCGGACCTGGTTGCCGCCCAGAAAGCGAAATGTGTGTGAGCCGCACAAGGGGCAGCAGGGTTCTTCCGGAGCCGGGGCAGGCTGGAACAGGGCACGCCCCAATGCCGCGGCGGTGTCGAGGTTTTGTGGGTTCATGAAGACTTCGCCGGGCAGCGCACCGTACACCATCAGGGTGCGTTTTACATCAGCCAGCATGACCCGCTGAAAGCGCTCGATGCCCAGCAACGTGGAGCCTTCTTTACCGGCGATCCCGGCGATCCCGATCCCGATGGAAGGTTTGCGCCACAGTTTCTCGATGTGTCCATAGAAACACAGCCCCCGATCCAACAACAGCTTCAGCGTGGCGTTGGCGCCCAGAAAGTAGGTGGGCACCGCCAGAATGATCGCGTCGGCCCAGATGAGCGCGTCAATAATCTGATAGATGTCATCTTTGAGGACGCATTTTTTTTTCCTTGAACAGGCCGCGATAACAGCCTTTGCAGGGGCGCAGATCAAAGTCTGCCAGCCTGATCAAACGCAGGTCATGTTCTTCGGGAACGTTGCGGGCGACCGCCTTCAACATAATTTCGCAGTTTCCGGGTTTGCGCGGCGAACCGCTGATGCCGAGAATTTTTTTCATGGTAGCACTTTTCTAATTGGTACCTGATGGTTAAAATTCAAATATAGCCTGCCGGAAGACGGCAGCTGTTCCGGATGATCTTTATGGTAGATCTCGGTATGGGCTCAGGCAATCCTGATTTCCTCCATGGAATGCTTGTCTTTCTAAAAATTAACTTCTACTTTGATTGCATTAGCGCTGTCAATGTTTGCGGGGAATGCGCGTTGGGGACGCCACAGTGGATTTTATCGCGGCAGACTATTCACTGTACATGGACTCAATCTCCCGGGCATACCTTTCCTGGACAACCTTGCGTTTCAGTTTTAAGGACGGTGTCAACTCGCCGGTCTCTTGGGAAAATTCATTCTTTATGATGCGATATTTTTTAATGGTTTCAAAGCGGGCCAATTTTTGGTTCCCGGCTTGTACGTGTTCAGCAACAATGGCCAGGAAAGCTCGGTCTTCCAGCAGGTCCCGGGAGGTAGCATAGTCGATGGCGTTTTCGGCGGCCAGGCTGACAACACGCTCCATGTTCAGCGTTACCAGGGCGCTCAGGTATTTGCGGCGATCGCCGATCACCATGAAATGCGCGAACAGCGGATCGCTGATGAAGATCCCCTCGATCTTTTGGGGGGCGATGTTCTTGCCGCCCGAAGTGATGATCAGGTTCTTCTTGCGGTCGGTTATCATCAAAAAGCCGGCGTCATCGAAGCGCCCGATATCACCGCTGATGAAATAGCCGTTTTCGTCGAAGCTGGCCTTCGTTTCGGCTTCCATCTGCCAGTAGCCCTTGAATACATTGTCACCGCCTACCAGGATTTCGCCATCCTCCGCTATTTTGATATCAACGCCCGGCAGCGGACGTCCCACCGTGCCGATGCGATAATCTGCCAGATTGCTCATGGTGGCCGGTGCGAAGCATTCGGTCATGCCGTAGCCTTCCACGACCATGATGCCCGCGGCGTTGAAGAAGAGGACGATTTCCCGGGCCGTGGGCGCCCCGGAGGCGGTCATCCAGCGAACGCGCCCGCCCAGGGCCTGGCGCAGTTTTTTAAAAATCAAGGCAAATGCCAGTTTGTATTTAAGGCGCATCAGGAGCGGAATGGGCTGTTTCTTTTCCCGGAGGGTACTGATATGCATACCGATCGCATGCCCCCAGTAAAAGATTTTCTGGCGCCAGGCCGGTTGCTGCTCCACCTGCATCAGGATCTTCTGGTACACCTTTTCGCAAACGCGGGACACAGCCAGGATCATGGTGGGGCGCTTTTCCGCAAAGTCTGCCAGTAGGGTATCGATATTCTCCGCATAGGAGGCGGTAATCCCCACGTACATGCCGTAGTAGTGGCCGGCGGCGCGCTCGAAAACGTGGCTCAGGGGCAGAAACGGAACAGTGCAGTCCTTGTCGGTGGCAAACTTGGGCTCGATGGCATCCAGGGCCCGCATGACCGCCATAATGTTCTGGTGGCTGATCATGGCTCCTTTGGGAACCCCGGTGGTCCCCGAAGTATACACGATGGTGGCCAGGTCGTCGGGCTGGACCGCAGCGGCCAGGTTTTCAAAGCGTTCCGGATCTTGAGCGGCGATGGCACGGCCGGTATCCAGCAGGTCGGCAAAACTAAGAACGACCGGATGCGCCGCGGTAATATCGGCGGCGTTCATGACAACCACCTTGGTCAGCGTGGGACAGCGGTCGAGGATCTGCAGCGCTTTGGCCAGTTGTTCCCCGTCCTCCACCACCAGAATTTTTGTACCGGAATTGTCGAGGATATAGGCGACTTCATCGGCGGTCAGCGTGGCATAGATCGGCACGATGCAACCACCGATACCAAGGCCCCCCATGTCCGTGTAGAGCCATTCCAAACGATTTTCAGCCATCAGTGCAATGCGATCGCCTTTTTCAACGCCGAGAGCAGCGAAAGCGAGGCCGGCTGCCCGGGCCCGAGCATAGTACCGATTCCAGCTGGCCGATTCCCATTGACCGTTCAATTTCTTTTCGACCGCGAGCCGATCCTGATATTTGCGGACGCGATTTCGGAATACCTGGTTGATGGTGTTTTCCACTGGCCGCCTCCCCATGGACAATGAATAGGATATGAAAATGTAGAGAACCTTGAAGGAGATTCGAAATTATAATCGGATTCAAAAACGCCTTGACTCCAAATAGAGGATCACTTATGAATTGTCAACCGTGAATTGAATCAGATTCAAAAACATAATTAACTTCAAAACACATAGAGGCTATCTAAAAAATAGGATTCTGGTATCCCGCAAAGGGCACACGGGATCTGCGACAATTCAAGGCGGCCATGAGGTCTCCCCGCGTTGTGGGACTTCCCGCCTGATCCAAGTCACACATGAGGGTCGCAACCGGAGGTGCCAGCGAAGCCAATGCCTATCGTCGTAAATACTAATAGTATTTCAAGTAATTGAACCAAGCACCCAACCCAGAGATTGGGCCAATCCGTCGTCGCCATATGGCTATGCCGGACAAGAAGACATTTTTCAGATAGCCTCAAGTGGGGGAGCCTATATGTCAATCCTATATGAAAAAAGAAACCATATTGCCTATCTGACCCTGAACCGTCCCCAAGCGCATAACGCCGTGGACCCGGAGATGGTACTGGAACTTCTGGCCGCCTGGGAAGATTACCGGGATGATGAGAATCTGCGTTGTATCATTCTGACCGGCACCGGCGACGAGTCTTTTTGTGCGGGGGCCGATCTGGCGAAACTGATCCCCCTGTTTACCGGTGCCCGCCAGCCGGAAACGGAGGCGGACCGGCAAATTCATGCGGACCCGACGATCTCCATGCGGGCCTTTTTACGCGATTTCGATCTTTTCAAACCGGTGGTGGCCGCCGTCAACGGCAATGCCATTGCAGGCGGTTTTGAACTGCTTTACGCCGCCGACATCCGGGTGGCATCTGAAAACGCCAGTTTTGGGCTGCAGGAGGTCAAGTGGGCCCTCTTCCCGGCCGGTGGGTCGACGGTGCGCCTGCCGCGGCAAATTCCCCAAGCCAAAGCCATGGAGATGTTATTGACCGGGGAACTGATCGATGCCGGTCAAGCGTTGCAGTGGGGCTTCGTCAATCGGGTTGTACCGCAGGACCGGCTCATGGAAGCAGCCCAGAAATATGCCGAGATCATTGTCAAAAACGGCCCGCTGGCCGTCCAGAATGTGAAAAAAGCGGTCCTGGAAACCACCGGAATGCCACTGAAGAAGGGACTGGACCGGGAAATGGATTTGGCCGTGCCGGTTTTTATGAGCCGTGATGCCCAGGAAGGCCCCCGGGCGTTCAAGGAAAAGCGCGACCCGGTTTTCAAGGGGGTGTAACCCACCGCCCCCCCCTATCCGGACCGAGATGACCCGACACCCCCCCTTAAGTTTGCAGGCAACCCACATCTGTGTTATCGTTATATATTCATGAAAAAAGCATAGAATTTCTATTCTATTCGTATACAGAGGGAAGATTGCCCTACAGGGGGAAGAAATGACACGCATAAACTATCTGCCGCTGGTTCTCCTGATTGTCCTGTTACCTACTTTAGCGGCGGCGGAAATGTATCAATGGGTCGATGAAAAGGGTGTCCGTCACTTTTCCAACGATCCGCCACCGGCCGGTATCCAGGCGGAATCCTACCAAGAGATCCAATCCAGCGATACCGATGACCAATCCCGCAAAGAGCGGGAGGCGGCTATCATCAAAGAAACCGAGGCGGCCAACCAGCAGCGGCAAATAGACGCGGCGGCGGCCAAGGAACAAAAGGGCCGCCAGGACGCCATCGATGCCAAAAAGGCCGAGAAGGAAGAGCTGGGTGAAAGCATCTCCAGAAAACGCCGGTACGTCAAACGCAGGGGAAAAACAGACATTAATAAACTCAAGCGCATTGACGCGGAACTGGAGGCCCTGCGCAAGGACCCGAACGCCGACCCGGAAAAGATAAAGGCTCTGGAGGAGGAATACCAGGAGACCAAGGATAAATTTCTCTATAAAAGCGGCCGGGGACGCAAAGGCACCAAAGACGAAGTCAAGCGCTACCGCGAACTGGAACAGGAGATCCAGGAACTCGAAAAATGAAAACCTGTTTTACAATGCCTTTCGTTCTCGCCCTGTTTCTCATAACGGTCCCGGCGGGAGCTGAATTGCGCCAGTGGACCGACGAGCACGGCGTAAAGCACTTTTCGAATAAAGATGAACTTCCGGAAGGGGTGTCGATCGAGCGCTCTTATGAAGAAAAAGAGAGCTCCGTTGATGCTCCGATTCGTCGCCGGAACCCTGCTCCGGCTGTGCGGCCCCAGTCTAAACCTAAACCGCACCAGCCAAAACAGCCAAGATCCAAGACTCCTTTTAAAAGAAAAGAGATTCTGGCTCAAATTAGGGCCCTGGAGGACAAGCAAAACGCCGTGTTTGAACGGATTTACACCAAACGCAGGTATGTCAAACGCCAGGGCAAAAAGGATATTGACCGTATCCGGCGCCTGAACGGTGACATCAAGTCTCTAGAGGCTAGCGGTTCTGAAAATCCCGGTACCCTTGAAAAACTCAAGGACGAAAGGGATGCGGCCAAAGAGCGGTTGTTCAATGAGAACATACGTACCCGTAAAGGGTTGGGTGAGGACATCCGCGAGTATAAGCAGCTCGAAGCAGAGATAGCCAACCTGCGAAAACAACTCTGAAGAATCTGCCACCACAGACGTTCTAAAACATCTCGAAGCCTCTGACGAAAACGCTGCACTGCCTGATCGGACTGCCACCATGACCCAGATCCAGAATCGAATCGTTTACATTAGCGGCGGCTCCAGCGGGATCGGCCTGGCCGTGGCCCGCCACGTGGCCGCCCTGGGAGCCCACGTGGGGTTGTTTGCCCGGGACCCGGACAAATTGGTCCGCGCGGTAAGAACTGTCTGCGGCGCCTGTGCCCAGGCGGATCAAACTGTATTTTCCCGCACAATGGACGTGAATGACCGGGACGATGTGGCCACAAAATGTGCCCAGGCACTTACGGAGTTCGGGGTCCCGGACATTCTTATTACCAGTGCCGGCATTCCCATGGCCGGTCGCTTCGAACATGTTGATGCCGATCGTTTCGATGCCGTGCTGCAAACCAACCTTTATGGCACCCGGCATGTCATCGCCGCCCTGCTGCCCGCAATGAAACGACAGGGGAGCGGACACATCGTGCCGGTATCTTCCATTGCCGGATTTTTCGGCGTCTACGGGTTCAGTGCCTACGGGGCCTCCAAATTTGCTTTGGTGGGGCTAGCCGAGTGTCTGCGCAGTGAACTGTTGACCCATAACATCCGGGTGTCCCTTTTTTGCCCGCCGGAAGTGAACACACCCTTCTTGGAAGCGGAAAAAGGTGATCTGCCGCCCGAGACCCGGATGCTGAAGAACCTGGCCGGCACCCTGAGTGGGGACCATGCGGCCAAATACCTGGTGAAAGGCATCCTCAAGAACCGGTTCATGATTATTCCGGGTTTCCGGGCCAAAGTCTTTTATTGGCTCAAACGCCTGATGCCTTTGCCGCTGTTTTGGGGACTGCCTGATTTCATCGTCAAGAAAATGGATCGTTGAACCGTTTAGCGAACGTTTTGCCTGTGGGGAGCGCGCAATTTTTGTCATGTCTACGTTGAAACATATCCTCGGTCCGATGCGGGTTCCCTTCCTCGCGCTTACACCGGCCTGTGTCCTGCTGGGGATCGGGACAGCGTTCTGGCAGACGGGGGCGGTCAGTACCAAGGCAGCCCTACTGGTATTCATCGGCGCCGTGGCAGCCCACATCAGCGTCAATGCCTTTAACGAATACTATGATTATAAATCCGGATTGGACCTGAGAACCGAACGCACGCCTTTCAGCGGGGGCAGCGGGACCCTGCCGGAAAACCCGAACATGGCCCGGATAACCCTGGTAACTGCCTGGGTAGCATTTACCGTCACCGCCGGCATTGGATTCCTCTTTATGTTGACGCGCGGCGCGGCGCTGCTGCCGCTGGGGCTGGCCGGGCTCATCCTGGTCTTCGGCTATACCACCTGGTTTACGCGGGACCCCTTCATGTGCCTGATCGCTCCGGGGCTCGGATTCGGCCCCTTGATGGTTATGGGGACCCATTTTGTGCTCACCGGGACGTATAGCCCGGCGGCTTTCGTGGCTTCTCTCATCCCGTTTTTCCTGGTGAGCGATTTGCTGCTGCTGAACCAGTTCCCGGATGTCCCGGCCGACAGGCATATTGGTCGCAAGCACCTACCCATCGTCATAGGGTGCAAAAAGAGCAGTTATGTGTATGGGCTGTTTTTATTGCTGGCCTACCTGGCCTTGGGAATCGGCGTTGCCGTGCACTGGCTGCCTGGTAAGGCCCTGATCGGCATGGTGACGGTGGTGATAGCCGTCCCGGCGGTGATCGGGGAGTATCGCTACCACGACGACATTGAAAAGCTGTTGCCCTATATGGGCATGAACGTGATTATTAACCTGATAACGCCGCTATTGATTGCGGCAGGTCTGTTCATGGCCTAACTTTTTAAATCGGCGCTAACCGAGAAAGGCAATTACCATGACACTGCAAGAAAAAGAAAAGCCGGCTGAAAAACCTGATCCAGCCCTGACTGAAGAAATCAACCAGCGGCTTCGGGATGGGATGCTGCCGTGTGCCGTGGCCCATGACATCGCCAATGACCTGCAAATCGATCCCCTGAAGGTCGGCCAGGCGGCCGATGCCCTGGAAATATCATTGTCTAAATGTCAACTGGGTCTGTTCGGCTATAAGCCCGACAAGAAAATTGTGAAAGCCGAGACCAATCCGCCGGCGGACCTGCTGGCGGCCATCCAGGCAGCGACCCAGGATGGAAAGGTGCCCTGCAATGTTCTCTGGGAGATTGCCGCAAAGTTTGATGTCCCCAGGTTGAACGTCAGCAATGTGTGCGAGGGGCAGAAAATCAAAGTAAAGCCGTGTCAGCTTGGGGCATTTTAGCGCTATCATGCTGGTGCCTGTAGTTTACTCAGGGTTTGTGTAGTTGCTGATTACAGCAAATATCTATTGTCGATCGAGGCGTGGACTATATCGGATATTCCACGCCTTTTTGCTTAGCGCTATCGCTGAGAACTTGTGGTCGGAGTGTCAAATATTGATTTGTTGGCGATAACACCAGGTTTTCAGCACTGTGATATGTCGGTAAGCATAGCGGATACACAAATATCTTCCCAAAGCAAAAAGCCAATTTCTGAAACGATGATCGGCGACAGGGCCAGAAAGCCGATCGGGTTTGGGAGCGCCATCAGTTTGTTGAAGATGTCGGCCAGCGTCCACACCAGCGCCAACTCCATGACCGCGCCAAAGCCCGCCCAGATGACAAAATCGATTCGGTATGACATCACCGCTTTCTCACCAATAGGCACTTGATGGATTTTTCCCAGTAGTAGCTCCATCCCAGAAGGGTGGCGTAGGCAATGGAATTGGTGTTCGCTACTTTTGTGGCTATTTTGTTATAGAAGCTATCTCAAAAAACGGATTTTTGTTCAAAATCAAGGCGGCCGCGAGATTCAACCCGGAGGAATACTAGAGTATTTCGAGGACTTGAACCGAGCGTCCAACGCCGAGTTTGGGCAAAAAGACTTTTTTGAGATGGCTTTTAGTAAATATTAAACATCACGATGGAGACTACCATGAATTATCTATCTTATTTTTCCAAACACCCTAGACCCTACCTTGCACTTTTTACCGGTGCAGCCATGCTGATTGTATTAGTCGGTTGTACACAGGATTATGGCCGATTTAGCCGAGATGCTGATCTTGACCAGGCCTTTAATAAGGGGGAGATTCTACCAAAATTGAACTATTACTACTCGGGAATAGAGTCCAAACCCTCTGCTATCATTGGAGTGGACCCCGCCTACTCGGTACCCTCTCGCTTTTGGATTGCCTTCGAACCACAACCGGAGCAATTGAAAAAAATGAGAAAAAGAGTTTATAGCAGACCTGGTTACGCTTATTTTGGATGGTATATGCTAGATCAAGATGGGACGGCTATCGGCGTCTGGTTCTACGGTCCACACACCCGTAGTTTCAAGGTCGATCAACAAAAACGCATCGTTCAACCGATGTATGTAATCCACAACATACCGTAATTGATGTCTTGAAAAAGAAGCAGTTCCAATAGTGGGCACTAACGAGCGATTAATTCTGCGCCCTATACTGCCCTTAAAGATTTTTACCTGTTCGTTTTTATTAGATAACTTTTGAAAAGTTCTAACTGTGGTGCGATTTTGCTGAGGATGACGTATAAAATTTTTCGCACATTTGAGGCGGTGGCCTCGATATGGTTAAATAAAGGTTGCGAGACCAAACATTTAGCCAGGGAAGGAGGCCACCATGTCCGACAGTGTATCGAAA
>Ga0126332_10000055_pt1 | contig 46561 bp, 34 predicted proteins | sample InaspJWI42metaG_FD_94482 | JGI IMG/M metagenome (GOLD analysis project Ga0126332, IMG submission 94482) | Marine gutless worms symbiont microbial communities from Oahu, Hawaii - Inanidrilus sp. 2 OAHU.JWI-42 metaG | ecosystem: Host-associated > Annelida > Digestive system > Unclassified...
AAAATGTTGAATCTAACCTTTATGATGATAGTCGTCAGATATCCATTTTCTGCTTTTGCCCCAAAAAATACGCCAATGTTACGAGAATATCAATACAATTTTATGAGTTTTGATTCCTTTTTTCTTTAGACCCATCATACCATTGCTCCAGAACCCATGATTCCACTATTCCAGCATTCCAACATTCTCCGCCTCCGGCGGATGAACGAAACGAACTAAGTTCATTTATTGTGCAGGTTCAAAAGTTAGGGGTTCAAGGTTCATCTTTACACATTTTGGCTATGAATTCATCAATTTTTTGATGATAATCCTTTACCGGCCGCTGGTGCGCTATATTCATTTAAATCCGATAGGAGTGAATATTGTCAGCGATCTTAAACTGCTGAGTCGTTATCCACACTGCGGACACAGCGCTATAATAGGACGTAAAAGGCGCTCTGGCAGGATACACAATATATTGGGATATGATTTGAATACCGTGGCTGAGAAAGTAGCGCGGATCTATGGCATCGATTCCGCTGAACTGTTTCGCAGAGGTCGTCAGAAACCGCGCGTTGATGCAAAGGTATTGTTTTGCTACTGGGCAGCTCGCGAATTGAAAATAACGCTGACCGATCTTGCCCGAAAATTTGAAATGACCATTTCCGGCGTCGGTTATGCCGCTCAAAGTGGGGAAGCAATTGCCCTTCGCCATAATTTTCATTGGCTTGATTAGGTTATTTAGTTACTTGGGATGTCCCGGTTTTCGCTCTACCTTTAAAAAATTCCAACCGCAGGCAAACCGGTGAGCCATGCTCAAATCGGTTTGAATTTTCAATTCCATCGCAATAAATCAAATCTTGACAATAAAGCCTGCTGATGAATAATTGAATGATGCGTTAATCATTTTCTAATAACAAATAACGATTAACTCCTAATTGAGCGTTGTTCGCTCAATTAGGGTTTAGCGATTTGATTTTGCGTTAAAGTGCAAAAAATCGATGAACCGGAGCTAGAGGAGCACTCATGTCTATTGCTAATCTGAAGGAAATATTTACCAAAGCGATAAAATACGACTACGCTGTTGGAGCTTTTAACGTACATAACCTCGAATTCGTTGAAGGGGTCATGCGAGCGGCTGACGAATTGTTCTCTCCGGTGATTATCGCCATAGCACCCATTTCCATAGACTATGCCGGTCTTGAACCACTCGCCGCAATCACCAAAATTTATGCTGAACACAGCAATGTTCCCACCGTGGTTCATTTGGATCACGGTGGTGATATCGAGACGGTTCGAAGGAGCATTCTCCTGGGATTCTCCTCTGTGATGTATGATGGGTCGAGATATCCAATTGACGAGAACATTAAAAAAACACGAGAAGTTGTAAAAATAGCTCATGATGAAAATGTATCGGTGGAAGGTGAGATCGGGATTGTAGGCAGTTTCGAAGAACTTGCTGGTGATGAAGTTAGCAATGAACAGTTGCAAAAACTGTATACTCGCCCTGAAGATGCAAAGCGCTTTGTCGAGGAGACCGGCGTTGACGCTCTTGCAGTGGCGGTAGGAACAGTGCATGGGATGCCGATGCAGAAAGCACAAATAGATTTTCAGCGTCTAAAAGAGATCCACGATGCAATTACTGTCCCTCTGGTCTTTCATGGTTGCACTGGATTACTAAACGAAGACTATCAGAAGGCTATGGGACTTGGGGTAAAAAAGTTTAACATAGGAACCCGCTTGATTATTGAGTTTAAAGAAGCACTCCAAAGCGCGATCGAACGAGATGAAAAAACGCTCTTCACGTGTCTGAAGAAAGGAACCGAAGCGGTATTTGAGGCTGTAAAGGACCGAATCATGGTTTTAAAATCTGCTGATAAAGCTTGAAGAAAGAGGAGATATGATCGTTGCAACTCGTGGGGATAGATATTGGCACAACGAATATTAAGGGCATCGCTTTTAATCCCGATGGTACAAAGGACGCCTCCGTTTCCCGTCCGACCCGAACCCATTACCACGGGACGGATATCGCAGATTTTTATCCTGAGGAAATATTGGAAGATGTAAAAGACATTCTGGCAGAACTCATATCTCTGTGTGCACATCCGGAAAAGATAGGTGCGCTTTCTTTTGCAAGTTTCGGTGAATCAGGACTGGCATTGGATGCCAAAGGGCAGCCTTTGGCACCTTCGATTGCTTGGTTTGATCATCGCTCAAACGCTGTTGTAGAAGAGTGGAAGGCACAGGTGGATGAATATGAGGTCTTCCGAATTACCGGTATGCGAATAAGCAGTATGTCCAGTCTGGCCAAAATTCTTTGGGAGAAAAGGAACCTTCCCGATGTTTACCGGAAAATAAAAAAATGGTTGTTTGTCCCGAGCTATATCATGCTGAGGCTCACCGGGGAATATAGAACGGACTATTCCATGGCCTCGCGATCGATGCTCTTTGACATTACCACAAAGACATGGTCAGAGAGAATGTGCCGGCTCGCCGATATCCCCTTGGATCTCATGCCGCCTGCTGAGCCCAGCGGAACTCCGATCGGCGAGATTTCGAAAAAAGTTGCGAGTTCCTTGGGTTTAAAAAGCAGCGTCATTGTGGTTTTGGGAGGGCATGATCACCTCTGCGGAGCTTTTTCGGCCGGACTTCGGCATAAAGGGGATCTGGTGAACTCTTCAGGAACCACAGATACCCTCTGCGCGCTGATCGATCCGGACCGTATTGATCGCAATTTTTATAATGCCGGGATTAATTGTGGTTGCCATGTTGTCCCAGATCAAATCTACTTGCTTGGCGGAATTCTAACCGCGGGAAGAGTAATCGATTGGTATATTGAGAATTTTTACCCGCATAAAGATGCTCCCCGAAAGAAACACTATGATCGGCTCATCGAGCACGCCAAAGCATCTCCTGTGGGCAGCAACGGTCTGATCTTTCTACCCCACCTCAGAGGATGCTTCACCCCTCATAACGATCCGATCTCTAAAGGAGCAATTTTAGGCTTAAGAACAACCCACACCTATAAAGATATTATTCGAGCTATTTTTGAAGGGTTATCTTTGGAGTTTCAGATGGTGCTGAACACTTTCAGCGAGCTAACCGGCGACGACTATTCCCAGATCATGTGTATCGGCGGTGGGAGTAAGAATCGATTTTGGACACAATTGAAAGCAGATGTCACCGCGCAAACCATGGTCATCAACAATATTCAGGAGAATACCAGCCTTGGAGCTGCTGTCCTGGCAGGTTTGGGCTCCGGAACTTACTCGGATGCGGATGAGCTATTTAAGTTTTTGCAAAATGATAACGAGGTTATGCGACCCAATCCAGAAAATTTTGAAATTTACCGGCGAATTTACGAAAGGTTTTATCATGATCTCTATGAGAACATGATAAGGATCAACTCGGGTATTGAAGAATTGCATAATATTTTGGCATGATGCACTTTAATCCCAATTGAATTAAAACCAATTGGGAGTTATCAGTTATTCGTTTATAGTTGAGAGTTTAAAAGGGAACAGGCACTTTAGTTTTAATCGACTAATTATGCGATGCGAGAATAATTTAGACTTGATTCAAATAAGCAGGCAGGAATTATTGATTGAAATGCCGGATCACAGTAACCGATATAAACTCAATTTGTAAAATAATCTCAAAGATTGAAAATTTGTGGTAAATTATAAGAATTTGCTTTTTCGAGTGGAGTCTATTGAAAAATTAGACTTGTGGTTCTGCCCCTATGGCATAACAATATGTAGGCTTCGATGAACATGGCTTTTTTTAAGCATTATCGTGTTTGAAAGTCAACTTCTGATTTTGCCTTTATCATCGCAAATCATACGGTTTTTCCGGTATTTTTGCGCATAGCTGTCCTGTCGGAACCGAATAGGTTTTTTTTAATTCAACCAGCTGTCAATGGGATAATCGGGATCGATTAGATAATCATCAGCAGAAGGGATCTGAGAATCCAGGTAATCGATGCGCACAGCTTCCGGCGGGGCATGGGCTCTGGGTGGGAGAGGCCGTTTTTGCAACCAGAGCCCTAAATGTTTCAATATCTTTTTGATCACATCCGAGTCATCTATCAAAAAAATTATTTTCATAGATCCCAAACACTTGGGACATACCAATGGATCAACATTATATACTTTCTGAATCAGCCGTGCCCAATTTTATCGAAACGCCTTGCGCGATATATCCGAATCAATCAAGGCCGGAACTTCATCATCGGTGCTGGCCTTTTTACGTAATCCACGCGACTTATTAGAGTAAAATCCGTAATATCTGATCCGCCTCAGGCGGACTCACCTCTGTTGGGGATGTGAGTCACCAGCTGGGCGAGCCAATCTAAGGCCTTAAATGGTTTGGCTGTCTTAGCATCCTTTGAAGCGTAGATGACTTTTGCCACGCCGTCGGCTGACTCATCAACCGTAATATATGTCATACGCTCCTGAGAAAAGGAGGCTCGGATTATGTAGCGCGCCAGGTTCTCAAGTCCTTCTTGATTGTGCGGCCAAATGGCATTGCCGCAATACACATTGAACCCGCTATGGCGCCAATTCATCATGTTTTCGAGGACGGTATCATTGATTTTGCCTTCGGCTTTTAACAATTTGAACACTTCATAGCGAAACAGCTCTTCAATCTCACGGGAATCAGGCGGCGGACAGACCATGAAGGCGCCCTCATTGTAAAAGCAGCCATCAGTGGCCAGAACATGCAGGTGGGGGTGAAAATTTTGAAAATCGCCAAACGACTGCACCGCAACCGCAGCACCGGGTTTGGCATCGTCATAGGGCACGGTTTGAGTTAAATACAGGTTCAGCACTTTCCATGCGCAACGGCTCAGTTTTGTGAGCAGCCGGCGATCAAACATGAAATAGATACGCAATCTTTTCGGAATGCTGAACACCCATTGCCGGTGTGGCACGTATTTCAAGACCTGCTCACATATCCATTCACCAAATTCAACCACCCGTTTTTGATGACAAGACGGACAAAAATGACGACGTTTGTGTGAATAGGCAAGCAAATATTCATGGCCACAATCTTCGCATTTAACGCGCGCAAAGCCAAAATGTAAATCTCCACAATCTAAATAGCGCTGGATGACACGCATCACATATGGCCGCCAAAAGCCAAGGCGGCGCTGATAACGCTCGACCCAGAGAGTTTCCAATTGTTCAAAATGATCTTCGACGCAGCGGTAATAGCCGCTTGCTTTGGGGTTGCGCGGTTGATAGACATCAAAATCAATTGCGGTAGGGTACGCGTTTAACATATCGATCAATACAATACGATTAAATATGAGTACCTTGAACGAGATAAACGTGAATATAAATGTAAAGTATATGTATATATATATATAAGTCAATAAAATTATCTCCGTATGAACGGTTTGCGAAAAACGATCTTAATCATACAGCCCATATAGAATTCACAGATCTTGCGTTAATCGCAACAATGCTGTGTGGTGTGTAGGATTTTGTGATCGTTCGGGCTATTTTTTCGATTTGGCGACCCAAATATTCCAATTGTTGTTCTAGCTTTACGATACGAACTTCATGCTACTGGTTTATTCGGTTTTCTTTTGTGGGTTGTTAGTAGTATTTCAGGAAGGGAAGTGTGGCAGTAGGCATGCTAGATCTCTACATCGAAGGGAATAAAAAATCGCTTTAATCCTTTATAACGACGTATTATGGACACCCGAAAGGTTATATATCCGGCTGGCCGGTTAAAGAGATGATAAATATGCGCATGCTTGAAAACGGGTGAACGGGTGAACGGACGCAATCCCGCAGAGCGGGACTACGCGTCTATCTATAGAACTAAGGTGCCCAGCCGGCTAATCCTGCCTTGGCGGGACAGGCAGGGCTATACGCGCTCAACGGACGAACGGGCCAACCGGCTAACCGATTCTGCCGTCACGCATAAAACGCCTTGATTTTCTCCACCACATAGGCCTGCTGCTCGGCGGTCAATTCCGGATAGATCGGCAGCGCCAGTGTATGCTGTGCAGCCTCTTCCGAAAACGGAAAGTCTCCTTTCGCATGCGCCAGGTACGCAAAACACTGCTGAAGATGCAGGGGAACCGGATAATACACCTCGATCCCGATCCCGGCATCCTGCAGGTGCTGGCGCAGCGCATCTCTTTTTTCCGGCACCTTGATGATGAACTGATTGTAAATATGACGGCTTTGTTTCTCAACCGGCAGCTGGATTTGCTCCAAACCTGCATCTGCAAAAAGTGTCCGATACACTGCCGCATTTTTCTGGCGCGCCCGGGTCCAGCCGTCCAGGTACTTGAGTTTGACCGCCACGATGGCCGCCTGCAGGGCATCCAGTCTGAAGTTGCCTCCGATCAAATGATGATAGTACTTCGGTTGCGAGCCGTGAACGCGCAGAATTCTTAACTTCTGATTCCACTCGTCCGAGTTGGTGGTCACGATCCCGCCGTCGCCGAAAGCCCCCAGGTTTTTGGAGGGAAAAAACGAGAAACAGCCAAAATCACCGAACGTGCCGGCCCGCTGGCCCCGGTATTCGGCACCGATACCCTGGGCCGCATCTTCGATGACCAGCAGCCCGTATTTTTCAGCAATTTCCATTATCGGCGCCATTTCCGCACACTGACCGTACAGGTGCACCGGTATGATCGCTTTGAGCTTCGAACGTGCGGCTGCATCCAGCGAAGAAATCAGCTGTTCGATTTTATCCGGGGATATATTATAGGTGTCCGGCTCAATATCGACGAACAACGGCCTGGCGCCGACCCGCGCGATGGAACCGGCGGTGGCAAAAAATGTGTAGGGCGTGGTAATGATGGTGTCTCCGGACCCCGCATCGGCTGCCATCAGGCAGATGAGCAGGGCGTCCGAACCGGAAGATACGCCGACGGAGTACTTTGCAATGCAATAGTCGGCCACCTGGGCTTCAAGCTCGTCCACATGCGGCCCCAGGATAAAATACTGACTTTCAAAGATCTCCTGCGTGACCTGTTGAATTTCCTCGCGTATGGTCGCATACTGGGCTTTCAGATCGAGCAGCGGTACGTTCATGGGCACCCCTCTTTAATAAAGGTTTTTAACGTATACATCCACCTGAATCATTTGCAGCGGCTGGTTGCCGGGATTTTCTATCCGCAAACCGTCGTCACCCGTGGGAATCGTTATGGACTCACCACCGGCAAGCAGGTGGCTGTCGTCACCCGTGCCGACCCGGGCAGTGCCCTGTGTTACGGTAAGAATTCGAGCCACGGCGCGATCCTTGTCGGACGGACAGTCCGACTGCGGATACACCTCCAGGCGGGTGACGCTGCAGTCATCGCCTTCCTCGAGCACTGTCGCACTGCCCCAGGGGTGATACACTTTACGATGGCGATGATACTCTTCGCGTCCTTCTTGTTTCAGGTCAGCGACGATGGCCTTAACATCCCGGCTGTTGTCGATATCCGATACGAATATGGAATCCGGGGTTTCAACGATGACGGTGTTTTTCAAATGATTGGCGGCAATCAATCGCTGACGCCCCATAATAAAACAGCGGCGGGTGTCCTTGGCGATGACATCTCCGTCGATGACATTGTCCTGCGCGTCTTTGGGAAGAAATTCGTACAACGATTTCCACGAACCGATATCACTCCAACCAAAGTCCGAAGGCAGCACGATCCCTTTGCGGGTCTTTTCCATGATGGCATAGTCGATGGATATATCCGGCAGCTGGGCATAATCGTCCATCGTGACACCTTGCGCGGTCACTTCCAGACTGCTCATTTTCTTGAAAAGCGCCGGTTGATGCTGCTTGAATTCGTCCACGATCACCGAGGCCTTAAAGGCAAACATGCCGCTGTTCCAGAAAAAATTACCGGCTTCGATATACCGGCGGGCGGTTTCTTTGTCCGGTTTCTCCACGAAGCGTTTGGTTATCAGCGCACCGCCGGAGACCCCTTCAGCGCCTTCGATATAACCGTAGCCGGTTTCCGGATAATGGGGGGTTATGCCGAAGGTCACCACGTGTCCGGCCTCGGCAAGTTTGATAGCCGAGCGCAGCTTGACATGAAACTCGTTGATGTCCCGAATGACGTGATCGGCCGGAAAGACGCACAAAACGGCATCGGGCGCATCCTTCACAACCTGTAAAACCGCCAGCAAAATGGCCGGTGCCGTGTTGCGGCCGCAGGGCTCGCGTATGATTTTACCGCCGGCCGGTATCCGGATTTCCTCCAGGTGCCTGGCGATTTCATGGTAATGCTCTTGGCCACAGACGATTCTGATTCTCTCGCTGTCCAGCAGCGGAAGCAGTCGTTTTACGGTGGATTGGATCAGCGAATCTTCGCCGATAAACTTTACCAGCTGCTTGGGGTATAATTCTCTGGACACCGGCCACAGGCGCGATCCCATGCCGCCGGCCAGCAATATCGGATAAACCGCGGGCTTACTGCCTTCCATTTCTGAAATAACCCTTTCTCCTGTTTCGGCTGGTGCCGTTTGACGGCTCGGAAGAACCGGCCGCGCTGCAGGCGGTTTCGACGGCCGGATAGCCGAGCAGTCCGTTCACCTCGCGGGTCAGAACCGTGCCGGCCTGCAGTTTGACATTTTCGGGTAGTGCTATAATTGTATCAGTTCCCTGCGGGCTGCGCAAATGCAGGAACCCGCGGCATGATCCCGGGTGTTTCAGCAGCGTTTGCTGCAGTCCCAAGAGCAGTTCGCGGTCGGTTCGGGTCACATCCAGGTGAAAGTGAATGCTGGCCGTCCAGGTTTCCTCGGCTTTATCCATTTCTATGACAGTATCGGCGATGACCTTCACCGATTGCTCGTCTTTCTGAACCCGGCCCTGAATCAAAATCGGGTTATCCTCAAAGAGCAAATCGCTGGCGGTATAGTAGACCGATGAAAATACGATGGCCTCCACGGACCCGTGCATGTCTTCGATGGTCACAAAAGCCATCAGATCGCCTTTTTTGGTTTTGATGGTCTTGGTGCTGGTAACGATACCGCCGATTCTGACCGCACCGCCGTCTTTCAACTCTTTGATCGTTATGGCATCGGCATTGGTGAACTTGTCCAGCACATCTTCAAACCGTCCCAGCGGATGACCGGATATGTAAAACCCGAGGGATTCTTTTTCGTAAGTCAACAGCTGCTTTTCATCCCATTCCTGTATATTGGGAATATCCGGTGTATTGATCGAAACCGTTTTTTCGCCCACATCAAAAAGTCCCATCTGGGGATCGTTTTTCTCTTTCTGCACCCGCTGACCGTATTCAATCGCGTCTTCCAGCGCGGCCATCATCTGGGACCGTTTGGCGCCGGTGGCATCAAATGCGCCGCATTTGATAAGACTTTCGATAACGCGCTTGTTGACCTTTTTCATATCGACGTGCTCGCAAAAGTCAAAAAGAGACTCGAACCGGACCCTGCTGCGCGTCTCGATAATTGATTCGATGGCGCCTTCACCGACATTTTTGACCGCTACCAGGCCGAATCGGATCTTGTTGCCGCTGACGGTAAACCCTTTGTGGCTTTCATAAATATCCGGTGGAAGCACCGCAATGTTATGGCTGCGGCATTCGGCGATATATTTTACGACACCGTCGATCGAATGCATTTCGCTGGTGAGCAGTGAGGCCATGAATTCCACCGGGAAATGGGCCTTCAGATATGCCGTCTGAAATGCGATCAAGGCATACGCTGCGCTGTGGGATTTGTTAAAACCGTATCCGCCGAATTTTTCAATCAAATCAAATATGGTCCTAGCTTTATCTTGCGGCAGGTTGTTTTCCACCGCTCCGCGCACGAACCGCTCACGGTGCCGGGCCATTAACTGCTTGATTTTCTTGCCCATAGCTTTGCGCAAATCGTCTGCTTCAGCCATCTCATAGTTGGCCAGGATTCCGGCGATTTTCATCACCTGTTCCTGATAAACAATTACGCCGTAGGTTTCCTCGAGCACCGGTGCCAGTTCAGGCAGCAGATATTCAACCTTTTTGCGGCCGTGCTTTCGAGCCACATAATCGTCAATCATCCCGCTTTCCATCGGTCCGGGACGATACAGTGCTACCAGGGCGATGACGTCGTTGAAACATTCGGGTTTCAGCCGCACCAGCAAATCCTTCATGCCGGAGCTTTCCAGTTGAAACACGCCGGTGGTATCGCCGGCACTCAGCAGTCGGTAAGTGTCTCGATCTTCAAGATCCAGATTGTTCAAATCCGGCGTTGTTTTACCCTGGGCGGCGATCAGCTCAAGGGTATTTTCGATGACCGTCAGGTTGCGCAGACCCAGGAAATCGAACTTTACGAGGCCGATTTTTTCGACAATTTTCATGTCGTACTGGGTCACCACCTCCCCCTTTTTACCCCGGTACAACGGCAGGTAGTTCATCAGGGGTCGGTCGGCAATGACAACGCCGGCGGCATGGGTGGAAGCATGCCGGGGAAGTCCTTCCAGAACCCGGCAAATTTCGATCAACTCGCCGATTTCGGGTTTTTCATCCGCCATCTGCTGCAACCTGGGTTCCTTTTTGAGGGCATCATCCAGGCTGATGTTTAAAACGTCCGGCACCAATTTGGCGATGGTATCCACCTCGCGCAGGGGAATGTCCAGAGCACGGCCCACGTCTCGAATAACGGCCCGGGTTTTTAGCTTGCCGTAGGTGATAATCTGGGCCACATAATCTCCCCCGCCGTATTTTTCGACCACGTATTTGAAAACGTCTTCCCTGCCGTTGATGCAAAAATCGACATCGATATCCGGCATGCTCTTGCGGGCCGGATTGAGGAACCGCTCAAAAATCAGGCCGTACTCTAACGGGTCCAGGTCGGTAATACCCAGGGAGTAGGCGACCAGACTCCCGGCCGCGGACCCTCGCCCCGGGCCGACCGGTATGTTGTTCTCCTTGGCATGGTGAATGAAATCGGCCACGATCAGAAAATAACCGGGAAACTCCATATCTATTATGACGGATATCTCGTAATCGAGCCGCTCGCGGTAAAGCTTTTCATCGGCTGCGGGATTTCGGGCCTTAATATTTTTGAACAGGCGTTCAAACCCATCACGCACCTTGATTTCAAAATATTCGGCTTCGCTGCGCCCGCCGGGGGAATCGAATTTGGGGAAATGATAGGTCTTGAAATCGAATTCCAGATTGCAGCGATCGGCTATTTCAACCGTGTTTTCCAGGGCGCCGGGATAATCCTTGAACGAAGCGTGCATCTCTTCGCGGGATTTGAAATAGAGTTGATCGGTTCGAAATTTAAACCGCCCGGTATCGTGCACCGTTTTGCCGGTCTGGATGCACAACAGCACATCATGGGCGCGCACGTCTTTTTTATCCAGATAGTGACAGTCATTGCTGGCAATCAGGGGGATGGACAATTTGCGGCTCATGTCGCGCAGCACCTCGTTGACGGTGTCCTGAATCTCGATACCGTTATTCTGAACTTCAAGAAAAAAGTTGCCTTCGCCGAAAAGATCCTGATACGCCTGGGCCGCCTGATGCGCCTTGTCCAACTGGTTGGTTTTAATCAGGGTCGGAATTTCGCCGTGCAGGCAGGCGGTCAAAGCAATCAGGCCCCGACGGTGCTCTTTGAGTATGTGTTTGTCGATTCGCGGCCGGTAATAAAAGCCCTCCAGCTGGGCCACCGAAACCAGCTTGCAAAGATTGCGGTAGCCCTCCGCATTTTCGGCCAGCAGGATCAGGTGGGACATACCGCGGTGGTCTTCGGGCGTTTTGTCCGTCAGGCGCCTGGGAGCCACATAACATTCACAACCGATAACCGGCTTTATTCCGGCTTTCAGTGCTTTTTCATAAAATTCGACGGAGCCGAACATAGTACCGTGATCGGTCAGGGCAACGGCTTTCATCCCGAAGCCGACCGCCCGCTGCAGCAGATCATCAATTCGGATCGCTCCGTCCAGCAGGCTGTACTGGGAATGGACATGAAGATGGACGAAATCAGGGGTTTGAGTGTTCATGATTATTATAAGAAGTGTTTGGTGTTTGGTGTTTGGTAATTCAAAAACCTCATACGGTGCTGATAGTGTCAAGTTAAATAAGAAACACGAAACACTAAACACAAAACACGGTGAGGTTTTTGGTGTTAAAGCATCCGATAGAACTGAAAATGCCAATTAAGGTTGTAGGCCGCTATTAATCCAACCTGTAATTGGGTGCTTCTTTGGTAATGATCACATCATGTACGTGGCTTTCACGCATACCGGCCGCGCTGATGCTGATAAATTGTGCTTTGTCGCGCAATTCCTCGATAGTGCGGCACCCGCAATATCCCATACCGGCTTTCAGTCCACCGATCAGCTGGTGGATATTGGCCGAAAGGCTGCCGCGGTAAGGTACGCGCCCGACAATACCCTCGGGAACCAGCTTGTCGTCTTCTTCCTGCTCGGTTTGGTAATAGCGGTCCTTGCTGCCTTTGCGCATGGCTTCGATCGAGCCCATACCGCGGTATACCTTATAGCTGCGCCCCTGGTAGAATACCTGCTCGCCCGGGCTTTCCTCGGTACCGGCAAAAAGTCCACCAACCATTACAGCATGCGCGCCGGCACCGATGGCTTTGGTGAGATCGCCCGAAAACCGGATTCCGCCGTCGGCAATCAATGGGATGCCGGTTTTGGCTGATATCGAACGGCAGCTGATAATAGCAGTGATTTGAGGAATACCGATTCCGGCCACGACCCGGGTAGTACAAATCGATCCGGGTCCGATTCCTATTTTAATGGCATCGACGCCCACCTCGATCAGGTCCTTAGCCCCTTTTTCGGTGCCGACATTGCCGGCAATCAGCTCCAGGTCTTTGAATGTGCTTTTTAATTCGACAACCGCATCGATGACGTTTTTGGAGTGACCATGGGATGTATCGATAAGAATGACGTCCGCGCCTGCTTTCAGCAGCGCCTGTGCTCGCTCCAATCGATCGGGCCCTACCCCTATGGCGCCGCCGACGCGCAGCCGCCCCATGCTGTCCTTGCATGCGTTTGGATATTTTTTTATCTTTTCAATGTCTTTGATAGTGATCATTCCTTTTAGCCGACCATTGGCATCGACGACGAGCAGTTTTTCGATGCGGTGCTGATGCAAAAGTTTTTTGGATTCTTCCAGGGATATCCCCTCGGTCACCGTGATCAGGTTGTCTTTGGTCATCACCTCTGAAACCGGTTTGTCCAGTTCGGTCTCAAACCTCAAATCCCTGTTGGTCACGATGCCGACCAGTTGATCCCCCTGGGTGACCGGTACCCCGGATATCCGGTATTTATTCATCAGCTCCAGAACTTCGCTGACCAGATTCTCCGGGTTGATCGTCACCGGATCCACAATCATGCCGCTTTCGGATTTTTTAACCTTGTCGACTTCCATGGCCTGGCTATGAACACTCATGTTGCGGTGTATGAAACCGATACCACCTTCGCGCGCCATGCTGATCGAGGCGTCTGCCTCGGTAACGGTATCCATCGCTGCGCTGACCAGGGGGATGTTCAGGGTAAGGTTTTTAGACAAGCGGGTGCTCGTATCGACATCTTTGGGCAACACATCGGAATAGTTGGGAATCAACAGCACATCGTCAAACGAAAATGCCGCCTCCGGGGGTATCTTTATCATCAGCGTCCTCCCTAGTAATACATCCGGATGGTTCTCGGATTATTTTTTTGGTAAAATAATAAGCGAACGCAATAGCAAAAGGAGCTGCCTTTCGCAATCATTAATTTGTCGACTTGACATTACACAGCTGGAATAATAGTAAACGATCTGCTCCGGTCCGGAATCGGGCCACAAAAGAACGTGTCATTACGAAACAATACACTCATGCTGCTGAAAATAAATCCCGTGAATCCCCAACAGCGATTGATTCGAAGCGTCGTCGACGTTCTTCGGCGCGGCGGTGTTGTAACCTATCCGACGGACACGGTTTACGGCATCGGCTGTGATATCATGAACAAAAAAGCCATTGAAAGAGTTTACCTGTTAAAACAGCGCCATAAAAGCAAACCATTCAGTTTTATCTGCTCCGGGCTGAAAAATATCAGCAATTACGCCAAAGTTTCGAACTATGCCTACAAAACCATGCGGCGCCTGCTGCCGGGACCCTATACCTTTATCCTGGAAGGTTCCAAACTGGTACCCAAAATCATGCTGACCAAACGCAAAACCGCCGGAATACGGGTGCCGGATAACGCGATCTGCCTTGCGCTGGTTGAAGAACTCGGCAACCCGATCATTACCACCAGTGCCACACGGCCCGACGGCTCCATCATGCACGATCCGTCTCTCATACATGATTATTATCGATCCAGAATCGACATGGCCATCGACGGCGGATCGTTGACGGGAGATCCATCGAGTGTGATTTCACTGATAGGGGACATCCCCGATGTGATCCGCAAGGGCCAAGGAAACGTCAGCATTTTCGAGTAGGCGCGGCGAAGATCGGCCGGCAGCACAGCGGTTTCAATAGTCAGGCAGGGCGTGCAACACATTGATACGGGCTGTTGTAGAATCCGGGGCCGGCAGGCAGGACCGGCCCCGAAGGATGGGCGAGATACACCCGCTATTCGTCGTTCAGCTTTTCCTGAAGATTTTCCCTTAATATTTCACCGAAGGTCGAAGTGGCGGGCCGAATATTGTTGACATACTCACTGAGCAGGTTTTGTTCGTCCTCAATTTCGAGACGCTTTATCGAGAGACCGATTCGTCTTTCTTCACTGTTGATGTTCATCACTTTGGCCGTGATTACGTCTCCCACGTTAAATTTGCCGATCGGGGTTTTTATCTTTTCTTTGCTGATTTCAGAGACGTGGATCAGTCCTTCTATGCCTTCTTCCAGTTCCACGAATATCCCGAAATCGGTCAGGTTGGTGATGGTGCCCGTAATTTCTTTGCCCACTTCATAGCGCTCGGCAACCGTCTCCCACGGATCGGGCTGCAGCTGCTTGATTCCCAGAGAGAACCGTTCGTTTTGCTTGTCGATATCCAGCACAATAGCCTGGACGACATCTGCCTTTTTATATATTTCCGAAGGGTGTTTGATACGTTTGGTCCAGGATATATCGGAAATGTGAACCAGGCCGTCAATGCCTTCATCGATGCCGATAAAAAGACCAAAGTCGGTGATATTTTTAATTTTGCCTTCAATGGTCGTTCCCACCGGATATTTCTCACTGATCACATCCCAGGGGTTCGGAACCACCTGCTTCATACCCAGTGAAATTCTGCGGCTTTCCGGCTTTATATCCAGCACGATGGCTTCGACTTCCTCACTGACGGAAACGACTTTGGAAGGATGACGGATTTTGCGTGTCCACGACATTTCTGATACGTGAATCAATCCTTCAATACCTTCTTCCAGCTCTACGAAAGCCCCGTAATCGGTCAGGCTGACCACCCGTCCGGTGACACGGGATCCGATGGCATACTTGTCGGCGGCCAATGACCATGGATCCGGCGTCAGCTGCTTCATGCCCAGAGAAACACGCTCTTTTTCGATATCAAAATTGAGCACCTTTACCTTTATCTGATCACCAATCGAAAAAAGTTCTGAAGGATGCTTGACGCGTCCCCAGGAAATATCGGTGACGTGCAGCAGTCCGTCAACCCCGCCCAAATCAACGAATACGCCGTATTCCGTAATATTTTTTACGACGCCGTCGATTACTTTGCCTTCTTCGATAGTGGCCAGGGTCTCCGACCGTTTGGCTTCACGCTCTTCCTCAAGTATGGCCCGTCTTGACAGCACAATATTGCTGCGCTTGCGGTTGTATTTTAATATTTTGAAATTATATGAATTACCTACCAGTTCGTCGAGATTGCGAATGGGACGCAAATCGGCCTGCGAACCCGGCAGAAAGGCCTGAACACCGATATCCACCGAGAAACCGCCTTTGACGCGATTGGTTATCACGCCTTCAATGGTACCCTCGTCATCGTACGATTTTTTAATTTCTTCCCAGATTTTTATGTTGGCGGCTTTCTCTTTGGACAGCACGACGCGTTCTTCTTCGTCATCCCACCATTCTACCATCACCTCGACCCGGTCGTCGAGTTTAGCGGTAATGTTTCCCTCTTCATCTCTGAATTCCTGGATACGTATTTGTCCTTCGGACTTGTAGCCGATATCGACCAGGACATGATCTTTATCCACCGAAATAATTCGGCCGGTGACCACCTCGCCTTCTGCAAAACGCTTGAAGCTTTCCTCGTACATATCCATCAGGTTTTCCATGCTGTCACCTGAGCCCGAACTCTCCTTGACCGGCTTTTTTGCTAGCCCCTTGCTCTTTTCCTCCTCTGGCATTTCTGCGCGCTGCGAGTCTGCTGTTTCTGCTGTCTGCGTTTGATCTTTTTCAGACTGTTCATCCTGTTTCAGTTGCCGATTGTCATCATTTGTGCCCAAATCTTCCATCTAAAAAAATACCCCCTTAGCCAGTTTTTTGCGAAACCAATAAGTATGTTGCATAACTAGAAATTACTATCAGACTCATTTTGAAAACACAATGATTATTTTTGATAACCGCATATTTCTTCGATACGTGCAAGCATCTCTTCGACCACTTCGTCTGCCGACAGCGTGGTGGAATCGATGATTGTGGCATCATCCGCCGGTTTCAGCGGTGCCAGGCTGCGCGTGCTGTCGTTTTTGTCACGCTTGTGCATATCTTTTTCAACATCTTCCCTGGTCTGGGAATTGTTGGATTTCAACTCTAAATATCGACGCTGGGCCCTGGCTTTTTGCGTGGCATCCAGAAAGAATTTTATTTCGGCATCCGGAAATACCACCGTCCCCATGTCCCGCCCCTCGAATACGGCACCTTTGTCTTTTCCCAGGTCGCGCTGCAGCTTTAATAAAAACCTGCGAACCACGGGTCTGGCCGAGACGGCCGAGGCAAGCATCGAAATTTGGGGCGTTCGAATTTGGTCCGTAATATTGATCCCGTTGGACAGAAGATGCAACCCGCCATCGATCTGGACGAGATTCAGTTCGAGGCCGGCACACAGTTTCTCAAGGCTACGATCGTCTTCAGGGTCGACGGCCTGTAAATGGACGGCGTGGGCCACAGCCCGGTACAGGGCGCCGGTGTCGATATATATATATCCGAGGCGATCGGCCAGCATCCGGCTGACCGTGGTTTTTCCGGCACCGGCCGGTCCATCAATGGTGACGACTAATTTTCGCATTTCTCAAGAACCTTTGCCAGCGCCTTTACAAAACGCTCGTTTTCCTCGCGCAACCCTACGTTTATTCGAATATAATGCGGGTACCCGTATGCGGTCATGGAACGAACGATGACGCCTTCGGCCAGCATCTGCTTAAAAACATCATCTGCATCGCGTTGAACATCGATCAGGAAAAAGTTGGATTGGGTTGGAAAATGCGCGATTCCCAGCCGATCCAAAGATTCCGACAGATATCCCAGCCCTTCATGAACCAGGCGGATCGTTTTATGCAAAAACGCCTCGTCGTTCAGGGCGGCAACTGCACCCGCCTGGGCCGGTGAACTGGCGTTGAACGGCTGCCGGATTCGGTGTAAAATGCCTGATAAAGCGGTCGGCATGATCCCGTAGCCGATGCGCAAACCCGCCAGGCCATAAGCCTTGGAAAACGTTCGCAGGGTGACCACCGCCCGATCCGCATTCAGGTAATCGGTGCCCCGGGCACATTGCGGATCAGTTACAAATTCGATGTAGGCTTCATCCACCACCACGATCACTTCGAGGGGCAATCGGCCCAGAAACTTTTCAAAGGTCTCGGCGCTAAAAATGGTGCCGGTCGGATTGTTGGGGTTGCATAAAAAGATCATGCGGGTTGCCGGTGTCACCCGACTCGCCATCGCATCCAGGTCGATGCTCAGGCGGTCATCCAAAGGTACAAAAACCGGCGCCGCGCCGACACTGCGCACCATGATTGCATACATCAGAAACGATGGTTGCGGCAGGATCGCCTCATCCTGTGGCTTGAGCAACGCCCGGGTCAGCATTCCGATAATTTCATCGGAGCCATTGCCCAGTACGATATTTTCCGGTGCCAGAGCCAATTTCCGGGCCAGTTTTGCAACCAGCGCATACCCGCTGCCCTCCGGGTAGCGGTGCAAAGATTGCAGGCAGGTTTGAATGGCCTGTATCGCCTTTGGAGAAGGTCCCAGCGGATTTTCATTGGAGGCCAGTTTGATGGAGCTGCGTACGCCATACTCGCGCTCGAGTTCCGCCAGTGGTTTACCCGGTTTGTATGGATCAATGGCTAATATATATTCCGGTATGGAAAAATTCATAATTTGAATGAAAATCAGTGGCGTCAGTGCGCTGCAGACGGTGATTGGTTATTCGAAATGGTTCTGTAGCCTCGCCGGTTGAATCACTGGGCGGCTTTTTGGCCTGCGTCGACTGCCGCCAGATTCAGTGGTATAATCTTTTCCTTATTGGCAAATTCCTGTTTGATACAGGTGCGCAGGGTGTCAACGGCTACTATTTTCGTCCGGGCCACAAAGGCTGCCAGCGCAACGATATTGGCCGAACGCACGCTTCCAAGCTTAACTGCGATATCATTGACCGGAACGCGCAATTCATCCACATCATCGCGTCCGGATCCAATCGAGATCAGCGTGCTGTTCACGAGGATTACACCGCTGGGCTTAACCATCGGGGCGAACTTTTCCAGTGAAGGGCGATTCATTGCCACCAGATGCATGGGGTGTCGAATGATCGGTGAACCGATAAGCCTGTCGCTGACCACGACCGTACAGTAGGCGGTTCCACCTCTCATTTCCGGACCATAGGAAGGCACCCAGGCAACTTCCAAACCCTCCTCCATGGCGGCATGCGCCAGGATCTTGGCGCTTAGAAGAATGCCCTGACCGCCGAACCCGGCAAACATCACTTCGCTTTGCATTACACCTCCTCGGATGGTTCCAGCTCGTATTGTTAAATATATCGGATCATTTTCAATTTATCGGAATTATTGTTCTTCTGATGACCGTTTTCTTCTGTAAGCCACATGGAATGATGGAATACTGGAATGTCGAAGATCCGCCTTTGGAGGATTGGAATACTGGGTATAAAAGCAAAAGACACCATTTTATAAATGGCAATTATACGCAGTTTGATTGTTATTCCTTAAAACCATCATTCCACTACTCTCTCCAAATTAGTGACCTACACCCATTATTCCACCATTCCATCATTCCAATTGAAACGAAGCTCCTAAATTGTGATAAAGCCTATCGCATGCACTACGGTGTTGAACTTCCGTCTCTGTTATTCGGGTGTCTTGAATTCCCCAAGCGGATAGTACGGCAGCATGTTCTCTTCGGCCCACTTAATCGCCTCCACCGGCGTAAGTCCCCAGTTGGTCGGGCAGGTACTCACTATTTCTACGAAACTGAAACACCTGTTTTCCAGTTGATACTCAAAAGCCTTTCGAATAACTTTTTTGGCCCGGTTTATGAACTTCGGTTTAAGGACCGTTTGTCTGACGATATAACCCGGTGTCTGAAGCGATGCAAGCATCTCGGACACTTTAACCGGCATGCCGACATCGTCGACTTTACGCCCGAACGGTGAAGTCGTGGTACGCTGATCCGGCATGGTCGTCGGCGCCATTTGACCGCCGGTCATACCATATACCGCATTGTTTACAAAAATGGTTGTGAACTTTTCACCCCGGTTGGCGGCATGCACAATCTCGCTCATACCTATGCTGGCGAGGTCTCCGTCTCCCTGGTAGGTAAAGACCACCAGGTCGGGCCGTACCCGTTTTATGCCGGTTGCCTGGGCCGGGGCGCGCCCGTGGGCCGACTCCAGAAAATCGAACGTAAAATAGTTGTACATCAAAACCGCACACCCCACCGGAGCGACCCCTACTGTTCGGCCGCAAACTCCCAGTTCATCAATTACTTCGGCAACCAGTCGATGAATAACGCCGTGGGTGCAACCCGGACAGTAATGGGTAATCTGTTCGGCGAGAGCTTCCGGCTTTTGAAATGTTTTGCCCATTGATCTTACTCCTTTTATTGGTTCTAGGCGCCTAATAATTTCTTTTGCGCCTTTTATGGCTCCGCGGATTCAAGACCCAACCGGGATAAATCGGAAAGATTAGCCACAAAGGCACCAAGACACAAAAAATAAAGCTTATTATAATAAAACTTCGTGGCTTAGTGTCTTGGTGGCAAAAATATTTTGTTAGATGAATCCTTCGCAAACATGATGTAATTTCAATAAATAGGTACTAAAAACCGATCAAACCATAGATTCTACAAACGCGATAACTTCTTCCGGCGTCGGTACTTCACCACCACATTTACCATACCATTGGACCGGCATATGGCCTTGGACCGATCGCTGTACATCCTCCACCATCTGTCCCATGCTCATTTCAATACTGACCACTGATTTACAGCTCTTTTTCGAGGCGGCTTTCAAAATCGCTTCGTGCGGAAAAGGGTAAACGGTCTGGGGACGAATTAAGCCTACCTCCAAGCCCTGCTCTTTGAGCTGATCGATCGCTGTGCGGCATACACGGCTCATGGTGCCGTAACTTACAATGAGTACTTTGTATTGCGTATCGGTATTGTACGCTTCGAATCGCACGTCTTCCCTTTGCATGCGCTCATATTTTTCTTTTAGCAGAAGGTTATGCTGATTCAATGCTTCGGGGTCCAGATACAGGGAGCGGACAAGATTGCGCTGATCGCTCTTGCGGGTATCCATACCATTGACGGCCCAGTCACTTTTATCAGACGGCTGGGCTGAAAAATCATCCGCAAATTCAACCGGTTCCATCATTTGGCCAATCAATCCGTCGCCGAGGATCATCACCGGGTTCCTGTATTTCTCAGCCAGCGTAAAGGCCATCATCGTCATCTCCACGGCTTCCTGCACACTTGCCGGAGCCATCACCAGCATGCGGCAGTCCCCGTGGCCGATCCCCTTGGTCGCCTGCAGGTAATCCGCTTGAGACGGCAAGATCCCGCCCAGCCCCGGACCGCCGCGCATGATATTCACAAAGACCGCCGGCACTTGCATCCCGGCCATGTAACTTATGCCTTCGCTCATAAGGCTGATACCCGGACTTGAGGAGGTGGTGAAAACCCGGGCACCGGCAGCTGCAGCGCCCAGGATCATGTAAGACACGGCGACCTCACTTTCGCCCTGCAGGAAAACTCCGTCTACTTCCGGCAGGCGTCGGACCAGATATTCCGCCACCTCGGATTGCGGGGTAATGGGATAGGCGAAATAGTTCAAGCATCCGGCCCGAACGGCGGCTTCTCCGATCGCTTCGTTTCCTTTCATCAATACCTTACCCATCGGTTTCCTCCGTTGTTTCTGAATCAGCCGTTTCATCGGCGATCTCAGAGATGGTTATGGCTACGTCCGGGCACATGGTGCAGCACATGGCACAATAGATACAATCCTCCGGGCGCGCTCGGAATGCGGGGAAATACCCTTTTGTATTCACCTTGTCCGAAATTTCCAACACATTCTTCGGACACACGGTCACACACAACCCGCACCCCTTGCATTTGTCATTTTCGATTACGTGTAAATAGGACATTCGTATATTACTCCAAACCATAAATATTTACGATTGAAGATCGAATAGTGGTTGAGTTTGCTGCGCTCCACTGTTTTGACCTTGGATTTGAAACTAAAATTGGCAGCATTCCTTCAATATTCAATTTTCATTCTTCAATCTTCAATCACCTTGTGCACCTTTTTCCAAGGCGGGACAAGCTGTCGCCGAATGGTCAGAACCGGACAGAAGATTCGGCTCGCATCAACATCCGGCAATAAATCTGCGGCGGCGGTAACAAAATGCAGCGGCAGACCGCTCTCATCTGACAGTTGGGCGACAAACTCGTATCCGCGGATGATTTCTTCGGGTGTCGTTTCATCAATCAGGTTAGCGTTGCCGATCAATCCGCTGATCGACATCTTGGCGGCAGCCTCAATCTCGCTGCGGATCTTCAAACAACCGGAAATCGTATCCGTATAAGGGCGCATGGGATTGACGACCTGCAACATTTGATAATCCTTGCCTTTGAATGCATCGGCTAAAGCGGCCAGCACCGTGGCCCCGGCATCGTCACCGCCGACATCGATGACCGTCAACCGGTTCGGCTGGCGGACCATTCCGGCAACCAGCGGACTGACAATCGGCAGGTCGGCCTGCAGGTGCTCATCGGCTGGCAGTACAAGATCGATTCCAAGCCTTTCAAATAGATGCCGGACTTCACGTGTCCGAAAATATGGATTGACCAAATCCAGATCGACCACGCCAACATCAACACCGGCCTGCTTGTTTTCGATTGCCAGGTTGATGGATATTTCGGTTTTGCCGCTACCGTAGTTACCGACGATGACGACAAGTCCTTCAAGATGAATACGCGTGGGTTTCATTTCCCCCGAACCGATCCGGCGAACCGGTTCCAAGTATTACAACATATAAGTTTATCATAAAAACACCCCGGTTAAACAGAGAAAGGATTAACGGGGCCGGTGCAAAGTTCAAAAAACGAAAAATTATTCTGCCCGCGACAAACAGCAGGGTTTCAGGCAATGGTAAATAACAGACAAACTTCCTATTTTCGAAATTGATTTTTTATTTTGCCGCAAAAAACACAAACTTGACTTCTATTTTCAAATTCACTTTTTGTCAAGTAATTAAGAATTCGAGACTTTGCTTTTAATACCGAAATCGATCCGCCCCGTTTGGGGGATACAGCCAATGATCGAAGCTGTGCTGCATGCCCCGGCCCTGCTTCCATGATGTGCACTTTCAATTTGACGTTACCCTGCGCGTGAACGTTCTTGACTGGATATCTGAAAGTGTTATGATCCTGAAGAGTTAGAATTATTATCAACCATAATACGGATCTATTCCGCATCCTGGAAACAATTTATGGCCCGTGTTCAACTCGGACTCGAAAGCTTTATAAACAATCCGCCGCAATGGCTTGACGGGTGCCGTCTCGGCCTTTTATGCAATGCCGCATCGGTTGATCACCGGTTTCGCCATGCCCGGGATCTGATCACTGACCGATTTCCGGGAAAACTCACGGCGGTCTTTTCACCCCAGCACGGATTTTTTGGCGATAAACAGGACAATATGATCGAATCAGGTGATTGGACCGATCCAATTTTGGGCATTCCTGTTTTCAGCCTGTACAGCAAGACCCGTGAACCGACCCGGGAGATGTTCGATAAAATTGACGTGCTGCTCGTTGATTTGCAAGATGCCGGCACGCGCGTCTACACTTTTATATACAGCATGTCATATTGCATGGAAGCCGCCAGGCGCTTCGACAAAAAGCTGATCGTCCTGGACCGGCCCAATCCCGTCAACGGTATCACAATCGAAGGCAACTGTTTGTCGCCTGACTGTCTCTCCTTTGTCGGGCGCTATCCCATACCGATGCGACACGCCATGACAATTGGAGAACTGGCGCTGATGTTCAACCAGCATTTCGGTATCGGATGTGATCTGGATGTCGTCCCCATGAAGAACTGGCGGCGTGAGATGTATTTTCGGGATACCGGGTTGTGCTGGATTCCACCGTCGCCCAATCTTCCGACACCGGAATCGGCGGTGGTGTATCCCGGGCAGGTTATCTGGGAAGGCACCAACGTGTCGGAAGGGCGCGGCACAACCCAGCCGTTTGAACTGTTCGGGGCTCCGTTTATTGCACCCCAATCGATTCTGGCCATGCTGCCAGAATCGAAGGTGGCGGGCCTGGTTCTGCGCCAGACGACGTTTGAACCCACTGCGAACAAGTGGGCCGGACAGCCCTGTCATGGATTTCAGTTGCACATCACCGACCCGGACCGCTACCAGCCCTATATAACATCATTGCGGCTTCTTCAGGCGATCATCCATTATCACCCGGATCGGTTCGAATGGAAACCGCCACCGTATGAATATGAATTCAAGAGGAGTCCCATCGATCTGATAATTGGAAGCATCGATATTCGCCGACGCATCGAAGCGATGGAGCCCGTTGATGAAATCTGCGCTTCCTGGCAAGAGGCTCTCGATGATTTTGCAGCTTTCAGCCGCAGGTATTACATGTATTGATGAAGGAACAGCTCGAATGGATGAAGGAAATGTAAACTGGCGCCGCATGCGTTTTAAGAAAAATAAAGTCTGGCTGGCAACCGACAGCAGCGGATGCCCCATTAAAAAAAGCGGAAAGGTTCTGATCAAGTACCAGATCAAACAGCCTTACGAATATTGGGTTAAACCGGAAAATGTTCGACCACTGGAATCGGTCGGGACAGATAAGACAGCGCCTGATGCAAAACCGGAAGAAGAGCGTTCTGCAGCCGGCAAAAAATCGACCCAGCAAGGCCTCGAGTCGGCAGATCGCCATGCGATCCGAATTTATACGGATGGCGCCGCTTCGGGCAATCCCGGACCGGCTGGAATCGGTATTGTATTGCAATATGGGGAGTACGAGAAAGAAATATCACGCTATATCGGTGAAACCACGAATAATATTGCCGAGCTCGAAGCGATTCGAACCGGTTTGCTCGAACTGATAAAAAAGGAACTGCCGATCAGAATTTACACCGACAGCAGCTACGCCCATGGAGTTTTGTCTCTGGGTTGGAAAGCAAGGAAAAATCAAGAAATCGTGAGTGCCATCAGGGAATTGATCGAAGGCTATAAAGATGTGAAGCTGATTAAAGTTCGGGGGCATGCCGGCCACGCCCAAAACGAACAGGCGGACAAACTTGCAAGATCGGCCATCAAAAACCGAAACAGGTGATGCAGGTCAATTTTTCATTTTAGCGACCCGATAAATCCAACCACGAATCCAACATTTGCCCATTATTCCGTCATTCCAATTGGAGCGAAGCCTCTGTTTTGCTCGCTATAGTTTGTTCCACAAAGGGCATACCACGGGATGAAGGAACTCACCCGGTCCGCGCCGAGCCGCAGAGCGCACCGGTTAATACAAGCCGGCTATTCTTCCTTCAGATTTTTTATCTCTTCCTTTAAACCGTCGATCTCCTTTTTATACCGTTCCACTTCTTCATCCTTCTGAACGTCGGATTCGACAGTTTCATCCTTTTTCAAGGTGTCTTTGAGTTCGTCAAAACCGAGATATATGGCCAGTCCCCCACCGAGCAGAAGCATTACCGGAATGATTCCGGTGAGCACCATTAAAAATTCTCCCCACCAGACGCCGAGACCGAGCAGCCCCAAGGCTGCTGCTACCGCCCCTCCAATTAACGTTTTCATATAAGAGCCCCTCCCTGCTTATGGTATATTTATTCTAAAATATTTTCGAATAATATCAAAACTATATATTGACGAGCCCAATAAGCCAGCGGGAAAAATAGCATAACTTCTAGGTTAAAACAAGACCATTTGAGATGGTCGGACCTTAAATGTATTGGAATCATAATAAAATATTGCAAACCCGCCGACATTTTGATAATTATTATTAAAAAAATTGTCTCTCAATAACAAATTGATCTACCTGTTACCCTTTCAGCATGCCATAAGATCTTACGTTTTCATTCACACGCATCTGATTATTCCCGGGGCTATTTTGATTCCGTTATCGATAAAATAGATTCGAGTTATGTCACAGCCGCATCAATTAATTCATACAAAAATAATCGCCAAAATTCAGAGAGTGCTGGACCGGTTGCTTGACGGCACCTATCACCATTATACCTGCCTGCTCCCCAGGGAGTTGAGCAAATCTTCATCTGCGCTTTTAAAGACATTTTATTCCGGGATAAAAGTCGGCCGGGACCAGACCAGCGTTATCGAGCAGATCCCGCAAGAAGCCATCATTGTCTACGTGACCAAACACAAGAGTAAATTCGAGTATCTGTTCTACCAGACTTTCTATAACCGCAACAATCTGCCGACTCCGGAAATCGGCTTTGACTACGACTTTATGATCTGGCAACCGGTATCGCGTCTGTTCAAAATCTTTCTGGCTCACGTGGCCTATTTTGTTAAAAACCTGACCTTTCCAGACCCGTATCAGAACGGATACATACAGCAGGAATTAACGAACGGGCGAACCGGATTTTTATCGCTGGTCGAGAAAGGCGAATTTTACCGCAGGTTCGTCAAAGCCAAGACCGATCCTATCGGCCGGTTGATCGAAATCCAAAAGTCGATCGACCGCCCGATTTACCTGGTCCCGTTGTTGATGTTTTTCGGCAAAAATCCCCATCGCTCGCACCCGATGCTGATGGATATGTTGCTTGGTCCTGAAGGCAAACCGGGCCGGCTGCGGCGGCTGATCACTCTTTTTAAAAATCCCGGCAAAGTATTTGTGGAGGTCTCACAGCCGGTCGACATACAACAGTTTTTAGATGACGGCGCTAATCGCAGTCGCAGCACCGAGCACCAATTGCTTTATCTGCGCCGCAATTTGCTGCGGCAGATAAATCGACATCGCCAGACAATTACCGGTCCGGTTCTGAAAACGCTGGAGGAGCTGAAAGAAAGTATTTTGACCAACGACCGGTTTCAAAAATTCATGGAAAAACATGCCAAAACCCGCCAGATACCGATCCGCGAGGTGCGCAAAAAGGCAGATGCCTATCTTGAAGAAATCGCGGCAAAATACAGTACGGGCTTGATTAAATTCGGTTCGGTGTCGGTGGGTTATATCATCGATACCATGTTTGACGGCGTGTCGATTGACACCACTGGACTCAAATATGTCAAAAACGCGTCTCAAAAGGGACCACTCATCCTTATCCCTTGCCACAAAAGCCATATCGATTATCTGATATTGTCTTATGTGCTTTACAACAACAACATGCCCTGCCCCCACATCGCCGCCGGGAAAAACCTGGCTTTCTGGCCCATGGGCCCTTTGTTCCGCAGGGGCGGTGCATTTTTTATTCGCCGCACTTTTCGCGGTGCTGTTCTGTATTCAAAAGTGTTCACCGAATATGTTTACAAACTGCTTGAAGAGGGCTTCAATATTGAGTTCTTTATTGAGGGCACCCGCAGCCGAACCGGCAAGTTAATCCTGCCCAAGCTGGGTTTTCTCTCGATGTTGCTCGATGCCTATAAAAACGGCGCCTGCGAGGATATGATATTTGTACCGATATATATCGGCTATGATCGCGTGTTGGAAGAAAGCGCCTACATCCATGAGCTGGAAGGCGGGCGAAAGGAACCCGAGAGTTTGCTACAGGTCCTCAAGGCCCGGAAGTTTTTAAAAAAAAGATACGGAAAAATTTATATCCAGTTCCACGAACCATTGTCGCTCAATCGACTGCTGGCAAACGAAAACACCACTATTAAGGAGATGGCTCCGAAGGAAAAAAATGCCTTCTGCCGCAACCTTGGTTTCCGCGTCATCGGCTCCATCAACAAAGCCGCCGTTGTGACCGCTCACGGGCTGTGTGCCAGCGCAATACTGAACACGACCAAATCCCGGTTTACCCTTTCCGATCTTAAATCCATTGTGGATACTTATCTGAAATACCTAAGCACCCAGGGCGCCAAACTGGCGGACACGCTTTTAATCGATCAGGATCATGCGATTGACCATGCGCTGGAATCCTATGTTCAACGCAAATTCATTGAAGCTCCTCCAAAAGACAAGGATGAAAAAGCGTCTGACGCGTTATATAAAGTCAACATGAATGAGAGAACCAGCCTGGAGTATTACAAAAATAACTGCATTTCTTTTTTCCTACCGGCTGCCTTTACGGCGATGGAAATTCTGAACAAGGATGCCTTTCAATTCTCGGCTTCCGACCTGCATTCCGGTTATCGGTTTCTTAAACATTTTTTCAAGTATGAATTTGCGTATGACACGGAAACCAGCTCCGAGCATTTTGTACGCAAGAGTATTAAAGCCTTTATCGATGATGCGGTCATCATGCCGCATCAGACGCTGCCGGATACTTATAATATAACCTCGGCCGGTTTCAGAAAATTGATGCTCTTTTCAAATTTTCTGAAAACTTATTTTGAATCGTACAAAATCGCGCTGAATTTTTTTATGCGCAATCCCAAGAATTCCCTAAATGCAAAAGAACGCCTGCGCAAAATTGAAAACGTGGGAAGACGCATGTACAAAAGACGTGCGATTGAACGCAAGGAAGCACTGTCCAAAATAACCTATCAGAATGCAGTCGATTTTTTTATCAGCCAGGGTATAAAAGGTTCGGACGATTCCGAAAAGATCGGCGTGATGACCGAAGCCATCGATCAGTATTTGAATCGATTGCAGTAGGGTACTCTGTGGCAGGATATACCTGGGCTGACCAATGGCAATTGGATGGGATAAGTGAACGATGAAAGCGATGATCTTGGCCGCAGGTTTAGGCACACGGTTGCGCCCTTATACGCAGTGGACTCCCAAACCGCTGTTTACCATATCCGGGCGTCCGGTTCTGGATATAATGATTGACCGGTTGCTGGCGGCCGGCTGCCGGGCGATCGTCATCAACACCCATCACCAGCACCATCAGATTGCTTCATTCCTGGATAAACAACAATATCCGGTCCCGGTGACCGCTCGCCATGAACCGCAGATTCTGGGAACCGGCGGGGCCATAAAAAATGTATCCGATTTCTGGGACACCGACCCGTTCCTGGTCATAAACAGTGATATCGTCACCGATATCGACCTTGCGCAAGTGTATCAATATCATCGCCGTCATCGATATCCGGCGACCCTGGTCCTGCACGACGATCCCCGTTATAACTGCGTATCGGTCGACAGCAACGGTTTTATTCGAGCATTCAGCCCCAAAGAGCCCGGATACAAAAACAGGGGCCATCGAATTCTGGCATTTACCGGTATTCAGGTCCTGAGCCCGGAAGTTCTCGGATATATTCCCGGGCAGAATTTTTACAGCAGCATCGATGCCTATCGCCGGATGATCGCCGACGGCAAGAAAATAAAAGCATCCATCGTCCGGGGCCATTATTGGCAGGATATCGGTACACCGCAAAGTTACCGCCAGGCGGTTTACGAAAAGATGTCGGCGGCGGCATTTGATGTGGTTGATAAAAAATTTCGAAATCGGACAATTAAGCGGGTTGCGCTGGCCGGGGATGGCTCCGACCGGAAATGGTATCGTCTCTCTGCGGGCAAAAGCACCCTGGTTATGGTCGACCATGGCATCCGGCACAATAAACAAACCGCCGAAGCCGACGCCTATGTGGCTATTGGCCGCCATCTTGAGGCGGCCGGGGTTCGGGTGCCGAAAATTTATCTTTACGACACTTTTGCCGGCCTGGTCTTTGTGCAAGACCTCGGAGATCTGAATTTACAGCAGGTCATCTCGGATACCGCAGAGCCGAGCGATGTCATCACCTGTTATCAAACCGTTATTCGCCAATTGCTGCAAATGAGTGTTGCCGGGGCAAACAACTTTAATCCTGCTTGGACCTGGCAGACGCCCAGTTACAGTCGCGATCTGATCCTTGAGAAAGAATGCCGCTATTTTGTGGAAGCGTTTCTGCAAACCTATCTTGGACGTAAGGTGCACTTTTCGGATTTGGCCCAAGAATTCGCGTTGCTGGCGGATCGCGCTCTGGAAAACGCCGCCAACGGCTTCATGCACCGCGATATGCAGTCGCGCAATATTATGGTAAAAGGGGGTAAAACCTATTTTATCGATTTTCAGGGCGGGCGAACGGGACCGGTTCAATACGACCTTGCGTCTCTTCTGATCGATCCGTACGTTGATTTGCCGGATGAACTGCGCTCAAAGCTGTTTGATTACGCCGCACACAACCTGCCCCCGGAATTTGGTATCAGCCTGCAGCAGTTCCGGCAGGGATATATCTACTGCACCTTAACGCGAAACCTGCAGATACTGGGCGCCTTCGGTCACCTCAGTAAAAACAGGGGCAAACTCTATTTTGAAAAATATATCCCCACCGCATTGAGGACCCTTGAGAAAACCTTGTCGGATGCGGTCGGTCGCGAGTTTCCCGAATTGAAAAAAATAGTAGCAAAAATCATTCAGACAATCTGATTGGGAACGGTTCAGATCCCAAAAGCCGCCTTAATGGCTTCTACCGCGCGCGAGCGGTCGGCCGGCGGTATGATATACGAGATCTTGGTTTCCGAAGTTGTGATGGTTTTGAGCGCAATACCCTGATTGGCCATGACTTCGAAGACCTGGGCCGCAACCCCGGACTGGACCTCCATTCCCGGCCCTTCCACGGTTATCTTGGTAATCTCCGGCAGCACCTCGAGTTGGAGCTGGGGCATCGCGGTTTGAAACTCTTTTAGAAGCGCTGCAGTCCGCTCCACATCCTGTCGCGGCAGGGTGAAAGAGATGCTAACCTTGTTCTGCATCGGTGCTGTTTGGCTGATCATATCCAAGTTGATTTTTTGCTCACCGATCTTCTTAAATACCTCGGCAATCTTCTGGGGATCGTGCGGAATACCATATATTGACACCAAGGCATCCTCATCGCTGGTGTACACGTGCGAAACGGTGCTCTGCGCAACGATCATGTCTTTCATGGTGTAGTATCCCGGTGGTTTTCCCGCTATAAAACGCACCGCTTGCAGCGCTCCGGCGGCAAAAACCTGCTTGGAGTAGGCACTGTGCCGAACCTCCAGAATCTCATCCTTGCCTGCAAACAGCACCTGATGTTCGCCAACGATGGTTCCAGCGCGCACCGCGTGAATGCCGATATCCCCGGCCTTGCGGCGCTCGGTGCGGGTATGTCTGCCGAACACATAATTTTTGGAATTTGTGAATACCTGATTTATCGATTCGGCCAGTGTATACGCAGTTCCCGAAGGCGCATCTTTCTTCAAATTATGGTGCTTTTCAATGATCTCGATATCAAACCGTTGTCCCAGAACGGCGGCAGCTTTCTGAATCAGCTCGGACATAAGATTGATTCCCAGCGACATATTGGCTGCCTGGAATATCGGAAGACTCTCTGCTCGAGCTTTGATCAGGGCCTTGTCCTCGTCCGTATGCCCGGTGGTAGCAACAATAAGGGCTGCACCCATCTGCAGGGCACCTGCCACTATACTTTTCAGCGCTTCCGGAGTGGAGAAATCGATAATTACATCCGCCGCTTTGTCACAATCAGCGAGCGCTGCGTAAACGGGATAATTAAATTCGGTCGTCTGCGCTGCAGGGTCCACACCGGCAACGATTTCAATGTCCGGGCTGGCTTGGGCCATGTCGGCCAACACCCGGCCCATCGTGCCGCTACAGCCGTGAATCAGGATTCGTACCATCGACTCCCTCCTTCTGTTACCGGTTAGGGATAAGAGATAGAATTGGCTTTTAATATGCGGGATTGTGCTAAGAGACGATTTGTTTGTAGACAGGTAGTTCTAATTTTGTCAATCTTTGAATTGCTATAGAAATGAATGAAAATCGAAGACCGGTTCCTTTTTATTCATAACCATGCGATCGAATTTCTCAAGAATGTGGTCTTTTACGTTTTCTAAATGTCCAGACAGGATCTTCTGAACCTCCTGAAGATTGCGGGTTTTCAAACTTTCAAATATCTCCTGGTGCTCATGCAGCGAAGTTTCCATAATGCTGGTTAAAACCAGGTTACGGCTGTATTTAAGAAACAAAAGATCAAACAGTTCCTCCAGCATTTTGAGTTGTATGCGACATTGAGAAAGCGATGCAAGCGTGAAATGAAACTTCATGTCCGTCATCAGGCGCCCGTAATAGTCTGATTCTTTTACCGTTTCCTCAAAAGCCTCAAGGGAAGCCTGCAAGCGCTGGATACCGCTCTCATCCAAGTTGGTGATGGTTTGGGGGAGAATAGCAACTTCAAGCACCAGCCGCGTTTCATAAATTTCCCTTATTTCCTGAAGGCTGACCTCGTTGACGTAATAGCCTTTATTGGGTTCATGGCGAACAATACCTTTAAATTCCAACCACTTCAGGGCATGAATGACAGGCGTGATGCTCACATCCAGTCGGTCCGCCAGGTCCTGGTATTTTATCTTTTGTCCCGGAATGATCTCGTTATAAAAAAGCATTTGTCGTATACCCATATAGGCTTTGTGTGGGAGATCACTTCTTTCCGCGAATTTCGTTTCTTTGTTTGCTCTGGGCATCTTTTTTCCGTTTCGTTAGTTTATTAGAGTCTAGTTATTTTGATACGGATTCTTATAAAATTTTTTATAGAAAATGTAAACAATTTTTATAAAAAATTGAAATAATATGTATTTACAGATAATTATATATATTATTAATTTGAAAAATATTACTTGACAAAGAAAAATACGCATGTTAACGAAAATTTAAATCTTATAAAATATATTATAAGATTTATTATAAGAATCGCAATGCTACCTTTAAAAAACCGCATCACAAGACCAGGTCCATTTCAATCCCGAGATGTTCGGGATAATTAAAGGGACTCAATGTTGCCGGAGATGTCAGGCTGGTTCTCGAGAACCTTCCGATTCTCCGAAAAGGCAAAACTTTCATCTAAATAAAGGAGGGAAAAATGAAAAAGAAAATTTTTAGTGTTTTGTTGGTTTTGGGAATGGCAACGCTTTTGGCTGGAGGCTCTCCCATGGGCGTCCTGGCTCAGGACCTGACTCCGACCACTATGACCTGGGTGGCCGGAGGCGTTGGAGGGGGTTGGTACGCACAGGCCGGCGGCCTAGCGCGTTTAATAACGGAGAAAGAGCCCAAGATCATACTCAAAGTCGTACCCGGCGGAGGTGTGGTCAACCCGGTGCGGATTTCCCGGGGCAAGGACGGCCTGGCCTGGGGCGTCACCTTTGTGGACAAAATGGCCTATAAAGGCATGCCCCCTGTGTATAAGAGCCCCAATCCCAATGTACGGGCCATGGGCGGTATCTTCGGCATTTCCTACATCCACGTACTGGCGGCCGCCAACCAGGAAATCAAAACCTTGGACGAGATGGTCAACATTGTCAAGTCAGGCAAGAAGATACGCGTGGCCATGCCGATGAAGGGCACCTCCGACCTTCCCCTGGTTAAGGCGATTCTGAAGTTCTACGGCATCACATTCGATGACATCAAAAAGGCGGGTGGCAAGATCCAGCAGGCGGTCTACGCCGACATGGTCAGTCTGTATAAGGACAGGCACGTGGATTTCGTATTTACCCACTTGGCCCTACCCGGTGCTGCCATTACCGAGATGACGATGAGCCGCAAAAGCGTTCTTTTATCCACTTCCAAAGAATGCATCGATACATTGGCCGAGGAACTGGGAACCATCGGCACGGCCTCGGGTAAAGCCCAGATTGCAGGGGGCACCTATAAAGGCAATCCTGATGATGTACCGGCCGTCACCACGGCTGCCGAGCTGCTAGTCAGCAAGGATGTACCGGATGTAGTGGCTTACACTATCCTCAAAATCATCGGTGACAATATTGCAGAAGTACATAAGATCAACAATAAAAACAGAACATTCGATCCCAAAACCGGCTGGGTCAACGTGGCAGTGCCGCTACATAACGGCGCAATTAAGTACTATAAAGAAAACGGCTATATGAAGTAAAAAGTTGACGCAAGGGGTGGTGCCGGGGCTCGGACGGGTGCGCATCGTCCCCGGCCCTATCCCGCAGAATTTAAAAAGGAGAAAAGTCGTGCGACAGTTTAAAGGTATGCAGAAGTGGATTGTGGGAGGATGGCTGGTCGTATTGTCCCTGTTCCAGCTTTATACCGCCATCTTCGGTATCTATCAGCCAAGGCTGCAACGCGGCATTCACCTTATGTTCCTCTTGCCGGCAGCTTTTATCCTCTTTCCGGCGGCTAAAAAATGGGTTAACGACCGCGTGCCCATCTATGACTGGATCCTGGCCGTTCTGGCGCTTCTACCACCCATCTATCTGATTATCAACAATGATTACCTTACCGAACGGCTTAAATTCGTCGATCCGGTGCTTCCCATCGAGTTGATCCTTGGTACGCTGAACATCATACTGCTACTGGAGGCAATTCGGCGCACGGTGGTGCTGGCCATGGCTATTCTGATCGCATCCTTTATCGGTTATATGTACATCGCCCCTTTTCTTTCCGGAGTTTTTTACAGCAAATCCCCGATGTTCTCTGAGCTGGTCGAAATGCACTACCTGATCACCGATTCGGGTATCTACGGCGCCATCACCGGTGTCACTGCTACCTTCGTGGCGTTGTTCGTGATATTCGGGGCCGTCATGGAGACAACCAATACCGGTCTTTTTTTTACCGACCTGGCATCGCGCCTGGCCGGCAGAGGCAAAGGCGGCCCTGCTAAAATTGCGGTGATCAGCAGTGGTCTTTTCGGCTCCATCAGCGGGGTGGCCGCAGCCAATGTCTACTCCACCGGGACGTTCACTATCCCGCTGATGAAAAAACTGGGCTACCGAGCCCGTTTCGCCGGTGCGGTGGAGGCCTCCGCTTCCGTTGGCGGCATGATGATGCCGCCGGTGATGGGTGCCGGCGCTTTTGTTATGTCGGAAATAACCGGAATCCCCTATGTGAAAATCATCATCGCCGCTACCCTGGGTTCTATTCTGTACTACACCAGCCTGGTGTTCAGGGTTCATTTCACTGCCCTTAAGGACGAGTTGAGAGGCATGGATGAAAAGGACCTAAAACCGCTGAAGACAATCCTGAAGGATACCTATCTCTTGATCCCCATGATCGTCTTAGTGATAATACTGCTTATCGGCTACTCACCTTTCAGGGCTGCCATTTATGCCATCGGCATATGTTTTTTGTTCAGTTTTTTCAAGCGCGAGAACCGGATGACCCCCATAAAGATCTGGGAGACCTTGCGCCTGGGCGGTCAAAACATGATCATGATCGCCATGGCTTGCGCCGGAGCCGGTATGGTGGTCAGCATCGTGACTCACACCGGACTGGCCCTAGGTATTGCCACTGTGATAACCAACTGGTCCGGCGGTCACCTGCTGCCCGCCCTGCTCTTAATCATGGTCACATCCCTGACGCTTGGCATGGGGCTACCCTGTACGCCGGCATATATTATCGCCATCACTATCGGTGGGCCGGCCCTTATTGCTATGGGCTGCGGCCTGCTGCCTTCACACATGTTTGTGTACTACTTCGCCATCCTGGCCGGTGTCACCCCGCCTGTATGCATCGCCGCTTACTGCGGAGCTGCCATCGCAGGAGCCAAGCCCCTGCAGACGGGGTTTGAGTCCTTAAAGCTGGCGCTGGTCGGTTTCATCGTACCTTACGTTTTTGTTTACAACAACGCCCTGCTCATGCAGGGCAGCGTTGTGGGCATACTGACCGTTACCACTTTGCTCATTATATGTGTGATTTTGTCCGCCGGCGGTTTAAGTGGTTATTTATTCAGGGCGATGAACCTTGCCGGCCGAGGCGTTACCTTGGCTTTCGCAATCGGATCCGCTGTGCTTTGCACCAATCCGGATTTGACCAATCAACCCCTGATGCTTGCGGCCTCCGTGGCCTCCCTGGTAGTTTTTTCGGTTCTGGTTTTCAGGAATAAGAAACCGCTGGAACCGGTCACTGTCGGATCGGAGTCTGTAAGTAGTTGAACGGCTGCAATGAGTCTTGGGCATTTGATGAGTTGGCAATGTTTTCAGGAGTTTTTACGGCAATTGTAACACCGGTTATCAACAGTGAGTTGGATGAGGAAAGCCTGCGCGGTCTTATCGAGTTTCAGATAGCAAAGGGCATCGACGGAATCGTGCCTTGCGGCACCACCGGTGAATCGCCCACTTTGGGTTTCGATGAGTACAAACGTGTGGTCGGGATCACGGTGGAGACTGCACGCAAACAGGTACCGGTGGTGGCCGGGGCAGGATCCAACGCCACGGCTAAAGCCGTGGAACTGACCCGGTGCACCAAACAGCTGGGAGTCGACGCTACCTTGCAGGTTACCCCCGACTATAACAAGCCCACCCCGGACGGTCTGTATCAACATTTCAAGAAGGTCGCCGAAGTGGGATTGCCACTGGTGATCTACAACGTACCGGGGCGCACAAGTATTAATATCACACCCGAAACTGCGGCGCATCTTTCAAAAATACCTGAAGAGGAAAATCGCATACACGGATTCTTCGACATAGGCATACACTCGGTCACAAGGAGCCCTTTTAAAAGGAGCTGGAGGAAGACACCCCATAGAGCAGGCTGATGATAGGCCTGCAGATCGACTCACACCTAACCTGATCGCGTTGTTGGATGAACGACGTACCGGAACTGATACCATGCTGACTGCTCGGTGGTTACCACCTTTCCTTTTGTAAGCGGTGGACAGGGAGTATCCCTTTTCTTTGCTAAACGAACATAAGGAGGGACCAAAATGTTAACGACCATTGTATTTACCATCACATTGGTATTTTGCGGGGTTTTTTTGTGGGTGTCTGTAAAGGTTAAAGACACCGCCAAATCTAGCTTCGCCATGTATGCCATCGGCGGGGGCGCTTTGCCGCTATATCTGATCCTGTTCAGCGATATCGCAACGATCATGGGAGCAGGAAACTTCATCGGCCATGCCACCCACGGCTTTACAAAAGGTATTAGCCACATCCCATTTATTTTAGGAGAGCAGGGTTCTAAAATCATTTTTGCGCTGGTGTTTGCCGGCTTTGCCGGACGTTTTACCTACAATACCGTTTCGGACATGATGTACGATCTGATGCATCGAGACAGAATAACCAAAGCCATCACCGGACTGCTCACAGGTGCAATCATGGTGGCCTGGTTAGGTGGTCAATCCAAGGGGCTGGGCTATATCTTCCAGCAGTTTACCGGCATCAATCCTATTCCGGTGATCATATTTTTTAATGTGGCATTCATCGTTTATACCTACCTCGGCGGTATACTCTCCGTGGTGTGGACTGACTTTATCCAGGGCGTCATCGTTGTCGCCTTCGGTATCGTGTTCTATTTTTTTGCGTTTGCGCCGATCCACTGGAATCTGGCCGAATTGGGCAGCCGACTGACGGAAGTTGCCGGACCGGATTTTTGGGATTTCAGTAAAGTCCCCATCGGTACGATACTGGTGAAATTTTTCACTGGCTGCTTTGGAGTCTTAGCCGCCCAAGTCTACTGGCAACGCTGCTTTGCGGCTAAAGATGCAAATACTGCCCGAACGGCCATGTTCATCAGCGGCGTGTTTGTAATCATTGCGGTCAGCCTCACCGCTCTGGTTGGAATGACGGCCAAGGCGTTGAATCCGGGCCTTGATCCGTCGCTTGCCATGCCCTGGTTGATGATGAATCACGTGCCGATGCTGGTCGTGGCTGTCGTCTTCGCCTTGATATTGGCAGCCGCCATGTCTTCGGCCGATTCTTTGTTAAATGCCTCCGCCATCATCGTGATCAATGATATCATCTATCCTTTTAAACCCGAGCTTACGGATGCGCAATTGGTTTCCTGGGCCAAAAAAGCGACCGTTATCATCGGTGTCCTGGCCAGCTTGCTGGCCCTTTATGCCCAGACGATTATCGGGATGTTCTCCAAAGCATACACCATGGCCGGCGGAGGTGTTATTCCCGTTTTAATCGTCGGGTTATTATGGAAGATTTCAAGCAAACCTTTTACGATGGGAGAAAAGAACTCCAGGCTGACGCCATGGGGCGTCCGCATTTCAATTGTCGCTGGGGCTGTTGTTTCGCTGGCTTTTAGCATTCTGTGGGGGATTGCTGTTTCAGCTGTGCTGGCGGTGGTCGTATCATTGGTTACAAAACCAAAAGGGGAATTGAATCAAACTGTTACGGCTGACTAAAAGATCAGCAGGCGCCCAGTTTATGCTTTCGCAACCGCCCCAAAAAGACAGACAGTAAAATCTAAAGGTACCGGCATGCGATTCAACAGTAGTTGTAATAGAAGTTAAAATCTTCAGTTTTCAGGATAGGAGAATGACAACAGTGGCCTGGAAGAGCGCAGACGTGGTCGTTATCGGGGGGGGTATTATCGGAACCGCTATCGCCCATTTCCTGTCCCGCCAAAAGACCGATGTCATTCTTTTGGAAAAGAGCGGAATAGCATCTGGAAGCTCCGGAGCATGTGATGGGGCGGTTGTCATGCAAACCAAAAAACCGGGCGTTCATTTAAAGTTGGCCCTGGAAAGCCACGCGCTTTTGAGCCAGATGCAGAATCACCTGCCGGTACCCATAGAATATGAAAAAAACGGTGGTCTGATCGTCATCGAAACCGACGACGAAAAGACGGCCATGAAACAGTTTGTCGAGGCCCAGCGTCAAGCCGGCCTGGATGTTGAGCTTTTAGATCACAAGCAGCTTCGCACCTTGGCACCGCACCTGTCCGACCATCTAATTGGTGCCACCTATTCCCCCCGGGACAGTAAGATCAATCCCATGGCCTTGACGCTTGGATTTGCCATGAGTGCGAAACAAATGGGCACGCAAATATTAACCGGCACCGCAGTACTGGACATCGAGGTTGAAGCAAGACAAATCTCTGCAGTCGTGACCACAGCCGGTAAAATTGATACCCGTACGGTTGTTAATGCGACCGGTGTATACGCCTCTGAGATCGGTCGAATGTTAGGTATCGAGATACCTATCAAACCCAGGCGCGGACAGCTGCTGGTCACAGAGGCGCGGCCGGGTCTTTTGAAGCCATGGCTGGGGTCGGCGAACTATATTGCCGCAAAATTTAATCCTCAACTGGCCATGGAGGGCGCAGGCGGGGTATCCATAGACCAGACTCAAAACGGCAACCTTCTTATAGGGTCTACCCGTGAATTTGTTGGTTATGACAAGCGAACAACGGTGGAGGGGTTAAAACAGATCGCTTCACGTGCTGTTCGAATCCTGCCCGATCTGAAGCATACGCATTTAATCCGGGCATTTGCCGGGCTAAGACCTTATACGACCGATGGATTGCCAATTTTAGGGAAAGTGGAAAAAATCAAGGGGCTTATCATGGCCGCGGGACATGAAGGCGACGGAATCGCCCTGTCGGCCATCACCGGAAAACTGATCAGCGAATTGGTCTTAGAGGGAAAAACGGATGTCGCCTTGGACAGCTTTAATCTGAAACGGTTTTCAACCGAAACGACACAGCACTGACCCGAATTCGCCAAGGCGAAGAACTAAACAAGGCGGTAATCAATAATCTGCTTATACACATGATTCGCGTATTCCATTATGGGGATAATCAAGAATAGCAAAAGCACAGCCGGCATACGGATTGATTCTTTGCAACGGGGCAGGGAAATCGTCTTCTTCGTCAATGGCCGATCCATAAAGGCCCATGTGGGGGAAACGATTCACGCCGCTTTGATCGCCGCGGGCTATTGTCAGTTTCGTAAAAGCAAAACCCAACATCCACGGGGGGTATTTTGCGGTATGGGCGTTTGCTATGAATGCCTGGTAACCGTAAACAATGGATCCAGCCAACGGGCTTGTGTCACGGTAGTTGAAGCGGGAATGGAGGTAGAGATCGATGGTTGCTGAAGCCTACGATGTGGTTATTATCGGAGCCGGGCCTTCCGGGATCGGAGCCGCAGCCATATTGGCCGAATATTCCCTGAAAGTACTCCTGATTGATGAAAACAACCAGATCGGCGGTCAAATCTGGCGCAAACCGGTATATGAACCGGTGAGTAGATTCAAAGGCCTACAAACGCCGAGGCTGCAAATGGATTTGAGCGCTGCCACCGGCACTAACAAAAAAAACCTGCATATCATAACACCGGCTTGCGTGCTGGGAGTGTTTCCTGAAAAACATCTTCTGCTGTCAACCTCCGAAGAAAGCGTAAAAGAAATCAAAGCACGCAGGATTATCTTCGCGACCGGTGCCAGAGAGAAGGTACGCCCGTTCGCGGGGTGGACTTTGCCCGGTGTAATGACGCTCGGAGCAACACAAATATTGCTCAAATACTACGGGGTGTTGGCGTCCTCAAGAATTTTGATCGCCGGAGCGGGTCCATTGATCTATCTACTGAGTAGCCAAATCCTTGGCGTCGGCGGCAAAGTGACGACCGTTTTGGATCGCTCATCTTCAGCGACATTTTTAAAGGCAATGTGGGTGATGGCCGGTCAGTTGCCGAAAATCGGACAGGGATTGCTTGCATTTGGCCGCTTGATCAAAAACAGGGTTTCGATAAAGCACCGAATGCAAATTGTCGAGGTTAAGGGCAAAGACAAGCTTCAGGAAGTAATTGCCGTTATAATCGCCCCTGACGGCACCACCGTGCCGGGCAGCCAACAGCGTTATGAGACTCAAATGCTTGCCTGTGGCAACGGCTTTGTTCCCAATATCGAACTGCCGCAGCTGGCCGGTTGCGATTTAACTTACGCTGCGGATATGGGCGGCTGGATCGTCAACGTGGATACATCGATGGAAACATCGGTCAGCGGGTTTTTTGCGGCCGGAGAAATCACCGGTATCGCCGGTGGTGATAAAGCGTTGATAGAAGGCCAGCTGGCGGCCCTGTCGATTTTGAGGCAGTTCGGAATATTAAATTCCAAGAAACATCGCATCGGACAGACGGTCTTATTGACCAAACGCAAACGTTGTCAGCGTTTCGGGGCATTTTTAAACCGTCAATGGTCGATCCATCCGCGGGAGTGGGCCGGAATGGGTGATGCGACCATCATCTGCCGCTGCGAAGACATAACCATGGGCACCATCCGCGGTTGGATTCAAGAAGGCATCAGGTCTGCGCCCGACCTAAAAAGAGCGACCCGATGCGGTATGGGAAACTGCCAAGGGCGGACCTGTGCACCGCTAATTTACGATATCTTAGCGGCCTATTCTGTTGCCGGAAAGCGCGGTCCGCATCCGCTCTCCGTACGGACACCGGTAAAACCGATACCGCTGGGTGACCTGGCCCGGTTGTGATCCTAGAAAGCTAGCCATATTTTAAAGAGATTCGGTTATGAAAATTTTGATTGATTCCAAATGGATCGATAGAGATGATAAAATCGGTGTTTACGATCCGTTTGACAATTCTCTGATCGATCACATTCCCAAGGCCAACCGGGAAGATGTAAACAAAGTTCTGAAAGCGGCAGAAAAAGGGTGTAAGATAGCAAAAAATCTAACAATATATGAACGCTCCCAGATTTTGTATAAAACAGCGGATATCTTGACAAACAGGACGGAAGAATTTGCTCAACTGCTTGCAAGAGAAAGTTCAAAAACCATCAGGGAGGCTCGTAAAGAAGTCAACCGTTGTGTCAATACCTTGAGGGTTTCAGGCGAGGAAACCAAAAGAATCCATGGCGAAACCATCGCATTTGATTCTTTTCCGGGTGGCGAGAACCGCAAAGGGTACTATTACCGCTTTCCCATCGGAATCATTCTCGCTATAACACCTTTTAATGATCCTTTAAATCTGGTGGCGCATAAACTTGGTCCGGCATTTGCCGGAGGAAACAGCGTTATTCTCAAACCGGCCACCGTTACACCTCTTTCAGCGATTAAACTGGCAGAAGCTCTGCTGGAGGCAGGATTACCACCGCAGATTCTACAAATTATAACCGGACATGGTGTTGAAATCGGTGAACCACTCATAAAAGATGAGCGGATCCAGATGCTGTCATTTACGGGCGGTATAACTGCCGGGAAAAAAATTGTCTCAATTGCCGGCATTAAAAAACTGGGCATGGAATTAGGTTCAAATTCTCCTGTTATCGTCTGGGATGACTGCGATATTGATTGGGCGGTTGATTCCTGTGTATCCGGTGCATTCTGGGCTGCGGGTCAGAACTGTATCGGAGTTCAGCGTATTTATATACACACAAAAATTTATGATGAATTTAAGGATAAATTTATCAACCGGGCGAAAAAATTGAAGGTCGGCGACAAGCTGTCCGAAGAAACGGACATGGGCCCGATGATCACCGCTACGGAAGCGCTGCGGGTTGAAAATTGGATAAAAGATGCGATTCAATCCGGTGCAACGCTTTTGTGCGGCGGCCAGAGGAAAGATGCGCTTATATCTCCCACAGTGCTTGAAAATGTGCCCAAAAACTGTCGGGTTTATTGTGAAGAAGTTTTCGGCCCGGTTGTTAATCTTTTTCGTATCGATAATTTTGATGAAGCTATCAAAGAGGCCAACAGCCTCGAATACGGCCTGCATGCAGCAGTTTTTACAAAGGATGTGAATCTGGCCTTCAAAGCCGCCTACGAAATCGAATGTGGCGGTGTCATGATCAATGATTCTACGGATTACCGGCTTGATTCCATGCCCTTTGGCGGTGTGAAAAATTCCGGGTTGGGCCGGGAGGGCATAAAATTTGCCCTTCAGGAAATGACTGAACCGAAAGTAATCTGTTTTTATCACGGATAAATATCATGGAATTAAAAGGTCTGTTTACCGCAATAGTTACACCCTTTAAATCAGATGGAAGCCTGGATAAAGATGCGTTAAGAAAAATGATCGAATTCCAGGTGCGCAATAACGTGGCCGGTATCGTCCCCTGCACGGTTACAGGAGAAAGCGCGACGCTTTCATACAATGAGCATGACTGGGTAATTGAATTAACGGTTAAGTATGTTAACAAACGGATCTTGGTTCTGGCTTCAACCGGAAGCAATTGCACTCAGGAGGCTATCCGGTTATCGCGACATGCACAAAAAGCCGGATCTGATGCCGTTTTTTTGGTAAACCCGTATTTAAATAACCCAACCCAAAAAGGATTATATCTTCACTTTAAGACCATTGCAGAGAAAATTGATATTCCCTGTATCTTATTTAATTTAAAAGCGCAGACCAATGTAAATATAGAAACAGCCACATTAATGCAATTGGCAGATGAATGTCCAAATATAATCGGCATATGCGAAGTCGGGACAAACCTTGATCAGGCCAAACAGATCCTCTCAAAAAAAAAGCCAAAATTTAAACTTTTAGCCGGAAAGGACGAGCAGGCGATCGATATTATCCGACTTGGAGGCGATGGACTTGTTTCAGTCGCAGCAAATATCGTTCCGGATAAAATGCTGAAAATGATCCGATCCGCTTTTGATGAAAGATATGATACTGCTGAAAGCATAAGAGAAAAATTATCCGAACTATTTAAAATTTTACAACTGCAACCGGACCCGGTACCTGTAAAAACAGTATTATCACATATGAAATTATGTGAAGACTCTTTTCGACTGCCCATATGCAGCTTTGAAGATGAAAATTATTTTGCGCAAATACGCAAAATAATTCTAGACTTGAAATTAAATCCTTAATAGCAAAACACGCATGTCTACCATCAAAAGAAGCAATACTGCCACAGATGGTCCTGCATTTGGCATCATTATGCTCGACACCGTTTTCCCACGCATCCCCGGAGACGTGGGCCATCCGAATACCTTTTCATTTCCGGTGCTGTACAAAGTTGTAAAAGGCGCGAACCCCACCCGTGTGGTTAAAGATGCCGATCCGCTTTTGCTGCCACGGTTTATCGACGCTGCGGGTGACCTCGAGCGTAAGGGTGTAAAAGCGATTGCAACCAGCTGCGGCTTTTTAGCCGTATTTCACCGGGAACTGGTAAATGCCGCTAAGATTCCGATTTTCACTTCAAGCCTGCTGCAGGTGCATTCGGCACAGGCGATCATAAAAAAAGAACAAAAGGTCGGTATCATTACGGCCAGCAGGCAGTCGTTAACCCGCAAGCATTTTTCCGGCGTCGGTATCCAATCTTATCCAATGGTTGTGATCGGCATGGATGAAACCGAAGAATTTGCCGCGGTGTTTTTGGAGGGTAAAGAGACAATTGACGTCGAAAAGTGCCGGCGGGAAATGGTATCGGCGGCCGAAAAATTGGTAAATTCCCATCCGGATGTCGGTGCGATCGTTTTAGAATGCACCAATATGCCGCCCTATGCGAAGGACATTCAACAGACGACGGGTCGGCCCGTCTTTGATGTGGTCACGATGATAAATTATGCCTATATATCAGTAGTAAAACAAAGTTTTGGGTGATGTGTAATTTAAAAATAAATACTTTATATCACCCAATTTGAATGTCGAGCGTGTTCACTGCCCTCCCATACCATGCGGGCTTTCTTTATCGGTTTTTGTCTGTTCGACCAAATGCTCCAGGTGCTCGCGCGCTTCTCGATATTCAGGATCGATTGCGACTGCTTTTTCAAACTGCTCGATCGCCTTTTTCAGTTCTCCTCTCTCCTCGTAGAAGAAACCCAGGCTTTCGCGAAACAAGATATCTTCCGGTGCCAGGCGAACCGCCTTCAGAAGCTCCCGCTCTGCCTGAGTGTACTGAAAAGCTTTGTGGTAAGCTCTTCCCAGGCCGAAATGGTTATCGGCACTATTCTTATTTTTGCTCACGCCTTTTTTGAAGGCGCGGATCGCTTTATTGACCTGATCGAGTTCAAGGTAGGCCTCACCCAAATTATAATATATCTGATCCGATTGATATCCCAGTTCAATCACCCGCCGGTAAAGAGATATCTCACGGTCATGATTTCCCGTCTGTCCGTATGCATATCCAAGGTAATAAGTTATGCGTGCATTCGATGGATCCTTTTGCAGCAGTTGACCGTATAAACGGATCCCGGTCTCAAAATCTCCGCGTTTCATGGCTGCATAGGCCCTCTGCTCTGTGGTCGGCTTTTTAACAGCCGTTGGTTTCGTCGTGGGTACAGCTGTCGCGGGCGTAATTGTTTTTACGGGGGCTTGCTTAGTGGCACAACCGGCAATAAATCCCAATGCGGTCAAAGCAAGAACAACAAAGAATACTTTAAAGGAATTGCACATAAATCCCATCTGTTTCACCGAATCACTTTAAAGCTCGTATGGCCAATCTTCCGATGCTAGAGCTCATTAAAACCCCAGTAGGGATATTCCAGGCGATATACGGCGATTTTGCCCGGATTATTTTCGCGACTGGCCACCAGCCACAAAGAGCTTTCTCTTTGCTTGGCAGAAATCGGATCCACCGGATCCCAATCAGGCAGCAGAATCATGGCATTATCGGCACTGTATTCAATATCACCCGATTCTTTAAAAGAGCCCAGATCGGGCTTTTTATCATAACTGCCGCCTTCGCCCCGTGACAGTTCGGATATAACGAAAAAAGAGACGTTTTGTTCATCGCGGACGGCTTCCATGTGTCGAAGCCAGGAATCAATACCGGTTCGCCGATCTGAGAGATCCTTGAACGGCAATTTGTGGAGACTGTCAATCACCACCACGGTATAATCCTTGCGTGTTTCGTGCTGCAGAAAATCGATCTGACGCCGCATGATATCCGGATTGAGTTTGCGATCGGTCACCACCCGGAAGTATTTCAACATTTCTTTAAAACCAACGAAGGCTTTTTGCAGCGGTTCCACAACCGAATCATCGGAATTTTTTTTCCTGATTTCCAAATCGGACAACTTACTCAAGCGCGACAGTGTCCTGGCGTATATTTTCTGACGACCGTTCTCAAAGTCATAGTAAATGACCGGTGTTTTGCGTCGCGCCATTTCAGTGGAAACCTGCATGTAAAAGCATGATTTGCCCGCCTTGGGAGGACCTCCCATGATATTGATGCCGCGAATGCCGCTGAGGGCATTATCCAATTTCTCAAAGCCGGTTCGCAGTCCGACCATTTCCTTGCCCATATTCTGCTCCACGGTTTCAAAGAATCTTCGATGCTCTTTTTCCGGTGAGGTAAACGGGGAGAAGGATTTAGAGGACTGGATCATGGATGATATGTCGGTACGAAATTCCTTGCCCCTGTCTTTGGCAAGATCACACAGGGCGTAACCACGCTTTAAATGGGCCGGCCATTTTAATATCCTGGCCTTGAACCCGAGCCGGGTGGCTGTTTCACGGGCAGAAAGGTAGGCTTCGGGGGTGTTGTTGACCACAATCAATATGTGGTTGATATAGGCCAGCCGCTCCGGGCTCAGGTGCTCCAGATCGGCGGCGGAAGGAACGCCAATGCCAGGGTATCCCAGTTCTTTGAGGGTCAGCAGATTATCTTCACCGGCCACTAAAAAAAGCGCGCCGCCTTCACACCGGTCGATTTCGGGCATGTCAAAAATCTGAAATTCACCGGCAAAAAAATTCTCATCGCCATACCAGAAATTGTCGGCCTGACGGCCGGGAAGAATACAGCGTGCAGCGTAGCATTTCTCGTCCTCGAGAAAATAGGGGTACACCAGATACCGACCATTATAGCCGATCTTGAGCTCATCAACGACGGCTTTGGATACACCGAATTCCCGAAAATGTTCGTACTCGCTTTTACTCATCAGGGACGTAAATTTGGCGATGTCCGATTTCAGATTTTTTATTGGATAGCTGATATCGCGCACGTAAGGCTCACGGTCCGGGTCATGCCCCGGGACCTTGGCGGTGTCAATACCCATCAATTGGCTGAAATTAAGAGGAAACCCGCCCGGTCGGCACCTGTTCAAGCATCTGAAATAACCTGCAAACAGGCTTTCAGGATTTAAATAGACCACCATCACACCCACTTTGGATTCTTCGGACGGCTCACAGAACGGGCACGGTGCCTTGATAAAGCTTTTCTCCAGCCGAGCTGCCGGCAGGTGATCCATATAGAACTTCTTTATGCGATCGATAAATTCAGGAAACTTGATCTCCTTAAATTGCAATTAGGTATTAGAACCGTCAATAAATCATAATAATTCAAATAGTTGAGGTATTTTTTGTGAGATAATAAAAGTTATTGCAAGCGGAAA
>Ga0126332_10000056_pt1 | contig 46345 bp, 59 predicted proteins | sample InaspJWI42metaG_FD_94482 | JGI IMG/M metagenome (GOLD analysis project Ga0126332, IMG submission 94482) | Marine gutless worms symbiont microbial communities from Oahu, Hawaii - Inanidrilus sp. 2 OAHU.JWI-42 metaG | ecosystem: Host-associated > Annelida > Digestive system > Unclassified...
GAGTCCATAGGTCTCACATGTAACCAGGGCATAGAAGCCTCCTTTTTGGAAACTTCTATACTGCAAATGTGTTACCTATGTCCTTGTACTATTGTGTTACCTATGTCTATGAACCGTACCGGCATTTTCTTTTGGATCGTTTTCTTCCAAGTGAAAGAAAATGAACGGAAGGCAGCCTAAGCATAACCTTTTAATAACCTATCAATAATTAACGCAAAGAGGCTTGTTTTTATCAGGCCAGGCAATATTTCTTAGGTCCGCTTACCAGACGCGGCGGATGTCTCATCGATCCTAAGCAGGTGGAGCAATCACTGTTAGTACCCGCTTGATCTCCTGGCCGCTGTCGGTTGTAAACGTCTGCCGCTCGGTTGAAAGCCGCCCTTCGGCAAACAGCTGAATACATTCCGGGTAGAGAATCCATTCCTGCTTCAGGCCGTTGGATTTAATCGTATCCAACGAATCCCCGGGTTGGATTTCAAATGCCCGCTGCCCGATAATCGGACCGGAATCCTCGCCGTAATCGATGAAATGGACGGTGCAGCCACCGACTTTGCAGCCGTAGCGGTAGGTATCGCCGTATCCGTCCACGCCCGGAAAGGAGGGCAGCAAGGCCGGATGGATATTCATGATGATCGGTTTGCCGGGGACGGTATTGATCCTGTCAATCAGGTAGGGGGTCAGGTTGCGCATGAAGCCGGCCAGGACCAACAGGTCGAAAGGATACGGCTGCATGGCTTCCAGCAAGGCAGACTCGGCTACGGCCCGGGTGTGCAAGAAGGCATTGACTTTCTCCGGATCTGCCTCCGGCGAGAAAAACCCCTGTTTCTCAACGAGATACTCAAGGTCAAAATCAGCCGGCAGAGAGACTGAATCAGGGTTTTGGCGGTATTGCCGGATAATGCGGCCATAGTCCACCACAAACGTGGGAATGCTGTGTTTTTCACCCCGCTGCAGCCCCTTGGCATCCGGGTTGTCTGACCCTACGAATACCATCTCGCCGTCGATCTTGCCCGCCTCGCAGGAATCGATGATTGCCTGCAGATTGGTCCCGCCCCCTGAAATCAGTGCGCCGATCTTGATTTTAGCCGCCATGTCGCCTCCTGTTTGGTTGGTAGGTCCCACTGTTTACATCAAGGAATTAGCAAAACCGTAAATGCGTGTCAATTACCGTATATGGGCCGGCTTTACACGGTTGACAATGAATACCAGCACGATTATATAAAGGCTATCTCAAAAATAGGATGTTGGTTCGAGGTCACGGCAGCTGAGAGGTTTCTACAGGACGAACCCGCAAGAATTTCTACGCAAAGAACCGCGTGCCCAATATAGAGATTGGGCAGAAGATATTTTCGAAATAGCCGCTAGTCGCCACCACTTAACCCTATAAAAGGAAACCAGGCCAATGGGCGAAAACGTAATTGAAATTGAAGACAGCTCCTTTGATACTGAAGTTTTGCAGAGTGATAAACCCGCCCTCGTGGACTTCTGGGCGCCCTGGTGCGGACCCTGTAAAGCGATCAGTCCGGTGATCAACGATCTCGCCGGTGAATTCGGCGATAGGGTCAAATTTACCAAGTGCAATGTGGATGACAATCCGGTAACGCCGGGAAAATATGGAATCAAGGCCATTCCCACCCTCATCTTTTTCAAAGATGGCCAGGTGGTGGAACAGATCACCGGCATGGTGGCTAAATCCAAACTGGAAGAAGCCCTTAACAAACTGTTGTAAGCTACGCCTTTCTCCATAAAGGCGGCAGAACACTTAAAAACCGGTGATGCCGATGGCAGGGCCTCACCGGTTTATTTATGCAAGACTGATAAGGTTCACCCCATGCAAACGATACGCTTATTTACCGTCTGCACCCTGGTCACCGGCCTGGCGGCGCTGAGCCTGCTCTCCGGCTGCGCCTGGTTTAGCCGGGAGGATACCCGACCGGCTCATGAACTGGCCCAGGACGGTATGGAGGACTACAAAGACGGGAATTACAGTACAGCGATTGAAACTTTCGAGCGACTCAAGGACTGGTACCCCTTCAGTAAATACGCCATCCTGGCGGAACTCAAGATTGGCGACGCCTACTATCAGAAAGAAGAGTACGAAGATGCCGTTTTTGCGTACGAGGAGTTTCTCAACCTCCATCCGCGCAATGAAGCCGTCCCCTATGTGATGTACCAGATCGGACGGTGCTATTTTGATCAGGTGGACGCGGTTGATCGCGACCAGGCCAATACCCTCAAGGCCCTGGAAAGTTTCAACAAGCTGGTAGCCCGCTACCCGGTGGACAGCTATGCCCGCAAATCCCGTCCCCACATAGCGGTCTGCGTCAAGACCCTGGCCGGCCACGATCTTTACGTGGGGCGCTTTTATTTTAAAAGCCGCTACTACAAAGCGGCCCTAAGTCGGTTTCTGGCCGTGATCAATGATTATCCGGATGTGGGCCTGCAGCACGATGCCCTGCAGTACCTGACCATTTTGGAAGCCGAAATCAAACGGGCGGATGACGGCAGTCGGCATTATTTCCCTTGGGAAAACCCTCTAGAGCAAAAGCAGGACACGCCCGCGCCGGATAAATGAGCCCCTCCTTTCCGGTACGGCCGGGACTCCGGGCAAGAAATCAGGCCCACCTCAATAAAAAGGCTTTACACGATCCACCCCATATTATACTAATAGCGTTTGCAGTTTTATGCGGCGGTCAACATCCCGCCGGAGCATCTAGAAATCCGAATGAAATGCAGGAGACGATATCATGTCCAAAGTATGTGAAATATGTGGGAAAAAACCTGTCGTGGGCAGCAATGTGAGTCACGCCCACAATGTCACCAAGCGGCGTTTCAATCCCAATCTGCAGAGCGTGCGCGCAATGGACAAAGGCCGTCCCAAGAAGATGGTCGTCTGCACGACTTGTATTAAATCCGGGCGGGTAGTTAAAGTCGCCTGAAGCGGTAACCCATAATTAGTATCGCTAACTGGATGGCCGACCTTTTAGAAGCCATCTCAAAAAACGGATTTTGGTTCAAAATGACGCGAAGCTAATGCCTAACGTGGTGCAAGACGGCCGTGAGGAATACGTCTGGTATTTCGATGATTCATTCCGAGCGCCCAGCGCATTGTTTGAGCCAAAAAACTTTTCTGAGATGGTTTCTCTTATCCGACGCGCTTCACATCCTGTACATTCTTGACCTTTCTGATCGACGCCAGTATCCGCTGCAAATGTGCGGTACTTCTGACACCAACCGAAAAGCTGCTTTCCACGTGCTTGTCATTCCCGGTTTTGGTGTTGGCGCTGAGGATATTGGCCTCGTTTTTCGTGATGCAGCCGACGATATCCGCCAATAGGCCCACCCGGTCGTAGGACGTCACCTGGAAATCGGCCGGAAACGTCTCGGATGCTTCCATATTCCACTCTACATCGATCCGGCGTTCCGGGCTCATCTTGAGCGCATTTACGCAGTTGGCCCGATGGACCGTCACCCCGAAACCGCGGGTGATATAGCCGGTGATGTTATCACCGGGAACCGGCTGGCAGCATTTCCCAAATTTAATCAGGATGTCGTCCACCCCTTTTACCACCACACCGGTTTTCGGCTTTTTCTTACGCACCCGCCCCATCAGTTTGTTCAAAATCGATTCGCGACCTTCCGCGTCATCCGTTTTCGGCTCGAGGCGCCGGATGATCTGCAGGGGCGTAATCTTGCCATAGCCAACACTGGCGATCAGGTCATCCAGAGATTTGAAACCGAAGTATTCTACCACCGTAGCCATCTCTTCCGACTTGACCTGGGTGTTGAAATTCAGTTTGTGCTTGCGAAACGCCTTTTCGCACATCTCCCGTCCCAAACTTAGGCTGCGTTCCTTTTCCTGAATCTTGACCCATTGCCGGATTTTGGATTTGGCCTTGACCGTCTTGACGAAATTCAGCCAGTCTTTGCTGGGATGATGGTTTTTCTGGGTGACTACTTCTACGATGTCGCCGGTCTGCAGGGCATACTGCAGGGGCACCAGACGACCGTTCACCTTGCCACCGACACACTGATTGCCGACCTCGGTGTGAATCAGGTAGGCGAAATCGACCGGCGTGGCGCCCTTGGGCAAGGTTTTGACTTCCCCGGTGGGCGTAAAAACGTAGACTTCATCGGGGAACAGGTCGATACGGACATTTTCCAGAAACTCGTCGGGGTCCTGGGTGTATTCCTGGTTCTCCACAATGTTCTGTATCCAGGCAAAGGTGTTGCGCACTTTATCGTCGACCTGGTTGCCCTCCTTGTAACTCCAATGGGCGGCAATGCCTGATTTGGCCACGTTGTCCATTTCGTATGTCCGAATCTGGATTTCGACCCGGGCGCCCCGGGGACCGATAACCGTCGTGTGCAGGGACTGATACATATTGGGCTTAGGCCGGGCGATGTAATCCTTGAATTTGACGTCAATGGGTTTCCACAAGGCATGGATCAGGCCCAACACCTCGTAGCACTGCGGTACCGTATCCAGGATGATCCGAAACGCGATGATGTCATAGATCTCTTCGAAAGGCAGATTCTGGGTCTGCATCTTGTGATAAATGCTGAAGACTTTCTTATGCCGCCCGAGCACCTTGCCCCGCAGGTCGGCTTCGGCCAGTTTCTGGACAATGATCTGGCGAACGGTCCGGATATACTCCTCCCGACCCGCCAACCCCTTGCTGACCAGAGAACTAATTCGGTTGTAATCGTCCGGGTACAGGTACTTGAAGGAATTGTCTTCCAGTTCGTGCTTGATCCAATAGATACCCAGCCGCGAGGCAATCGGAGCAAAAATATCCATGGTCTCCCGGGCAATTTTAGCCTGGGTTTTATGGTCGTGAAACTCCAGGGTGCGCATATTGTGCAGCCGGTCGGCCAGTTTGATAAGAATCACCCGGATGTCATCCGCCATAGCCAGCAGCATTTTGCGAATGCTTTCCGCCTGGCGAGCCTGAGCGTTTTCGAACGGCAACACACTGAGCTTGGTCACCCCGGAAACAATGTGTTCGACTTCCGGGCCAAAAATATCTCTAACTTCCTCCGCGGTCGTGTGGGTATCTTCGATGACATCGTGCAGCAAACCGGCCACGACGCTGACGGTGTCGAGTTTCATTTCAGCGAGGATTCCGGCCACTTCGAGCGGGTGCGACAGGTAGGGTTCGCCGGACAGACGCACCTGCCCAGCATGGACCCGGGCCGAATAGACATAGGCCTGGTTAACCACCCCCAGGTCCGCTTCGGGGTTGTAAGCGGAAATTCTATCGATGATGTCGCCGATTCGAATCATGATTAGTATGCTTTAGCAAATATTACCCGCTCCTCCGACGGCTCACCACAGCAGATACAACTGCCGCTTGTATCCGAACCCATTTTTGAAAACGGAATGCAGCGGATGGTCACTTTCAGGTCTTCCTTGATACGTTCTTCGCATTCGTCGCGGCCACACCAGTGCGCCAGGGCGAAGCCGCCGTGGATTTCGGGCTTATCTGTGTTCGCCGCCGTGAAATAGTTGTAAAATGCCTGGTTGTCGTCGATTTCCATGGTGTGCGCCTGCCGGTAGGCCAGCGCCCGATCATAGAGTGTCTGCTGAATGTCGTCCAGCACCGTCCCTATCGAAGCGACGAACTCATCGCGTTTGATGCCCGCCTTGTCCCGGTGGGATTTATCTCGCCGACCAACAAATACGGAATCCTCGGCAATATCACGCGGGCCAATCTCCGCCCGGACCGGGATGCCTTTTTTGATCCAGTCCCAGCTTTTGCCGCCGCCGATATCGCGGTCGTCAATCTCGACCAGCACGGGGCGGCCGTGATAATTTTGACTTTTCAGATCGGCTGCCAGGCGGTTGACATAGTCCATCACCGTCTGGCGATCTTTCTCTTTGCGGACAATCGGGATGAGGACCACGTGGGACGATGCAATGCGCGGCGGCAGCACCAGACCGTCATCATCACTATGGGTCATGATCATGCCACCGATCATCCGCGTGGAAGTGCCCCAAGAAGTCGTCCAGGCGAACTCCTCCTTTTCCTGGGCCGACTGAAATTTTATCCCCGACGCCTTGGCAAAATTCTGTCCAAGAAAATGGGACGTCCCAGCCTGCAGGGCCTTGCGATCCTGCATCATCGCCTCGATGCACTGCGTGTCGACCGCACCCGGAAACCGTTCCCGGGCGGTCTTGCGCCCCTGGATAACCGGGATGGCCAAAAACTCCTCCACAAACCGGGCATACACATCCAGCATTTGCGCTGTGCGTTCGATGGCCTCTGTGGCGGTGGCATGGGCGGTATGCCCCTCCTGCCAGAGAAACTCGCTGGTCCTCAAAAAGATGCGGGTGCGCATCTCCCAGCGGACCACATTGGCCCACTGGTTAATCAGGATGGGCAGGTCTCGGTAGCTACTGACCCACTTGGAAAAGGACTCACCGATAATGGTTTCAGAAGTGGGCCTAACCACCAGCGGTTCACCCAGTTCACCGGCGGGTACCAGGCCACCCGAGGCGCCCTTTTCCAGGCGGTGATGGGTCACAACCGCGCATTCCGTTGCAAAGCCTTCCACGTGCTCCGCCTCTTTCTCAAGATAGTTCAGGGGAATAAATAGAGGAAAATAGGCATTCCTAACCCCGGTCTCCTTGAACATGGCATCCATGTCGCGCATGATATTTTCCCAGATCGCGTAGCCCCAGGGCTTGATGACCATGCAGCCGCGGACCGGCGACGGTTCAGCCAGGTCCGATGCTTTAACGACCTGCTGGTACCATTCCGGATAGTCTTCGGCTCGGGTAGGCGTGATTGCTGTCTTGGCCTGCTTCTTTCCCATAATCTCCTCTCAGTCTAGATACGGCTTCAAATTAATCACTCTTGCTGTTTATCTTTCGAAAATTTTTCCACTTCATCGAGCAAAACCGGAACCAAGTCTTCCTGGTCGAACTTTTTAACGATTTTGCCATGACGGAACAGAACACCGCTACCATCCCCACCGGCAATGCCTATATCGGCCTCCCGGGCTTCGCCGGGGCCATTGACCACACAGCCCATGATGGCGACCTTCACATCGGCCTGGGACGTAAACAGGGCGGATTCCACCTGCTCGGCAATGTTAAACAGGTCGACCTTGCAGCGCCCGCAGGTTGGACAGGAGATAATTTCGGGACCCCGGCTGCGGATATCCAGTGAGCGCAGAATTTCATAACCAACTTTTATCTCCTCGACCGGATCCCGAGTCAGAGAGACCCGCAGGGTATCCCCGATACCCTCGCTCAGCAGCATGCCGATGCCGACGGCGGATTTGACGATACCGGCATACAGCCCGCCGGCCTCGGTAATCCCGACGTGCAGCGGCAGATCGGTCCGGCCGGCCAACTCGCGATAGGCGGCCACGGTGCGGTATACATCCGATGCTTTCAGCGAGACCTTCAATTCATGAAAATCCAGGGACCGCAGATGCTCGATGTGCCGCAGCGCGCTTGCCACCATGGCGGCGGACGTGGCCTTGCCACCGTATTTATCCAGTAGGTCCTTTTCAAGCGAACCGGAGTTCACACCGACGCGGACGGCCAGCCCCAGGTCGCGGGCACAGTCGACCACTGCCCGGACCTTTTTTTCACTGCCGATGTTGCCCGGATTGATCCGTAAACCGTCGGCTCCCGACTGGGCTGCGGCAATGGCCAGCCGGTAGTCAAAATGGATATCCGCTATCAGGGGGATATCGATGGCCGGTTTGATTTTGGCAATGGCTGCAGCAGCTTCTTCGTCCGGCACTGCCACCCGGATTATTTCACAGCCGGCGGCAGACAGTTGGTTGATCTGGGCTACCGTAGCGGCCACGTCCTGGGTATAGGTGTTGGTCATCGACTGCACGGCAATGGGGGCGCCGCCGCCCACCGGGACGGATCCCACCTTAATCTGCCGGGTCGCTCTTCTTGTTATACTAAACGGCATTTGGTCTACACGACCTCGCTATCCTATTTAAATCACATTGAATCCGGCGTATTGGCAACCCAAACCTACAGGCTGCCATTGAACCCGTCAGCGGGGTTCTGCGCCACAGGAATATATAAGCATATTTCGGGAATGAGGCAATAACACCGCCAAATGTGGATGGTATCGGATAATATTTACGTCGTTTCTAACAAAGCCCCTGCCCGAGTTCAAGGGAAATTGGTCCCGACACCGGATTGAGTTTCCCCCGGCTTGACTTATATTCATGGAATTGATGTTATTATGATCTTTCCAGCAACAACCGGAGGACAAGCAGCTTGCCGCAGCCGAACCAAACAACCAGCCCCGCAGGATATCTAAAGCAGGCGTTCCGGCTGCTGGTGGTAACCGGTTTTTTCACCATGTGCGGCCTGTACATCTACCTTTTCACGCCGGAACCGCCCCCCGAACAGGCCTTGGCGCGCATCCTGCGCACCGGCAAGATCACCGTGCTGACCCGCAACAATGCCAACTCCTACTACCTCTATCGCGGCCAGCCCATGGGTTTTGAATACGACCTCGCCAAGGCCTTCGCCGACCACCTGGGTGTCCGCCTGGACCTGAAGGTAGCCGAACGCTGGGAAGGCATGATCCCGGACATTCAGACCGGTGAGGCCGACATGATCGCGGCGGACCTGACCGTTACCGCCAAACGTCTGCGCCAGGTGTCCTTTTCCGACGGATACCTGACCACCCGCCAGCAGATCATCACCAATCGATACCATCCGGATATACGCGGCCCCGAGGATCTGGAGGGCAGGACGGTCCACGTGCGCCGGGGCACCTCCTACCAGGAGCGCCTCGAAGAGATGCAAACCGCCGGCCTCGTCGTCAACATCAGGCTGCACGTGGATGTCCCCACCGAGGAGCTGATCCGTCAGGTCGCCCTGGGTGATATCGGCATTACCCTGGCCGATGAACACATTGCCCTGTTAAACCGCCGGTATTACCCGGGTGCCCGGGTGGTTTCACCCGTCAGCCAACCGCAGGCAATCGGCTGGGCGGTCCACAAGAACGCCGTCCAGCTGCGCCGGCGAATCAACCGTTTTTTCAAGCAAATCAAGGCCAACGGGAAGTATGCGGAGATTTATGATCGCTATTTTTCCAACCTCGAAATGTTCGACTACGTGGATGTGCGCTCCTACCACCGACGTCTGCGCACCCGCCTGCCCAGTTACCAGCCCATCATCGAGGAGGCCGCGCTGCTGAGTAATTTTGACTGGCGCCTGATCGCCGCCCAGATGTACCAGGAGTCCCACTTCAATCCAGCGGCCCGCAGCCATGCCGGTGCTTACGGCCTGATGCAACTGACGATCCAGACCGCGCGCAGCCTCGGGGTGACCGATATTCTGGATCCGCTCCAGAACATACAGGCTGGTGTGCTGCACCTGAAAATGCTTTATGATTTTTTCAGCAACGCTCCGGAACCGGATCGCATGTTTATCGCCCTGGCCGCCTACAACGTGGGGCAGGGTCATCTGTGGGACGCCCGGGACCTGGCCCGGCAGTTCAACCTGGACCCGGATCGCTGGGCATCGCTGGAATACACCCTGCCCCTACTGCGCTATCGCAAATACTATAAAAATGCACGCTACGGCTACTGCCGGGGAACCGAGCCCATCAAGTATATTCGCCAAATCTATTTTTACTACGACATCCTCAAGCGCCACGGGATTGAGTACGAGCGTATTCCCGACCCGGCCGGAAGTGAGGAGGGGGCCTAAAATCGCGGTAACCCGAAATCTCACTCCGCGGCAAACACTCGCATACCCGTTAACTAAAACCTACGCAGGGATTATGATAGTTATCCCGTAATATTACCCCCCCTCCCTTGACGGAGGGGCTGGGGGAGGGTGATCTTTTCGGAAAGCTGACCAATCAGGGTATCCCCAGCCAAGTGGGGACCGCACCCCCACCCGGCCTCCCCCGTCAAGGGGAAGAAGCAGGACCATTACCGTTAAACAGCGTGTTCAGATTGGAAGTGTCCTGCCAAATCGCCCAAAGGCAGATTGGTGTTAGAGGATTTACTGTCGCCCTAAACAAAAGATGACCGACATGATTACCTCCATACCGGTCCTTATTTATTGAACCTAATATTATGTGTCAGAGGTTGTTTCAAGAAGTGGATTTTAGTTCAAAATCCAGTCTTCGCTCAGAAAGTGACAACTGGCAGGGATTAGACCATGACATTCCTGAAGCGGTTTTAAAACCTTCAATCGGGCTCAAGGCCAAGGCGGGCAAAAAGTTCAACCACAGGAATATATGAAATATTTCGCGGATTGAACTTTTTGGCCCAACGCCGAGATTGAGCCCAAGGGGAGGTTTTTAAACCACTTCAGCGGATGGCACAGAAGGGATTGGACCTTTTTTCCTGCCCGATGGTCGTCGGGCCCATGTGGCCCGGATAAACCGGGGTATCGTCATCGTATTGAAAGAGCTTGTTTTGAATACTGGCGATCAGCGTATCGAAATTACCGCCAGGCAAATCGGTACGGCCAATGGACCCGGCAAACAGGGTGTCGCCCACAAAAATACCTGAATCGGTAACAAACGCCACCCCACCCGGCGAATGTCCGGGGACATGCACGACGTCCAGTTTGACGTCTCCAAACGAAATTGCATCTTTGTCCTGCAACAGGCGGTCCGCATCCGGGGAATTTTCAGCCTGCATACCGAACATGCGGGCGGAGTGGGCCAGTTGGCCCAGCATGGGCGCGTCATCGCCATGGATCATCAGCTGGGCGCCGGGCACCGCCATCTTCAACTCGCGATTGGCCCCCACGTGATCAAAATGCCCGTGGGTATTCAAGATAAGCTTGAGGGTGAGACCGTCTTCATTCAATGCGTCCAGGATCCGCGGCGCTTCTTCACCGGGGTCGATGACTGCCGCTTCGCGGGTATTTTCACAACCTAGCACATAACAATTTGCCATTATCGGGCCCAGGGCCATGGACTTGAGAATCAATGTCTACTCCTTTTGAGATTGCGTCTGGGGTTATTCGTCCAAAGAGAAACGGGGGCCTTTACGTTTAACGACCCCTTTTTTACCTTTTACCTGTTCGAACCGTACCAGCGGCACCTGCTTTGGCGGTGCCTGGGTCCCAGCTTCGGGCCGGGCATCCCAGTCGATGGAAATCTCCGGTATGTCTATATCGAGACGAAGCCCCTCTTTGTCTAAAGCCTGATGGATACTGTCCAGGATCCCGTTGATAAAGGCTCCGGATTCTTCGGAACCAAAGCGCTTGCCGATATCAATGGCCTCATTTAGGGTGACCCGGGTGGGGATGTCGGGGCAACAGAGCAGCTCGAACACCGCGATCCGCAGGATATTACGATCGACCCCGGACATCCGGCTGACTTTCCAGTTACTGGAAAACCGTTCAATCAGCGCGTCGATATCCGGGCGCCCGGCACCGACGCCACTGACCAGTTTGAGAAAGAATGGGCGGGCTTTCTTGGGCGGCAGGCAACTTTGGCAAAAGAGGTCCAGCCCCTCCGCTAGTTCGCACTGCCGCGAATCAATATAAAAAAGAGCTTGCATGGCAAGCTCTCGTGCTCTGCGCCGGATCCCCATAGAACGCTACGCCCGGTTCAGGGTATCCATCAAGTTGGCCATCTCCACGGCGGAAACAGCGGCACTCCAGCCTTTGTTGCCGGCCTTGGTCCCGGCCCGCTCAATGGCCTGCTCGATGGTGTCCGTGGTGATGATGCCGAAGATGACCGGCGTACCGGAATCCAGCGATACCTGGGCAATGCCCTTGCTGGCCTCCGCACACACGTAGTCATAGTGGGATGTGGAACCACGGATCACAGCCCCCAGGCAGATGACGGCATCGTATTTTTCAGTTGCCACCGCCTTCTTGGCTACCAGGGGAATTTCAAAGGCACCGGGCACCTTTAAAAGATCGATATCGTCATCGTCCACCCCACTGCGCACCAGCGCATCCAGGGCACCACCCACCAACTTGTCGGTTATGAAATCATTGAACCGGCTGGTAATCAGCGCGAATTTTTTTCCTTCGCCCAGCAGTCTTCCTTCAATTAGATTCGGCATTGCCTTTCCTCCCTGTTAGCGAGCCATGTCCAGCATGTGGCCCATTTTCAACTTCTTGCACTCGAGATAGCATTCATTGTGCTCATTGGCCGGAACTTCGATTTTTATCTGCTCTACCACACTGAGGCCGTACCCTTCGAGACCCACCATTTTTTTGGGATTGTTGGTTAAAAGGCGCATTTTACGCACCCCCAGATCCACCAGGATCTGGGCCCCGATCCCGTAATCCCGCATGTCATCCTTGAAACCCAGCGCCCGGTTGGCCTCCACGGTGTCGAGCCCCTTGTCGAGCTGGAGCGCATACGCTTTAAGCTTGTTCACCAGGCCGATTCCCCGGCCCTCCTGGCGCAGGTACAGCACAACCCCCACCCCTTCCTCGGCGATCATCTCCATGGCGTTGTGCAACTGGTCGCCGCAGTCGCATTTCATGGAACCGAAGATGTCGCCGGTCATGCATTCGGAATGCACCCGCACGAGGGTTGGCTGATCCGGATCGATTTCACCTTTGACCAGTGCGATGTGGGTCAGGTTGTCGATCATGTTTTCATAAGCGGCAATGCGGAAGTTTCCGCCGTAGGCCGTCGGAATCTCGGTTTCAGCCGCACGGGTCACGAAAGATTCGGTGCGGGTTCGATAGGCAACCAGATCGGCGATGGTGCAGATGCCGATGCCGTGCTCCTGGCTGAATGTCTCTAGGGTCGGCATTCGGGCCATGGTCCCGTCGTCGTCCATGATTTCGCAAATAACCCCAGAGGGAGTCAGGCCGGCCAGACGGGCCAGATCCACCGAGCCCTCGGTCTGTCCCACGCGCACCATCACCCCGCCGTCCCGGGCGCGCAGGGGGAAAATGTGGCCCGGGCTCACCAGGTCTTCGGCGCGGGCATCTTTGGCCACCGCAGTCAAAATCGTGGTTGCCCGGTCGGCGGCGGAAATGCCGGTGGTTACGCCGTGTTTAGCTTCGATGGATACCGTAAAGCCGGTCTCGAAAGGCGAGGTGTTTTTGTTCACCATCATCGGCAGATTGAGTTCATCGGCTTTTTCGCCGGTCAGCGACAGGCAGATCAGGCCGCGGCCGTACTTGGCCATAAAGTTAATGGCCTCGGGGGTCACACACTCGGCCGCCATGGTAAGGTCGCCTTCATTTTCACGGTCTTCGTCATCCACCAGGATGACCATCTTGCCTGACTGGACATCTTCAATTGCCTGTTCAATAGAAATCTTGGGCATGGTATCGTTTATACTCCCGGGCGGCTTGAAGGGTTCATTCAAGCGGCCGCTTACGTTTTGAAGCATATTTAAATCTAAAAATGCTTTTTATAAAAATCCTGTTTTCGCCAGAAATTGCATATCCAGGGATTCTGAATTTTGCGTTTCCCGGCTCTCCTTATGCTTTCCGTTGATAAACTTTTCTACATATTTTCCCAGCATATCGGTCTCGATGTTGACCAGCGCCCCCGCATCCTTCAGGTCAATGGTGGTCCATTTGGCCGTGTGGGGAATGATGCTGACACTGAAACTTTGTTTGGCGCAACTGTTGATCGTCAGGCTGATGCCGTCTATCGCCACGGAACCTTTGGGAATCATGTACCGGGAAAGGTCCTCGGAAACAGCGAACGTCACCACGATGGCGTTGCCTTCGTGTTGCTTGCCGGTAATGGTACCCAGACCGTCGATATGACCCGACACCAGATGGCCATCCAGGCGATCGGACAACCGGAGCGCCCGCTCCAGGTTCACCCGGTCGCCGATTTTGACCGCTTTGAAGGTGGTCTTGGACAATGTTTCGGGGGACACATCCACCGCGAAACGGGAACCTTGCAAGCTTACCGCCGTAAGGCAGGCCCCATTGACCGCTATACTGTCCCCGATCCCGGTACCTTCAAGGGAAAAGTCCGCCTTCACCGTCAGACGGCTGCCGCCGTCCACCGGTCGCACCTGCGACACCGTTCCCAAGCCTTCAATGATACCGGTAAACATATGCTCCTAATGAACCATTTGAAAATGGTTGCCAAGCTTTCAATCGGGATAGTGCACATACCCTTCGACCAGCAGGTCGTCTTCGAACCGCTGGGTCCGCACATCGGTCAGGCGTATGCTGTCCGCCATACTGTCGCGGCTCGGTCCCGCACAGATCGGGACGCCGTCATCCCCGCCCAGGATCTTCGGGGCGTAGAAAAACATGGCTTTGTCCACAATGCCGGCGGCAAACGCGGCGGCAATCACCCGGCTGCCGCCCTCGATCAGAAGGCTGGTGATATCCCGTTCACCCAGGTACTGCATGAGGCCCACCAGATCGATACGACCGTCCCTGCCGGTTGGCATGGGCACCACTTCTACCCCGGGCCGTACAACCCGCGCCCGCGCAGCGTCAGGTACGCTGTCCGCACATATAATAAGGGTTACCGCCTCGGAGTCAAGCCGCAATATGCCTGCATTTTCAGATATTGACAGGCGGCTGTCCAGGATGATCCGTACCGGGTCCCGAGGGCTTGGTTGCACATCGGCCGGCAACCGGGTGGTGAGGCTCGGATCATCCGCCTGCACCGTGTTGATCCCCACCATGATACCGTCCACTGCGTGGCGGACACGGTGCACCTGCCGGCGTGATGCCGGACCGGTCACCCAGCGGGCATCCCCGGTACGGGTTGCAATGCGGCCGTCCAACGTCGCGGCACATTTGAGCGTGACAAAAGGGCCCCCGCTGCAGATATGTTTGACAAACGCCTCGTTCAGGCGCCGGGCCTCGGGCTCACACACGTTGCGATGGACCTGAATGCCCTGCGCTTGGAGCGCGGCGTGGCCGCCGCCGGCCACCCGGGGGTTGGGGTCATCCATGGCCGACACGACTGTGCGGATGCCAGAGCGGATGATCTTCTTGGTACAGGGGGGCGTCCGCCCGGTATGGTTGCAAGGTTCCAGGGTAACATACAGGGTTGCGCCGCCGGCTTCCTCACCGGCATCATCGAGCGCATTGACTTCGGCATGCGGCAACCCGGCTGCCTGATGGTAGCCTTCACCCACGATCCGTCCGTCTTTGACCACGACCGCCCCCACCATGGGGTTCGGGGAGGTAAACCCCTCTGCCCGGCGGGCCAGATCAAGTGCTCGGCGCATATAATACGGGTGATCCATGGTATCTCTCTTTGGCGTAAAAGAATGCCTGCTCTCTATCGTGTTTTACGGCAGTTTGCAATGCAGGGTTTGAAATGCCAGGTGGCACCGGAGGTCGGCCTGGCCGCCCCCGGTCGCATGCTCATTAAAGCAGAATCCGGCTTGGTGGGAGATGCTTTGAATTGCTGGACCGGTGCAGGGTCAGCGTCAGGTTTTATGGCTGCTCAGCAAACTGCGCAGCTCCGACACAAAATCGTTGACATCCTTGAATTCACGATACACCGAGGCAAACCTTACATATGCGATATCATTAAGATTGTGCAGCTTTCCCATAACTTTCTCGCCGATGTCGTGGGAGGGGATCTCCTTCTCCCCGGTCTCTTTCAGATCCCGCTCGAGGTCATCGAGAAACTCCTCGATGATGTTCATGCTGATGTCGAGTTTTTCGCAGGCCCGCTTGATGCCCGCGGCAACTTTTTCACGGTTGAAAACTTCGCGGCGGCCATCCTTTTTGATGATCATGATAGGCACTTCTTCAATGTGCTCATAGGTGGTGAAGCGCCGGGTACAGACGATGCATTCGCGGCGCCTTCTGATCACATTGCCATCCTTGCTCAACCGGGAGTCAATCACCTTGTTGTCAATCTCACTGCAGAACGGACATTTCATCGTTATCCCCCTCGCTCGCTGGATTAAACTTTATGAGGTCCACACCGGCTTCTTTCAGCATCTCCTCCGACATCGCATCGGCATAGCCGGAGAGATAGACAATTTGGGTAATGCCTGCATTGATGATCATTTTGGCACAAATCGAACAGGGTAGATTGGTGCAGTACAGAACCGCGCCCTTGATGGTCACCCCGTGCAGCGCGGCTTGAATGATGGCATTTTGTTCGGCGTGTATGCCCCGGCAGAGTTCGTGCCGTTCGCCGGAAGGCACCTTGAGCTGCTCGCGCAGGCAGCCGGTCTCGGCACAATGTTTGACCCGGGTCGGAGCCCCGTTGTAGCCACTGGCCAGGATCTGCTTGTTTTTCACCAGGATCGCGCCCACACCCCGGCGGGTGCAGGTTGAACGCTTGGCAACCAGTTTGGTGATATCCATAAAATAGGCGTCCCAGGAAGGACGATCAGACGGATCATTCATTGCTGCAGGTCCTCCCCATACAGTGGAAACTCCCGGCACAAGGTCTTTACCTGTTCGCGGGCGGCCTTGATGCGACTTTCATCATCCGGCGCTTTCAAAACATCGGCAATCAGGCCGGCAATGATGCCCATTTGTTCCGCCTGCATTCCCCGACTGGTAATGGCCGGGGTTCCCAGACGGATGCCGCTGGTCACGAAGGGACTACGGGTTTCAAACGGTATGGAATTCTTGTTAACGGTTATCCCGGCCCTGCCCAGCAGGGCCTCGGCATCTTTGCCGGTAATGTCCAAATTGGTCAGATCAGCGAGCATCATGTGATTGTCGGTACCGCCGGACACCAGGTCAACACCGCCATCCAACAAACCCTGGGCCATGGCGGCAGCATTGGTCACGATATCCCGCTGGTAGGCCCGAAACGCATCGGACAGCGCTTCTCGAAAAGCGACGGCCTTGGCCGCAATGACATGCATCAGCGGGCCGCCCTGGATGCCGGGAAAAACCTGTTTACTGATGGCGGCGCCGTGGGTGGACTTTGCCAGGATCAGCCCGCCGCGGGGACCGCGCAGCGTCTTGTGGGTGGTGGATGTCACCACATCGGCAAAGGGCACCGGCGAGGGGTGCACGTCGGCCGCGACCAGACCGGCAATGTGGGCCATGTCCACCATGAACAGCGCCCCGACCGAACTGGCAATCTCCGCCAGCGTTTCAAAATCGATAACCCGCGGATAGGCACTGGCACCGGCGACGATCATTTTCGGTTGGTACTCCGCGGCCAGCTGCCGGACCCGATCGTAGTCGATGGTACCGGTTTCTTGGCCCACACCGTAGTGCCCGAAATTGAAGATGCGGCCGGAGAAACTGGCCAGGCTGCCGTGGGTTAAATGTCCGCCGTGGGCCAAGTCCATGCCCAGAATCGTGTCACCGGGTTCCAACAGGGCAAAATAGACCGCCATATTGGCCTGCGAGCCGGAATGCGGCTGCACGTTGACATAGTCGGCCCGAAAGAGTTCCTGGGCGCGCTCAACGGCCAGGTTTTCGGCCACGTCCACATTTTCGCATCCGCCGTAGTAGCGTTTGTCCGGGTACCCTTCCGCATATTTATTCGTCAGGACGCTGCCCTGGGCGGCCATCACCGCCGGGCTGGCCACATTTTCCGAGGCGATCAACTCCAGGGTGCCGCTTTGCCGGTCCAATTCATCCCGGATAACTTCCGCGATCTCGGGATCAACGTTTTCTATCACTCTCATACTCATCGCGCACTCCTCACGATTGCATATCTTCAAGCTTGTCAAACTTGTCCAGGCGGGACTGGTGCCGGCCTCCTTCGAAATCAGTTTCCAGCCAGGCTTTCACGATCTCAAGGGCCAGGGTTTCGCCAATCACCCGACCGCCAAGTACCAGGATATTGGCATTGTTATGTTTTCGGCACATAATCGCCGAAAACAGGTCATTGCACAAAGCCGCACGTACGCCGGGATAACGATTGGCCACAATGGACATCCCGATGCCTGATCCGCACAAAAGGATGCCGCGTGGGTATTCCTCGCGGGACACGCCGCCGGCCACATCGGCCCCAAAGTCCGGATAATCCACGGAATCTTCGCTGTGGGTCCCGACGTCGGAGACCTCGATCCCGGCTTCGGTCAAAAACGCCTTCACGGTCTCTTTCATTGGGTAAGCCGCATGATCACAACCGATGATAACCGGGTCTTTTTTGCTGCCAGCCATGCGCTGTCTCCTTCCATATATTGTGTTCACCGGAACTGTTTTGGTTGGCTCGGTATCATATCTTGTGATTGGTCGAACGACAAGGAAAAAGTTGGCTAGAACCTTAAACCGTTGGTTCAAGGGTTCAGGGCGCCATCTTCAGAGGTTGGGTATGGACAAAAAGTCTGCCTTTAGCGGGCCTGAATGAACCGGGGGAGGAAATTGCTCCCGAGGAGCTCGGGCTTGGCAGTGGAAAACACGGCATCCGGCATTTCAGGCCAGCTGTTTTTGCCCTGCATATTGAGGCTGTGTCACAATGTTCAATTTGGCTTCAGGTCAAGGAAAATCAAAATTTCAACCGCAGGAATACATTGCGTATTTTGAGGATTGTAATTTTTATCTGACGCCGAGATGGGGCCAAAGGGAACATTGTGACACAGTCTCATTGGGCCCGGATTCGGGAACCACCGGATCTATGCCACGCGACCCATTATGAGAACGGCATTCGTGCCACCGAACCCGAAACTGTTGGTCATGGCCGCCGAGATGTCCTTTTTCCGGGCCACATTCGGTACGTAGTCCAGGTCGCAGCCGTCCGCCGGGTTCTCCAGGTTAACAGTGGGCGGAATGACGCCGGTAGACAGGGCCAGGGCCGTAAAGACGGCCTCGATGCCGCCGGCGCCACCGAGCAGGTGGCCGGTCATGGATTTGGTAGAACTGACCATCAGGTTGGCGGCGTGAACACCGAAAACTTTTTTGATCGCACTGGTTTCGGAAGCATCATTCAGGGCGGTCGAAGTGCCGTGGGCGTTGATGTATTCAATTTTTTCAGGGGCCAATTCGGCATCATCCAGGGCCATCTGCATACAGCGGGCCGCACCTTCGGCTTCCGGGGGGGGCGAGGCCATGTGAAAGGCGTCACCGCTCATACCGTATCCGAGGACTTCCCCATAGATTTTGGCCCCCCGGGCACGGGCGCCTTCCAACGTTTCCAGGATCAGCATGCCGCTGCCCTCGCCGACCACGAACCCATCGCGGTCCCGGTCAAAGGGCCGGGAGGCTTTTTGCGGCTCCTCATTGCGGGTGGACAGGGCCTTCATGGCGTTGAAACCGGCGATACAGCAAGGCGAGATGACCGCCTCCACGCCGCCGGCGATCATGGCCTCAGCCGCCCCGCTCTGTACGATCTTGAAAGCGTCACCCACGGCATGGGTCCCGGCGGCGCAGGCGGTCGCCATGGACAGGTTCGGTCCCTTGGCGCCGGTCACGATAGAAATCATGCCGGGAGCCATGTTGCCGATGATCGTGGGGATAAAAAACGGCGAGATTCGCTTGGGGCCGTTGCGATCAAGCTTCTGGGCCTCGGTTTCCAGCAGGAACAAACCGCCCAGACCACAGCCCGAAGAGACCCCGATGCGTTCACAGTTTGCGTCGTCAATCACCAGGGCTGCATCTTCTATCGCCATTTTGGCGGCTGCAACCGCGTAGGCAATATAGAGCTGCGTACGCTTAGCGTCTTTTTTTTCCATGAAATCAAGCGGATCGAATCCTTTAACCTCGGCGGCGATCTTGGTTTTAAAGTCACGGGTATCGAACCGCGTAATGGGACCAATGCCCGACGTGCCCGCACAAATCGCATCCCAGGATTCCCTAACGCCAACCCCGACGGGGGTCACCGGCCCTACACCCGTGATCACAACTCTGTTCATCACAAAGCAGCCCTTTTCAATCGGTAGGTTCTAGAAAAAGAACCCTGTTTTGGATAGAAGCTATCTCTAAAAACGGAATTTGGTCCAAGGTGCGGCGGACGTAAAATTGAATCGGAGGTGCCGGCGCAGCCAATGTCCATCGTGGTATGTACGCAGAATATTGCGAGGATTTAATATTCGCACCCAACAAGGAGATTGGACCAATCATTCGTCGCCTATTGGCTATGCCCGACAGGCAGACGCTTTTAGAATGTCGCCTAGTGCTCGTCTATATAGGCAATGGCATCCTTGACGGTTGCCAGATTTTCCGCATCTTTATCCGAGATGTCGATATCGAATTCTTCTTCCATGGACATGATCAATTCAACCAGATCAAGGGAGTCGGCCCCCAGGTCATCCACAAAATGGGCTTCCGGAACAACTTCGGTAAGGTCGACACTCAGTTTCTCGGCGATGATCTTTTTTACTTTATCTTCTACTGACATGGTCTCTCTCCTTCATATCCGCGCAATTTAAATTGTAAGCTCAGGTTACATGTACATGCCGCCATTGACATGCAGGGTCTGCCCGGTGATGTAAGCTGCCTGATCTGAGGACAGGAAGACAACCGCAGCCGCCACTTCAGCCGCTTCGGCGACCCGTCCCAGGGGAATCTGGACCAGCATCGCATCCTTGGTTTTCTCGGGCAGGTCCTTGGTCATGTCGGTTTCAACAAATCCCGGCGCCACTGCATTGGCGGTAATATTCCGCGACGCCAATTCCCGGGCAACAGCCTTGGTAAAACCGATGATGCCGGCCTTGGCAGCCACATAGTTGGCCTGTCCGGGATTGCCGGCTGCGCCCACCACCGAAGTAATGTTGATAATCCGGCCGTAGCGCTGCTTCATCATCGTCTTGGCCGCCAGCTTGGTGCAGTTGAAAGCACCCTTCAGATTGGTGTCCAGAACCGTATCCCATTGGTCCGCTTTCATACGAACCAGCAAACCGTCACGGGTAACCCCGGCGTTGTTCACCAGCACGTCGATTCGGCCGGCCCGCTGTTGAACTTCGTTGAAGAAGGATTTAACCTGGGATTCGTCGGTGACGTCCATCTGCAGGCCGATCGCCTGGCCGCCGGCCGCTGCTACCAGCTCCCGGGTCTTGTCCGCTTCATGGGCCGCCTGGTTGTAGTTGAACAGAACCAGCGCGTCCGGTTCGGCAAAGGCCTCGCAAACCGCCCGGCCAATACCCCGGGAGCCCCCGGTAACCACAACTGCTTTTTTGTAGGATTCCGGCATCAGGCGCCTCTAATCTTCCTCATTTTCAAGCACGTCACGCCCTTTGTAGGTGCCGCAACTGCTGCAGGCCATGTGGGGCAGCTTGGCCTCGCCGCACTGGGGGCAAGTGGTCAGGTTGGGCGCCTCGGTTTTTTTCTGGGCACGGCGCATATCCCTTTTTGACTTGGATTTTTTTCGCTTCGGTACAGCCATTAGTAATCTCCTAACATATTGATTTTATTCTAGATAAATATTCAAGTGGTTCCAAAATTGAGCAGGCCATTAAGTAATTGAAATGATGAAGATTGTCAACCTTTTTCGGCAACTTTTTTTATTTTGTAGTATTGTGAAAATCATACGGGTATGCTAAGGACATCGCCCGATATAAGCGATGTATGGAATCAAACATAACTTATTGTTTATTTTATTTATTTGAAATATTTTGGGAGTTAGCCCACGTATAGTGACGGCGCTGTGAGCCCATTACCCTGACAGGCGGCGACCAGCAATCCTCGCATCCGGCTAGCCGGATGAGCACTTCTAAATTACTTATTACTACAACATATAATGAGTAACAAGTAATCCGTTAATAATTTGTTATAATTATATATGCTATAATGTGAAGCCCGTTTAGAACTACAAAACTGTTGACTCATTACTACCATCATAAGGAACTTACCCATGGCTACCATTGTTACCCGTTTTCCGCCCAGCCCCACCGGCTACCTGCACGTCGGTGGTGCCCGGACTGCGCTTTTTAACTGGCTTTACGCCCGCCATACCCAGGGCCGCTTCGTACTGCGCATCGAAGACACCGACCGGGTGCGCTCCACCCAGGAATCGGTGGATGCCATTTTTGAAGCCCTGGAGTGGCTGGGTATTGACTGGGACGACGGCCCTTATTTCCAATCCGAACGATTTGACCTCTACGGCGAGTACATCGACAAATTATTACGGGCCGGCCGGGCTTACTACTGCACCTGCAGCCAGGATAAGATCGAAGCCATGCGCAAGGCGGCCATGGCCTCGGGCGGCAAGCCGAAATATGACGGCACCTGCCGGGATAAAGATCTGCCCAAAACAGAAGGGGCTGTCGTTCGCTTCAAGGCCCCCCTGGTCGGCAGCACCGTCATAAAAGATGTCATCAAGGGCCATATCGAGTTTCAAAACAGCGAGCTCGATGATTTTGTCATCGCCCGCAGCGACGGATCGCCCACCTACAATTTCGTGGTGGTGGTGGACGATATCACCATGGGGATCAATACCATCATCCGCGGCGACGACCATGTCATGAACACGCCCAAGCAAATTCAGCTCTACCATGCCCTGGACTGCGAACTGCCGGTCTACGGCCACGTACCCATGGTGCTCGGAGCGGACCGTACCCGGTTGAGCAAACGGCATGGTGCCATGTCGGTCACCGCTTACCGCGACATGGGCTATCTACCCGAGGCCGTGCTGAATTACCTGGTACGTCTCGGTTGGTCATACGGCGACCAGGAGTTCTTTTACACTGCCGAGCTGATCGAAAAGTTCTCCCTGGAGAACATTGGCAAATCGGCCGGCATCTTTGACCAGGAAAAACTACAGGCTCTCAACGCGGACCATATCCAGGCCATGGCCCCCGAAAAGCTCTATCCCCATCTGCAGCCGTTCCTGGTCAAGGCCGGCTATGACCCCGGTCCCGGAGAATACATCGAAAAAATCATCACGACTTTGAACCAGCGCAGCAAGACGCTGGAAGAAATGGCCGCCGCCGCGGGATTCTATTTTGCCGATGACATCGAATACGAAGAGAAGGCCGCCCGAAAATTTCTCAAGCCGGCGGCCCTCGAACCGGTCCGCCTGCTGGCCGCAAAGTTGACCGATCTGGATGTTTTTGAGGAAACAGCCCTGGAAGACGTGTTCCGGGCCGTTATGGCAGAAAGCGGGCTGAAACTGGGCAAGATCGCCCAACCCGTTCGGGTGGCCCTTACCGGGCGAACCGCCAGCCCCGGCATTTTCGAAATTATCGAGATCATCGGCCGGGAAAAAGTGCTTAAAAAGCTTGCCAAAGCGGTGGCCTTTATGGAAGAGTAAAAACTAACGAAAAAGGCCTTGACGGACCACCCAATATTCTATATTGGGGTCATTTACTTTACTGGGGCATGGTCTAGTGGTAGGACGACGGGTTCTGGCCCCGTTAGCCCAGGTTCGAACCCTGGTGCCCCAGCCAGCTTACACCAAGGGCTTGCGAGCAACATCTCGCAAGCCCTTTTTTATTGAAGGGTTCTAAGGGGCGAGGGTCCAAGGGGCCAAGTTGAAACCTAACCCCTTTAGGGAATGCAAGCTATCACTGGAACATCATTTTACCTTTGAAGATAAGAGATTAGAGGCCAGATAGGAAAGAATATTGGTTCAAGGTCAAGGCGGCCGCGAATCTCAAACCGGAGGTGCCAGCGAAGCCAATGCCTTACGTGGTAAATACAAGCAGTATTTCGAGGATTTGATATTCGCGCCCAACGCCGAGATTGAAGCAATAGCCTTTTCTATATGGCTTCTAAAGGTTCCAGCCCCAGTAGTTCAGAAAGGCCGCAAAGTCGCGCATATCCGATGCGTCCCGCGCCCAGGGTTTGAGGCTGGTGTAAAAATTGATACCTTCGGCTTTGTTCTTCCCGAACGCCTTGTCCTCACCCACGCGCCAGTCCAGCGACCACCAGCTCATCAGCCACCTTTCACGCACCTTGTAGCTGCCTTTCACATACCCTCTCCGGTCACCGGCGGTTTCGTACAACGAGGTGGTTCGCCCGTTTTCCAAGGGCAGGGTTTCCAGGGCCTCCAGCGGCTGGAGGCCTGCGGTATGAACGGGGACAGTCAGCAGGTCGTTGGGGTCGGCCGGGCGGATGTCTTTCACCCGGTGGGTTCCATCCCGCAGTACTACCAAGGCACGCCTGTTCACCACCGAAAGTTTTTCAAAATCCAGAATTCCCGGAAGGGATTCACCGTACACGGACTGCCGCCCCTTGTTCCAGCCGCGTGGGAACGCCTCCGCCGAAAGACGGGAGGTTGGAACAAAGGCCAGGTAACAGCCGCAGGTGTGCACGGTCGTAAAGAGCACAGGCTAGTTTAACAGATCGAGGGTAACGACCAGCAGCAGCCCGACATTTCGTCCAGCGCCCAAGTAGAAAGGTTTCCAGCCTCCCGGGATTTCCGCGAAGTGCACCCGGTAAATCAGGTTGGTGTAAATTCCGTTGGCAGTTGTGAATGTCTGTTTCCGGGCATATAGGGTAGCTCGCTCTGAATCGATATAGATTTCTTCCCGGCCATCCTCCCGGACGACGGCGCGGGGGGTGCCAATCCGGTTGTAAGGCGCCTGGTTGTTTTCCACCAGGAATACCGGCGCATGCCTTGCAAGGAGCGTCTGGTCATCACCCGAGGTATAGACGGTTGGGGATCCCGACACCATTACACCCGGCCCGGAGGCGCAGGCCCCCAGCACAAGGAGGCACAGCAGAAGCCCCAAAATGATTAGTTTCTTCAGTTGTGTTCGCATACGCTGCTCCGATTTGAAGTATGACTCGCGAAGAGAGATGGTCAGCCGTCGCGCTGAGCGACCAGGCCGGCGAAAGTTCTGAGCAACTCACCGGCCGCGGGGGTCGGTGCGACCGCCTTTAAAAGACGTTCGGTTTCAATACCGGCGGCCGCCAGTTCACCGGCCTGTTCGCGGATATATGCACGCATGATGTCCGCTGTATACTCCGGGTGAAATTGCACTCCCCAGGCGCACGGGCCGATGCGAAAGGCGTGGTTGGGTTCATACCCGTTGGCGGCCAGCCGGATTGCACCGGGAGGCAGGGTCAGCACTGTCTGGGCGTGGGTAACATGGGCCAGAAAGGAAGCCGGCAGGCCCCGAAACAGGGAATCGTGCTCTGCTTCCGGTAGACAGCTGACCGCCACGGTCCCAATCTCCTTACCCCGGGGATGATACCCGACCGTACCGCCGACTGCCCGCGCCAGCAGTTGGTGCCCGTAGCAGATACCGAAGATAGGCGTTTCGGCTGCCAGCAGGGATGGCAGCCACTTTTCAATAGCAATGCTCCAGGGCAAATCATCAGTGACCATGGGATGCGCACCGGTGATGACCACCCCGGCGCAGTCCGACGCCGGGGGCAGCTTGGCGCCATTTTCGGCATCCACAATCCCGATCTCGGTCGTGGTCCCGCCCAGGCCCTCCCGGGTCCAGGTGTCGAAATCACCCAGTTGCGCCAAAGTTGCGGGGAATGTGGTCCCCGTTTTGATGATATACAGCTGTTTCAAACCAGATCCTTTCAAGTGCTGCTGTATCCTGCAAGTGGATTATTTGGGCGGCAGGGAATCAGCAAACTCTTTGGCCATTGCCAGCCAGTCGGCCAGTTCGCCATCACTCGCAAACCCCTTCTCGGACACCATGATCCAACCTTTCATAGGCCGGCCGGTGATGTCGAAGGGGCGTGTGTGGGGCTTTTCCAAAGCCATGCCGCCCTTTTCTGCCCCCAGCCGCAGGATCAGGTACTCTTTGTGGACCCCACAGAACATGTTCCCGTTCAACAGGTGACAGACCCCTCCGAACATGTTTTTGTGGGCAGTGTTTGGCCAACCCTGTATCGCCTTCTGGATTCTCTGTTCAATCTGTTCATTGTAAGACATGCGGCAACCCCTCTCGGTTGATGAAAATGCCCGTTTTGCTAATAAAGTAGACATCGACCGGGCCGACTTCAACCCGGGTTAGGTGTCTGGCCCTCCTGGGCTTGACTTTTGCGGAGTTTACCTGCAGCAGGTTGGGCAGCTGGTCTTGAGACGACCAGGGTCGCCGGTCCCATCCGGCGACCCTGACTATACGGCTAAGCGGCCCCAAAATCAGTCAAGATTGTAGACCTGTCGTGGGACAAGGTATTCACCGTGTGCAGACACCCTGTTTTTGCGCACCAGATAACACAGGTGGCACTCATCGACATAACCTTTATCAGGTTCAAAACCCAGGGCCCGGGCCAGTTCGGCCGGACCGCCACTAAGCAGCGGTCCGCAAATGGGATGCGCCTGAGGGTTGTAATTGCGATCCATTACCGAAAGAGGTGTTTTCCACATATTTCCCATGCTGATCCCCTGGCAGATGTGCACGTTCCCAAAAGCGTCAATGTGCACCCGTGACGGCGAGGCAAGGTCTTCATAAGGACATTCGCGCAGGGTCTCCCAAGGCCGCCGCGGCAGACCGGCGGTGAGTTTATCCACGGCCCGGCCCCGGAACTTGGCCCCACCGCCGATCACCGGCTGCCCTTTGTCACCCGACGCTGTGGGCTCTTCGATAACCCTGGGCGGATCAATACAGAATGGATCTGTGCTCAAACCCAGGTCGCGGGCTACGGAGTGGGCAATTGCGGCCGGCGTTTCCTGCTCCCCACCGTAATGGAACTGGTCATCGCTGACACCGAGGTAATTCAACCCGGCCTTCATCAGCGGCTCCAGCCAGAGGCGGGCATCCCGTCGGGAAACAGCACCATAAGCATTGGTGACCACACCGGTGTTAAATCCTTTATTGTGGGCATAGGCAATACCGGCTTCCAGCAGCGGAAAATAGAGCCACGGTTCGCCCCCTTCAAAGTAAATCCACTGCATGGTGTCGATTTTAACGGCGTCATCGAGGACCTGCTCTACCTGGTCAATGGTGAACGTGCCTCTGGCCCAGGGACTGCAATACAGAAAACAATGGTCACATTCCAGGTTGCAGGTGTAGGTCAGAAGAAAATGGATACCGGTCAGCATGGTTGGCTCCTCCTATATTGATTACCTCAGCAACCGCCTTTCTCGTTGATAAACAACACAGCCCCCTACCGCCCCCCTCTTTTCCCCAGTTCCTCTATGGTGCCGAACCAGAGATAGGGAATCCCGAGGCACGCCAGGATCGAAAGCAGGACAAAGACAACATCCAATATAGTCGTCAATGTTTGCAAGTATTTGGGGGCGGTGATCTTTTTTTCACGAATATAGTTTGACCGCGTAATCTCCCGGATAGCGAACAGGAACAGAATTGGAATCACAATCCACACCACCCCGAAATCCGGGTCGGCTACCTGCCATTTTTTCAACACCTCGCCGAGGATGATGCCAAAACCGACCAGACCCACGATGCAAAGGCTGATTCTTAGAAATGCTTTGACCATCTTTAGGTATTACCAGAGTTCCTCAACTCGGCCTCTACGAAACGTCTATTGCTGTCTGTAATGAATAACATAGTACGTTCTGACATACCGCTGGGCAGGTATGTTGTCAGCCCTGAAAAAGAACTTTGCCTGGTGACCGGCAACTCCGGCGTACAGATTCAATTGTTTGGTACACGTCCACTTCTCATCTATCAGCAATACTTCCAAATCGACGTGCGAGACCGTATCCGGGATAAATTTCTTGTCAAAACGAAGCAGACCTTCGACCGTATAGATACTGTCTTTTTGTTTAATGTTGTAGATGATGGCGCATAATTTACGCTTGAATGTAACCCGGCCGGGGGTGATTTTTACGCATTGTTCGGGTCGAAATTGCCTGCCGACCCAAATCCCGGCATTTTCATTCCCGGCGTAAGCTATCCACCCGCCGCACAGTAGCGTTAATAGCAAAGCAATTGTGACACGCATACCCACTCTCCCGCTGCGTTCAATCCGTGAGCCATACCCAGTTAGGCAGATGGTCCCGTTTTATAACCTGGTGCTCTAATGTTCAAGGGCGCACCCAATCTCCCGGCCCGGCACGCTCTATTATGGTTGCGGCCTGGGATCCCAAATTCGTGTCCATACATTGGTAAGACGCCGCCAATCCATGGTGGTTTTCACCCTCTCATCGTCAATTGGGATGAGACGCGAACCGTCCAGCCGGGCAACCTTGAAGCGGAAGACGTAATTGGGTTCCGACCCCATGCGCAGATCGGTCATAACGACATCCGGGCCCATGGATGCAAAGGCATAATACCCCCGGGTGAACCATTTCAGTCTGGCAACCGGAGGGTGTGCTTCTATACCCGCCATCAAGGCCAGGTTTCTGGGATAATAATTGACCAATAAGGGCGTCTCCCCATCGAAAATTGAAAAATAAGCTTCAAAATACCGGTCTTTCTCGACACCCAATACTCGCCAGAGCAACGTGTTGAATGGCGCCGGAGAGCATATAAACTGGGAATAGGACACATTCTGACGGGCAAGTTTTGCCTTCACCCGGCGTTCGACAAATTCGGCGGCGCCGAACGCCCAGATCAGATAAACCAGACTGATCGTCAGCCCAACCGTATTGAGACGATGCCCTAGTGACGTTTTTCTTGTTAGCACCAGCGCAGCTAGCACGCCGGATAGTATCGGTAGGGTGAATAGGGGGTCGATGATGAATAGAACCGGAATCATCCGGGGAGTTGTGTCAAAAGGCCAGAAGATTTGCGTGCCGTAGATGGTCAGCAGGTCTAAGAGCACACTGGCCTCCAGCACAAGGAAGGACAGCAGCAGCCATCCCCGATAATGCTGTTTCGTGTCGGGATGGACCCTGGTAATCAGCCAGGCTGCCAGCGGTGCCAGCAGGGCCAGGAGAATCAGGGAATGGCTGAAGCCCCGGTGGTAGACAAAGTTATTCACCGGTCCGCCGAGAGGGATAAACACATCCAGATCGGGCAGCGTTCCCAGGAAGGCGCCCCATCCAAGGGCCTTGCCTCCAACTTTTTTGCCAAGGACTGCCTCGCCGCAAGCGGCTCCAAATGTCAACTGAGTCAAAGAGTCCATCGTAATCCCACCTCGCGTTCAAGTCGGCCAGCCGGATGCGGGTTTCACTCTAGTTATCGTTGTCACTCACAAGGACTGGGCACAAATCCAATTGGCTGCACCCCTCTCGACCCGAGTGAACATTTTGTTCGGCAATTGTCTGTATGTCTAGGTCAGGAATTGATAGAGCACCGGCAATGTAGCAAAGCTGAGAATAATACCAATACCAACCAAAGCTGCCGTAAGCGTGGGTGCCAGGTTCGCCAATATCGCCAGCGCCCCCGCTGAAACCATCGGCGGCATGCCGGCCTCAAATATTGCGACCTGCACCACCTTTCCCTCTAAGCCAACTAATTTAGTTAATAAGAACGCAACCAGAGGGGCCGCGATCAACTTTATTGAGAGTCCAGTACTGAGTTGCGAAATGACGTCTCTGCTTAGTTGCAATCTGAATTGAAAACCGACTGCGATCATGGCAATCGGCACCAGGGTGGCTGCCAATAATTTCAAAAGGGTGACAACAACAGTCGGGTAAGAAACCGTCTTAAAGGCAAAGGCGAGCACTAAGGCAACAAATGGTGGAAATGAGATCACCTTTTTCAAGACACCCTTTATGGTCGTTTTGCCTTCCCCGGCACCGTATAATGCCAGAATAAGAGACCCGTAGGTCGCCAGGGCCAGGAACGAACCCAGTTGGTCATATAACAATGCGTACGGGACCGCATTATCACCAAAGAATGCTTTGACCATCGGGATGCCTAAAAAAGACGTGTTCCCTAATGGGACCAGCAATAAAAGACAGCCGGTGGTTGCGCGGTCCCACTGTAAAAATCTGGATAATCCCAATATCAGAGCACAGGAGAACAGCAACATTACCCAGGGCATTAAAGCTGGAACCAATAGATTTCGCGACAAAACCAATTCTGGAATTTTGAGAAGAATGAGTGCCGGCAGGGATATATAGATTACAAACAGATTTAATACATTCCCGGTCTCATCGGAAAAGTCCGGTAAACGCCTCAATGCCATACCGATGATCAGAAATGTTACGATGATTGCAAAATTTTGCATGGTTCCATATTGTCTGCCGAATGGAGGGGTTGCTACGCCCTCGAATTTTGAGCGTGGGATTCTCGGCAATTTTTATTTGCGAGCGCTGCTATCTATCCCAGTTTTTTCGTTTCCCGGGGCTTGGCGTATGGGTAGCCGCCAGCCTCATCTTTATGCAGGATACCCATCAGAACCAGACCGACTCCACAAAAACATAGCGCCGAGTAAGCTAACAATGAAAAGACCAGTAAATATGGAATTGTCAAAATAACGATCCAAGCTGACTATGTCCTATCTTGATGTTTTACACACCATTAGCATAGCGATAGGCACACACAACCCCTCCAGGATGCCCGTTCAATATGTGAAACAATATATTCTGGGGAGAAAAAACCTTTGTCGCATAATGCAGTTGGCTTATCTGTTTGGATCAGGTACGACGCCAAAATCGACCTTTGTCGGGTTTTTGTAGTCTTTAAGAAAAGCGTCTTTGGTTACCGCCAAAATGTCACAATAACCTTTTAATGCCGGTGACATCTCGAAAAACAATACATCCCCGGATTGTATGGTCACTTTAGTAGCAGTGTCATGCCAGGAACCGTCACCAAAGCAATGCACTGTGAGTTGATAATCGCCCGGCTGTATCTTGAATGAAGTGTAATCGCCGGACCTAAGTGCCATAATGGTTACCGAGTTCAAGTCAATCCAGTAGTAAGCTGCGCTGGCAAAAAATGATTCTTTTCTTGAAATGTTTATAACCGAAGTCGCGCCTAAAGGGTTAATGCTTTGATTTTTTTCAATATATTTCTGTGGTATCCCGGTATTGATCGTTTGTACCGAAGAGCAACCACCCGATATCAAGAAAATCAATAGGAGCACGGATTGCGTATGGCGTGTCAATAAATAACGCATGGTTGCATTGGGATGTGCACGGGTTTTACGCATGTTACGCCCGCTCTTGTCGTGCATGTTCAATTTCAATTGTTGCTTGCTCTATGCTTGCCACCATACCTTAAAACTGCCAATAACGCTCCAACAACAATTCCTAAAAAACTGCCAATAAACCCTAACTCGAAATGTCTCGACAGGTCTGATTCGTACCACCAGTTTGAGGGCAGAATATATTGGCTAAATATTACCCCCACTGAACCTCCCAATATAAATCCAAAAATGCTTGCCAGGAAAATTGGGATATGGCGCGTTTTGTCTTCCGAGTGCTTGATTTTATTGGCCCGCAAAATAAGCAATACGGCAATAACGGCTATAAATGATAACAGTGTTAGGGCGGCAATGCTCTCCATTCGAAATCAATTTCAAGTGTAAAAGGGTTACATTGAACCACGCGTGGATAGTGCGCGTTGTGTTCGCCACCGATTTGTTAGATAATATTTTTTTCTAAAAGATCACGGGCGATGGCTTTACCTAATAGGTGGTGCTGATCTTCGTCGAGGTGAATACCGTCAACCTTACTGGCCGCTGTAACCCTGGCTGTGTCGAAAAACAGCGCGGATTGTTCACTGGCTATTTTTTCCAGTTCGCTAGATAGACCCGCGTTACGCGTTTTTGCGCCTTGAAATTTGTTCGCGATGTCGCCCTTTGGCTCCATTATTTTCGGGGGCGCGACAATCATGATTTCCGGCACGGGCATCCCGGGTTCAATTGGGGCCTGCCTTATGATCTGAACCAACTTGGCCGTACCCTGCTCAGACAACCAGGCATTGATATCATGTGTGCTTTGAAAATCGTTCGTACCGAGCATTAGAATAACAAGCTTGAGCGGGGAGCATATTTCAATAAGTTCTGAGAGCCCCTGGGAACCGTCGCGACCATTTTTGAATGGATCCGGCCAGGCAGTTCTGCGTCCATTCAAACAGTTTTCGATAATTCTGACGTTCTTTCCTTTTTCATTGAGAGCGTTTTCTAAAACACCGGGCCACCTTTTGTCAAAAGGCAGCCGATTTCGCGTATTTGGTATTATTCCCCAGGTAAGACTATCTGAATATATAAGAATCTGATCCAAAATTTGTCTCCTATTGAGTTTTACATTCTGGCGAAAAGGCGGGCGGAAGCATGGTGCGGCCTGCAGGCGGTCCGCCTTTCAGCCAGTGGTTAGGTACCGCTTGAGGCGTCCATAAGAGTTTTCAAAGTACCCCGCTGTTCTTCAAGCCACTTGATTGCTTCCGGTTTCGTTCTGAAAGCCCTTGTAATCGAGTGCGTTTCCTCCTGGCGATATACCTCAAACGCCCTTAGGGTCCCATAAGCCGAGTCTTGGGGCGCTACGACAGCCACTCGATTCGGTTCCGTAAATTGGGACTTACCATACAACGCAATTTGCCTGATTTCATCCATGTTGTAGTTGAACAGAATATCGCTAAAATCCCACAACCGCAAATGGTAGATCTTCTCTACAGCAAGCTGATCGATCACCTGTCTCGCTTCATCAAATATTGGGGCCCGGGAAAAGTGGATTGTCGTAATCCCGTCGGCCTGTTTGATTGTGCAATGAGCGAACATAGCATCAGTTCCCTTTCGTACTGACTTTTGCGTGCAGACACACGCAATTATCTCGCATCCTACTCCGGCAGTTTTTTAACTGGCGGCCTTTTCTTTCAGCCATGCATCTGTACCTATCTCAGCCCGCCTTCTTAATGTTTGTTGTCTTGAGATGAGTGATTCTTCAAATTCTTTATCACTCATGTTCGGATCTCGCAACGAGATGAATGCTTCACATGGAAAATCATGACACAAGCCGCAATGCTCCAATTGTTTTTGGTTCAGGCAACAATCATACAAGGGGCAAATTTCAAGCTCCACTACTCTTGTCCAGAATGGTTTCCCGGCAACATTTCCACACCCGGCACATTGGTTCCCTAATAAATTGCATCCACCACAATAGATTCCGCATACGGGGGCATAATTGATATCATTCATGATCTTTTTTCCCAGCTATCTGTTAAAAGTAAACGACAACGGTCAGGACGTCCATCTCATTGAATTGCAGGATGCTTTGCGCGTAGCTTGCCTATCAGCCCCTGCATGGCATCGACCCCTTCGGTCATGTTGATCAGATTAGGCAACATTTTTTCGTAACCGTTGTAGGCGCCCCATATGGCACCGGCCATTGCGCCAATGGTATCTGTGTCGCCTCCTCCTGCGATAGCATGCCTAATGATAACATCAAACGGCCTATCTAGGCCCATTAGGGCAATATAAATAGCGATTGGACAAGACTCAATGGCTGCCGTGCCCGCCCCCAGGACCTTTTTGGCCTGCCTAACGGATGGACCCGGATCCTGAGAGAGCCATTCAGCGACAACTTTGATGTTTGCCAGCATTGCGGGTGTCTGCATGGTATTGATTATAGATTCTACGTTCGCCTTTGGAGGTACGTTGTCAAGCGCATTGTTGATGCAGATGGCGATTGCCGTTGCGCCGTCTATGGCTTTTGGATTGGGGTGGGTGACTTCTGCCGATTGCTTTGCCCAAGTCATAATTTCAGCGATACGTGCTCTTTTATGGAGAAAGACGGATAAAATGGGTATCCGCATGGCGGCACCATTGCCGAAAGGAGCCATCCTTGTATCGATGCGTGGCGGCACGCTGCCAATCCTTGCCCTTCTTGATTTGCTTGAGCACAGCCACCGTGCTGGGCCCATAACCACGAGACCATTTGTAGGAACTGGCGAAATCTATGGCCAAGTTTTGTTGATCAATACGGCCCGCCTTCAGTAGATGATTGCCGAGATCGAATGCCATTTGGGAATCGTCTGTATACCTTTGCTTTCCTTTAGATCTCCCAATCAGCCACCAAAGCACCCTTTCAAGAAGGCCGCCTTCAAAAGGGGCGCAGTGGACATCGCCAAGAAGCAAGCCAACCCCAACCCCCATGTATCTATTTGCATCGTTATGCATGGCAGCACCCAACGGCTGCGCTGAGACGCACGCGATTTTAGCACGTCTTACGCCAGCGCCTTGCTATGTGAACACCGCGGCAATACACATGAATCCAATGGCTGATTCAAAAATGGTACCACCTACATTTTTCGGTGTATAATATCCAAACAGTAACGTGCCCAGCCGAATGGTTGCAGCAGATAGCCATCCCAAGCCTAAAGCTATAAATGCTGCTGGCAACTGAGTAAACATTGCATATAACGCAATCCCGGCAAAGAAGCCGCCGTATGTGGCCCGAACTTCGGAAATGCCCTCTTTTCCTTTTCCCTTGATAGATACAAAACTCTCGATTTTAGACGGCCATATAATTGCCACCGCCCCTAACAGTAAATTTATGCCGGCACCAATGTTTGGAATTGCACTCTGCATCGGAGTATCCTTATTGCACATAGCGGTTGAGCTGAGATGTGCGCGACCTTTGAGGTCGTCACTTCCAGCGGTTGGTTTGCCATTCTCAAATAAAAATCACTGATTTTCCAGCAACTCACTCAGTCGCTCAAAGAACAAATTTCGCACTTTTTCGATCTTGAGAGCCTCCTCATACGCTAGCGTGATTTGGTCTTTATCTTTGTACCGGTCCGGTTCTACCTGCAGCGCATATGAATTGACCTGCCTTTGCCAAAACCACTCGGCGCAACAGAACTGAATATTCTCAGGATCAAGTAGCGGGATTTTTCTAAAGGCCCTTAGAAGGCCTCGCCCAGAATCGCTATTGTCAATGCAAAAAGCAATATAAGCAAGCCTGTACTCAATTCTGTTTAATTTTTTTGAAACCGGTAAAGGGGCAACGTTATGGGGATTATCAAGCCCCTTGTACAAAAAATGGCCGAAACAGCTTTGAATCGTAAAGCAACAATTCAACATGCTGATTTTATTTATTAAATCAAGTATAGGCAAATCAATGGTTTCATCCCGGAGAGTAACAAGACTGCGTGATCTTTGTTCCTGAAAATTAGGATTTTCCACCAATTCTATTGGTTCAATGAAGGTTTCCAAAAGCGCTATTCCGGATTCTAAAATGATTGAATCTGCTTCTATGGATGAGGCTTTAGTTCAGCGTTGGCGCATTGTGCCGTTAGTTTTAGCGCCTTGTCGGAAAGCTGTAAGCCGTATCTATATTGAATATGGGTAATCCTTTTCGGCTATGGGCAGTTATGATGCCTTTTCCACATTTCAGGATTATGTCCTTTGGGAATATTTGCACAGGGGTCATCTGAGGAATATCCCCGTAACTTGTTATACAGGGCCGTCTGTTCAGGTGTTATGATGGACGGCGTTTTCAAGTGAGTTGAAAGATGGACATAACGCAATTGTTTTCGAACTTGGGCAATTTTCTCGAGTTGTTCATGCAGCCGCCTCTCACCAATGGTTCCATTTGCAAAATGGTGATTCAATTCTCTTTCAAGCTCAATTAATTTGAAACCTAAAGGAATTGCCTGCTTTCTCATTGTTTGATAAAGGCGTTCGATTTTTTCAATTTGCTCCGCATTCAGACCTATTTCCTTTTTCATTTCCAACAAGTGCGCAGGGCCCGGAACCCCGTTTAGCTCCGCGGCTTTCGCTAATCCCCATCCTCTGCCATTTTTCAACTCGGCTATATCGGCTTCAGACAAACTCTTAATTTCGCCTCTTTCTTGCCCAGCATATTGGGATTTATAGACAGCCTTGGAAGCTGAGCAAGAAAGCACCGGTATGATAGCAACAATCAAGATGCCGTACAGAATTCTCATTGTAATAGATCCTCTCAGTTATGAATCTCAATTTATGACTCTAAAAGGCTTTCCAACGGCTGAGCTGCAAAACGGGCAAACTGACCAAGGACTTATACGCTGCGTAGCTTAAAACCCGCTAATTGAGTATCTCCAGCTCCAGCGAATTGTAGAAGGCCGAATTAGTCGTGATCATAGAGTTCACCATACGCCGCGCCTTTAATTTCCTTGGATCTATGCCAGGAAAGCCAAATCGGTTCCTCGCAATGGCCCAATCGAACCAAGGCAGAAACGAGGTCGCGACCGATCTGCTCCTGGTTACCAAAGAATCGATGCTTCTGAACGAAACAATTGACACGCCAATGGGAGTGCACATTTTCGATGTAGCCTGGTTTGTACGCAAAATAGCGAGCCACCGGTGTTAGGGTATCCTATTTTCTTCTCGCTTTTTATAAATTAGGTGTAAGTTATCGTTGGAAGATGCACTCGTATCAATTTTGTCGTTTTTTCTCTGTTTCAGAAGTTCATCAACTAAAAGGTCAATTTCTTCAAATGTTAAATTCTTGTTGTTAGCAGATAAGCTGAAACTTTTCTTATGCTGATTGCCGCTTCCATCCTCTCCTTCACATAAGGAAACACCATTTATAAAGACGATAAAAATGACAAAAGGGAAGATTATTCTCATCTTTATTTACCTAACGTTGCGATGTGCTGTCTTCAGCAGGGCAGCGACCAGGGCGCGCAGCTGTTGAAATCAGCTCCCTTACCTTGTTATGCGTTTGGTTTTTTTTCATTTGTCAAATATGGTTCCAAATGTCCCAACAGTTCCCCGAGACTGTCGGTATGTTCCGAGATGTATACCTTCCCATGATTTTTGCTGTTTACCACAATAACATCGATTCCATTACTGCTGAAGTTTGTGAGCTCGGTAATGTCAGATAATGGGATGGTATTTTTCAGCATCCAATAGTTCCTGCCTGTAATCTTCCCATCAGAAATGGTTATTTTTGCAATTCTAAAGCACTGTGATACTAAAAAGGCGATAATTACAGAAATCAGGGGGACACCTATAATAATAATGGCTAAAAAACCGGGCAGGTTTAATTTCTCAAAGGCCTTCTCATAATCGAAGCCCATTGAAATAAAATGAAAGGCCATAAAAAATAATACTGGGACGTAAATTACGATTGTCATATAGATTGTTAATGACTTGAATTGCTGTTTCCACTTTACTGGGTAATGACCAATCTTTTTCATTTTTGCATAAAGTTTGAGCTGCGATGCAGGTTTTTTATACGTTGTGGTCTCGGACGGTTGCAATGCACTTCAAATACCACCACCTCTAACTGATGGCCCCCAATGCTTTATCTTCACACATACATGTTTCTTGATCAATGCCATCCATTTTATGTTCTTTAACGAAGTCACAAATTCTACGTTTAAATGTTCTTTTCGCTTCACACGCACTAACAGATTTCATGAATTTTTCAGATTTCTCAACACACTCTATGACGCCAGGATGAAGCGTATCATCTGTTTCAAAGCCCCACAGACATGCATCGTATGCCCATAATATTGCCTTGCCCTGAATTTCGCACTCCTCACCGTAGCAAGTTGGAGCCATAAGAACTGTGATAATGGTCACCAGTATTTTCATATGCATAACGTCGAAGGTGAGCTGCGACCCCATTAAGCTACAAGCTTGCAAAACCTTTTCTTAAACTACAATCTTCACACCGCTTGCTTCACGCATTGGTTTGGCATCAGTCTTCACGGGTTTGGTCATACTCGTCCTCAAGCACTGGAATATAGGGCGAGAGATCATTATCTATTGACTCCTCGATTTTCCCTCTCTTGAGAGTCAGCTTATTGAAGCTGTTAACGGATTTTGGGTCTTCATCATCGTGGATGTGCATTATGCCATATGAGCCTGGAGCAATTTCAGCGATTCTGCGCAAAAAAGCTTCTGCTTTGGTACTTGCGTGATTGTGGTGCCCCGCAATATGAATTGTGTCCAAACCATTGTATTGCAACGATGCCCTCAAAGGGAAGTTGAATTGTGTCAACAATGATTGAACCTGATGCCAACACTCATTCTGCAGAGAGGCGTTCGTGTCGTGTGCATGGTAGCGCACAGTGATTCAGGAATGATATCCGTACATTTTATTTTTCTATGCCTGACGTAGCGGATAAGTCGCGAGCGATGGGCGAGTCGATCTTGATCCGCGTGTTATCCCTTCGACAGCCTGATATATTTGAAGCTTACGGAATCTGTTAACCAGATGCCATTCTCTGATAAATAAAACTTATGCCCATCTTCAGTCATTTGCTTTGCGTCGATTACCAAGACTATAGGTTTCCCATGCCGTTTACCGACTTTTGTTGCCGCTATTACATCACAAGATAAGTGCACATGCTGTCTTGAGCCCGGCACTAACCCCTCCTTCTCGATGCTACTTATAAATCTCGTTGCGGTACCATGGTATAGCTTGTCAGGTGGACTTACCTCTCTAAGCTTCAAATCTACATTAATCGAATGCCCTTGATTAGTTCGAATCTTCGAACCGTCACTTGATAATGAGAATCGCTTCTTGTCGTTATTCGCGACTACTCGGTTAATTAATTCTCTGTTTAAGCTCTTGCCAACCACATTTGCTTTTTGAATGAGTTCATCAACTGAAGCCCACCCTGAACCATCAAGCACAATTCCGATCTCACCTGGGCGATGTCTGAGAATATAGCTCAAGAACTTACTGACTTCAACTTGATCGTTTTTCATCATATATACCAGAGGATAACGGTTGACCTGAGACGCACGCGGTATTTACGCATCGGATTTGCCAGTGATTTGTTATGCGCCCGCGATTTGTTTTAACCAATCCTCGTAAAATTCGAGAGGCATTTGAACCTCCGAGAAGTCTAATTCTTGTAATTGTTTAAGATCATAGCTGTTTGCCAGAAACATATCCCATTGGGCATCAACGTCAGCAGCTACGCCGATCACAATGTCCATTGCACTATCCGCATCAATATTAAACATTGCAATATGAAATCGATCGCACCAATGCGCAATATCTTGATGATTATATGGCGATTTGCTTGGGGTAGCACCCCAGGTTAAAACTTTCAACATTGATTGGATGGTGAATGGCAATTTAATCTTTTTTGAAATCGGCTCGGTCCAACTACCCCTGTATTTATTTCTGCCTTTTTTCATGTAAAGTCTAAATTCGGAATTGTTATATTTGATTATGAATAGAGGTTGAGCTGGGACGCGCGGTTTTGGCGCGTCGCTATCTCCAGCGATTTGCTATAAAGCGTTCAGCGGCTCATCCAACAAAACCTCAAATCCTCCAGAAATCAGGCGTCTTTTATCAAATGGCATATTCATCTCCTTTATTATGGGATCTTTGAACATCTTTTGCATCCCTTCGTCTCTAACTTCTCTCGATGGCCATTCAACCCAAGATAATACAACAGTCTCATTTTCTTTACACTTTACAGCCTTTGGGAAAGATGTGATTTCTCCTTCCTTGATATCGTCTCCCCAGCATTCAACTAATTTTATAGCACCATATGTTTTAAATAATTTTGAGGCTTGGTGCACATGTTTGATGTAAAACGTTTTGTTCTTGGTAGGCACTGCAGCAATAAATCCATCAATATATTTCATGAGGTTTTCCCTTTTCATAAAAGCATTGATTAATTTGAATTATAACTTTTGCCTGAAGGGCTTTTTTAAGGCGTCAGCCTAGCAAAAGTCCATCTTAAAGCAGAGGTTATTCATCTCTATACTATTCACCCTATACTTTATAGGTGCCATAATTAAGAACTCGCTCAATGAGGTTCTAGAGTCTTATTCGAAAATCCTCCAGCTTGTCTTGTTCCCAGTCGATGCAATTATATTGTTTTATTTCTCTATCTAAGCGCAATGCTATCCCGGTTTGAACACTTGCTCTCCCCTCAGCCATCCTTCCAGGGGATTCGGATGCGCCAAATAGGATTTGACAGCGCTTGTCACCACCTGGGTCTCCCATTGGAGCCCAAGCATTTCACACCCCTTCTGAACCCCCTTTCTCACCATTCCGTACACATAATTCCGATGAAAAAGGCTGTCGATCTCCGCCTCCTTGTCTTTGGATCGCCAGGAGTCGATACACTGCCGTACATCCAGAGAATGCCATGACCTGCAGACAAAAGGGCGAATAACATAAACGGAACAGCTCCCTCCCTTCAAGAAAATACAAGGAGTCTGGCGCCAGTTTTCGATCTTTTCATCCTGCGTTTTTTTATATGTCAGGCGTATGTTATGATTGATTTTTTTCAACAAATCGTTTTTCGCGGCAGTGCCATAATTTTCAACCACATGCACTCCGAGAACAATGGCTTCCGGGGGTGTAATCGATATCTGCATGGAGCAGCAATAAGGGCAACCCGCCTTGCACGCGATCTCGGATGAAGCATCTCTACTCTTCTCCAATTGCATTATGATATGATCCGCGTAGGCACTCCCTTCCTGTAAAATCTTTCCTGCAGTTTCAGCCTTTCCGGTATCGCCAGCGTGGGTGAGTACTATCCTTTTTCCGGATTCAAAGAGTACATGCTCGATGTCCGGCCCTTTTATTTTATTGCTTTTATTCATTTCTTGCTTGTTTCCGAAAGAGAAACACAGGAGTCAAGTCTTGATTATTTATTATGTGAAACGGAAGTGGAGCCAACCCTATTCCAGCTAAATTAGAATAACGTTGAGCTGAGACGCGCGCGGTTTTTGCGCGTCTTACTCCAGCAATTTGTTATGGCGGACCTTCTCCATTTAGTTTGAGGCCACAACTAGCAATAAACCAACTATCCCTGGAGCAGCTTGAATAAATAAAATTCTACGACTTACGGTTGCAGCACCAAAAACACCGGCAACTACAACGCACACTAGAAAAAAGACCTTAAAACCGTAGCCTTCTGCTCCTTGAATCAAACCCCAGAGCAAGCCAACTGCAATAAAGCCATTGTATAGTCCCTGATTTGCTGCCAGTACTTTTGTAGCGATAGCCTGTTCCTTGCTCTGGCCAAAAGCCTTAAGCCCAGTTGGTTTATCCCAAAGAAACATCTCCAAAACCATGAAATATCCATGCAGCAAAGCCACCAACAATACGACTATTTCAGAAAATATTTCCATTAGAATATACTTGTATGTGAGCCATAACGCTGCAAATCATCGGCAGACAAAAATAAGCGAAGCGACGCTTTTGGCAGTCCGAGTGAATTTGCATTGTTAGATTGCAAAGATGTACTACAGAAAATCTTCATTTGGATTTTCTCTCTTGAATTTTTCCGCAAGCTTTTCTGCTTCAGGATTATCGAAATAGAATAGGGAACTATAGGCCCAACTCCTGACTTCCTTATGCGGATTTCTTAACTCCGCCTTTAAAATAGGTATCACTTTGGGGTTTTTTGAGTCCCCTACTAACTCCACAAACTTTGCTCTCACATCCGAATCTTCTTCGTTCAGCATTAATTGAACGAGTTCATCAATGCATTCATCCAGATATCCCTGAAGCCAATGATAACCCTCTTCCTATGTCATGGGGTCTCTACTTCTGAGCATCTCAATGCATTCATTTAATTCTGGTTTATCCATTATTATTTCAGCAATCTAACGTTTAAGTGAACTGCTGCCCAGATGACTGCCAGGCTTGCTGGGCCTCTTACGAAATCTCGCAAACTACACGCCGTCAGGTCCACTGGCTTGTTATAATCTCTTCATTTTAATTGATGCGATATTTTGGCCCTCGAACAGTTGAAATACGCCATCAAGGATATCCTTTTTTTCGTCATATACTAAAATGTAGGTGCCACTGATCGTTGGGCTATTCCAATAGATATAGACACCTTCTTCCGTCATCACCTCCGCTTTATAGCTGGTATGTTCATCCTTATTTTGATCGTAGTAAACCTTGAACCTGACATCGCAGTTCTTAATACTTAATACTTCTAACCGAAAGCTATCACGATAATTGAATCTCTCTGCAACTTTCTTAACCCTATCTGGATAAAGATTGAAAAGTTCATGGACTTTCCACTCGCCAGACCATTTTCCAATATACTTTTGAAAGTACTTAGTGACTTCGGGCTTACTTGCAATATCGGTATCACATTTAACTTCAAAATCGAATGCAAAGGAACTTTCGACAAAGAGAACTATCAGAACAATTATTATTAATCGCTTCCTATACATGAGGATCAATAAGATTATATCGCCGGGCTTCAGTTGCCGCCCTGCTGGGAATTGGTGCTTTCGAATTGGTTACCAAGAGCATGGTCATTTTGACCCCATCGAGTGCTATATGGCAGTCAACTGCCAGCCATTGTTATTCTTTAATCACTGTTTGGCCATGTTAGCACTGCTGAAACGGGTGTGTTTATATTTATTGTATCATCTAATGATCCATTGATGACAACGTGAAGCCATGATTCAAAAGATTCATTTAACTTTTTCCAGTCAATTTTTATGTCGCTAGTAAAGGGCGATGCGGCCAATAACTCTTGTATCTGGTTAGCTTCCTTTAAATCGATACATCCTGGATTGCTTTCTGGAAATATTTTACTTAAGGCATAGGACAGGGACTCATTTGGATGCTCATAGTTATACTCAATTGGTACAAGGTAACCTTCCAATTCAGGATGAGCGCAACCAGTACCTTCAGCTTGATTAGAATAAATGATTCCCGTTTTATAAGGCACTATTAATGCTGGTTGAGTCAGACTTAACAAATCAATCTTAATCATAATATTTACAAACACTAACGTTTGAGCTGAGCAGCGGGCAATCCGACTGGCGCTAAACATCATGCACTTATGGTAAACCCCGCAAGTTGTCCCTGTCTGCTCCAGCTATTTGTTAGAATACCCCTTCGGTCAGGTTGAGGACCACACGACCGCTCTGGTCAGCTTGCTCGACCAATTCGTGTGCGGTTGCGATTTCGTCGAGAGGGAGAACTCGTCCGATGGGATATCCTTCCCAGCCATGGGCGAGCAACTCAGATAGGTCGTCGGCCGCTTGGCGCTTCGCTTCTGCCGGAAAGTCGTCACTTCCGAGGAAGTAAAGCCGTGCATTTTTGAACACCAGGTTCCAAAACGGAATCTCGGGATTCGGGCGATTGGTGGCGTAGGTTGCGATAGAGCCACCTAACTTCAAGACCTGCTCATCCATAGCCACGTTCGCTTCAAAGGCTACCTCCACGATGTGGTCGACTCCATCCGAGGCTACGGCGAGCACCCTCTCTACGATTTCCTCCAAGCCTAAGCCTTCCGCCAGTAGAACTTCGTCCGCGCCTTGGCCACGAGCTATCGTCGAGTCCACTTCGCTGCGGACCGTCGCGATGACCCTGGCGCCCGCGTGCTTGGCAACCGCCACGGCCGCCATTCCAACCGCGCCTGCCCCACCTTGGACCAGCACAATACGATCTTTGATGCGTCCTCCCACGTGAACAGCCCGATGCGCCGTGATTCCGGGAATACCCAGACATGCTCCCTGTTCCCAGGGAGTATTCGATGGGAGCCGCGTGACCTGCTCGACCGGTACGACTACATACTCAGCCGCTGTTCCGAACGGCCGATAACTTTGAGCGCCGAAACACCAAACCCGCTTACCCACCAGTTCACTCGACACACCCACACCAACCGCGTCAACGGTTCCCGAACCGTCACTGTGAGGAATGACTCTCGGGTATGGCATTCCAACGCCAAAGGCGTCGCTGCGTTTCTTGACATCGCCGGGGTTAATACCCGAACACTGGACCTCAATCCGGACCTCACCTGAGCCGGGTACTGGATCCTCCATCGTGCCGACAACGAGGACGTTTCGGGCCACACCTTGGGACTCGTACCAGGCTGCTCTCATAAATCACTACCCTTCTTTAGAGGCATTCTAACTTTAGAGCTGAGACGCGCGCGGTTTGTTGCGCATCTTACTCCAGCGATTTGTTATGTTTGTTCGTTCTTATATAAGTGACGATCTTGTAGAGAAAAAAGACCAAGAGAACTACTATTGGATAAAAAATTATTGAAAATTCTTTATATTTATCAGGGGCGATCCCAAATATGTTGGAAACTAATTCTGCCTCATATTGCAACCATTCCTTTTGATAAAGAATTCTCAATAAAAACGCTGCTATTACAATTATGATAGCCGAGATTGAAAATATTCTATTCATACTCGGCACTCGTTCCAACATCGAAGCACGTCGATCGGAATAATCTATACTTTTAAGATCCGACCCATCAGTGTCAATAGTGGTGCCGCACCTACAAAGGTGTTTACCTCTAGGTATCCATTTTAATTCTTTTCCACAATTTGGACATGTTTGGGTCTTGTCATTATCCATAGATTGTCCAAACATAACGTCTGAGCTGAGCAGCGGGCGGTAAACATATCGAACCGCCTCTGGCCTTAGCGAAAAACCGCTCAGGTTGTTCCTGTCTGCTCCAGCGGATTGTTAGGCCCCGCGACTTGCAAAAATAACCACTATCAAATGTTTGCCAAATATTTGCGCCAGGGGGTCCAGTAATAATTTTCCCAGCCTTGGTTTACACTCTCGTAGTCTTGGTCTGGCACATCGAGGTGAACTAAGTCAATTCGCCCCTTATCTCCCTCCGAGGTGAAGGACAATATCAGGGTTGAGTCGGGATCGTCGGCCAGAAAATTAACTGAACGCCACGATTTTATAATTAGCCGGGGCTTAATCACCTCAAGGACCGTGCCAGTCAAAGCCCCATCGAAGGCGTTAAATTCAGAACCTCTTTTATCTCCAATGTTGACCGATGCACCCGTGATTGCTTTGTGTGTCGAGGGATTGATGTACATTTCAAATAATTTTTCGGCGGAAGCTGCTAACACTACAGATTGACGAATGAGATTTCTCATTGCCTTATTCCTTTGAGATTGTTTGCCTAACGGTTGAGTTTAGTGGCGCAGCTTTTCGCGTACACTACAGCGGTTTGTCCGCTTCAGCGGTACACGCTACTTCGGTGACCGACCTTGATAATCCAGACTGTCAGTTCATTATCTTGGATGGAATAAACAATACGATATTTTCCCTGTCGAACACGGTAGAGTTCCTGGCCGGTAAGTTTCTCGCAACCGATTGGGCGTGGATCGTCCTTCAGTTTCTCAATTCTCGACAGGATTTTTTTGAGATTGTTTTTCGGGACCTTTCTCAGGTCCTTCCATACCGATTCCTTAAAAAGGATCTCATATCCTGCCATCTTTTTTCAGCCTTTTTACCATTTCAGAGAAACTGATTAGAGGTTCACTAGCCCGTTCCTCAAACGCGGAAATATCATCGGCATCCTCTGCAAGGGCTTCCCTGACGGCTGTATTCACGAGCTCGGAAATTGATTTAGAAGTTTCTATTGATTTTAATTTCAGTGCCTTATGTATAATTGGGTCAAAATACACAGTGGCACGTTTTGCGGGTGATGCCATAATGTCACCTCCAATGTTTTAGTGACACTATAACGCTATAACGTTATGACGTCAAGCCTGCTAATTTCTTGAAGCGAACGGTTGAACTGTGGGCGCACGCTCTCAGCGTCCACACCAGTGGTATGTTCGCTTAGGTGCTCTTTATGTATTTCTTCAGATCACGATAATAATTTTGGTGCGGGCCAATCATAAGTAGTTCAAGGTTCTCATCAACTATTCGATAGGCTAAAAGATACTGAATCGTTTTGAGCTTGAATTTGTGGACGTAGACACCCCGCAAATCACCCTTTTTTTCGATGCCAATGGTAGGGTCCTCGAGGATGCGTTTAACTTGTTTATCGAGTTGTGATTTTTGGGTTTTGCTGAATTTTTTGACTTTTTGTTCGAAGGACCTTGATTGAAATATTTTCATAACGCCCTACCCGAATTTATATTCCGACATTTCACCTTGATCTAACTCAGCGATTCCAATCAACATTTCTTTTATCAGGCTGTAGGTAAGATCCGGGTTTTCCTCGGCACATTTTCCAATCCTGGCCCAATGCTCGATTTGGCCTGTAATGGATCGTTTGTCGATTTTACTATAAATTTTAGCCTCTTTGACCAGTTCGCCAGAGACTCTGACTGCAGTTGTCATGGTGGGACCTCCTCTTCTTTGTTTGTTGCAATATAATACATTTCATTGCATATTGCAACGTTCGGAGGTTTATTTGTTAAGCGAACGTTCAAGCTGATGAGCGCGAATGGTTTTTCCGCGTCTCTTCCAGTGCTATGTTATAACACCTCTGAATTATAAGAAAACATGTATGTTGACAATTAGAGCATTGGTGCGTACAATTTGTACAAAATGAACTTATTGTACTTATGGGGTATTCATTATGCTTAACAAGATTACGACGGCTGATGCCAGAAAAAAATTTTCAAATATAATCAATAGGGTGGCATTTGGGGATGAATCTTTCGTTCTGACCCGTCGAGGTGAGCCAATGGCCGCCCTGGTTTCTATGCGGGAATTAAAGCTGTTGCAGGAGTTAGAGGACCAAATCGACATTGACGATGCTTGGAAGGCCAAAAGCGAACCCGGCGAACCGATCCCCTGGGAAGAACTGAAAAAGGAGCTTGAAATTTGAGCTACCGAATAGCGGTTAAAAGGTCTGCTGCAAAAGCACTCAAGAAGATTCCTAAGCCTGACAGAAAACGAATAATCGAAAAGATTGACAGCTTGGCTGAAAATCTTCCGAATCCAGATACCACAAAAATGAAAGGAAATAATCCATTTCACAAGGTCCGCACCGGTGATTATCGCATCATCTATGAGGTTCAAGGTAGTGTCAATAATCTTTCGCACTTTTGATTCGGTGGCCCATCGGTTAAGCTGCGACTTTTTCTTTTTTAAGTTCCGTTAGCAAATTCATATTCAGATACCGTCGTGTTCCCCAGCGA
>Ga0126332_10000057_pt1 | contig 45538 bp, 44 predicted proteins | sample InaspJWI42metaG_FD_94482 | JGI IMG/M metagenome (GOLD analysis project Ga0126332, IMG submission 94482) | Marine gutless worms symbiont microbial communities from Oahu, Hawaii - Inanidrilus sp. 2 OAHU.JWI-42 metaG | ecosystem: Host-associated > Annelida > Digestive system > Unclassified...
ATCGACTGCGTCAGGCTCGACAAAGCGGATTAATCGGAGGTGGAAACTAGCTCAATGCATTTGGGGGGTGGGTCAAAAATATTGTCCGACAGGTGGGTCAATTAATTTTGTCCGTTGACACTAGATGCTCTTCATCACAGAAAAATAGGACTTTTTCTATAGTGGCACGGTATATGCAATGTATATTGCATTTACAGTCAAAAGGTTGGTGAATTCGATGCAGTTTACAAAACAGAGAGGTTTCACATTGGTAGAAATCGCCATAGTCCTGGTTATCGTGGGCTTGCTCATCGGCGGCGTCCTCAAGGGCCAGGAAATGATTACCAATGCCAAGTTAAAACGTCTGGAAAGCGACAACGCGGGTATTGCCGCGGCGATGTTTTCCTACCAGGATCGTTACCTGCAGCTGCCCGGTGACGACAACGCGGCCCAGAATCGCTTTTCTGTTTACACCACCGCTACGGTTAATGGCGACGGCGACGGCGCCATAGCGGGCGTCTGGAATGTCGCGTCGACTAACAACATCATGACTACCGCTACCGACGAAACCAATAAGTTTTTCGGCCACCTGCGGGCCGCCGGACTGATTCCGGGCGGCGCTATCGACGACACCAAGCCGAGTAATGCTTACGGCGGTCAGATCGGTATTCAGAACGGTGCGCTGGATATCGGCGGACACGTGACTATTTTTGGCGCGATCGAAGGCCCGATCGCCAAGATAATCGAGGCCCGGCTCGACGACGGCAATGGGAATTCGGGACGCATTCAGTCGGCGCTCACGTCGGGCAGCATGGTCACGACCGGCAGTGGGGCGGCCACTTATACCGACGATAATCGCTACAACATGGCTTTCCGCCTGTAATCCCTGGCTTTGATCTGCGACAATGGCCGGCCGAATCGGCCGGCCATTGTCGTTATATGACAGCGGCGCTTTCCGTTTCCGGTCTCAGCTACTCGGTCGCGGGACTGGACATCCTCAAAACTCTGAGTCTCGAAGTCAGCGAGCATCATTACTACGCCATCGCCGGGGTCAACGGCGCCGGCAAGTCGACCCTGATCAAGCTGATACTCGATTTGATACGGCCGCTGCCCGGCGGGTCGATCCATATTTTCGGGGTCGACAACCGGGATTTGCAATGCCGCGATCAACTCGCCTACCTGCCGGAAAATTTCGATGTCAAAAAGAATATCAGCGGCCGCCAGTACCTGGATTTTATCGCCGCTGTCTACCGTCGAAAGCTGAGCCGCAACCAAATTTCGGAACTTGCGGAACGGCTGGATTTTCCGCCCGATCGACTCGATACCCGCGTCGGCGGCTATTCCAAGGGCATGGTGCAGAAACTGGGTCTGCTGAGTTGTTTCATGCTCGAACGCCGGCTGCTCATTCTCGATGAGCCCCTCAGCGGTCTCGATCCGCGTGCGCGCTTTTACTTCAAGCAGTTGATGTTCGAGGAAAAAAAAAACGAATCGCACGGTTTTGTACAGTACGCACTTGCTCGCCGACGCGGAAGACTTGTGCGACCGTTTCGGCATCCTGCACGCCGGTGAAATGAAATACCAGGGTACCCCGGCGGATTGCTTGCAACGCTACCGGGCAGACTCGCTGGAGCGGGCTTACATGGAGTGCATCTCCAGTGAATAGGGACGGTTAACGCGGCTAGCCGAGTTCCTTGAGCTTGCGGGTTAGCGTGTTGCGGCCCCAGCCGAGGAGCCGTGCAGCTTCCTGTTTGCGCCCGCGCGTCGCTTCGAGCGCACAATCGAGCAAGGTTTTCTCGAAGGTCTTGGCCGCATTTTTGAGGATGGCGGTTTCGCCTTGTGCCAATTGTTGCTGCGCCCACCGCCGCAGCGGCGCCTGCCAGTCACCGCGCTCGGTGACGCCCGGCACCGGAGTTTCGCCACTATCGATGGACTCTTGGCAGGCGCGCGCCACCAGTGCGAGCGCATCATCGATATCGAAGGGCTTGGGCAGGTATTCGAAGGCGCCCTCTTCGAAGGTCTGCTGCGTGGTATCGAGATCGGTGTAGGCCGTCATTACGATGATTGGCGTTGGCGGCGAAATATTTTTGATCTGCCGCATCAATTCGAAGCCGTTGATCCCGGGCATGCGCACATCGGTGATAATGAGGTCCGGGCGTTGGTTCCGCGACGCGCGCTTGAAACTCGCCAGCGCCACCGAGCCCGATTCGAAGGCGGTTACCCGGTAGCCGTTATTGGACAGGGTTTTTTCCAGCACCCAGCGCATCGACTGGTCGTCATCGATGATCCAGATCGCGCTAGATGTGTCGTTTTGCAGAGCCAGATTCATGATTGCTCCAGTGGCAGAATAATGCTGAAGGTGGTGCCTTTGGCTCGGCGCCGCAAGTTAATTGTGCCACCGTGACGGGAAATGATTTCCTGCGCGATCGGTAGGCCGAGTCCGCTGCCTTCGGCCTTGTCGGTAATCATCGGTAGAAAAATGGTCTCGCTGAGATTGGGTGCCACGCCGCGACCGTCATCGCTGATATCAACCTGCACTACCAGCGGATAAGTAATTTGGCCGATGCTGACATTGCGCCCGATGCGAGTCTTGAAAATAATTTCACCGCGATCTTCGATCGCTTGCACCGCATTGCGCGTAATGTTGAGGAAGGCCTGGATTAGTAAATCGCGATCCGCCATCAAGGACGGGATGCTGGGATCGTAGTCGCGCTGAAAATCGATACGCTCCGGTTCCGCCGCATGGATTATTTTATAAATATGTTCGAGCACTTCGTAGATGTTGATCAAGCGGCGCTGCGGTCGATTGATCGGCCCCAGCATGTTGTTGATCAGCGATTTCAGCCGATCCACCTCGCTGATTATGATTTCGGTGTACTCGCTCCAGTCGGGGCGATCCAATTCCCTTTGCAGCAACTGCGCGGCGCCGCGGATTCCCCCCAGCGGATTATTGATTTCATGCGCCAACCCGCGTGCCAGCTGCTGGGTCGCCTGTTGCTGCATTTGATTCAATTCTTCGCGTGCAAACTGCGCCTGGCGTTCGGAGACCCGAATCTCGAGCAAGACTTCCCCATCGCCGGCCGAATCGCCGCAAGGATCGATGCTGTAATCGGCGACGAATGACTTGCCGGTGACGAGCGTAATAACGGCCTCGTGTTCGGTGAGTGCAATCGAATCGAGTCCCAGCTTGTCGGCAATTGTCGAAGGTTCGACCTGGCTTAGCAGGCTGGTGAAGGGGCGTCCGATCAAGCTGGCGGCGCTGTTGTCGAACAATGCCTCTGCGGTGGCGTTGACATAGCTGATGCGGCGCTCACCGTCGAGGCACAGCAGGGCCGTTTTCAGGGTGTCCAGAATGCGCTGAGCGCGATCGGGTGTGGCGAGCTGGCTAACACGGGCATGCATGTCTCATCGACTCCCCGGTTTTTGTGCAAGCTCTAATCGATCGCCGCAACGCCGGCCCGCTGCACGTCCGCCGCGACGCGGCTTTTCCGGTGGGGAGACGGGGGCTAGAATATTTATTGAATTAATCAATCCGGAAAACCTGTGGGTTCGATCAGACAAAAAAGGCCCCCTGCGGGGCCTTTTTAATCCTTCGTTCCAGACGCGCCCTTAAACGCTGTAGTAGAGGTCGAACTCGACCGGGTTGGTGGCCAGTCGCAGGCGTTCGACTTCTTCCGTCTTGAGAGCGATGTAGCCGTCGATAACGTCATCGGTGAATACCCCGCCGGCCTTCAGGAATTCGCGGTCCTGATCCAGCGCTTCGAGCGCCTGATCCAGGGAAAACGCAACCTGTGGGATCTCGGCTTCCTCTTCCGGCGGTAAATCATAGAGATCCTTGTCCATCGCTTCACCCGGGTGCAACTGGTTCTTGATGCCGTCCAGGCCGGCCATCACGAGCGCGCTAAACGCCAGGTAGGGATTCGCGGTCGAATCCGGGAAGCGCACTTCGATGCGGCGCGCCTTCGGGTTGGAGACAAATGGTATACGGATCGAAGCGGAACGGTTACGCGCCGAATAGGCCAGCATTACCGGGGCTTCGAAACCGGGCACCAGACGCTTATAGCTGTTGGTCGCAGCGTTGGCGAAAGCATTGATCGCGGGGGCGTGCTTGATCACGCCACCGATGTAATAGAGAGCGGTTTCGGACAGGCCGCCGTAGCCTTCGCCGGAAAACAGGTTGACGCCGTCCTTCATCAGCGACATGTGGACATGCATGCCGTTGCCATTGTCGCCGACCAGCGGCTTGGGCATGAAGGTTGCGGTCTTGCCATAGCTGTGGGCGACGTTATGCACGCAGTATTTCAATACTTGTACCTCGTCGGCTTTGCGCACCAGGGTGTTGAAAGCGACCCCGATTTCGCACTGGCCCGCAGTCGCGACTTCGTGGTGGTGCACTTCAACCTTGAGCCCCATTTCTTCCATCGCCAGGCACATCGCCGAGCGAATGTCGTGCAGCGAATCGACCGGCGGTACCGGGAAGTAACCGCCCTTGACGCTGGGGCGGTGGCCGATGTTGCCGTCTTCGTAAATCTTGATAGAACTCCAGGCCGCTTCCTCGGAATCGATTTGGTAGGAGCAATGGCCCATTTCGGTGGACCATTTAACGTCGTCGAACACGAAAAACTCGTTTTCCGGACCGAAGTAGGCGGTATCGGCGATGCCCGATGCTTTCAGGTAAGCCTCGGCGCGGTCGGCGATCGAGCGCGGATCGCGTTCGTAACCTTCGCCGGTGGCGGGCTCAACCACATTGCAGGTAATGTTGATGGTGGGTTCATCGGTGAACGGATCGAGTACCGCGGTTGCGGGGTCGGGCATCAAAATCATGTCGGACTCGTTAATCCCTTTCCAGCCGGCGACCGAGGAACCGTCGAACATCTTGCCTTCGGTAAAGGTTTCCTCGTCCAGCAGGGATGCCGGGATCGAGACATGCTGCTCCTTTCCCTTGGTGTCGGTAAAGCGGAAGTCGACGAACTTGACGCCGTACTCGTTAATTTTGTTCAGCACATCGGATGCAGACATGAATAAATCTCCAGAATCGGGGTTTCGATAACAGAGGGAATTGTACCGATTAATGAAGAAATGCCAATTAATCGTGCAAAGGCGCGGATTTCAAGTCGATTTTAACGTTTTTGCACCAAATTAGTGCATATTAGTCGACATAGTAAATGTTGACCTTGCCGACATAATCGAGATTAGCGGCGCTGCTGCGCAAATTGCCAATACCGATTTCCTGCGCCGGGCGGCACATCGATACCGGTAAAATCAGGTCGATCTCAACCAGTTTATCGAGGTAATGCAGCTTGATTTGGTCGACCCGGGATGCCTCCGGAATCCCCTCCCAGGCCTGCCGTAGATCTGCTTCGATCACGTCTCGTTCTGGCAATGCAGCCAAGACCGAATCCTTGATCGCATCGTCGAGCGGGTCGATGTGTATCTGTACGTCGATGATTTTCGGGAATTGCTTTTTTACGCGAGCCTCGATCTTGTGCGCGATGTAGTGTGCCTCGGACACGGTCAAGTCCGAATCCACCACGAGGTGCGCGTCGATGTAACCTTGACCGCCCATCGAGCGGGTACGCAGGTTATGAATACTGACTACGCTAGCGTCGGCTTGCATCGCCGCGCGCACATTGTCGACCAGACTGAAATCGAGCCCGGTGTCGATCAACTCGTTAAGCGCATTGCGGCACAGGCGAAATCCCATCAGTATAATCATGGCGCCGACGATGATCGCCGCCAGCGCGTCCATGTGGGGCACGCCCAGCACCTGCGCGCTGATACCAATTACCACGACGATCGCCGACAGTGCATCCGAACGATGATGCCAGGCATTGGATTCGAGCAGGTTCGAATGCACGCTGCGCGCAGCGCGCAGGGTATAGCGATACAGGCCCTCCTTGGCGACGATGGCGATGAAGGCAAACAAAATGGTTATCGCTTCGGGGTCGCCCTGCTGCGGATTGATGATGCTCTCGAAACCGCGCAGGCCGATACCGATGCCAACCGCGGCCAGAATCGCACCCAGCAGCAAGGAGGCCAGGGTTTCGATACGGCCATGGCCGTAGGGATGATCTGCGTCCGCCTCCTTGGCGGCGCGTTTGGCGGCATACAAGACGATAAAGTCGGTGCTGAGATCGGACAGGGTATGCAGGCCGTCGGCGAGCAGCGCCTGCGATTTGCCCAGCAGGCCGCAACTAATCTGCAGGCCGGCGAGCAGGCAGTTGACCACCGAGCCGACCAGCGTCACCCGCAGCGTGATCCGATGGCGATTGTTAACCTTCATCGGCGCCTTTCTGCACCAGAAAAATATATTCCTTGTCCCGCTCTTCGCTGGTCAGTACCTGGTGACCGTTGATGCGGCACCAGGTCGGAATATCGTTCATGCTGCCGGGATCGGTGGCGACGATGCGCACGCGCGCCCCGGGTATCTGTTTGTTGATACAGTTTTGCAGGCGAATCACCGGTAGCGGGCAAAACAGGCGCCGCGCGTCAAGCTCGATGATTTCGCTCATGCGACGATCCAGTCCGCTGCGATTTGATCCGCCGCCAGGGGCTTGACGTGAATGCTGCGCGAATCCTGTTCGCGGTCGCTGAAGCGCAGCTCCACCGAGTCGGCGTCGCGCCCCTTGCTGAAGCGCGCGGTAATCGCGCAGGCCAGTTCGAGTTGTTTGCTGTCGAGCGGCTCGCCCTCGACCAGCGCCAGCGGTCCGGCGTGACTGACCGTCTTGATAGTTTGAAACTGGTGCCGATAACCGCTCAGGAAATTAGTCTCGCCTTCCTCGCGCGCAATGATTAGCTTAAAGTCGCGACTCGGGCGGATGTGGCGGCCCACCTTGAGCAGCATGATATCGTCGAGTTCATACTCGCGGCGGCCGCGGTTGTCCCACAGGTCCTGCAGCTTGACCGAGTAGGTCTGGTCGGTTAGAAAACAACAGCCGCCGGCTGGCTGGGCATAATCTTCGAAGCCGAATTCCGCGGCTAGCGCCATCTGCGGTTTGCGCGAACGCCCGCTAAAATCGCGCAATTGCGCGCGCTCGATCCAACCCTCGCGCTCGGGCCGGGTCGGGGCCAGGTTACGGGCGCATAACGGGCGCAGCAGCAGGTCTTCGGCGCCCGATTCCTGCGCGATCACCGGCATGCAGCGTTTGCGTTGCGATTTGGGCCGCTGGCCGATCACTTCGCCGGTGATAATGAAATCGAAGTCGTTTGCGCGCAGCCATTGATGGGCCTTGCGCACCATGAAGACCTTGCAATCGAGGCAGGGATTCAGATTGGCGCCATAACCGTGTTTGGGATTGATGACGACGTCTTTGTATTCTTCGACGACGTCGATGATATGCAGCTTGATGCCGAGCTGTTCGGCGACCCATAAAGCATTGTTGCGTTTAACCCGGCCGCGGTCCCGATTGCGGATGGCATGCGTGTGCCCTTCGACGCAAAAGCCGGTGTAAAAATTGATGCCTTCTACCTGAATTCCCTGCTGCTGGACAAGCCTGGCCGCCAACAACGAATCGAGGCCGCCGGAGATCAGCGCGACTGCTTTTCTGGTCATATGAGTGCGGTCGGATTAAAACCGGGATTATATCAGCATCCGGCGGAGTCGAACCATCGACTCCGCCGGTTATTTCTAGCGTCGGGGGCTTACCAGCATTCGGTTATATCGGAACCGGTGCCACTTTTTACGCTGGTATTGGTGAGGGTCAGCGAGGTGCAGTAGGTATCATTCGCTTGCGGTTGGCCCGTTACGGGGGTCGCGGTCAGCGTGAAGGTCGTGGCCGTGCGGGCGGCGCTAATGGCGTAGTAGTTGTTTTCGCTGTTGAAATCCGCATAGCTGCAGTTGGCATGGTTGTAGCTGCCGTACAGGCTTCTGCACTTTTCCAGCGTCGCGGAGGCGGTTTGCAGCGCCGCGCGTCCCTCGGTACGGTTCGAAGCGATGACATTATCGCCGAAGAAGCCGAAAGCGAAGCTTGACAAAATGCCGATGATCGCCACGACGATCGCCAGTTCGATCAGGGTAAAGCCTTCATTTTTTTTCATGGTTAATGCGCCCTATTCATCATCTACATTATAATAGACTATTCTCTCGACATAGTTTCTGCCGCCGATCTTATGCCCTGCGATCGAGACCACATCACCAACTTTCAGGTTTCCCAGTTTGGCGTTCCGGACGCCCGGGATAGTGATCTTGACGGTCGGCGTAACCCGGTATTTGGCGTCGCCATGGTAGAGGCTGAAGCTGGAAATACTGATCTTGCTGATGACGCCATTGACACCGAAGTTCTCCAGTGCTGACGTGCTTGCCCACGGCAGCAGCAGGGAGGAAATGACCAGTAACTGGGCGAGAAGCGTTTTTAATTGTTTCATTGGATTAACTCCTGCCACGAAAAGCGGCCTTCGGGAATATCTTTGAGTTCGGGTACCAGACCGGGTTTATCCGCGGTATAGGAAATATTTTCGATAAATACCGGGTCGGGCAGGAAACCTTCCTGACGCAGGCCGGCCACCGTCGCGACCTGGCCGCCTTTTTTGGCCTGGTCGCTATCGTCGACATCGTTGTCGCCGTCGACATCGAAGGTCGGGTCATCCGGCGCGCCGCCGTTGACAATGTCGACCGCCATGCGGAAGCCATAGCCGCCGACGCTACAGGGAGCGGTTTCCAGCACGAAGGTATTGAAAAAGACTAGGTTGCCGCGCACCACCGGCTTCGTAATCGCGCGTTCACCGCTGTCGGGCAGTCTTAAATACCAGCCGTACTGGCCGCCGGTATAGTTGACTACCCTGCGGGTCAGGACGCGCACCGGGTTGCCGGCGGCATCCTGGAAACCGTTTCTGAAGCTTTGCTGTTCGAGGTGGGTACTATTACGACTGGCGGTGCCCTTGTCCCAGACGCCGTAAAAATAGTTGTTGTCGGTGCTGGTCTTATCGCCCTGGACCAGGTATTGCCCCGATCCGAAAAACACCATGACATTGGGCTCGTTATTGGTTTCGTCAGAGATCGTCGGGTGTTTGGACAGCGTCGGCTGGGCCGTGATCGGCTCGTTGCCGATGGTGGTAAACAACGGCGTATTATAGGCCAGTGCCCAGTTGCCCGAGCTGACGGTGTCGGTCAGATCGAAGACCCACATGTTACCGAAGAGATCGCCTGCATAGGCGCGGTCGATCGTGCCGTTACCGTCGATATCGGCGAGCGCGGGCGAGGAGAGACCGTTTCTGTTGCCGGGGCTGCCGTAACCGGGCGGAGTACTGATGACTTCGTAGTCAGTGCCGGCGACCCAGCCGCTGGCGCCCTGGTGGATCTTGAGGATGAACAGCTTACCCCTGCCATCGCCGGTGCCGTTGTAACCGTTACCGAAAATCGCAACCCAGCTGCCGTCATTGCCGAGCCCGATTTGCGGCCGGCTGTAGGTAAAGCCGAGATTAGGGTCGTCGGCGTCGCTGAATTCCCACATCACCACGTCGTCGGCGTTCGCCTCGGAATTGGTGAACTTGGTGGGGTCGGTAACGTCGAGCGCGTAGATGCCGCGCCCGCCGCCGCGCTGGCCGCTGATCAGCACGGTTTGCCAGTTGATGCCGTCGTACACGTCGGATAGGGTCGGCGTCAGGTCGTTGTAATACCTGTGTATGTAGTTCGGGTCGGTCAGGTAATGCAAGCCTTCACTGGCATTGGTCGAAAACAGGTTGTTGGCGACGTAGGCGAATTCCTCTTTGCCGGTATTCGCATCGAAACCGTGCATGAAGCCGCCATTGGCGCCGGCGTAAACTATTTCCTGGCGTGTCTTCTTGGGGCCGTTTTTGTATTCCGAGTAACGCTTACCGGCAGCGGTGGGGAACGGCGCCTTGTCGGGCCAGCGCAGGTCGGGCGCGCCGACGAAAACCGGGCCCGAGTTGACCATGTCGGCCAATAGCGACAGGCGTTCGCGGAAACGCTTACCGCTACCGCCTTCGTCGGCCCGGCTGCCCTGCAGATAATTGAGACGAGCTTTACCGGTATCCTCATCGTCGAGGCCACCGCTCGGGTTGGTGCGTAAATCGTTCTTTTGGTCGGTGCTCAACTTGTCCCATTGGAACGGCACGCCCTTGCTGCCGTTGTAGGTCATGATGACCCGCGGATCGGCATTTACATCCCGATTGTTGAGTTCCGTGGCCGCGCGCCAGGTCGGATTCGCTTCCAGTTCGCCGCCCGGGTCCAGGTTGCCCTGCGCGTCGGTCTTGATCTTGAACGCCTTGAGGTCTCCCTGCCAGCCGTTGGTATTGAATTCGGCCAGGTAGACGATCGTATTGGTAGTCAGCTTGGCCGAGTTGATCGATACCGCGGCCGCGGTCGCGGTGCGTTCGGCGACGGCGGCAATCGCTCTGCCGAGAGATTTCTCGAGCTCTTCCGGGCTGTCCGCGTTGAGGTATTCGCCGCGCGAGTTAAGTGCGGCATGCCACATGTCGTCTATCGTCGTACTGGTAGCGTGGACGGGTTCTGGCCAGGTAAATGATCCCGGTACGTCCGAATCGGGGTCTAAAGTGCCGTTGACGCCGAAGGCAATGGTAAAGTTGACCATGTGCTGGTGATCGGCCTCGTCAACCCCTGCTATGGTCGGCACCTTATCCGCGAACCCCGTCTTCAAATCCTCTTCGTAATACTTCATCGCGACGTCGGCGAGGGTATTGCTCCAGCCATCCGAGTAAATACCACCGTCGAATTCACCCGCGCCGTCGGTATCGGTATTTCCAATGCTGGTGAAACTATCGTTTTTGCTCCAGTAACCGTCCGACATGAAGACATTGAAGTTTTGCTGGCATTCGCCGCCGAGGGCGGCTGACAGAATACCGCTGTTGATAAGCATTTCACCGGTTTCTTCCATCGATTCGCGCCCCGGGGTTCCGGCCCTGGGTGTCTTGACGCCGTAAAAAGCTGTCAAAAAGTTGCGTTTCTTGGTCGCATCGTTCATCGACTCCAAAGCGGTTTGCTTGGGAGTGCCTTTGTTTGACGTTGACGAATTCGGGCCGTTGAACAGACCCAGTCCCATGCGGGTGCCGTCGGTATTGTTGATCACCGCGCCGATCGCCGCCTTGGTGGTATTCATGCGCGAGCGGTAGTAAACCCACCAGTTGGCGAAATTCTGCATTGCCGCCGTATCGCTGTCCAAGATTTCAACCTGGGTGTTATTGTCGCTCGGCTCGATGATACCGTTGCCGTTGTTATCGTCCCAGGTGTAGTAGGTGGGCAGATATACGTCTATTCCGCTACCGTCATATTCGAAACGAGCGGTCAAATTGACCGTATGATCCGGGTTAACCGGATCGTCGGGGGCGGCGGTCGGGTTCGCGTCTTCAAACATCGGGTCGCCGTTCGCCTTGGTGCCCGGCCAGGGGGTATATACGGTCGCCGGATTGTAATAAATCTTGTTGCCGTTATGGTTGCGTAACACCCAATACCTGTCCCACGCGGTACTATTTGGATCTTCATGCGATGGCGGGACGCGCCCCCGGCCGTTATAAAGCTCGGTCTGCGTCGGGTGAAAATATCCCAGACGCGAGCCGCCGGCGGTAGGGGGTGCGACGTCGGTCGGCAGGCCGTTGGTCACGTTAAACCCGGGCATGGGGTCTTCAACTACGATTTCATAGTCCATGCTGCCGGAATCGTCGAGCGTGAAAAACAAGTTGGGTTCGACGATATTGGACAGAAACAGCGGCGCGGTCGCCAGGTTGCCTGGGGCGGCATAAGCCGACTGGATGGTCGACAGGCTGAATATCGCGGTTGCCACGAATATCGACAGTCGTTGAGTAATCAGATTGGTTTTCATAGCACTTATCCTAAGTAAATTATTTTATGGCTTGATTTCTTTGCCGAAGTACGACTGGACGAATCGGGATGAATTGCCGGTCAATCCCACGCCGCGCGCCGTCGACCGGTAAATCGAGACGATTTTCCCGGTTTGCTGTTGGCCATAGCCATCGATGTTGATTAAGGCGAGCGCGTTCTGCGCGCGATCGCCAAGGTACTCGATCATGTAGCGTGGTTCGGCGACCACTCCAAATTTTGTTTTGTAGGAAGATCCCGCCGCGGTCGATTGGTTTTCCCAGTTGCTCTCGAGGAAATAATCCGGGCTGGAGTAGGTGGGATCGTCCGCGCGCACCTCGTAAAAGCCGACGCTGGGATTGTTGAAATCCCCGTTGCTGGTCGATTGGTCGATCAAGTTCTCGGACGCGACCAGCCCGGCTTCGGCCGACTGGAACATCAGGCCGATTTCGCGCTGGTTGCCCGCCATCGACAAGTCGGTGGTGGTGCGCTGAATCGAGGTCAGGCCGAGCATGGTGAGGCTGACCAGGATGATCAGGCTAATCACCAGCGCGACGCCCTGTTGGGCTTTGATATTGGGTTTAATCATAATGAATCCGGTTACGTAATGCCACGGTGGTCGTGAACACCTGGCGAATCCTGCGATCGGGCGCAGTGACCTGCGTGCCGTTAAAGGTATAGGTCTGCGGAGCATCGGTGATGAAATCGTCGATCGAACGCAGCAGCAGTTGAATTCGGATAGCGACTACGTCATTGAAATCGGCCACGTTGTTCGCGGTTAAATACTGAACCGGAAACCTGTTATTGTTGGTATCGTCGCCGTCATCGATACCGTACAAAATTTGCATGTCGTCGACGCCTTCGATCAGTTCCTGCGGCGCGGCGTTGAACTCACCGCGAAACAGCGCCGGTTGCCCATTGGCGTTGTTGGCGATGAAATAGCTGACGGTTTGCAACTCGATAACCATGGCGTCGTTTTCGAACTGCTGGCTCTTGACGGAGCCCAGGTTAATCCGCGTCTGCGTGGGGTTGGTGGTATTGTTGATACTGGTGACCGGCAGGATATCGGCTTCGGCCGGTAGCGCCAGGTCGTTGGCGCCGCAGCGCGCGACCACGATGATGTCGCCAGCCGCGAGGCTGGTGATCCGGCTGGTATGCAGGCGTTGTTCGGTTGCCGTCGAAAAAGTGCCGCTCGCCAGTTCGGCTTCGACATTGGCTTGACCCGGCTTGCCCCCGCGAATCACGAGCGTGTCGCTGTTGCCGAGGCCGCCGGCATTGTTGCTACCGAAGATCGGAGGGAAATTGACGAAATCGTGGAACCAGGCGACGTATCCGCTGACGTTACCGCCGCCGAGCGTATCGTTGATATTGGTGGTGTCGTCGGGGTCGAAACCGATGCAGCCCCATTCGCCGGACAGGCGCAGATCCTGACTCATCAAGTCGAGCGCGAAGCGCCCGCTTTCCTGAATTTCCGCCAATCCGTTGGTAAAGGCGAAGGTCGCCCGGTTGCCGGTGTAGACTTGCACGATGCCGGCCAGCAGGAACAGGCTGATCACCAGCGCGACGAGAATTTCAACCAGCGATATACCGGCTTGTCTGCTTAAACGCTTCATTGGGTCACCGCCACTCTGTAACAGGTTAAATCGGAGGTGTTAGCGGGATCGCAGCCGGTGCCGGTGGCGCCGGTGCCGTCGTCGTCCCACATCACGGTCACTATCAGTCCGTCCGCGGCATTGGCGAGGTTGACCGTGCCGCGACCGCCGGGCAGGTTGCCGAGCATCGTGGCCCAATCGGCGGCGTCGGCACTGGCCATCTGCGCCGGGGTACAGGCGCTGCTAGTGCAATCCTGCGAATACGCGGTGTTGGTGTCGATTCCATGGTAGGTGGCGAAAGCGGTTAAATTGGCGCGGATGCGATCGGACATTTCATAGGCATACCAGACCGCCTGGCTGTGATTGAGCGAGCTGGCGTTCTGGTTCATCGCGGTGAGTTGCAACGACGCGATGCCCAGCAGCCCAACAGAAATGACCAGTAATGCAATCATCGCTTCGACCAGGGTCAAGCCCCGTTGATAGGGTGTATGCCTTAACATGTCGTATTCGTCCTCAAGCTAACGCGACCGGTATTGTTAAACTGAAGTTGTTTGCCGAAATTGCCTGTGCGGTCGTCGCACAAATCCACGGTTGCTCCGCCGCCGACGGCGATGAAGCCGCGATCGTCATAGACAAATTGTGCGGTGGGGGCGGTAATCGTGTTATTGTTGCCCAGGGCTTGCTGCACGCGCAGGATTTCTTCGCCGTTGTTTAAGGAGCCATCGTTATTGGCGTCGACGTAAATCAGCCAACCGTCGTGCCAACTCCCACCGCCACAGGCGGTGCCGTTGCTGCTGGTGCATATGTTAACCTGCCGGCTGCGTTTGACGGCTTCGCTGCGGGCATAGGAGAGATGTCCCACGAGGATGTTGATATTGGTCGTCAAGCGGTCGTTTTTGGTGAAGGTCGTCATCGCCGGTATCGCGAAGGATACGACTATGGCCACCATGGCCACGACGATAACCAGTTCGAGTAATGTAAAACCTGTTTTCTTTTTCATGTTTGTATCCTAATCCAATCGGGGGAAAAGTCCTGTGAAAGAAGATAGGATATAAAAAAGCACCGATAAACGGTACTGAGCGCCTGAACCGGCTTAAATCGATAACCTGCGAGTTGCGAAACGCATCACAATATGCCCGCCAACGACCCTGGAATCCGCCCCATTAAAAGTTTTGTGCGCCGCGGCGGTCGCATTACACCGGCGCAAAAGTATGCGCTCGAAAATTATTGGCCGCGTTACGGCATCGATTTTGTCGATCGAGGTTGCGATTTACCCGCGCAGTTCGCGCGCGTTAAGCTGGAGATCGGCATCGGTAACGGCGATGCCCTGATCGCCATGGCCGCCGCGGACCCGTCCAGTCTTTACCTGGGGGTCGAAGTGCACGAACCTGGAATCGGACGTTGTCTGAATCAAATACAGCAGCGCGGGCTGGACAACGTCCGCCTGATCAAACACGATGCGATCGAGGTCTTAAGCGCCATGCTTGCCGCCGCATCGCTGGACCGGGTATTCCTGTTCTTCCCCGACCCCTGGCACAAGAAACGCCATCACAAGCGGCGTATCGTCAATCGGGAATTTCGCGACCTTATATATAAGGTGCTCAAACCCGCTGCGGTAATCCACGTTGCTACCGATTGGCAGGATTATGCCGAGTGGATTAGCGCGCAGTTGTTGGCCGATGAACGCTTTGACAATCTGGGTAACGCCGATGGCTATGCCGAATGCCCATCCTATCGCCCGCCGACCCGCTTCGAGCAGCGCGGTCGACGGTTGGGCCACGGGGTATGGGACTTGCTGTTTGCTAAGGCCTGTTAATAGGGTCTAAAACACCAGGTTCATCATCACCAGCATAACGATGATGAACAGAATGCTCATGATGCCGCCGGCGCGCATGAAGTCGGGTACGCGGTAACCGCCCGGACCCTGGATCAACGCGTTCACCTGGTGCGTGGGTATCAGAAACGAGTTGGAAGTGGCGAGCGCCACAGTCAATGCAAACACCGCCGGACTGGCGCCGGCGCCGATCGCGATATTTACCGCCAGCGGCACCAGCAGCACAGTGGCGCCGACATTCGACATCACCAACGTGAAAAAGGTCGCCAGCAGCGCAACCGCTGCCTGAATTACCCAGATCGGCATGTCGCCGACCACCAGCAGGGTTTGCTCGGCGATCCATTTCGCGGTGCCGCTGGTTTCGACCGCCAGGCCGAGCGGTATCAGGCTCGCGAGCAGGAACACGGTACTCCAGGAGACCGCCTCGTAAGCTTCTTCGATCTTGAGTACGCCGGACAGGATCATGCCGACCGCTCCGGACATCAAGGCCACCGATAACCGCAGGTCGGTGAACAACACCATGGATAACGCCAAGGAAAAGAAAAATGTCGCCCAGCCGACCTTGTTGGGGCGGGTTTCCTCGCGCGGGTACTCCGAGGTCACGATCACAAAATTACGGTCGCGCTCCAGGTGCGCCAGGGCGCGCCAGGTCGTGTGCGCGAGGATCGTGTCACCGGCTTCGAGCGGGATTTCGCGGATATGCTCGCCCTCCACAATGGTTTCGCCGTCGCGATGCAGTCCCACCATGGCGATGCCGTAGGATTTGCGCATCCAGACATCCTGCGCCGACTTGCCGATCAGCGTCGAGCCGGGCGGGATTACGATTTCGGCGATCCCGGTCTGCGCCGACGACAGCACTTCGGAAAAGACGCGCAAGCCCTTCTGGATCGTCAAACCGTATTTATCCACGAAGTCTTTCAAGTGTTCGGGCGAGCATAGTATGCCAAGCGCCGAGTTAGGGCCGATATCGACGTCGCGCGATAAATCACCGCGGCTTGCGCGCACCCCGGTACCCGTAGCCTTGACCGCGATGACGCGTATTTTGTTGATCGATTCGATATCGTGTAACACCTGCCCGACCAGCGGGCTACCCTCGGGCACGTTAACCTCGAAGGTCATGTAGTCGATGCCATAGACTTCTTCCAGGTACTTGCTGCTGCCGGCGGCGGCGGTCGAAGCTTCGACGGATGCCTTAGGCAGGACGAATCTGCCGGCCAGGACAAAGTAGATGACGCCGGTCGCCACTAGCGCCAGCCCTATCGGCGTTACCGCAAACAAGTCGTAAGTCCTCATTTGCTGGTAAATCGGCAGCGCCTGGTTCGAGGTCAGGATTAGATCGTTCAACAGGATGAGCGGCGAAGACCCCACCATGGTGACGGTGCCGCCGAGGATCGCGGTAAAACCCATCGGCATTAGCAGGCGCGACATCGGCAATCCCGAGCGCGCCGAGATTCGGCTCACCACCGGTAGGAACAGGGCGGCGGCGCCGACGTTTTGCATGAACGAGGAAATAATGCCGACGGTACCGGATACAATCGGAATGATCCGACCTTCCGCACTGCCGCCTATCTTTAATATATAGGCGGCGACCTTGCTCATGAGCCCGGTCTTGTCGAGCCCGGCGCCAATGATCATCACCGCGATTATCGACATTACCGCGTTACTGGCGAAGCCGTTGAACAAATGGTGGGTATTCATCAAGCCCTGTTTTATACCCATTGCCGGCGCCAGCAATGAAGATAGGCCGAGCAGTACCATGATGGTCAAGGCGGCTTCATCGACCTTGACGATCTCGAAAATGAAAAGATAAACCGTGAAAAAAAGTAAGCCGGTAACCCAGGCGATATCGTTGCTGGGGGCGAGCCCGGTCACGTACCAGCCCAACACGACAAAGATTATTCCGGCCAACCATTTTATGCTGCGCAGTTTTTTGAGCCGGACTTTCTTTAGCCTGACCCTGAGTGTTCTCGATAATCTGCTCAACTGTTGGTCGGATCCTCAATAACAAAAATACCGGTCAGGCATTATCCCTCCTGCCGGCTCCTGAATCTGTGCTGTAGTTCTACATGAATCAAGTAGAGCCAAAGAATTTTAGCGCTGACAAAACGAGACAGGAATACCCAAAATAGTGTACACAATATTACCGGTAGCTACAAAGGCGAACGACGTTTCAGTCGTCGCGGGCGCTCATAAAACAGGCTAGAATCGAAACTCGGGTCAGCAGGAGTTTGCTACATGTCGAGAAAGCATCCAGTCGTCGTCGTCACCGGCTCGTCCGGCGCCGGCACCTCGACCGTAAAAAAAGCACTGGAATCGATATTCAATCGACAAAGAATCAATTCGGTGGTGATCGAGGGCGACAGTTTTCATCGCTACGACCGCGCCGAAATGCTGCGGGAAATGGAAAAGGCCAGTCAGGCCGGCATCAGTCTCAGCCATTTTGGCGAACAGGCTAATCAATTCGAACGGCTCGAACAATTGTTCCGTAATTACGGCGAAACCGGCGATGGGCAACGGCGCTATTACCTGCATAACGAAGCGCAGGCGCGGCAGCACGGCGAACGCCTCGGCGGCGAGTGCCGCGCGGGGGAGTTTACCCCCTGGGAGGACATAGGACCGGGCACCGATTTACTGTTTTACGAGGGCTTGCACGGATTGGTCAAGACCGCCGATGTCGATATGACCAGGTATGTCGATCTCAAGCTGGGCGTGGTACCGGTGGTCAATCTCGAGTGGATACAGAAAATTCATCGCGACCATGCGGAGCGCGGTTATAGTCAGGATGAAGTCGTCGACAGCATCCTGCGGCGCATGCCCGATTACGTGAAATACATTACGCCGCAGTTTTCCGAAACCGATATCAATTTTCAGCGCGTCGCCACGGTCGATACTTCGAATCCGTTTATTGCGCGTGATATTCCGACGCTCGACGAAAGTTTCGTGGTGATCAGGTTTCGCCAGCCCGATATTCGCAATACAGATTTCACCAATCTGCTGTCGATGATTAGCGGCGCCTTTATGTCGCGCCGTAATACCATTGTCGTGCCCGGCGGCAAGATGGGGATGGCGATGGAAATCATACTGACACCGATCATCCGCGATTTGATGCAACGCCGAAACAAAAAATGAAATTCGCATCCCCGCTGCCGCGCCTGTTGCCCGGCGGTTTCCAACCATGCAGTTGATCGACAGCCATTGCCATCTGGATGACGATCGTTTCGACGGGCGGCGGGACGACGTCATCGCGCGCGCGGCGGCTGCCGGAGTCAACGCCATGGTGGTCCCGGCGACCACCGCGAATCGCTGGGATAAAGTAAAGCAGGTATGCGCCGGTCGCGACAGCTTTTATCCCGCATACGGACTGCATCCGTGGTTCGTCGAGCAGCATCAGCCGATACACTTGCGTGAACTCGATGAATGGCTGGAGCGTGAAAAACCGGTGGCGCTAGGCGAATGCGGGCTCGATTTTTATCAATCCCGGCGCGACGAGCCATGGCAAAAGCAGTTATTCATCGAGCAACTGCAGCTGGCTAAAAATCACGCCCTGCCGGTGATAGTGCATGCCCGCAAAGCCATGGACGATGTGATCAGCCTGTTACGCAAAAACGCGTCTCACGGAGGCGTTGTGCACAGCTTCGCCGGCAGCCGACAACAGGCGCAGCAATTGTTCGACCTGGGGTTCAAGCTTGGCATCGCCGCCACGGTCGGCTTCGAACGCGCCCAAAAACTGCGCGCCGTGGTTGCGGCCATGCCCGCAAGCGCGCTGTTGCTCGAATCGGATGCACCCGATCAGCCAGGCACCTGCCATCGCTGTGAAGCCAATGAACCGGCCTACATTGTCGAGCACTTGCAGACCATGGCCGAATTGCGCCAGTGTTCGGTCGCGGAGCTTGCCGCCAGTCTCAACCGGAACGCCAAATCCCTGTTCAATATTTAGTCCGCGATCTCCGCGCGGCAGTCCGAGCAATATTTGCGGTGAAATCATCCTAGCTCGCCGGTTTATCGTCGGCATTATTGCTCTGACCCGGAATTATTTTGGGATTCGAGGTGGAAGTTTTCGTGGATCAGATCGCCGTCGTGGTCGGCGTCGCGGAAATTCTGTTCGCTGAAGTCGACGCACCGCTCGCGGTCTATGGTCAGTACCGTGCAAGCGCGCGTGCCGTATTCGGGTGAGCGGATGAAGCGGCTCGATAGCATGCGCTCGATGTCGAGCGAGACTCCGGTTTGCGGCAGTTTGTGATCCACTGCGACTTGGTGATCGGTCAGAATCTCCATCAGGTCGCCGGTAATAATCTTAGCTTGTAGCAGTGCCGCGAGTTCGTCTTTACCGGAACTGAGCTTGGGCCAGGGTTCGTCGAAGGCGCCGTTGCTGATGCCGTAGATGCCGGGCTCGATACGGCGGATACCGCGATCGCGGTTGGAGTAAAACCAGAAATTACCGGCCTCGCCGAGCAGCAGGTTGAAACCGGCGTAGTCACGATCGTGCGCGGCCAGCTGCTCTAGGTATAATCGCGGCGTCGCATCGCCTGCGAGGAAGTTCTGCGTCAACTCGCCGCGCGATTTTTTACCGGATTGCATGCCGCCCGCTTCGCGCACGTTGGTAACCGCGGCAAAACGGCCCCGGCGGGTGATGCCGAGCCAGGTGCCGCCGGCTTCGAGATCGCGCCCGGCAAATACCGGCGCGTCGTCCCACCAGTGCGCATCCTGCGTCGGGCGGGCGTAGTACTCGTCACGGTTGGCGATTAGCAGCAGCGGGTAATCCGCGTGCTGGCGGTAGGCGAACAGGATCAGGCACATGAATGTCTGGCAGTTAGCGAGAAGTAGGGCGAAAGAGCCGTCATTACGTTGCTAGCTGATCGATGGCTGGTAGCGGTTCATGTCTGATCGCCGCCTCGAAAGATGCCAGGCGCTTGTAAATCGATAGCAGCTCGACAATAGTCGTCCACGAATTGACTAGGTACTGAAACGAATTACTGACCTGGCTGAACGCTGTCAGAATTTGCTGCAGGATCCCGAAGGTAATGGCGCCCGCGGCGATGGTGGGTACCAGTAACACATAGACGAAGATGTTGTCGGCCTGGATATAAAGCATGCGCGCAACGTTGAAATACATGTAATGAAAGTAAATTCTGAAATAGTTCTTGCGCACATTGGCAAACAGTTCCTTCAGCGTTGGAGGTTGCGCGCGGTTATCATCGTCTTCTCCATATACCAGCTCCTTGCGAAAAGCGGCTTCGACGCGTTGATTCTTGAAAAACAAGCCCGGCAATTTTATCCCGACTATCGCCAGCAAACCGGTACCAAAAACCGACCATACCAGCGAAGCCACGAACAACGGATGCGCGATTTCCCCAACTATGGGTAACTCAGTCACATGAACGGACAGCGCCCAGAGCACCGGTAAAAAAGCAAACAAGGTCATGACGGCGTCGACCACGGAAACGCCCAGGTTTTCCATGATTTCGGCGAAGCGCATCGTGTCTTCCTGGATGCGTTGGGATGCACCCTCGATTTTCCTTACGGTTTCCCACTGCGCGGTATAGTAGTCATTCATAGCCGTGCGCCAGCGAAAAATAAAGTGGCTGACGAAAAACCGGGTGACGACGAATACGAAAATTGCGAGGAAGGCAATTTCGGCAAAAATAAGAATCAGATCGTAAAGATCGGTGGAAACCGCCGTAATGGCGTCTTCCGATTTCAGGATTTCGATCTCGTCACCTCCCTGCGACGCTGAACCGCCCAGGGCGTTTTGGACGAGGTCGAAAAAAGGTCGACGCCAGTTATTGATGGCTACCGAAACCTGAACCGAAAAATAGGTTGAAAATAAAATTAACATCGAGCCGACGATTGACCACCAATGCCACGGGTGCCTGGCAACCTTGAACCAGAAAGCCGCGAACAGTGCGCCGCTGGTAAAATAATAGAGATAAAAAAGCAAAAACGAGTCGGTTATAAAATGGCCCAGTCCGATAACCGGCGCCGCTGGGGCAAGGTCGAAGCCCAGCAATTCGCCGATCAGCTCGTTATAGCTATACCAGACGAAACTGCATATGGCGGCATAAACGACCACGGAAAGGAAGAACAGCCGGGGGCTCGGGAAGAAAGATTTAAACATGGTTTGCCACTCTTTGTGTTATTTCAGTCGATGTTAGCCCGAAAGTGTTTATAGACATTGCTTAGGGTTAATGATTCAACCTGAGTCGGGCGGACCTGCGGCGGATAGATATGGTTCGACCAGGCGGCGCATCATTTCTATGTGCATGTTGCGTTCGTTGAGCGCAGGGATGTAATTAAACGCTTCACCACCGAGTTCGAGAAATTCGGCGCGGTACTCGACCTCGATTTCATCCAGGGTTTCGAGGCAATCCGCCGAGAATCCCGGACAGATGACGTCGACCGATTTGATGCCGCGTTGCACCAGCTGGTGCAGTACGTCGGAGGTGTAGGGCTGAATCCAGGTTTGCCGGCCGAAGCGCGACTGGTAGCCGAGCGACCAGTCGGCATTCTCCAGTCCGAGCTTTGCCGCCAGCAATTTTGCGGTTTTTTCGCATTGCGACTGGTATGGATCGCCGCGCTCGACATTGGCTTGCGGTAAGCCGTGAAACGACATCAGTAAATGCCGTTGTCCCTGGGCCCAATGCTCACGCACCGATTCGACGAGCGCGTCGATATAGGCCGGATGCTCGGGATAATAACCGATGAAATCCAGCGCGGGATTCCAGTCCAGTAGTTTGAGTGTGTTGATCAGGTGCTTATAGCTGGTTGCGGTGGTCGTTACCGAGTATTGCGGGTACAACGGCAACACCACTAATTTTTCGACCCCGGCGTCGCGCAGTGAGCGCAGCAGCTTGGGGTAGGAAGGATTGCCGTAACGCATCGCCAGGTCGACCCGCGCCCGTGCCAGCAGCTTATGCTGCAACGCATCGCGTTGGCGCTCGGCATATGCCAGTAGCGGCGACCCGGCTTCACCCCAGACCCGGCTGTAGGCCTGCAGGGTTTTGCCGCTGCGCAGTGGCAGTATGATGCCGTGCAGTAGCGGCAGCCAGAAGACTCTAGGGAGTCTCACGACTAACGGATCGGACAGGAATTCGCGCAGGAAACGTTTCACGGAGGCGCGCTCGAGACTGTCGGGCGTACCCAAGTTGGTCAGTAAAACCGCGGTTGTGGCGGACATTGCGATGCCTCGGGATAAAAATCGCGGCCAGTTTAATCGGCGCGCCTGGCAATGTCACTGGGAATACGGTGGAGACATTTTTTGTTTCCGACAAGCATTTGTTATTTTTATTGAATATCAGCTTGTAATAGATAAAATTATTTGAAAAACAATCTGAGAGTACTTGACAGAATAGAGATATGCACATGCGGGATCGGCGCCAACAGTCTGGCCCCGATTATATCCCGGGATCGCGGTTAATTTTTGATCAGCCATCGTAAGCTATTGAAATATATAGAGAAATAAAAACGATGAAAAAATGAACAATCTAATCGATTGCCAGCATTAATGCGGCTTCCAGGGCTTTGTCGGCATTTCATGCACAGACTTATCCACAGAAATTGTGGATAAATCCATTTGTCACTATTTCTTAACAATTTAGCAATTATTTACTCGAAACTACTTTAAATAAGTGCGCTAAGTGTTTTGCGGAATTTCCGTATTTATGCGGCTGAGCGGGACTCTTAATTCGAGTATGATTCAATTTTCAACTCGAGTAAGCCGTGTGCCGCAACCCCGTTTCGCCCGTTTCGCCATCGCGCTGCCTTTATACCGCGTATTCGAATATGCACTGCCGGACGAAACCCCGGTAGTTGCGGGGACTCGTTACCGCTTGCCCTTCAGCAACGGCATCCGCACCGGCCTGTTGCTCGGCGTGAGTCAGAACAGTGAATTCGATCCGGCGCGCATCAAGCAGGTCGAGCAGCGGATCGATCAACAACCGGTGTTGGACCCGCATATGCTGTTGCTGGCGCAGTGGTTGGCGGATTACTACCTGCAGCCGCTTGGCGAAGTAGTGTTCCAGTGTTTGCCGGGTTATCTGCGTGCTGCCCGATTGCATGTATCGCAGCGCGTAAAATGCTGGCGGCTCGCTACCTCCGATGTCGCGCTAATCGATAATCTGCGCCAGCGCTCGCCGCGCCAGTTTGAGATTTGCGAAGCCGTGCTGGCGCGACAAAACGGATTGACCGCGTTCGATCTGAAAAAAATCAACCCCAATTGGCATGCCGTGGTCAAGGCGCTGGAAAACAAAAAAATACTGCGTTGGGACTGGATGGAAGCCAAGGCTAACCTGCCGCGCGTAACCGAATTGCCGCAATTGAGCTCCGAACAGGATCAAATTCTTGGCCAAATCGAACCGCGTTTGGACTTCTTCGCCGTACATTTACTCGACGGCATTACCGGTAGCGGTAAAACCGAGATTTATCTGCGCCTGATTCAGTCGCGTCTCGATGCCGGGATGCAGGTGATCTACCTGGTGCCGGAAATCGGCCTCACCAACCAGTTGATCGAACGCGTCGAACGGCGCTTTGGCAGCTGCTTCGCAATTTCGCACTCCGGTTTGACCGAACTGCAGCGTTACCGGGCATGGGATCGATTTCGCCGCGCCGAAGTCGGCATCATGCTCGGTACTCGATCCAGCCTGTTTTCGCAATGCGAAAATCTGGGCTTGATAGTCGTCGACGAAGAACACGATCACTCTTATCGCCAGGAGGACGGGATTCGCTATCATGCGCGAGACGTCGCCATCAAGCGCGCGCAAATGCTCGATATACCAATCGTGCTCGGCTCGGCGACGCCATCGTTGGAAAGCATCAAAAACTGCGCGCGTGACACCTACTTCCGCTACCGGCTCGATCACCGTCCGACGCAGTTCCCGCCGCCGCGGCTGGAACTTATCGACGTGCGCAACAGTCGTTTCGAATTCGGCTGCAGCCAGCGCAGTATCGAACGTATCGAGCGGCATCTGGCGGCCTCGGGGCAGGTGCTGATTTACCTCAATCGACGGGGTTATGCGCCGCTCGTCATGTGTCACGAATGCGGCTGGCAAGCCTTGTGCCGACACTGCGATGCGCGCCTGACACTGCACCAGTCGGTGCACCGCCTACTGTGCCATCACTGCGGTTTCAGCCAGACTGTGCCCGCCGGTTGCCCCGAATGCGGCCACGACGAAGTCAAACATTATGGCATCGGTACCGAGCAACTCGAGCAGGGTCTGAGGCAGCGTTTTCCGCAGACGCCGATCCTGCGCATCGATCGCGACGTGATCGCGTCGCGCGAGGCGCTCATATCCCGCCTGCAACAATTGCAGAGCGGCGAACCCTGCATCTTGATCGGCACCCAGATGATCGCCAAGGGTCATGATTACCCGGCGATTACCTTGAGTATTGTGCTCGATGCCGATCAGGCGCTGTTCAGCGCTTCCTATCGCGCCAGCGAACGCCTGCTGCAGACGCTGTTTCAGGTAGCCGGGAGATCCGGTCGCGGAGATCGCGCGGGTAAGGCGATTCTGCTAACCCGGTTTCCCGAACATCCGTTGATGCAGGCGCTGCTGCGGCGCAGTTATCGCGAGATTGCTGCCGATCTGTTGCGCGAGCGCCGTCAATTCGGTTTTCCACCTTATGCCAGGGTCGTCATATTTCGCGCCGATGCGATCAATCTCGAAGACGCTTTGCAAAAACTCGAACAAATCCGGGCCCGCTTGACCAGTACGCAAGATTTCGATGCACTCAACTGCGTCGGGCCGATGCCGGCATTGATGACGCGCCGCGTCGACCGTTATCGGGCGCAGCTCTGCCTGATTTCCGAGGATTACCGGGTACTGCGGTCGGTGTTGACCCAGGCGATGCCGGCGCTCGAAGAATTGCCGAGCAACGCGCGCGTCGCTTGGAGCATCGATGTCGACGCCTACGATCTATAGGTTTAATTGAAATTATTCCTCGCTCGCTTCGAGGGGTCGGAGCAAAAATCTCGGTACCATTGTGCCGGTAGGTACCATGCGGCGAGATTTTTGCCCTGCCCCCGAGTGTCTGATGCCCGCGACCTCTGGAAGCTCGGCGACAGATCTTCAGATCTGTCCTCCTCGCAGCGATACCAAAAGATGGGTGGCTCAGTTTGATCGGCTCGGGTAAAATCTCCCGGTCGATTTTCCCACCCGGGTGCGGGTTTAATCCTTGAAGAAAACCATTACCGACCTGATCGCGCAAGCTTTGCACGAGCTTGAGCAGACTTCGCAGATTCCGTCAAATCTCGTCAGCAATATACAGGTTACCTCGTCCAGGGATCCAAGCCAGGGCGATTTTGCCTCGAATATCGCACTCGCGCGGGCGAAACCAGCAGGGTTACCGCCGCGTGAGCTCGCGCAGCTAATCACCGCCAAAATCGCCGCCGCCGACATTATCGACCGGATAGAAGTGGCCGGCCCGGGGTTCATTAATTTTTTCGTCGCCAGCAACGCTAGCCAATCGATCGTCAGCACGATTCTCGAACAGGCCGATAACTACGGCCGCGGCACGCTCGGGCAGGGCGGCAAGATCCAAATCGAATTTGTTTCGGCGAATCCCACCGGCCCGCTGCACGTGGGGCACGGACGCGGCGCCGCCTATGGCGCCACCCTGGCGAATTTGCTGGAGTTTGTCGGTTTCCAGGTGCAGCGTGAATACTACGTCAACGATGCCGGCCGGCAAATGCATATTCTCGGCGCCTCGACCTGGCTGCGCTACCTGGAACTGTGCGGCGAGGCTATCGTTTTCCCCAGCAACGGCTACCAGGGGGATTACGTCTGGGATATCGCCGCGACTCTGCATCGGCAACATGGCGAAGCTTTCCGCCGGCCCGCAACGCGGGTGTTCGCCGATGTCGGCCAAGATGCGCCGGCCGGCGATAAGGAAAAATATATCGATAGACTGATCGTCAACGCCCGGGGTCTGCTCGGCGAAGATGCTTATCGAATCGTATTCGATCTGGCGCTAAACACCCTGGTCGAAGTCATTCGCAAAGACCTGCATGCCTTTGGCGTCGATTTCGATCACTGGTTTTCGGAACGCTCTCTGAGCGATGAAGGCTTGATCGAACAAGCGATTACTCGACTCCAGGATAATGGCCATGTGTACCAGCAGCAGGGCGCGCTCTGGTTTCGCTCAACCGATTTCGGTGACGAAAAGGATCGGGTAGTGCGTCGCGACAACGGGCAGACCACTTATTTCGCTTCCGATATCGCCTATCATATGAACAAGTTCGATCGCGGTTTCGACAAGGTGATCAATATCTGGGGTGCCGACCATCATGGTTATATCCCCCGCGTAAAGGCTGCGCTGAGCGCGTTGGGATATAATGCCGATGATCTCGAAATTCAGTTGGTTCAGTTTGCCAACTTATTCGAAGGCGGCGCCAAGATTGCCATGTCGACACGCTCCGGCGATTTCGTCACGCTCAGGCAATTACGCGAAGATGTCGGTCAGGATGCCGCGCGATTCTTTTACGTGATGCGCAAGGCCGAGCAGCATATGGACTTCGATCTCGATCTCGCGCGCGAGCAATCCAGCGATAATCCGGTTTATTATCTGCAGTACGCGCATGCGCGCATTTGCAGCGTGTGGCGGCAGTGTGCCGAAAAGGGTCTCGAAATCGCGGCGCAGCAGGTCGACCTTTCGCGCCTCGACAATACGCACGAACAGGCATTGATAAAACAGCTAGGCCAGTTCCCGGAACAGGTGGAGTCCGCGGCCCGGCGCCGTGAGCCGCATCTGGTGGTGAACTATTTGCGCGATCTCGCCAACCATTTCCACTCCTGGTATAACGCCCATCAATTCATCGTCGACGATGTCGAGCTGCGGGATGCGCGCCTCAGCCTGGCGTCGGCGGTCGGGCAGGTATTGAAAAACGGGCTCAATCTAATGGGTGTCTCGGCGCCTGAGAAAATGTAACGAAAATGGCGCAAAAACAAACCACGTCACCCTGGGTCTGGGCTTTTTTATTCCTGTTGCTGCTATCCTTCGTGTCTTTTATCCTGTTTCTCGATCATAAAATCGTCAGCAGCGGCACCGATAGCAGCCGCGAACAACCGGCAGGCGGCAGTGAAAACAAACCCACTATCGATTTTTACTCGGTGCTGCCGCAACGCCAAGTCGAAATTCCGATTTCCGAGGAAGACCGCGCCGCGATCGAAAATCCCAGCATTAACAAGGACGCGGTGGACCAGTCGATACTGCAGGTGGGATCATTTCAGAACGCCGACGAGGCCGACAGCCTGAAAGCGCAACTGGCATTCCTGGGTCTGCAGGCGACGGTCAAATCCGCCGAGGTCAAAGACGAAACCTGGCATCGCGTGCAGCTCGGGCCTTTCGCCAGCGAAACCAGCCTGTCCCGCGCCAAAAACCTGCTGATAGAAAATAGAATCAAGTATATCCAGCGCCGTCAACCGCACTAACTGTCCTGCGTCCACGGCGGAATATCGATGAGATAAGCGGGTTGATTACGTTTTTTGTCACTGCGGCGTCAGCAGCGCCGGCACCGCTAACGGAGGCTGGACCCGCATCGCTGAAGGATGCCTATTCGACCGGATCACCGCGCTTATATAATAAATGGCTCGACGATCGGCGCTCGCAATCCCATTGTCGCAACCCGCGATTAAGCGGTTCCCGGGCGCAACAACCGCAGGCCGGGATCGCTTAACTATACAAATCCATCAGAAACCATTCGGGCACCAGGTTGCGCGCGCGGTTTAGCAGTTTTTCATGATTGCGGTAATCGGGGTTGTGACTTTCGACCAGGCGCCAGAAGTCCCCGGAATGGTTCAGATATCGGGTATGGCAGAGTTCGTGAATCATCAGGTACTCGACGGTTTGCGCCGGTAGAAAAAGTAGCTGGTCGTTAAGGCTGATGTGCCCGCGGCTCGAACAACTGCCCCAACGGGTTTTCTGACTGCGGATGGTCACGCGCTTGTAATCGAGCCCCGTCTGACGCGACACCCGCTGTAATAGCGGCGGCAGCAATTTCCGCGCGCGCTGCCGAATCCAGGCCCTTAATTCGCCGAGCTGCTGCGCCAGGCTGCTGCCTTCAATGATGATTTGTGGCGACGATGTCGGCTCGCTAAACAGGTCGTAATTGACAGCCAGCGACTGACCGGCGTAGCGCACCGGCGTGGAACTGTTGTCGAAAGCCAGGGCCAGATGCTGCGGCAGGTGGATCGAACTGCGCAGTCTGTCCTGTTTGTCGAGTTGGTAACGCGCCCAGTCGGCGTGTTTGGCGACCAGGAAAGGAATTTCCGCGCGCGGGAAACGCGGCGGGATCACGGCTTCGAGTCCGCCATAGGGCTTGATCTGCAACTTGGCGTAGCGCACGCGGGGCGATACCCTTAGTTGCCACGTTAACTCCTGCTGCGAATCTGTTTCGTCTGCCATCGTTGCACCTCAAAGCCCTGACATGATTTCGATTTCCGCCGCCTGAATATCGTCCGGATGGCCCTCGATGATCATTACATCGCCGGGTAAGAATTTGACTTCAGGCAGCGGATTGTCGCTGGTTACGCCGTTACGGCGCAACCCGATTACCTTAATTTGCGGTAAGCGTTTCAAAGAACCGATGCTGCGCCCGATTGCATGGTATCGGGATAGTAATTCGATGCTGTGCAAATGATGGTTGTCATGCGTTTGCAAGTCGATGTCGTCCAGGCTGTGAAAGAATGCGCGCACTCGGGCGTAGTGCCCTTCGCGCGCTTCGTTGAGCATTTCCTCGATCGATGACGGATCTTCCCCCAGCGCGGTGAGGGTGTGCCGCGCCAGCATCATGCTCGACTCGACGGTATCCGGAATCACTTCGTCGGCGCCGCATTCGAGCAGGCGTTCGAGATGGCGGTCGTCGCGGGTTCGGATGATCATCGGCACATCGGGGCGCAGCTCCCTGGCGGCTCTTGCGATATGTTCGGCGGCTTTTAGCTCGGTAAACGAGATTACCAGAACGCGTGCTCTGTCGATAGCGGCGAGGCGCAAAATTTCGGGATTGCTGCTGTCGCCGAGAAACACGGGTTCGCCGGCTTCGCGCGCCTCGGTTACGATCTCGGTATCGATCTCGAGCGCGACGAACGGAATACCCTCGCGCTTGAGGAACTGCGCCAGATTTTGCGCGGTGCGGCCGAAGCCGCACAGCAATACATGGCCTTGCAGGCCGGCGCAGGCCAGGTCGATGCGGCTTTCATTCTGGGTCAGGTTGGCGGCATAGCCCGGCGCAAAACGGCTGGCGATAGTTTCGTTGTGGCGAATCAGCATCGGGGAAATAGTCATGCTGAGGATGATGGCCGCAATAATCGGTTGGCTGAGTTCCAGGCTCAAAAGGCCGCTGGTAATGGTAACGGCCAGCAGCGCGAAGCCGAATTCGCTGCCTTGGCCCAGTAGGATGCCGGCGCGCACGGCGGTACCGGTGGAATAGCCGGCAAGGCGGGTAATCAACATGATCGCAACACCCTTGCCGGCGATCAGCCCGAGCGTCAACACCGCCACTTCAAGCGCTTCGTTGATTATGGTTTGCCAGTCGAATTGCGAACCGACCGAAATGAAAAACAAACCCATCAAGATATCGCGGAATGGCCTGATTTCGTTTTCGACATGATGCTGGTATTCGGTTTCGGCGAGCATGATGCCGGCGAGGAAGGCGCCCATTGCCAGTGACAGGCCGAGTTGGTAAGTTAGCCAGGCCGCCAGCAGCGCGACCAACAGGATAAACAGTGTGAACAATTCGCTCGAGTGGGTGGCGGCGATCTTGCGCACCGCGGGACGGACCAGGTATTGCCCGGCATAGAAAATAACCGCGAAAGCGAGCGCGCCCTTGGCCAGCGCGAGGCTGATCGGCAGCAGTAGCGAGCCGGTATAGGGCGCGGCAAAAATCGGTATCAGTACCAGGAAGGGCACCACCGCCAGATCCTGGAACAACAGCACCCCCAATGAAATATTGCCGTGCGGCAGATGCAGCTCGTACTGTTCGGTCAGCATCTTCACCACGATCGCGGTCGACGACATCGCCAGTGCTCCGCCGACCGCGAAAGCCGCCTGCCACGACAGCCCAAACCAGAGGCCCAGCGCGATCGTGCTGAGCGTCGACACGATTACCTGGGCCACGCCGATACCGAAAACGATATTGCGCATCGCAATCAGGCGCGGGATGGATACTACCAGGCCGATGGTGAACAGCAGGAAGACCACACCGATTTCGGCGATTTGCTCGATCGCATGCGAATCGCGTATCAAGCCGAAGGCGTGGTCGCCGGCGAACATTCCCACCACCAGGTAACCCAGCACCGCGGGAATATCCAGGCGCCGGAACAGCGTGACGCTGGCCACCGACAAAAACAGCAGGATCAGGACTTCGTTCAACATCTCAGGGTCGATCCGGGTTGATACAGTCTGTAAAACGCAAATCGAATGCGCTGGGAGCAAGCATAAATTACCATCTGCTACGGCAGGAGAGTGATCATCAAACCGGGTTCAATCCAACACCCGAGCGGATCCGATGCGAGCGCTCGGGCCACTCGGATCAAAAAATTTCCGCTGCCACCGAAATCGGTCTGCGAGCCGCAGGGACATCGGGCAGCAGACGAATCCTGTGGCGAACATTCTAACGTGTAGCGCGGCTAGATTGCACCCTACAAAACCGCAGTTATTCGAATCGGTCGGCGCGGTTGACGGGGCGCCGCATCGCGGATGATATTGTGGTCGCCGGACTATGAATTGTTGTGCTTCTATTTGGGCTGTCAATGTCATGAGTTTTACCCGAAAATATAGCCCATGGAAGCGGGTATCGATACTTTATTGCTGGAACGGGAAGCGATGTTCCGGATGGGATTTTTCGCGGCGGTATTTATCTTAATGCTGGTTTGGGAGATGCTTGCGCCGCGGCGTGTTTTGACGATTTCCAAGCTACAGCGCTGGCGCAGCAATCTGTCCTTGTTGCTGCTTAACGCAATGGTTCTAAGATTGCTGTTTCCGGCGGCTGCGGTGGGTATCGCCCACTCGGTGCAAGCGATGAATTGGGGCTTGTTCAATTGGCTGTCGCTACCGGCCTGGATCGAGATCCTGGCCGCGGTATTGCTGCTCGATCTCGCGATTTATCTGCAGCATTTACTGATGCACCGGATGCCGCTGCTGTGGCGGCTACATCGGGTGCATCACGCCGATCTCGATATCGATCTGACCACGGGGTCCCGGTTCCATACCATAGAAATCGTGTTTTCAATGCTGCTCAAGTGGCTGGTGATCCTGCTGCTCGGTCCGGCGCTGCTTGCGGTGCTGGTTTTTGAAATCCTGCTGAACGGCATGGCGATATTCAATCACGCCAATATCAGTCTGCCGCGCGGCATCGATCGGGCGCTGCGATATCTCCTGGTCACCCCGGACATGCACCGGATCCATCATTCGATCCTGCGCCGCGAGACCAACAGCAATTATGGTTTCAATCTTTCGCTGTGGGATCGAATCTTCCGCAGCTATATCGATCAGCCGCAAGCGGGACACGACGCGATGACGATAGGCATCCCCGAGTTTCGCGATGCGCGCCAGGTGGATCGGCTGCCCGGAATGCTAGCTTTGCCTTTTCTAACCCGATCATGAACCAACCGCTGTCGATCGATAGCCGTCAAACCCTGCTGGTACCGCAGGGCGAATTCGAGCTGCATCGCAACCCCCGCGATAACAGCCTGCAGGCCTGGGACGCCGCCGATGAATTTCTGCTGCAGTATCTGAATGAAATCCAGCTGCTGACGCGGCATGGCAAGCTGCTGATATTGAACGATGCTTTTGGCGCGCTGGCGCTGGCGCTGGCCGACCACCCGGTTTATTCTTGGAACGATTCCTATTTGGTACAGCGGGCATTGCGCGACAATCTGCGGGTGAACGGTTACCCGGCGGAGCAGGTCAAGACTAATTCTGGAATCGATTTTCCATCGGTGGCGGTGGATTGCGTGCTGATCAAGATTCCGAAAACACAGGCGCTGCTGGAGCATCAGCTGTACGCGCTGCGCGGCATATTGCATCACGACAGCCAAGTCATTGCCGCCGGCATGGCGCGCCATATTCACCGTTCGACGCTCGAGTTATTCGAGTCCATCCTCGGTCCGACCACGACGACACGGGCCTTCAAAAAAAGCAGGCTGATACTGGTCGAACGCGATCATTCGATGAACGAAGGGCAAAGTCCCTATCCCGATAGCTACGAACTTGTGGTGGATCGCCGTTACCGGATTGTGAACCATGCCAGCCTGTTCAGCCGCGATCGGCTCGACCGGGGCAGCCGACTATTGATCGAGCATATGCCGGTGGATGCCGGTTATCGGCGCATCGTCGATCTTGGCTGCGGCAATGGCGTCATCGGTATGATCGCGGCGGCCATGAATCCCGGCGCCGAGCTGACGTTTTGCGACGAATCCTTTATGGCCATCGCCAGCGCAGAGGCAAATTTCAGGGCGGCTTTCGCGGCGGCGCGAAACGCGCAGTTTAAAGTCGGCGACTGCCTGCAAGGCATCGCCGGTCTGAGTCAGGATCTGGTCTTGATAAATCCGCCCTTCCATCAGCAGCACAGTGTCGGCGATGCCGTCGCCTGGCGCATGCTCAAGGATGCGCGCCGCGTCCTGGTCGACGGTGGCGAGCTGCATCTGGTGGGCAATCGGCACCTCGGCTACCATGCCAAACTGAAGAAGCTATTCGGTAACTGCGAAACCATTGCCGCCGGCAAAAAGTACCTTGTCCTGCAGGCGCGCAAAAGTAATTAACCAGGTGACATAATATTGTCGCCGGTTGAATAGCCAAAGCTGATCCGGAGCAATACAGCTTTGCCTTAATTACTGCTTGCCGATTCTATTTCTTTTTTTTTGGATTACGCAACGCGGCGTCGAAGGCGGTTTGCGCCCAGCGCAGGCAGTCCTCCGGCTCTTCGAAAAATTCTTCGGGGGCGAGATAATAGGAAAGATTGAAGGCTTTGTCTTTTTTGTAATAGGTGAAGGGCTTGCAATCCTCGGCCTCGAACAATGCTTTCGATTCCTCGTCGGCCTTGAGGTAGAGACTGCCGTCGGCGATCAGACCGAACATTAACCCCTGATGAAAAATACCGAAACCGCCGAACATACGCTTGGCTTCACAGGAACCGAAGGGATGGAGCAGGTCGACGATATGGCTTGCAAATTCCTGCGTATCGGACATGACTGAATGCGATATATATTGTCGCCGGGTTAGTTAGTTTTCGACGATGGTCGTATCGGGTACCGGGAAGCTGCGAGTACCCTCGTAGACAATTTGCCAGCTATCGTCGGATTTGCGCCAGTAGAGTTCCTTGGGCGAGTCAACGTTTAGATTGTTGCTGCGGTAACTTTGCTCAAACTGCATCAGCATCAAGTCTTTTTCGCCGGGGTAGTTGTAGATATTGAGCTTGCTGTATTCGACATCGATCCAGGTTTTTTTGCGATTAACCCAGCGCTTGTGGCCATCCCATTGCTTGAAGTTACGCCCGAATGCATCCAGTTCCGTGCGCGAATAGTGGCGCTGATAGCGTGAGTGGTCGAGGCTTTCCCAGTCGATCAACCAGGTCGATAGTAGCTCGATGACCTGCTGGCGTTTGACCAGCCATTGATCGCGGCTGATCCAGTTAACCGTATCCGCCACCACCACCGGAGTATGCAGTTCGGGATTGATATAGTTGTCGATATGCAGGAAATCGGGATTGCTGACGACGATGCAGCCGTTGCTGGCCCAGGGCGAGCGATTATAGGTATACGACGGCGTGCCGTGGATCCAGATGCCGCCCCCGGTACGCTGCTTGCGACGATCCCAGGCGTTCGGATAGTTGATCGGAAAGGCGCCTTTGCCGTAAAGATCGGGCAGTTCCTTGCCGTCGATATGACGGGTTACGTGATAAATGCCGATCGGGGTCTTCTGGTCGCCGCGTTTTTGCTTGCCGTAACCCTTGAGACCGATGGTAATGAAGTAATCGGTTTCGAGCTGCAGGTCGCCGCCCTGATTACGATAGACGTAAACCCGCGAATTTTGCTGATCTACCAGGATTATGTAGGGATGCTCCTGCGCCAGAAATAAAATATTGTCGGGATACAGGGCATGGTGCGCCGGGCTGGTGTCATGTTGCCACCGCTGCCGGATTTCGTATTGAAAATCCTGGATCGCGCGATCGATCCGGATACCGGAGCCGATTTCCGTCAGGGGTTCGGCCTTGGCCAGCAACAGGTCGGCATATAGCATATGCCCGAGACGGCTGTGGGGATATTGGCGGATCAGATCGCGCGTGCTGCTCAAGGCCTGCTCGTGGTTAAGACTCTGGATTTCCTTGATCGTATCGAGCAGGCTTTGTTCATAACTGTCGCCCGGCGGTTCGGCGGCATAGGGGCTGAGCTGCAGACTCAGTAACGCCAGTAATGTCAGAATTCGCTTCATAGCACAGATAATACCCGCTCTTCAGTAATTTTCCATTGTGAACCCACGCGGTTAAAGGCCAGTCGTTTCACTATGCGGTCGCTATATCTCGGTGACGTGAAGGCTTGTTTGAAATCGATGACCGCCCGATTATCGCTGCGCCACTTGATCTGGATATTGCTGACATCGACCTTGATCTCGCCCGGACGCAGGATGCGGCTGCGCCGATGCGATACCCATTGTTCGTGCGTGGCGAACTTGGCGCGGTGCCGGGTCGAGTAAAACGCGGTATAGGCTTCGAAGTCCTTGCTGCTCCAGGCTTGGGCCCAGAGTTTTACCCGCTCGATCAGCAGGGTTTCCTGATTGGCGAAAGTGACCGCCGTCGGCTCGCTGCCGCCGAAGTTCCGCTCGGATTCCCGGTCTTCCGCTTCGAGCCGCGTAATTGCGCTGAGTTTAATGCTATGCGTGTACTTCGCCGGCTGTTCCGATTCGCTGACCGCACGCCGGTAGGCTTCGCTGGCGATGCCCTTGTATATCCGGCTCAGGTTGCCGTAGGCGGTCGCATAGCTGGGATGGGTATTAATGGCCTCGACCAGTAACTCGCTGGCGCGATCATAATCCCCCTGTTCGAGGTAAATCATTGCCAGGTTATTGCGCGGCTCGGGCAGCATCGGGTTATCGTCGATCAATCCCTGGTAGAGTGCAATGGCCTTGTCCTTTTGCGCAACCATCTGATAGGCGTAGGCGGTCAAAAAGCGGGTGCGCGCATGCGCCGGGTCTTGCCGCAGCAATTGCGCGCCGGTTTTCGCCGCGGCGGCAAAATTTTCCTGTCCGATCAGTTGTTGCAATTGCTTGACCGAATCGGCTGCGAGCGGCGCCGCGGTTGCCAGCAGGCATAACAGAACGATGATAAATCGTGGCATCATTGATAAAGCCCAGAAAATTTGTGCGCGATTATAGCAAACACCGTTGTAAAATATTTACTCCTTAGTTGCAATGTATCAATTAGTCAATGCGCCTATTTCTGGTCGATTCCAGCATTTTTGTGTTCCGGGCCTGGTATGGCCCAGAGCCGGACAGGGTGAACCTGCAACGGCAGCCCAATCAGGCTTTTATCGGTTTCAGCGACTTTGTCTATCGGCTATTGACCGAACAGGCGCCCAGCCGGATCGTGTTCGCCTTCGATGAAAGCCTCGCGCAATCGGTGCGCAAGACGATTTACCCCGAATACAAGGCGAATCGCAGTCCGGCGCCCGAGGAATTGAAACGACAATTCGCCTGGTGCCGGCAATGGCTCGAAGCGCTGGGCATCAGCTGTGTCAGTAGTATCGGCTGGGAGGCCGACGACTTGATCGGCTCGCTCGCCAATTATCATCGCAGCGCGCAAATGCCGCTGGCGATTCTGACCGCAGACAAGGATTTGGCGCAATTAATCGAGCAGCAGGACTGGTGGTGGTCATACCTGGACGATAACAAACTCGACTACTCCGCGATCTGCAAAAAATTCGGCGTCTACCCGCGGCAGATCGCCGATCTACTGGCGCTGAGCGGCGACAAGGCCGACAATATTCCGGGAATTCCGCGGGTCGGCCTCAAGACCGCGGCCAGGTTACTGAAGAAGTATGAATCGCTCGATAATTTGCGCCGGCACCTGGATCGGGTCGGCGCGATGAAATTTCGTTATGCCGCTTCTGTCCAGCAAGCGTTGATCGAAAATGAAAAACTGCTCGATATCAGTATCCAATTGACGCGCATTAATTGTGATATTAAGGAAATGCAACAAGTTCGCACGCGCCGTGGCGAAGCCGACCGGGAAAAACTCAGTCACATGATGCTGCAACAGGATTTCGATGCACGGCGACTCGCACGCTGGCGCGCCTGGTTCGAGCCGCTCGCTGACCGGGCCGGGTGAAATGTCGACCAGCCTGTTATTCAACAAGCCGTTTCGCGTGTTGAGCCAGTTTTCGCCGGTGGCGGGCAAAACAACATTGGCCGATTATATCGACCAGCCCGGGGTTTATGCCGCCGGTCGGCTCGATTTCGATAGCGAAGGATTGATGCTGTTAACCGACGATGGCGCGCTGCAGGCGCGCATATCCAATCCGCGTTACAAAACACCGAAGACTTATCTGGTGCAGGTTGAAGGCAGTCCGGATGCGGCCGCGCTCGATCGGCTCGCGCAGGGTGTGGCCTTGAAGGACGGGCGGACCCGGCCGGCGCGGGTGACGCGAGTCGATCGGCCGAGCTGGTTGTGGCCGCGCGATCCACCGATTCGCGCGCGTAAAAATATTCCAACGCAGTGGCTGCAGCTGGAAATTCGCGAAGGGCGCAACCGTCAAGTGCGGCGCATGACAGCGGCCGTCGGGCATCCCACCCTGCGGTTGCTGCGGATAGCGATCGGCGACTGGCGGCTGGATCAACTGCGGCCGGGCGAATACAGGCGCTTGTGATGGACTGGCAAATATTGGCGCGGCAGTTGATCCAGCGCTTGGGTCTGCCGGCGGGCGATATCCGTACCTCGCCGCTCGCCGGTGGAGATATCAGCCGGGCCTTGCGGCTCGAAATCGGTGCGCAGCGGTTTTTCGTAAAAATCAATCGCGTCGAACTGTTGCCGATGTTTCAAGCCGAGCAAGCCGGTCTCGAGGCCATTGCGGGCAGCAAAACCATCCGCGTTCCCGAAGTCCTGTTGACCGGATCGCAGGATGACAGCGCGTTTATCGTTATGGAATACATCGATTTCAGCGGTCGACCCGCCGCCGAGCGGATGGCGCCGGCGCTGGCGGCGCTGCATAACTGTTGTCACCGGCAATTTGGATTCGATTGCGACAACCATATCGGCAGCACGCCGCAGCGCAACCGATTTAGCGATGACTGGATAGAATTCTGGCGGCTGAATCGCTTGGGATACCAATTGCAGCTCGCCGAGCGTAATGGCTTCGAGACCGGGCTGGTCGACGCCGGCAATCGGCTGGCGCAAAACCTGCACCTCTATTTCAGCGCTTACCAACCGCGCCCGTCGCTGCTGCATGGCGATCTGTGGAGTGGCAACCAGGCGGCCGACGGGGCGGGCAACCCGGTTATTTTCGATCCTGCCTGCTATTACGGCGATCACGAAACCGATTTGGCGATGATGGAGTTATTCGGCCATCCGGGTGAATCCTTCTTCGCGGTTTATCGCGAGCACTTCCCGATCGATGCCGGTTACCGTCTGCGGCGCGAGCTTTATAATCTGTATCATGTACTCAACCATGCCAACCTGTTTGGCGGCGGTTACGCGGCGCAGGCGCGCGACATGATCGAGCGTCTGCTGGCGCATGGCGGCTGAATCTCCGGTTCCGCCGGCAATAGTGCGGCGCCCCGTAAAAAAGTGTTACCATGTCGGTATAAGTTACTAATAAGGTCGCCGAATGGCGATAACAGCGGGAGGGACGAAGCGAATGAGCGAAGCGGCAGGCGATCAGGCTGCGCTTGAAGTCGTCGATCTACACAAGAGCTTTGGCGATGTCGAAGTAATTCGTGGTGTATCCATGAGCGCGCATAAAGGCGATGTGATATCGATTCTCGGCGCCTCCGGCTCCGGCAAAAGTACCTTCCTGCGTTGTATCAATCTGCTCGAAATCCCTACCTCCGGAGATGTTTTCGTGGCCGGTGAAAAAATTCGAATGAAGACGAATAGCCGGGGACTTTACCAACCCGAGGATATCCATCAAGTCGAACGTTTACGCGCGCGCCTCGGCATGGTTTTCCAGAGTTTCAACCTGTGGTCGCATATGACGGTTATCGAGAACGTGATCGAGGCGCCGGTGCACGTGCTCAAGATTCCCAAGGCCGAAGCAATCGAGCAGGCCGAAGCGCTGCTGCGAAAAGTCGGTATTTTCGAACGCAAGGATTACTACCCGGCGCAACTCTCCGGCGGTCAGCAGCAGCGGGTCGCAATCGCGCGCGGACTCGCGATGAATCCCGCGGTAATGTTATTCGACGAGCCCACCTCGGCGCTCGATCCGGAATTGGTGGGCGAAGTATTGAAAGTCATGCGCGATCTCGCCGCTGAAGGCCGCACCATGCTCGTGGTCACCCACGAAATGGGTTTTGCGCGCGACGTTTCGTCGAAGGTCGTGTTTTTGCACGCGGGCAAGGTTGAAGAGCAGGGCGAACCGCGGCAAATGTTCACCAATCCGAATTCGGATCGTTTTCGGCAATTTCTGTCGAGGACGATGCAGTAAGCACCCCTAGGGTGGAAATGCCCGCAGGGCAAAACAAAATAGTTTCTCAGTGAAACACAACCTAAAGTGAGGAAAGAAAATGAAGTTCAAACAACTAATGACATCACTAACCGCGGCGGCGCTATTGCTGGGAATGGCGGGTCTTGGCGCGCAGGCCGCCGATCTTCGGGTCGGCGTCGAGGGTGCCTATCCCCCATTTTCCTGGAAAGAATCCGACGGCACGCTGAAAGGTTTCGATATCGAAATTGCCGAAGCGATCTGTGCCGAAATGAAGCGCAAGTGCGTGCTGATCGAACAGGACTGGGACGGCATGATTCCCGCGCTGCTGGCGAAAAAATTCGACACCATTATCGCCTCGATGTCGATTACCGAAGAGCGCAAGAAGCGGGTCGATTTCAGCGACAAATACTACAATACCCCGGCGAAGTTCGTCGCCAAGAAGGGTTCGGGTCTTATAATCTCCAAGGCGGGGTTGAAAGGTAAAAGAATCGGCTTGCAGCGCGGGACCACGCATCAGTGTTTCATGGAAAAGATGTTTCCCGATGTCGAACTGGTGCTTTATGGAACCCAGGACGAAGTGTTTCAGGATTTGGCGATCGGACGCATCGACGCGCAATTCTCCGATTCGATCGCGGCTGACGACGGGTTCCTGAAAACCGACGCCGGCAAGGATTTCGAATTTACCGGCGGCGACCAGCATGATGAAGCCTGCCACGGCCCGGGCGCCGGCATGACCGTCCGCAAGTCGGATAAGGCCTTGCGCATGGAACTCAACCAGGCGCTCAAGGCGATTCGCGCCAAAGGCGTTTACCAGAAAATCAACGCCAAGTACTTCGACTTCGATATCTTCGGCGGCTAACGAAGGCAACCGACCCGGGCTAGGCCCGGGTCGGCGCTGTTAACCGAATGCGGGTACTCATTTGGACTTAATACTCGAATACCAGGGTCAATTGCTGTCGGGCACTTGGGTGACCATCAAGCTCGCGCTGTTATCGCTGTTGTTCGCTGTATTGTTCGGATTAATGGGCGCCTGGGCCAAGCTGTCCAAAAATATTGTCGCGCAAAAAGTCGCGGGGGCATACACCGCCATCGTACGTGGCGTTCCCGATCTTGTACTGATACTGCTGGTATTTTTCGGTGGCCAGGAATTGGCCAACTCGATCGGCACGCTGACCGGGCTCTGGGATTACGCCGAAATCAGTCAGTTCGCGGCCGGGGTCGGCACCATCGGCGTGGTTTTCGGCGGTTACATGACCGAGACATTTCGCGGTGCAATCCTCGCCATACCTAAAGGCCAGATCGAAGCCGGTGTCGCCTGCGGCATGTCGCGCCTGACGATATTTCGCCGGGTCATCTGGCCGCAGATGGTGGTTTACGCGTTACCCGGCTTTTCCAATAACTGGCTGGTGCAGATCAAATCGACCGCGCTGGTTTCGGTAATCGGGCTGCAGGACGTGGTCTATAACGGATTCGTCGCCGGCCGCTCCACGCGCCAATTGTTTACCTTCATGTTCGCGGTGTTGATGATTTATCTCGTTTTGACCGCGGTTTCCGATTCCGGGCTGCGCTGGCTCGATAAGAAATACAGCAAGGGAATCGTGAGGTCCGACGATGGGTGACGCTATCGTCGAGTTTCTCGAAACCTGGTCGCCGATCGACGTGGTCTTGATCGCGCAAAACTTCGATCGCTTCCTGTGGGGGGCCTTGACCACCCTGGAGCTAACGATATTATCCCTGCTCATTGGCGGCATCCTGTCGATCCCGCTGGCGATTATACGCGCCGGTAATAACAAGATTCTTAACGCACCGGTGTGGGTTTTTACCTATGTGTTTCGCGGCACGCCGCTGCTGGTCCAAACCTATTTGATTTATTACGGGCTCGGTCAATTCGAGTGGATACGCGAATCCTTCCTGTGGGGCCCGGTGTTATCGCAGGCCTGGTATTGCGCGTTGATCGCGTTTTCGCTCAACACCGCGGCCTATACCGCCGAGCTGTTACGCGGCTCGATCGTCAATACCAGCCGGGGCGAGATCGAGGCGGCCAAAGCCTGCGGCTTCGGTAAGGCGATGCGGCTAAGACGCATCGTATTGCCGAGCGCCTTCCGGCGCGCGCTGCCGGCCTACTCCAATGAAGTCATTTTCATGTTGCACGGTTCGGTGGTCGCGAGCACCATCACGATCCAGGACCTGCTTGGCGTCGGCCGCTGGCTCAACGGCCGCTACTATCTTGCCTACGAGGGTTTTATAACCGCGGCGGTGTTGTACTTCATCATCGTGCTACTGATATCACGCGGTTTCCGGTTATGGGAAAAGCACTGGTTGGCGCACCTTTACCCCCTGGACGCGGTCAAACAGAAACCCAAAAAGGGCCTCGCTTCTTTTCGCATTTAATCCGGCGAATTTCGAGAACTAATGAGTAGCGACTTCGACACCATTATTGTCGGTGGCGGACTGGTTGGCGCCGCGCTCGCTTGCGGTCTCGCCGCGCGCGGCGCCGCGCTCGCGGTGCTCGACGGCGACGACTCCGATTATCGCGCCTCGCGCGGTAACTTCGGTCTGGTCTGGGTTCAGGGCAAGGGCGCCGAGTTTGCACCCTACGCGTTATGGAGCGGCATGGCCGCGCAAGCCTGGCCGGGTTTTGCGCGCGGTTTGCGCGAAACCACCGGGATCGATATCGGCCTACAGCAAAACGGCGGCTACGATTTTTGCCTGACCGCGGACGAGTGGGATGCGCGCAGCGAAGAAATGCGCCTGGTGCGCCAGCACACGCGGGGCGAGTTTGATTTCGAGATGCTCGATAACGCCGCCCTGCGAGCCCGGATTCCGCAAGTTTCGACCGAAGTACTCGGCGCGAGCTACTCGCGCCACGATGGTCACGTCAATCCACTATTGCTGTTGCATGCGTTGCATCGACGGCTGCAGGCTCTGGGAAGTCATTACTATCCGCACCGGCGGGTTAGCGCGATCCGCCCCGAAGCGGGCGGCTTCACCCTCGATGCCGGTGGCGATCGCTGGCACGCGCGACGTGTCGTTTTATGCGCCGGCCTCGATAATCAGCGGCTGGCCCGGGAGCTCGGCATGAACGTCCCGGTGGCGCCATTGCGGGGGCAATTGCTGATTACCGAACGGGTCGAAAGATTTTTACCCTGCGCCACGCTGCAGCTGCGTCAGACTGCGGAGGGCAGCTTGCAAATCGGAGATTCGCATGAAGACGCGGGGCTCGATGAATCCACCACGCTCGAGGTAATCACGCGCCTGGCGGCGCGCGCGGTACGAATTTTCCCGCAGTTGTCATCCGTGCGCCTGCAGCGTGCCTGGGGGGCGCTGCGCGTGATGACCCCGGACGGAGTTCCGATTTACGATGCTTCCGACCAATATCCGGGCGCTTTTGCCGTGTCCTGCCATAGTGGTGTCACGCTGGCACCGCTGCACGCTGGCGCGCTCGCCGATTGGATCAACGGCGACCGTGCCCATCCGTTGATTGCCGAATTTTCTGCACGCCGTTTCGATCCGAAAAATTCCGAGGCGCGGAGCGGTGTTTAGACTGCTGTCCGACTGCCGATCCGAAATGGTTAATATCGAACTCGATGCCGAATCGGTAGCGGTGCCCGCCGGGATATCGGTGGCCGCGGCGATGCTTTATCTCGGCGCTGGCGCGACCCGTGAAACCCCGGTGAGCCGATCGCCGCGCACCGCCTTTTGCATGATGGGCCTGTGCTTCGAATGCCTGATGGAAATCGACGGTAGGCCCAATCAGCGCGCCTGCCAAGTTATCGTAACCGCAGGGATGCGGGTCAAGCGTCAACTTGGAATCCGCGACCACGGTCAGAGTTCATGAAAGCGGATTACCCATTGCTGGTTATCGGTGCCGGACCCGCCGGTATGGCCGCGGCACAAACCGCCGCCAGCTACGGGGTCGAGGTGGCAGTGGTCGACCAGCAGGCGCAGCCGGGCGGACAAATCTACCGCAATGTCGATTCGGGGCCGCTTAACGACCTTTCGATTCTGGGTGCGGATTATACTTTCGGCAAGCCGCTGGTGCAGGCTTTTCGCCGCGCCAGGCTCGCTTACCATGCCGCCACGTCGGTTTGGTATCTCGATAAAAACCGCCAACTCGGGATATTGAAACAGGGAGAGAATTTTCGGCTCGGGGCGCACAAGATCATCATTGCGAGCGGGGCCCAGGAGCGGCCGATACCGGTGCCCGGTTGGCAGCTGCCGGGGGTTATGACCGCGGGCGCCGGCCAGATATTGCTGAAATCGGCGGGGCTGGTGCCCAGGGACGGCGTCGTGCTCGCTGGCAACGGAGCGTTGCTGTTAATGATCGCCTGGCAGTATTTACAAGCCGGGGTCGGAATCCGGGCCCTGCTCGATACGACCCCGAGGGGAGCGCTATTCAAAGCTTTGCATCATGTGCCGAAGGCGCTTGGCGCAAGTGAATATCTGTGGAAAGGTTTGTGCCTGATGGCGTCGATTCGTCGTGCCGGAGTGCCTATCCATAAGGCGGTAAGCGACCTGCGCGCCATTGGCGATGGATCCCTGCAAGCGGTGAGCTTCAGCGCCGCGGGTAAAGCGCACCGGATAGAGACTGAATTGCTACTGTTGCATCAGGGAATTATTCCGGCTTTGCAGATCACGCAGGCGGCGGCTTGCGACCTCCGCTGGAACGAAGCGCAGCAGTGCTGGCAACCTGTGCTCGACGCCTGGGGCGAATCTTCACAGGCCGGCATTTTCGTCGCCGGCGACGGCGCCGCAATAAACGGTGCGCGCGCGGCCAGCCTCGATGGGCAGCTCGCCGGGCTGCAGGTAGCGCATCAACTCGGGTTTGTCACCGCTGCAGAGCGCGACCGGCTGGCACAACCGCTGCGCAAGGCGGTGGCGCGAGAGCGTTCGATCAGACCTTTTTTGGATGCCTGTTATCCGCTCGCCGATGCCTTGTTGGCCCCTCCCGACAGTACCCTGGTATGTCGTTGCGAGGAAGTCGACGCCGCTGAAATCCGCGCCGTAATCGGCCTCGGTTGTGTCGGGCCTAACCAGGCTAAGGCTTTTTTGCGCTGCGGCATGGGCCCTTGTCAAGGGCGCTTCTGTGGCAGTACAGTAGAGCAAATTTTTGCGCATGAGCGTGGCGCATCGGTAAGTGATATAGGTCGCTTTAACGCCCGCCCGCCATTGCAGCCGATAACACTCGGCCAATTGGCCCAAAATCAGGATCGATTATCGCCGAGTAAATAACAGGGGACTAAGATGACCGATAACAAGTTTAATCAGCCACTGGGCGGCAATGAAATGCCGCGCTTCGGGGGCATCGCGACAATGATGCGTCTACCGCATGTTGACAGCGCCACAGGCCTCGATGTCGGATTTGTCGGCGTACCTTTCGATATCGGCACTTCGAATCGGGGCGGTTCGCGCTTCGGTCCACGCCAGATAAGAACCGAGTCCTGTCTTATCCGGCCCTATAACATGGCGACCCGCGCGGCGCCGTTCGATTCGCTGCAAGTGGCCGATATCGGCGATATCGCGATCAATACCTTTAGCCTGCAGAAATCGGTCGCGATTATCGAGGCGGCCTACGACAAAATCCTGGCGGCCGCTTGCAAACCCCTGACCCTGGGCGGCGATCACACCATCTCGCTGCCTATCCTGCGCGCCTTGCACAAGCAACACGGGCCGGTTGGCATCGTGCATGTCGATGCGCACGCGGATATTAATAATCATATGTTCGGTGAGGCGATCGCGCACGGCACCCCGTTTCGGCGTGCCATCGAAGAGGGTTTGATCGAGCCGGCGCGCATGGTGCAAATCGGACTGCGCGCGAGCGGATACGAAGCCGATGATTTCGACTGGCCGCGCTCGCAGGGGGTGCGCGTGGTGCAGGCCGAAGAATGCTGGTATCGGTCGCTGGCGCCGCTAATGGGCGAGGTGCGTGAACAGCTCGGCGCTGGACCAGTTTATCTGACCTTCGATATCGACGGCCTCGACCCGGCCTATGCACCCGGCACCGGCACCCCGGAAATCGGTGGCCTGACGGTGCATCAAGGGCTCGAAATCATCCGCGGCTGCTGCGGGCTGGATTTAGTCGGCGGCGATCTGGTCGAGGTCGCGCCGGCCTACGATACCTCAGGCAACACCGCGCTCACCGCCGCTAATCTGCTGTTCGAAATGCTGTGCGTCTTGCCCGGCGTTCAGTACCGAACATGACAATCGTAGCTCGAACGGCTTGCGCCGCCGCGGTTTCGATTTGAAACTGCGGTAAGCAGCGGCTTGATTAGACATTTCGTGGAATCGTAATGTGGCTCGCAACCACCTCTAGCCGTGCCGGGCTTCTATTGCTCGTAATCTGCGGTATTGTCATATTCAGCGCCCGCGCGGCAGCCGCAGGCGAAGACTGGTCTACCCTCGAAACCCCGCATTTTCTGATTCACTATCAAGCGCCGGCCGAGTCGCTGGCTAAGCGTACGGCCAGCATAGCCGAGCAGGTACATCAGCGGATCACGCTGAAGCTGAACTGGGTGCCGCGGGATAAAACCCATATAGTCTTGTCGGATGCTTCCGATCAGGCAAACGGTTACGTCATTCCCTTCCCCTACAATCGCAGCGTATTGACGTGGTCAAGCTTTTTGATACACCCCAGTTAAGCGGCATCCTTCATTTCCAGACATTGTTTTTCATAATCGTTCGGGCTGACATAACTCAGCGTCGAATGTAATCGATATGGGTTATA
>Ga0126332_10000060_pt1 | contig 44290 bp, 36 predicted proteins | sample InaspJWI42metaG_FD_94482 | JGI IMG/M metagenome (GOLD analysis project Ga0126332, IMG submission 94482) | Marine gutless worms symbiont microbial communities from Oahu, Hawaii - Inanidrilus sp. 2 OAHU.JWI-42 metaG | ecosystem: Host-associated > Annelida > Digestive system > Unclassified...
AATACAGCTTACCATCCAGCTGAAATCATCGGCTGAGCAGCAGTAAAACCCAATTCAGAATATATGATGCATTCACCGAAGTTTATGATCTCAAAATATCGATTCAGGCAACAACCCGTTGAGAAACAAATTTTTTCTTCACGCGTTCCTGATGCGCCAGAAAGCTTTCATCCTCTGCCAGGCTTTCCAGACGCTCCTGTCGAATCAACGTGGAAAATAAAATCGGGTTGCGACCGGATTCCTCCCACAATCTGGGATCGATGCGGCGAAATAGTTCAATTGCATCCAGATTCCAGCTCCACCATAAATTGCGTGACAGCTTTTCCAGAAAAGAAAGAGGTTTCGGCGTGTCCGGAAAGACCTGAAAAGTTTGCAAACGGTTCATCAATTATTGTCCTTGAGAGCATTTTTTTAATTATTTATTCATCCAATTTAGTTCATTTTGACGCAATGTAAAGCATTCCGTAATATTAATCCACAATTGCGTGAAGGATTAATCCGCCGGAGGCGGACAAGGGTTTGATTCCCCGCGCCTTGGGGTGAATATAATATTCCGATTGTTACCCGTTGTTTGCAGCAGTGTAGATCATTCCGGGCAGCTTAGTTTAAGCCAGACCCGCAGCAACTCGCTGGCACCCCAGGCCTGGGCATCGCAACCGCGCGGCGTGTGGGGATAATCACCATCCAGTATTTCCGGCACATGTCCGAGACATCCCTGATTGATCAGGCCCACGCTGCTTCCAAGCCAGGCGAGGGCAGTGGATCGGGCCTGTTTACCGTAAACCGACGCCCATGCCTCACAGTATGCCGGAAAAAGCCAGGTCCAACCGGTTCCGTTGTGGTACGCCGGCTTGCGCTGGGTGTCTTCATCCCCGGAATATGTTCCCCGGTAAGGGTGATGCGGATCGTTGATAACCTTGCCGTGATGATGGATCGGCAGGGGCCGTTCGACCGCACGGTCCGCCAGGCTTCGGATGGCTCCGGGTATCAGCAACTCTTCACAGGCCGCCAGCACCGAAGTACAGATTTGCATATTGGTGACAGCGCCCAGGGTGAGGGCAAGCAGTTGATTGGGTCTGAGGGCATCATCCACCTCGGCCTGTTTTGCCGGTACACCGACGCGTGCGTGCAGGCAATCGGATAAATATCCCCCCGAGTTGCGAAAATAAAGATGGATGATCGAAGATCGAACCTGATGGGCCAAATCCCGCCAACGGTTTTTGTTTTCGGAGGGATCGATCCGGGCTAAAAAACAAAGCGCCGCATGCCACAGGGCCTGAATTTCGATCGGATATCCTTCGCGGGGCGTGCCGGCCGGGTGATCAGTATCCATCCAGGTATAATGGGCCGGGCTGAAAACAAGAGCAGAATCCGGATCCATATGGATACCATTGGCGGTTCCCTGAATCATTGAGCCGCCGATGGAGAGCAGAACGTCACGAATTGTGCGCATGCCCCAGGCAGTATCTAGAAACGCTGTATTTTTTTCAGTACTGACAAGTTCTTGGCAGGCCAAAAAAAACCACAGGGGCGCATCGGATGTATCCCGGTTACCCGCATCCTGACCCTGGATCATGTTGGGTATGGTACCATCTTTTTCAAACTGCCCGAATTGCTGGAGAATCGCCCGGGCGTCTTCATTGCGACCGGCCGCAATCAGGCCGCGGACAAAAATCAACGAATCCCGACCCCAATCCAGGAACCAGGGGTATCCGGCAATAACCGATTTCAGACCGCTGCGCCGGACAATGAAATGATTCAAAGCCGCTTTCAAGGCGTCGACCGGCTTGATGGCTGCAGTACTTTTTACTTCAGCCTGACTCCCCAAAAGCGATAGTTGCGACTGAGCGCTCGGACTGTGGGCAGGATGGGTATCCACCGTTGCCGTCAGCAATGCTTGGCTGTTTCCCTCCAAAACCATGGAGAAATATCCGGGACTGAAAAGATCCGAATCCGAATCCTGACCGCGTGCGGCCTCTGCCAGGCGGTGAACCATGTATTGCCACTCCGGTTCCAGGACAAACTTTCCCGCCGAAACGGTAATCGTCAAACTATGTCCATCGTCGGGTGCGAAGGTAAACTTGTCGGCGGCAGCCTGCACCGCTGCCGGCCAGTCGTGCTCGGGTCCCAGAAAGGCCTTGGTTGTTTGGTGGAAATTGCGATTTTCAATATCCGGGCGTAGAATCAGTTGCACCGGAATATAGTCGCTTAATAGGCGCTCGTCGTTACCGGCCGGTTGACGCCAAAAGTGCAGTCGAACAGCGTTTTGCTCGCGGATCATTCCGATTTTCAAGGTGAGAAATACCGATTGACCCTGGCCGGTCGGTATTTGAAAATGCCAGCTTCCGCCGCCGTCGAGATCATAGTTGAAGCTGACCAGGCAATCATCGCCGATTTGCTGTGAGTAGCCCTGATATACCAGCCAGGCCCGAAAACGGGTGAACATGACCCAGCGATCTTCAGGGTATTCTTGACTGAGATTGGCCGCCAGAAGTGCGTCGTAGCGGCTTTTGAGTTCACCCACAGAAATCCCCGCGCGCAGCATAGCTCCACGGCCATTGGTTCCCAGCAACAAGTATGAGTCATTGGTCAGTTGCGATCTGCGGAAACCGGTTTTAACAGCCAGCTTATCCGGATTGGCCAGAAATAAAAGGGGGGCATCAACACGCCGGGTGCCATCCGGTTCATGGATTCTGATTTTCAGTGTATGCGGCCGATGGGTCTGGAACATTGGCAGGGGATTAAACAGCGCAAAAAAGGTTCCGTCGGCAGCCGGCAGACTCTCCTCGCACCCGACGGTCCGGCTATTGTCGGTAATGCGTGCGTGAAAGGCTGCGTCCGAGCGAATCAGCAGGAAATGTTCCGGTGGCACCATAACCTCGCGTCGACCGTCACGGGGCCAGCGCCAGGTTATGACCCGCGATTCCGGGCTATGCGGATTGCATTGACGGCAAAATTCGGTCGGAATTTCTTTGAGCTGATTTGCGGCTTGATTCGGGTCAAAGTCATCTCCCAGATCCTGAATTCCGGTATAGTATTGCCAGACATCCAACGCTTTGGCGCGCAGCAATTGCTGTAGTGCATGTTGCGGCCTTTTCAAAAAATGAGAGGTCGCCTGTTGAACCGGAACCAATTCGGAAGAATCCCGGGTCAAACACAGCACTTGACCCGGCTGCAGATGTACGGTCAGCTGTGAACCGGATTGAGCGGCTGTCACAGTTTCTTCACCCAGCAGATCGAAAAATACCGGGTCTGAGATATCATCTTCGACGCTCCGCCAGGTGGCCTCGGTCGCGTGCTTATCATCGAGGTTGACAACGATCAGTAGTTTTTTACCGGAAAACGGCTGATGGCGCGACAGAACGACATGGTTACCTTCGCCGGTTTGAACCAGCTCTAAATCAGCATAGTCGCTGAATGCAGGATGTTCGCGCAGCAGGGCGTTTAACCGTTGAATATGGCGAACCTGGTTGGTGTCTGCACCCCAGTTCAAGGAAGGCGATTCATGGACATTAATTTTTTCGGTTGCAAACCATTCAACCCCGTTTGCAAAACCGAATGCGCCCTGCTGTGAAAACAAGGCACACAAGGCACTGCGCATCCGAGCGTAGGCTTGGGAGCGGGAAGCCAGGCGTGGGTTATCGTGCGTTTCGGCAAAATGGACCAGGAGTCCTTCGCGATCGGAAATTTTAATGGCATCGGGCAGGTAGTATTCGATCTGATCACGGTCGTAGTTTTGAAACAGTTCGGAATAGGCCCAGTTGAAATTCGCCCGGTTGAGCAGGTCACGGGTGACTGATATTTTTCCCCCCAGCCCTTCGAGGTGAAAAATGGTGTTCGGAAACTGCTCGCGCACCCGGGCGATGATGTACTGCCAGGTTGCAACCGGAATCATATAACCTGCGTCACAACGGAAGCCGTCAACCCCCCGCCGGCACCAGGTCAAAAACACATTGGCCATGTACTGCCACAGGTCTTTGCGGGAGTAATCCAGTTTGGTCAAATCCTCCCAACGCACGCCCCAAGCGCTCGGAACCTCGATTTCACCTTCCAGGCTGCGTGCCAGCCAGCGCGGATGGGATTCGTGCAAACCCGCCGCCCAGCCGGTATGATTGATGGCAATGTCGATAATGATTTTAGCATTGCGGAAGTGGACGGCATCGACCAATTCGAGAAACTGCTCCAGTGGCGTGGCCGCCGAATCGAATTCGGCCAGCGCCGGGTCAACGGCCGTAAAACTCAGCGCCGCATAGGGGCTGCCGAATCGCCCCATCCGGCCGTAGGTTGTCGGCGTGGGATGGATGGGCAGCAGCTGGATGATTCGGCAGCCGAGTTCGCCGACGATAAAATCGAGTTCGCGGATCAGGTCCCGAAAGGTGCCCGACGGCGGGATGGCGGCATAGCCGGTCTCATCAAGGGCAATAATGTCTGCTCGCGGTGGTTCAAACCGGCCGGACTTATTGGGCCCGAACTGGCGTACAAAAGCGTTATAGATGATGTTGGCCCAGCAGGTATCGGCCGGCTCGACATTGACCGTGGTATTGGCGCCCGGTGGCCAATAAGGAATGCTTTGATCTTCGCCCAGGAAGAAACACTTGGCTTCAAAGTGTCCCACCTCGCACAGGGGCAAGGTCACCTGAAAATGGCGCGCGTCGATTTGAACCATGGGCGCGTCGAACCAGTCACGGCCAAGGGGTGTTTCACCATGGTGGACCGAGCGGATAATTTCTCGGCGCGCAATGACGGCATACCCGATATTGGTTCGCAGCCAGGCGCTTCCCCGGCGCGGCTCGCCCAGTGTCAGGGTGAACGTCTGGGTCTCGCCGCGAAATTTAAGTATCGGTTTTCCGGGCGCCGGGGTCTGCTTGAGCCAGTACTTCGTGGTCACGTTGGTTTTCCGTTAGCTAGGGTGTTGTCTTTGGCTGATGCATCTATGACTGCGATCACAATTATAAGTGGAAATAATAATATAAATCCTGAAACCGAAGAAACAATCATTACCATCTATTTGCCTTCGCCGATATACACTCCAGAGCGCTGTGGGGAGCTTCATTTTACTTGAAAGACGAAATTTGTCTTGCGGTCAGGTGAAACAGATGAAAGCCGCGCTGGAGAAAACGGAATCGATGCGGGGTGACGCCGAAAGGATGATTAATATAACCGGTCCTGGTCGATGTATGCACTTTTTTTGATAACCACCGGTGATTTTCGACGGTTTTGGATAACCACCCGGCCGGAGATAGTCACATTCGCTTCAAAATGCACATCGCCTTCTATGGTCAGCGCTTCACAGTCGATTAAAGACGGCACACCGCTGTTGAAACGGTCATCGAAAAGGTCGATTCGACCGAAATATTTAGGGTCCAGCATTATTTGAATGGTATCCGGTTTGTTTCGATCCATGCGCTGCGGATTGAGAATCATGTCGCCCGTATCGGATAAAATAAATAAATCTGACCGGACTGCCAGAAGGTCGTCGCATTTTTTTACCGGAAAAAACCGGCTGCGGGGCACTTGAACAACCGTTGCACCATCAAAGAGCGAAATCGCCGCCCCCATGGCGGTTTCGACCTGATATACGCCGGGGCTGTTGGCATCGCGTGGATCAAGCGTCTTGGGATTCAGTATCATTGGTAGAAAAATCGCCTGGTCGCGATCAAATAGTTCCTTTAAAATTACTAGGTTGACCCAGACATTGTTCGTATTAAAAAAACAAAAGCGCTGGATATCGTGGAATGAATGAATGTCTTCTTTGGAACACTGAGCCGCCTCCCGCAGCAGCAGGCGACCGGATTTGTGACGAGCCAGGTGACCGCCTTTCACATCGGCCGGTGTTTTTTTAGCAACCTCCATCATGAATGGAAAACGGTTTGCCGCAAAATAACCCAGCAGCGCAGGATTTAACCGGGCGCCGAGATTGTCCGAATTGGCGATAAATGCATAGATTATTCCCCGGTCCAGCAGCGTTTGAAGCATACCGGATGTATATAAAGCCGTATAGACGTCACCGTGACCCGGGGGATTCCACTCGAGTTGCGGATTCTGCGGCCAGGTTGCCGGACCGTAACCGTCGCGAAGGATTTTGGGAAACTTGTGCTGCAGAAATATCAGTGGTTCGAACACCGGATCTATTTTTGACAAGGCGCCGAGGGTTTCGTCGTGGGTGCTGAAACTGTTCATTAAAGCCAGCGCTGTGCCGCGTTGACGGGCCTGGGCGACGATAATATCCAGAAAGGATTTTCCGTTTTTTACTTTAAGCAACGACTTGGGCCCGATCAATCCCATACTGGTTCCCAACCCGCCGTTTAACGTGATCATTACCGATTGTTGAAACGCCTGCTTACCCGCAGCGCTAAACGCTTCAAGATTTTCAGCCGATTCGACCTTTTCGGGTGGAATCGGCTCGATATCACAGTCATAGACCAGACCGGTTTCACCGGTTAACACCTTCTCATAATAATGAGAGAAGATATTGCCGACGACGGGCGGGAGGCCTTCTCGCTTTATTTTTAAAATAAACTCAGGCAGGTGTTTTAAAACATCCGTGTTTTGCATATCCTAGGCCATGTTCAATATTTTTGTATTATTTCAGCGGCTGTTAATTCCGATCAACAGCTGGCAATGACCCCCAAGCAAGTGGAATTGGCGGTTTAACTTGACCACCAAGATCTTGAAGAAATTAGACGGACCAGCGATAAACATTGACGCGCTGAATCGGATTGCTAAATCACCGGCTCAATCCAGCCCATCGGGTCTTCGGCGTGGCCGTACTGAATATCGGTAATCGCATTGTAATACTTGTTGGCCATCGGACCGACCTCGCCGCCGCCGATTTGGATCACCTGACCACCATATTTGATTTCGCCCACCGGTGAAATTACGGCGGCGGTGCCGGAGCCGAAAATTTCATCCAGGCTGCCGGCGGTATGGGCTTGCATTAATTCATCAATACTGATGAGACGTTCGGTGAGATTCATGTTCCAGTGCTTGGCCAGCTTGATAACCGAATCTCTGGTAATACCGGGCAGGATGCTGCCGTTGAGCATCGGAGAGATGATTTCACCATCGATGACAAAGAAAATGTTCATGGAGCCGACTTCTTCAAGGTATTTTTGCTCCACGCCGTCCAGCCACAGCACCTGGGTATAGCCCGCCTTGTGCGCCTCTTCCCCGGCCAGTAAACTGGCGGTATAATTACCGGGAGTCTTGGTTTCGCCTACCCCCCCGCGCACGGCTCGCACATAGTCTTTCGCCACCAGGATCTTTATCGGATTAAATCCCTCGGCATAATACGCACCCACCGGGGATAAAATAATGAACAACCGGTAGGTGTTGGATGCGCGTACGCCCAGGAACGGATCGGTGGCAATGATCGTGGGCCGAATATAAAGAGAAGTTTCCGGAGCGCTGGGAACCCAGTCTTTTTCTATAGTTATGAGCTCTTTGAGCGCGTGGAGCAAAAAATCTTCTTCCACTTCGGGTATGCACAGGCGACGGGCGGATCGATTCAGCCGCTTGATATTATCCCTCGGGCGGAAGAGTTGTACATTGCCCTTAGCGGTTCGGTAGGCCTTCAGCCCTTCAAAAACCCCTTGCCCGTAGTGCAGCACCATGGTGGCCGGATCCATGACCAACGAGGCATACGGCTCAATACGCGGGTTATGCCACCCCTTTTCGGATTCATAATCCATGTTGAACATATGATCCGTAAAAATGGAACCAAAGCCAAGACTGTCGTCATCCGGTTTGGATTTCAATTGTTCGGCTGTCGTTATTGGTATTACCATTGTTTTCCTCCTTGATTCAAACACGTAAAAAAAGCTTATGATCGTAAGCAAGAATGATTTCAAGCGATATAGTATATTAATGGTTTAAATCAAGAATTAATTTAATGGCCTGTCCAACTGTTGACATGAACAAATGGCTCGGATATTTAGAGCGGATTAAACGATGATTTCGAAGAAAGGAAATTTAATGTAACCTATGGAAAATACAGACAACAAAGCCAAAATTGAACCGGTACGGCTGGGTCCGGACAACCGGTTTAAATTTAAATGTCATAAAAACGTCCAATGTTTTACAAAGTGCTGCCGCGGGATAAACATTGTTCTGACACCCTATGATATTATTAAGCTTAAAAATCGCCTGCAATTGCCGTCCGAACAGTTCCTGGCAATTTATACCGAACCCCAACTGCTTGAAAAAACAGATTTACCCATCGTCACCCTGAAGCTTTTGGATGATGAGCACCGTTCGTGTCCTTTTGTCCGGGATCAAGGCTGTATGGTTTACGAGGATCGTCCGTCCACGTGTCGCTATTATCCGCTTGGCGTTGCGTCTTTGAGCCACAAGGAAGGGGCCGATGACTCCGGGTTTTATTTTTTCGTGAATGAGCCCCATTGCCTCGGTTTTGAAGAGGACCAGGTTTGGACGGTCCGAGAATGGCGGCAAGACCAAGGGGTCGATATTCATGATGATATAAATGCGGAATGGACCGATTTGGTAGTTAGAAAGCGTTCATTCCCGCCGAATTTGAAATTGACCGATCAGACCAAGAAAATGTTTTTTATGGCAAGTTACAATATCGATAAATTCAGAGAATTTGTGTTCGAAAGTTCTTTTCTAAGGCTGTACGAGGTTGATCCGAAAACCCGCAAGAAAATCCAAAAAGACGAAATCGCCCTGCTGCAGTTTGGAATCAGGTGGTTGAAGTGGCTGCTGTTCAAGGAAGGCGATTTTAAAGTCAATCCACAAGAAGCTGCAGGAAGGGGGCAAAAAAGCACCTAAGCATTTTTTAACATAACGTTTGAAACATGTGGCTCTTTCAGAGCAGTGAATACCATACTGGATTGTAACAGGTCTGATGCGTGTTCCGCGTGACGGGGTACGGGTCTTCAATAGGATGGTTACTTTTTTTTAACGCGCCACCCGCCACTCGTAACATCATCTTTCAATGCAAAAACAACAGTCTGTCTGAGATCGACAAAAAATTGTCGATATGAAGTTATTAAGGGCCCAGTGGGGCGCCCATAATTATCAAAAAGCCTGTTTCAGACCTATGGGCCTGAAGCAGGCTTTTTTTTACTTTTATTTGCACTACCCGGGGATTAATATTCTTTGTAGTAGAGCTCTTCCCAGACGGCAGGGGTTTCGAGCCGCTCGGCAATATTTACGTTAAAAAATTCCTCGATCGGTTTGAAAATTTCGGGATTTTTGGACTGCACGCTGCGGGCGGCTCCGAGCACCGTTTCGATGCCGTTGCGGGACATTTTGCCCAGCGGCTGCCGGCATCCCCCGGACGGCATTCCCAGAATCGACATCAAGGCCTTGTAAGCCAGCGGATTTCGCGCCCGGCAAACCACCTCACCGTAGGCTGTTTTTTCCATGGTTTTCACGGTGACCAGATCGAAAAGAGGTTCCAAGGCAGATAGCAGGTCTTTGGCCTCGGATTGGTTGCCTTGCGCCAGCAGTTCGACCATGCGTGTGATGGCTCCCGGTGCCACGTTGGAGGCCACGGAAATCACCCCGGCCGCTTTAATGGCAGGATCCGTCATCATAGCAAAGGTTATACCGTCATCGCCGGAAAGGATGGAATAATCCGGCCCGCAGCACTGACGGGTGCGTTGCATGTTTTCAAGATCGCCGGTCGCTTCTTTGACCGTGCCGACATTTGGATAGGATTTAAATAATAGGGCGAGATCTTCAGGCAACAGCTGGGCGCCGGTGCGACCCGGTATCACATAGGGGATTACCGGCACGTCCGGGAAAGCCTGTGCCACCGGTGCAACATATTCTCGACGGATTTCCAGGGAGCTCGGCCCATTGTAATATGGATCGACCAGCAGCAGTGCGTCGGCACCGGCATCAACACCATGTCTGGCTGCCGCCAGGGTTTTTTTTGTGTTGTTACTGCCGGCTCCGGCAATACAGACACATTTGTTTTTGGTTTTTCTGGCGATATTATCGACAACCCGTTTATGTTCTTCCCATGAAAGCACCGGGCTTTCTCCGGTGGTTCCGACGGCCAGAATGCCGGTAATACCGTTTTCAATCTGGAAATCAACCAGTGCATCGAGACCGGCATCGTCAATGGCATCGCCCTTAAACGGCGTGGTAATTGCGGTATAACATCCGGTAAGCATGATGTCCCCCTTTCGCGTAATTCTGAATTGCGGTAAAGCATCTGCAAAAACGGTAATGAAAAGACTATTTTATGTCAAGTAAAAAGATTGTAAGCGAATACGGCAATGTTACCGGGGCCCTAGCGGTTGTCTTCCGATTTTCCTTGACATCCGCCGGTGCCCATACTAACCAAGCCTGGCAAGATCGAAACCGGCGGAACAGCTTGCCGGCACGTGCGTGGATGGCACCTGTTCCGAAAAAAGAACGGATCGGAAATATTAAAAAGGAGATTATCTGAATCAAATGGTTCAAGCAAAAAATGCGGAAGATTTTGTTGCCAAACAGCGGGCGGCGATCGATGCCAACCCGGAATGCGGAACATCGCACTACAATCTGGGGGTTGCCCTGGTAGGGCAGAAAAAATACGATGAGGCTGAAAAAGAATTCGCCGAAGCGATCGACTGCAGCCCAAGCTTGGCGGAAGCTTACGTGCAGCTTGGCGGCATCTGTTTGCAGCGCGGAGACTTGGAGGGCTGCCTGGACTGGAACCGGCGCGCTGTGAAAGCCCGCCCCGGTTTTTCGGAAGGATACGGCAATATCGGGTTTGTCGAGCTTCAGCGGGGCAATGTCGATGAGGCCATTCAGGCACTGGAGCGAGCGACTTATTTTAATTTCAGATTCATTCAGGGCTTAACCACACTGGCCAATGCCTACCTGATGAAGAATCGCGTCGAGGACAGCATTGAAACCAACAAAAAGGTTTTGGATTTACAGCCGGAATTTGCACCCGCCCACAATAATATTGCCATCGCTTATCTTGAGAAGGGGGAATACGCACTGGCGGTAGAGCACTGTGATAAAGCCGTTGAACTGGGATATCAAGTCGCACCGGAAATTCTAAAAGAGTGTGACAAGCATCGACCACAGGCTAAATAAGTGGCGCCGTCCGCCTTTTCTGAAATAATGTTTAAAAGCAGCGCGGCTTGGATTCACGCAGCGAGTTATCCACGCCGCCTTTTTATGTTTTTTTCCAATGCGCCACAGACCAATCTTTCGATATTTTATATCACCCGAAGAACCCGCCATCCAAGAAGAAGACGAAATATGGCGTAAGCCGCTTCCGCTGGGTCGATCCAGTTTTACCGGTACTGTCGCGGAAAGAGATAATATTTCGGTTAGTTATGGCGAGTATTTTTGCGCCGTCCGTAAATTTCTCGGCAATCAAGACTGCAGACCGCTCATCGATGCCATTAATCGCCAGTCGCCTTGTAAAATGGATTGCGGCGACCTGCAAGAAATAGATATATTCCTTGAAAAGCACGGCGAGTACTATCATCCGGCCAGAGTAGAAGTGCGATTAGACCATCGGCACCTGGCGTTTGTAGTGAACGTGGCGATATCAGAGGCTGGTAAAGCTTGCAGCGAGAACGATTATAATAATATCAAAAAATTAAACGATGGATTGCCATATTCATTCCTGCCCACCGTTTACCACCAAGGTAAAGTCGCCGTTGGAGCAAATCCATTGAAAATGAGTCTCTTTTTGGGGCAATGGCTGAAAGGCTACCACGAGTTTCATCTATCCCGCAAACCAGGCGCAAGTTCCAATCAGATGGTTGTCTGGGACCCGGCCAAAGGCGCTATGTATCTTGCAGCCGATCAGTTATTATCCGTCTACCGGCAGGCGGCCATGATTTTAACCGCATACTACAACCTGGTAACCTTTGAACAGATCTTTTCCTGGCACCATGCAGCCGGTGACTTTGTGGTCAAGCAGGAAAACGGCCGGATGGATGTCAAGCTTGTAACGGTTAGAAAATATGCGCCCCTGTTTGCAGGCGTCGAGGCTGATACGGAGACAATTTTTCAGACGTTGTTACTATTTTTGCTGAACATGTCGATTAGAATGCGGCTGGATCGGCGAGACGGGGTCGGCCAAATCGTCTGGGCGGGGACACAGACCGTCCAGGGCACCCTGCTGGGTTTTTTGGACGGATTGGCTTTGCAAGCCCGCTATCAGCTTTTACCCGAACAGTTAGTGCAATATGCGCGTGAATATATTAAAGCTCTGCCAAAAACCGACCTGTGTGATTTGTTAACGGCAATTATCGGGCGCTTCCATCCACAGATGCCCGAACTGAACTTGATCCGAAATCAGCTGAGCAGCCACGCCACGGCAATTAACAATGCCATCGGCCAGTTGTTTTAGCTACAATCGTTCTCATCAGAGAATACAATATGAAGTATATGCTATAAATAAAGCCACAAATTGTCCAGCGGATGCAGTGACCGCTTTAATTCATTCGTGCTTAACCGTTTGAAACCGCGATTTTTATTGACAAGAATAGATAATAATTTTATACGTGCTTCTTGCGTGTTTAAAAACTGAAAAATCAATGGATACAATACAAGTATAAACGACAGAAAAAAATGAGAGGAGGTGAAGATTATCGCCCGGCCGGGCACAAGAATATTTTACATCAGTAGAGCGGTTAAATTTTAAGAAAAATGGAGGTAAAAAGATGGCAAAACATGAAACCCCTATGTTGGACCAGCTAGAAACTGGGCCGTGGCCGAGTTTCGTGTCGGACCTGAAGCAGGAGGCCGAAAAACGGGCCAAGAACGAAGATGGCGTTGAGTTTCAGATTCCTGTGGATGTTGTTGAAGACATCATGGGTCTTCTGGAACTTTCTTTCAAAGACGGCACGACACACTGGAAGCACGGCGGCATCGTTGGTGTTTTCGGCTACGGCGGCGGTGTGATTGGACGATACTGCGACCAGCCTGAAAAGTTTCCTGGCGTCGCCCATTTTCACACCATGCGGGTCGCTCAGCCGGGCGGGAAATTTTACAAAACGGATTTCCTCAGATCCCTGTGTGACCTGTGGGACTTTCGCGGCAGCGGTATCACCAATATGCATGGATCAACAGGGGATATTATTTTCCTGGGGACCACCACGCCCCAACTCGAAGAGATTTTCTATGAAATGACCCACAATCTGAATCAGGACCTGGGCGGTTCCGGATCCAACCTGCGCACCCCTGCCGACTGTGTCGGTCAGGCGCGCTGTGAATATGCCTGTTATGACACCCAGGGCCTGTGCTACGACCTCACCCAGGAGTATCAGGACGAGCTGCATCGCCCGGCATTCCCCTATAAGTTTAAGCTTAAATTCGATGGCTGCCCCAACTGCTGCGTGGCATCCATTGCCCGAGCCGACCTCTCCTTTATTGGTACCTGGCGCGACAATATCAAGATCGACCAGGAAGCGGTGCAGGCCTATGTCGGCGGTGAACTTCCGCCCAATGGCGGTGCCCACAGCGGTCGCGACTGGGGTCCCTTCGACATCCAGAAAGAAGTGATCGATCTGTGCCCCACCGAATGTATGTGGATGGACGACGGCAAGTTGATGATCAATGATAAGGAATGCAACCGCTGCATGCACTGCATCAACGTCATGCCGCGCGCCCTGCACATCGGTGATGACCGCGGCCTGTCCATGCTGGCCGGCGCAAAAGCGCCGATCCTCGACGGTGCCCAGATGGGTACCCTGATTGTTCCCTTTATCAAGGCCGAAGCGCCGTACACCGAAATCAAGGAGAACGTGATCGAACCGATTTGGGATTGGTGGATGGAAGAGGGCAAGAACCGCGAGCGGCTGGGCGAGCTGATGAAACGCCAGGGCTTGCAGAAGCTGCTTGAAGTGACCGGTCTCGATCCGGATCCGCGCATGGTTCAGGAGCCGCGTTCCAACCCGTATATCTTCTGGAAAGAGGAAGAGGTTGAAGGCGGCTGGACGCGTGATATCAACGAATTTAGAGCAAACCATCAGAGATAGGAGGGGAATACCATGGCATTTGTATCTTCTGGTTACGATCCCGACAAACCGATGAAAGACCGGATCAGCGATATCGGGCCGCGTAAATTTGATGAGTTTTACCCTCCGGTCATCGCCAAGAACAAGGGTAAATGGCTGTATCATGAATACATTCAGCCCGGTGTTTACTACCACGCTGCAGAATCCGGGGACAAGGTCTTCACTGTAAGAGTCGGCGGTGCCCGTCTGATGAGCACCACCCTCATCCGCGAAATCTGTGAAATCGCGGAAAAACACTGCGACGGTTATTTGCGCTTTACCACCCGTAACAACGTTGAGTTTATGGTGGACAGCGAAGACAAGGTCAAACCGCTCGTCGAAGATCTGGAAAGCCGCAAATTTGCCGGGGGCAGCTATAAATTCCCCGTGGGCGGGACCGGTGCCGGTATCACCAATATCGTGCACACCCAGGGCTGGATTCACTGCCACACCCCGGCCACCGACGCTTCCGGCCCGGTAAAGGCAACCATGGACGTGCTGTTTGATGACTTCAAAGATCACAGATTGCCGGCCCATCTGCGGGTATCTCTGGCCTGCTGCCTGAACATGTGCGGCGCGGTCCATTGTTCGGATATCGCCATTTTGGGTTATCACCGCAAACCGCCGCTGCTGGACCATGAGTACCTGGATAAAATGTGCGAGGTGCCGCTGGCCATTGCGGCCTGTCCGACCGCGGCCATCAAGCCGGCCAAGGTTGATTTCGAAGGCCAAAAGGTCAAGAGTGTGGCGGTAAAAGAAGAGCGCTGCATGTTCTGCGGCAACTGCTACACCATGTGTCCCGCCATGCCGCTGTCCGATCAAGAAGGTGACGGGATCGTCATTATGGCTGGAGGGAAGGTGTCCAACCGCATCAGCGCACCCAAGTTTTCCAAGGTCGTTGTGGCCTTTCTGCCCAACGAAGCCCCGCGCTGGCCGCAGACCACGGCTGTGATCAAGCAGATGGTCGAAGCCTATGCAGCCGATGCCCGCAAATATGAGCGGCTCGGAGAATGGGCTGAACGTATCGGATGGGAACGGTTCTTTGAAAAATGTGAACTTGATTTTACCCATCACCTGATCGACGACTTCCGTGATCCGGCCTATTTCACCTGGCGCCAGACCACGCAGTTCAAGTTCTAAGCAGGCTATTTCAAACAAGGCAGGGGGCATACCGATTTATGGTGCCCCCTGTATTCTCTTTATAAAGGGGATTAAAATGGATTACGAAGAGGCAAAAGAGCTAATTGTAACCGGTTTACAAAAAAAGCAGAAAGTCAAATCGAAGTTTTACTTCAATGACCTGGCCAAGATTATCGGCGAAAAGCCCAGAGCGGCTAAAAAATATGTCAATCAAATGGTTCAGGAAGGCATACTTGAATATTGGTCCAGCGGCAGCACTTCGCTTTATGGGCTGCCCGGAACCGGCAAACAAGCTGGCGCAGAAGAGGGAGATTAATCATCCTTTTCCTGAATCAGAATTGTTTTAATCCTACCGTTTTTCGGTAGTTACGTGCATCGTATTCAATGCAGCAGAATGGTTTGGAATTTCCCAGATTAATTATTTCAGCGCTCAGAGGCGGTTCGGGAAAAACCATACTTTCGATCGGTATCCTTGCGGCTCTGAAAGCACTTGGCAAAGCAGTATCACCATTTAAAAAAGGACCGGACTATATCGATGCGGGCTGGCTTGCCCTTGCGGCCGGCCGGCCGTGTTATAATCTGGATACCTTCATGGTTTCGCCCCGGCGTGTATTCGCATCCTTTCTATCTCGTTCCCACCAAAACAGCATCGCAATCATCGAGGGTAATCGCGGTCTTTATGACGGGATCGACCTGGCGGGTAGCACCAGTACCGCCGAACTGGCCAAGTTGCTGCATGCACCGGTGGTCCTGTGTATTGATGCCACCAAAACCACTCGCACCATGGCAGCCGTCGTATCCGGATGCGATCAATTCGACCCGCAAGTAAAGATCAAAGGCGTGATCTTAAACCGTGTGGCCGGGCCGCGACACGAGAATATATTGCGCCAGAGCATAGAAGCATACTGTAACATTCCGGTTCTCGGTGCCGTGCCGAAACTGAGCAAACAGAACTTTCCTGAACGCCACATGGGGCTGGTGCCGACACCCGAACATGCATGGGCCCAGGATGCTATCAAAGCCATTGGTGAGATTGTGGGTCGTTCCGTTGATATGGAAGCGCTGACCAAGATTGCGCACGGTGTGTCGCCACTTCAGCCAACGGCGGAAAGTCAGAATTCTTTTGCGCAACAAGCACATCCAGCCACTGCACGCGTTCAAACCGGACCGAGCATAGGTATCATCAAAGATGCGGCTTTTCAGTTCTACTATCCTGAAAATATCGATGCACTGGTTGCCGCCGGTGCTGAAATCCTGTTTTTCAGCCCGCTTGAAACCGATACGATTCCTGCGGTGGACGCGCTGTATATCGGCGGCGGATTTCCGGAAACCCATGCCGCGGCGCTGGCGGATAATTTAAAATTCAGGATAGCGTTGAAATCGCTGGCGGACAGCGGGCTGCCCATTTATGCTGAATGCGGGGGACTCATGTATCTGGGGGAAAAATTGGTCCTGAAGGAAAAGTCATATCCCATGACCGGTGTGTTGCCCATTGTATACGGTTTCTCAAAAAAACCTCAGGGACACGGGTATACGATTTTCGAAGTGGAGAAAGAGAATCCTTATTTTGATATCGGCTGGGAATACCGCGGCCACGAGTTTCACTACTCCAAGGTGCTGGAATGGCGCGGCGGCGACGAAAACCTTGTGTTCAGAATGAAACGCGGCAACGGCATCCACAATGAGCGCGATGGGGCGTGTGTTAAAAATGTACTGGCCACCTATACCCATCTGCATGCCTTGGGCGCACCGGCCTGGGCAAAAGCGCTGGTTCGCAATGCCGCAGCCTATCGCCAATCAATCGCAAACGCTGCGAAATCGTTGCTGCCCGGATAACGTATTTTTTTAATGAAATCGACGGATGCTAAACTAAAAAGTGACTAAAGTTGAAAGTTTTAAGTGAGCTAAAGTTAAGGACTGCGCTTTCAGCGCGGTCTATTTATAAAAAGATAGATTCCCTCAATCCGCCGCGGATTACGATATCGCTCCAGTTCATCTTTTTGTATAAAATCGACAGAATTCCACAACTTTAGGCACTTTAGTTCACTTTAGTCACTTCAAACTTGTCAGCTTATTCGCGTTTTGGCGGTTCAATCTATTGGGACCGCCGTAACGGAGCCAAATGCCGCATCACACAAACATGCCGAGGCAGCAGGATATGCAGAAGGCAAAAACTTTTGCCAGTGCATATGTTGCCGAATCTTTACACAAAATTTCCCCCAGGCAGCTGGTGATCACCCTGTCGAGGAAATATGCTCTAAATAGTAAGAAGGCCAGAGCCATCATTAATGCCCTGGTTTGCGAGGGAGAGCTGATCTATGTCAATGAATACGGCTGCAGCTTTGTGGCCACCTCTTTTTACCGTCCGGTTAATGTTTCCCGGCGGATTGTTCTGCTGCCGCCGAATTTGAGGTATCGTCCGACGATTCATGAAATTATTGTCCGGATCCGATCCGGTGCTGCATTCGGAACCGGAGAGCACCCCACCACACGCCTGGCCATTCGGGGGATTGAGCATGCCATGTTGGATAACAATCCGATCTGGAGCCGAAACGAAACTACGGTTGCCGACATCGGCACCGGTACCGGGATCCTGGCAATTGTTGCCGTAAAGCTTGGTGCCAAGCGGGGAATCGGTATTGATCGCGACGCCTGTGCCAGGGCGGAAGCTATAGAGAATGTAAAACTAAACGGTTTGGAAAAAAAGATCCGGATATCGAATCAGCCGCTGGAAAGCGAGGACTCGCAAAACCGGTTCTTTTTAATTACGGCCAATCTTCGAACGCCGACGCTCATGCGGATGTGTGCACACGTGGCAACCCTGGCAAATAGCGCAGGCAAGGTTATCCTGTCCGGAATAAAAGCGGGGGAACTGGCGGACATCATTTCGGTTTATGGGGCCCGCGGATTTATACCATGCTGGCAGGAGATTCAAAAAGGTTGGGCCGGAATCGTTTTTAGACGGATCGGCCAATAACCGGGCGTGCCGGTATTTGCTAAAAAAATGCAGGCAGCCAATTCTGAGCTGCCTGCATTTTTTGTCAATTGCCGTGCGGTGACTATTTTTTCTTTTTTTTAGGATGACACTTGGTGCATGTCGTCGGTGCTTTCTTCTTGGACTTGTACTTCTTGTTGTATTTCTTGTGGCAGCCTTTGCAATTATAGTGAAAGGCCTCGGCGTGGTATTCCAGTTTCTGCTTTTTGGTCAGCTTGGGCGCTCCCTTGCCTTTGGGTCTTTCAGACGGTTTCTTGTGGCATTCGATGCAGCGCTGAACATCGTCACCGGCTTTAAGATCCTTCAGCGGCTTGTTGTCTTCATCGTGATGACACTCACCACAGCTGTTTTTGTAATATTCCGGATATTTTGTGGCATAATCTTCGGCGTGTTTTTTGTGGGTAAACTTGACAATCCCTTTTTTGTGCTCCTTATACTCGGGAGAATTTAGATCGACGACATCCGGCACCTCAGCTGCAGCGTAGATACCTGCGGCAAGAAACAGGGTAGCGATTCCCGCTAGCACTACTGTCAACAGTATAGACCTGTTTTTCATAGATCCCCTTCAACCTCCTTTCCTCTGTAATAAGTTCGGCCTCCTTGGGCTTGATAATTAGCAAGTCAGGTCATACTTGTCAACGGTTAACCGAGGTTTCCCGCATCGGATGATTCGAAATAAGCAACAATGGGGGCACAGGTTTCTAAACCATCAATGCTTAAAGAAATGTCGACCGAGTCTTTCGCGCCGATATGCTGCCTGAATAAAGCCTGTCGTCTGCATGGAACACAATCTGTTCTATTGCTCGGATTCGACCGCGTCGTCGATTTTGGCATCGGCCGCTTCTTTTTTCCGACCGAAAATTCGAGCCCCCAGGATACTGATTTCGTAAAGCAACATCAGCGGCAGTGCCATCATGACCTGGGTGACGACATCCGGCGGGGTTAGAATGGCGGCACCGGCGAAGAATAACAGCAGGGCGTATTTTCTGTGTTTTTTTAAAAATTCAACCGAGACCACGCCGATTCTGGCCAGAAAGGTCAAGACCAGGGGCAGTTCAAAAACCAAACCGAAAGCCAGCAACAGTTTGGCCGAAAAACCGAGGTATTCTTTCATCGAGGGCAGCGGGCGGATTGTTTCGGTTGCAAATCCGAGAAAAAATTTAAATCCCCATGGAAATACAATGAAGTAACCAAAAAGCGCTCCGCCAACGAAAAACAGCGAGGAAAGAAAAATGATCGGAAGCAGGATGCGCCGCTCCTTATCATAAAGTCCCGGCGTGACGAACATCCAGAACTCGTAGATGATGACCGGTGAGGCGAGCATCAAACCCGATAAAAGGGAGACTTTCAGATAAGTAAAAAAGGCTTCGGGCAGGCCGGTAAAAATCAATGTATCACCGGTTTCCATGACCTGCATCAAGGGTCGGACAAGAATTTGAAACAGATATTCTTTAAAACCGTATGATGCGGCGAAACCGACACCGACGGCGATAAAACAGGCGATCAGCCGTTTTCTTAGTTCATCAAGATGCGCCGTGAAGGGAAGTTTTTCGTTCTCAGGCATTTCCTGCAGATCCTTCTTTGTCTGATGCTTCGGTGTGCATGTCGGGTTCTGAGTTCTCCTCCGCAGGCGCGGTATCCGGTTGATCGTCAGATGCTTCCGCGTTTTCCGGTGTGGCCGGCGGTTTGGCCTCTCTCTTCCATTCATCGTAAGATTGTTTCAAGTCGTTTGCCTTTGTGTCTTCGGCGGCATCATCGTTATTCGCATCGCTGCTGTCAAGGAAGGATCCTTTAACATCACCACTGACATCATCAAAAGCACTTTTTACATCTTGAATCTCTTGATCCAATTCCATTGAATCTTTTAACTCGCTGGTCGCCTTTTTGAATTCCCGCATGGCGCGACCCAGCGATTTGGCAAGATCGGGGAGTTTTTTGGGTCCGATGACAATAAGTGCGATGGCCAATATCAATATCAGTTCCGGCATGCCGATACCAAACATGTGTATCTCCCTGCTGGTTTGGGTGGATATCTTCCTATTTCAAATGGATCGTTTGACTGCGAAAAGAAAATGTTTGTACTGAGTTTCACCGTATGTGTCAAGCTAAACAAAGAAATCCGGTTTATGGAAAATTGAATTTGCTTGATCAGAGACGACAATTTTGTTAAAATCAGCAGGATTAAATACACCAGAGCTTATCTTATGATATTATGAACTGTTCGGCACGAGAGAGGGCTTGCGTATATGATTCACTCCTTTGACCAGGAGCAGATCGATAAAACTGAGGCAATTCTGGATGAAGATCTGGTTGATAGCGGCGTAATAATTGCCTTGATGGTCGATATGGCCGGTCATATTGTTGCCAACTGTCGCAGTAAGAACTGCAATCATGATGTATACTCTCTGGCAGCCCTGGCAGCAGGCAATTTTGGAGCGGTCAATGCCATGGCGAAAATTGTGGGCGAAGATGAGTTTTCTTTGCTATTTCACAAAGGACAGGACGAAAACCTTCACTTCAGCAAGATTAACGAGGAATTGCTTCTGATCACGACCTTTGGAAACGAGGTGTCCCTCGGATTTTTACGGCTGAAAATCGCGGAGGCGATCGAAAAAATCAGAGTCCTCTGGTAATCCGTTTTTGCCGACACCCCCCATCGTATTGTTTTTCATTGAAGCATATCTTTATTCGGTTTCAGTACCAATAAAAACAGTTTCCCCTTGTGCTGCATGTGCCCCGCCGCAATTTCGGCGTAAGTGCCGTTGCCCCAGAACACATCCGCTCGCGCCGGCCCCCGAATCACCCCACCGGTATCCTGGCTGAGAACAAAGCGGCTAAACTCTACCCATTCGGTTATCTGGCCGGATCCGTCGACCAGCGGCTTTTGAGTTTCAATAAAAGCAAGCGCGGGCAGGGGAAACAACCTTCGGTCCAGGGCAAGCGATCGGCCCGGCGTCAATTTGACTTCCAGAAAGCCCAGGGGACCGTCTTCTTCGAGCTTAAAAAACACGTAACTCGGATTATAGAATAATATGTTTGCCGTCTCATCCGGATGGTTTTCAATATAGGATCGGATGCGCTGCATCGACATCTCGGATTTGGGAATTTTTCCTTCTTCAATCAGCAGTTTGCCGATACTGCGATAAGGACGTCCGTTGGATGTATCGTAATGCACGTTCAACATCGCACCGTCGTCCAGATAAATCCTGCCGGAGCCCTGGATCTGAAGAAAAAACAGGTCGACCGGATCTTTCAGCCAGGCAAGAACCGGAGCGTTGCCGTCAAGCACGCCGCCTTCTTCGATTTGCCGGCGGTCATAATAGGGAACAACGGTATGGTCCGATATGCGACCGGTAATCGATTCGCCTGCATATTTTTTCGAAAACGAAGACAGGTCGATTCTTATGAGGTCGTTTGGACGTCCCAGCACGGGAATGGGGTAATCGGTGCTCTCTTCGATTCTACCCTCGTAAGATGGCTCGAAATAGCCTGTGTATAAAACTTTTTTGGACCACCCGCTGCCGATGGAACGATAGACCTGATAATTAGTCTGAATGAATTTACGCAACGCCTTCTGCGACGGGTTGGTCTGTATGAACGCCAGGAATTTTTCCAGCGACCGAATCATGTGGTCGGCACCATAGGTGTCTTTGCCGAAGGCGAATTGTTTTTCCGGCGGCACACGCTGCAGGTAGGCAATGCTCAGCAGGATGCTTTGCTCCAAACCGTCATATCGCATATCATCTTCAAAATGAGGGTATCGGAACGAATGAATTTCATACAGAGCGCTATCTTTGGGTATCGTACACGCAACGACCATGATGACCAGGACGATCGTTAACAATAGGAAAAATGAACTGGTTCTGTAAGCACTATATTTCATGGTGGTTCGATTCCTCCAATGGTGAATAATTATTTTAGTCTGTATTTATGGCAGCATTGTAATAACGGCATATTTGTGAATCGAAGGGCTTTGATACGATATTCAACCGCGCTTCGGGCAGCCCTTATCCGGACTGGCGTATGTAGGGACCGCTTTTGCCGCCCGATTTTTCAAGGAGAAAGATATCCGCAATCTCCATGGCGCGATCATAGGACTTACACATATCGTATATTGTCAATGCCGCGACGGTGATGGCCGTTAAGGCTTCCATTTCAACGCCGGTTTGACCGATCAGGCGCACAGTCGCTTCAATGCGGATTGCATTTGCATCCGTTTCCGGGAAAAAATCAACACTGATGTGCGTCAAGCTCAACGGGTGGCACATCGGAATCAGGTCGGACGTCTTTTTGGCCGCCATAATACCGGCGATGCGTGCGGTTTCCAGCACATTGCCTTTTTTCACAGTCTGTTCCAGGACTTTTTTCAGCGTACCCGGCTGCATGATGACGACGCCCTGGGCGGTTGCCGTGCGCAAGGTCGCTTTCTTGCTCGTTACGTCGACCATCCGGACGCGGCCTTGAGCATCGATATGAGTAAATGTTGCCATGATTGGGATATCCTTTCCGGATGTTATTTATTGCGTGTTATAACGAAAATGCAGATTTAACCACGCTCACTGACATTACGATCCCGCAAGCGTTTGATCCACCACCAATGCTTCGGCCCGGGCCAGATCTTCTGGGGTATTAATATTAAAAAAGGAAATCAGGTCTTGATCAATATCGCGCAAAACGGTTTCCTGGATTTTTTTAACACGAACCTTTTTAAACAGCATCTGAATCTTTAATTTACGGCGAGCGAGGTTGAGTTCTATGATTTTCAGACAGCGTGTGGCATAAACCGCGCACAGTGGTTCCATACCGGCTGACGTTTCAGGTATGACAATATCGACGCCGGAGTCTATCGCGTCAACGATGGTTTGCACCATTTCTTTTTTCAGGAAAGGTGTATCACATGCCGCAAAGAATGCATACGGTCGGGTTGCGTGAAAAAGACCGGCATGGATACCTGTCAATGAACTGCGAAAGGGAAATAGATCGGTTACAATGTGGAAATCCCATGCGAGATATTTTTGCGGTGTATTGGTAACCAGAATGATCTCTTCAAACAATTCGTGAAAAATACCGCCCAAACGTTCGACGATGGGCTTTCCGCCGACCGGGATAAAAGCTTTATCTTTGCCGGAAAAGCGGGTATTCATGCCACCGGCGAGAATGACACCGGTACAGGGAAATTTCATATTCAGCAGATTTAGATTTTTTATGCGACCGTCAAAATGCGAAAGGGCCCTGATTATAGTCTTGAAATAGATAAAAAACGTGATATAGAATACAGTTATCCGCACGATATGGCAATCAAAATTAACACGCGTTGGACCGCAGACAGTTGGCGGTCAATGTTTTTTGGGCATGGGCTTATAAACCGCGGAACAAGGTTTCTCCACTGAAATATTTTCCGGCTCCGGAGAAATAAATGACCTGGTACGACATCATTTTGGATGCCGGTGATATTCATCGTATTGCGCTCTTCTCGGGTCTTCGATGAAATCTCTCGCAGTTTGGGCATCGTTTTTGGCAATGCCAACAAACACCACACCACCGTGGACAGTTTGGGATAGAAAAAATGAGTACAGAAGAACATAAAAAGACGGCACCCCGGTCGGTGACAATTGGGATTGTTACCGTGTCCAGCACCCGGAGTCTCGAGGATGATCAAAGCGGCCACTGGATCCGGGAGCATGCCATTGAAGACGGGCACACCGTGGTTTTTCACCAGGTCGTTCCGGACGACAGCGTGGCAATTGTCGAAACGGTTCAGGCCGTGATTCGCAAAAAATCGACCCAAGTATTGCTGATTACCGGCGGTACGGGTATCAGCCCCAAAGATCTTACCATCGAAGCTTTGGGGCCGCTGTTTTCTAAAGTGCTGGCGGCGTTCGGTCCTTTGTTTGCTCAGCTCAGTTATGAACAGATCGGATCTGCCGCCCTGCTGTCCCGATCGACGGCCGGTGTCCTTCAAGATACGGTTGTTTTCTGTATACCCGGCAGCCTGAAAGCTTGTCAGCTGGCCTGCCGCAAGCTTATCTTTCCCGAACTCGGGCATTTGGTGCGCCATCTGCAAGAAGGTTGAAGCCGCGGTCGGCCGGGAGTACGTGAGGGGTCGGGGAGTCTTTTGAACCTGTGCCCCTGGTCTTAGTTTTTCTATTCAATTTGGCAGCGGGGATAACTGCCCCTTGTGCATTCCAGCTTCGGTGGCCGCGGTCTCCCCCACTGCCCAATTGTAGAAAAACAAAAGCGTTGCGACAATGGCTCAAAAAACTCCCTGACCCCTAAAGTAATTCGGCTGTTTAAAGAACAACCTGGTTGATCTTCGAACAGAGGTTTGATGGCGGCAACAGCCGGCTGCCGTCGATGGTCAGCACCGCTGCGGCACCGATTAAAGAATTCGTGAGAATCACTTCGTCGGCGGCATAGAGCGCTTCAAGCCGCAGGCGTTTGCGCTGTGTGGCGTATCCCCACTCAGACAGCAGATTGCAGACGAAATCCTGCATGATACCCGGCAGAACATGCGCAGATTGTGGCACCACGGCGGCATTATTTTTTATCATCAAAAGGTTGGCCGTGTTGGTTTCGGAAACCGAGCCGTCCGGATTCAAAATCAGGGCTTCATCAGCCTGCCGGTCACTGGCCCAATTGCCGGCTAATAGATAATACAAGTAGTTTAACGTCTTATGATCAGCCAACGGTGATTGCCGCGGCTCGGGGTAGACGGCCAGATGCAGGCCGTTCGCTTTTAGAGCTTGCAGGCGGTGGCGGTACGGACGGGCCATTACCATAAGGCTGTGTTTATATGGGGGCTGATTTTGCGTGCCCATTGTCGCGACGATTTTCACTGCAGCCGTACTGTTTTCAAGCCGGTTGGCCTCGATTACCTGCCGTATGACCACATCCCAGCTTAAATCCGGCGTTTGGTCCCCAAACAGGCAGTGCCAGGTGTGGTTGAAGCGGTCCAGATGTTTATCCAGCAGCTGCGGGACACCTTTTTTCACCCGCAGAGTTTCAAAAAATCCGTAACCGTAAAGTACCCCCTGATCGGACACCGGCAAGCCGGCCTCGTTTTGCGGTTTTATGGATCCGTTGAGCCAGATAGAGGCTTGGGGGGAAACTTTAGGGGCTTGTCCGCTAAAAGCCATCATCAAGGTCTGACCCTTGTGCAGGGTCTCTTCAAATTCATCCTCCGGGTCCGAGTCGTAGACAATGCCGCCGCCGACCGAAAAAAATATATGGCCGCTGAACACGGTGGCTGTCCGGATGGCGATCGATAAATCCATCGTATCATGGAAACTGATGTAACCGATGGATCCGGTGTATATGTGACGTCGATGCGATTCCAGTTCGTCGATAATTTCCATGGCCCTGATTTTGGGGCAGCCAGTTATCGATCCACCGGGAAACGCGGCCCGAATAAGATCTATCGCGTTTTGATTCGCGGCCAGAGTGCCTTCCACGATCGATACCAGATGGTACACATTCTGATAGGCTTCCAGCCGTTTGTGCTGTGCAACCCGGACAGAGCCGCCGACACAGACTTTGCCCAGATCGTTGCGCAGCAGATCGACAATCATTGAAAGCTCAGCGTCGTCTTTTTTACTTTCTTGCAGATCGCGCCTGAGCCTGCGATCCTCAGCCGGTGTCCTGCCCCGCGGCCGGGTTCCTTTAATCGGACGCGTTTCGACCTGATTGCCGGTTTGCTTGATGAATCGTTCGGGCGAGGTGGATATAATCTGATGACTGGCGGCATGAATGTATGCGAAAAATGGTGCCGGATTGCGCCGATACAAAGTTTTGAACAACGTGAAGGGGTCACCGCAGAAATCCGATTCAAAGCGCTGGGACATGTTGACCTGATACACATGGCCGATGCGAATGTAGCGTTTAATCTTTTTAACGGCTGCGAGATAGTCCGCACGGGTGAAATTGGACCGGAATCCACCTGGGTTTCCGTTATATTCGTTTGCTGGCGGTGCGCCGGCGGCAATGATGGATTTAGCCTGGGCCAGATCGTGATTCAATAATGTTTTACCGGCGTGTTTACGCAGCGGAATATTCAACCGAGTGATGCCGTCTTGTTTATCATGGACGACCAGAATGGTTGGTGCATTAAAATAGATATGCGGCAGGTTCAAATCATCGATGACCGTTTTCGGCAGGTTTTCCAGGGTGTCTTTTAAATCATACGCCAGATATCCGAGAAAACCGGCCGCGATGGGCAGCGGCAGTTTCGCGTTTTTCAGACGCCAATTTCGCAGCAGGCGGTCCAGGGCTTCCAGCGGGTCGCCTTGCCAGCGGAAAGTCTGATTTTCAGTCGTTACGCACATCCTCCGGCGCTGTCCTGAAAGGGTGAGCCAGGGTTTTGCGCCGAAAATGTGGTAGCGCGCGCAATCCAGGTTGCCGCCACTCATCAACAGGATCGTACCGGGCAGGGCTGCAAACCGGCCCGCCCACTCCAAAAACGGTTCATCCAAGTCGAGAGTTTCTGAATAGACGTCTTCGACGGTTATTTCCTTGAGAAGTGTATCAAACAGGTTCATTTTTTATCGTCGTGGAATGCAGCTCCCCGCGCAGGATGCCGCATATTCTTAAATCCGTCAAATCTGCATTCTCCAAGGTTTTTTTTAATACTATTTCAATAAGCATTTTATTGATTACTGGACAACGGTCCGAGATTGAGGAAGTTTTCGATAATGGCGAATCCGTGCTCGGACAGAAAGCTTTCCGGATGAAACTGAACACCGTGCAGGGGATACTCCGGGTGCGACATACCCATCACCACGTCATCTTCGCTGCGGGCTGTCACTGTTAGTTCATGGCTGCCAAGGTTCACCATCAAAGAATGATACCGGGCAGCGGTGAAAGGAGAAGGAACGGTTTGGAAGATTCCCTCACGGTCATGCCGGATGACACTGGTCTTGCCGTGCATCGGCATCGGGGCTTGCACCGTGCGGCCACCGAAGACCTCATTGATACACTGCAACCCGAGGCAGACCCCCAGAATCGGTATGCGGCGGCAAAAGCCGCGGATAATCGGGATGGATTGACCTGCATGGGCCGGATTTTTGGGACCAGGGCTGACGAGAATATAATCCGGCTTTAAACTGCGGACGTCGTCGATTGTAATCGTGTCGCTGCGAAAAACCTTGATTTCGAGCGCATATCGCATAAACATCTGCACCAGGTTGAAAGTGAACGAATCATAGTTATCGATGACCAACAGGGTTGCCACTATAAAATCCTCCATCAATAAAAAAGCCACCCATGATGAGTCTGGGTGGCTGCCAGCCTATTACATAACTCATTTTTTATTGATAATGTATCCGTATTGCGGATATTTTAGGGGTGCCCGACCTAGAGTATAAAATTGCCACATACCTATAAGAAACATTCATCCAGGTCAAGAGAAATTGATAATGGGACAACCCGTAAAAAAAACCGGTCAGTTTCTCACCGCATTGGTTGCCAACCGGCGCGGTGAGATTCTCGAACTTGACGGATATGCCGCCGTGGGCATGGCCGGCGTCGATCAGAGGGTACTGGCAACCGACAACACATTGAATTTACCCTATGGCAGTGAACTGATGTTACTGCCGCAAAGGTGCCCGGTTCTTTACAATCTGCAGACGCATCGTTTCGAAATGCTGGACGAAAATCCATTTGGCCCGGGCGAGCCGATTTATCCGGTGGCAGCTTTTATTTCGCCCGGATATGTCGTTACCCGTATCAGTGCTTTTCAAGAGAGGCCGCATGCCGGTTATCTTCCGCTGTTTGCCTACGGTGCGGTCGGCTGGTATCGAGGCAAGTTCAGAGTCGCCGCATTTCAGGTCGACCGCGAAAGGCGACAGGACCTGCGGCTTATGAAACAGCGGGATATCGTGGCCGGCATTCACGAAAAGCGCCGGTTGATGCCTGACAATCGGTTGCGGCAACATCTGGAAAAGTGTGCCCAGACCTACGGGTGTCCAGCGGGGAAAAATTTCTTTCTGGGCCGCTATGAAGCGCCGCTGCCGACATCCCAACACTGCAATGCCCGCTGCCTGGGGTGTATTTCGCTGCAGCATAAAGACGGTATCCCCCACAGCCAGGATCGGATAGGATTTGTGCCGACGCCGCAAGAAATCGCCCAGGTCGCTCTGGCCCATATAAAAAAGGTGAAAAAAAGCGTGGTCAGTTTCGGCCAGGGCTGCGAGGGGGACCCCCTGCTGGCGGTCGACGTCATCGAGCCGGCCATTCGTATGATCCGTGATGCGACCGATTGCGGTACGATTCATCTGAATACGAACGGCAGCCGCCCCGAACTGCTGGAAAAATTGTTCGATGCCGGCTTGGACAGCATGCGGGTGAGCCTGAACAGCGTCAGGGAAAGCTGCTACAACATCTATTTTCGACCCAAGGGATATGGTTTTGCCGATGTTGCCAAGGGCATCGATGCGGCCTTGCGGCGCGACAAGTTCGTCTCGATTAATTATCTAATCTCCCCTGGTTTTACCGACACGCCAGAGGAATTAAACACCCTGGTCAAGTTTATCCAACAACACCCGATTCGTATGATACAATGGCGAAATCTGAATTTTGACCCGGTTCGATACTGGCAAAAGATGGCAGCGGCAGCACCCGGCGGGAAACCATTTGGCATACGGCACGTATTTGCCAAGATACGGCGGATGTTCCCACGGCTGCGCCATTGCTATTTTAATCCACCCAAGGAGAAATTTTAATTCTTGATACCTTCCAGTTCGGTATGCAAGGCAAGTCCGATTTCCCTGGTAGTATAGGGTTTTTTTAAATAGGGGCCCGCCCCCAAGTGCTGCGCTTCTTTAACCAGGGCGGTCTCAGAGTAACCGCTGGCAATAATCGCCTTCTGATCGGGGTGAATGGCCAGGATTTGCTTGTATGTTTCAAGGCCGTCGATGCCCGGATCCATAATCATGTCCAGGACAACCAGATCCACAGAGCGTGATTTCAGATACTGAACCGCCGCTTCTCCACTGGGAACGCAAGCAACCGAATATCCGAGTTTTTTCAGTATTTCAGCCGCAATTGTGCGTTGCTCGGCAACGTCGTCTACGATCAAAATCGACTCGCCGTGACCGACATACTGGTCAACGGAACATTGTTCGTTTTCGTAAACCTGCTGCTCGCGTGTCACCGGAAAATAGAGCCTGAATGTTGAACCACTGCCCAGGCGGCTTTCGACATCGATGTAGCCTTTATGGTCTTTGACTGTTCCCCAAACGACCGCCATTCCCAGTCCCGATCCACTGCGTCCCATTACTTTTTTGGTATAAAAAGGTTCAAATATCCGCTTGGTATCCTCGGCAGATATACCGACGCCGGTGTCCACCACCGAAAGCACGACGTATTCGCCTTCTTTGATATCATCGTAGCCTCTGACCGGCCGGTCAAGATACTGGTTCTGGGTTTTGATTGTGATTTTACCGCCATCGGGCATCGCCTCGGCAGCATTGGTGATAATATTCATCAGGGATTTGGACAGATGAACGGGTGAGCCCATCATGTTCAACAGACTCTCAGCCAGTTCCAAATCTATTTTGATTTCGGGAAACAAGGTCTTGATTTTTTCATGCTCGGGACTTCCCAAAGAGTCGACAATGATATGGTTCAGGTGGATGACCTCCGAAACGGCAACCCCACGCCGGGCCAGCGTGAGCAGATCCTGAACGATCGCTGTCGCCCTTTCGCCGGACTTTTGAATCATCTTTATGGGTTTTATGAGGGGACTGTCTTGCGACAGATCCATAAGCAGCAGTTCGGGGTAATTGATCAGACCGGACAAAACATTGTTTAAATCATGGGCCACACCACCGGCCAAGGTACCGATGGCTTCCATTTTTTCGGCCTGCTGGAGACGGGATTCCAGTTGTTTTTTTTCTTTTTCGGCACGGATTCTTTCCGTGATATCCCGGGCGATACCGCGAAACCCGACCGTCTTCCCTTTTCCACTATAGATCGGCGAAACCACCATTTGAATAAAACACTCGGAGCCGTCTTTGCGGATCATTTTCGAGTCAAGGGTCCTGGCGACATTGCCGGTTCGGTAAAGCACATTGAATGCGCGGTATACTTGGCGGGCCGTTTCCGCATTCATATACTGCCGGTTATTCATACCCATCAGCTCTTCTTTCGGGTAACCGAGCATTTTACAGGTGGCTTCGTTGAAAAAGGTAAAATTGCCGGCTTTATCGACCTCGAAATATCCGTCTTCTATGCTTTCGAGAATATTGCGGTATTTTTCTTCGCTTTCTTTCAGTTTTTTAAATGATCTGGCGTTAATGATGCTGACGGCGGTCTGGGAGGCGATCCCCGTCAGCAGGTTCATATCACTTTGCGTAAGAGGCCGCTTGGAGTTCAGGTTGTCGACAGCCAGTATCCCCAGAGACTCTTTTTCGTAAACAATGGGCACACAAATGAGAGACTTTACTTCCATCTTTTTGGCCAGCCGGCGGCTTCGCTCCGACAGCGGCTGGCGGTCGGACGTCACATCGTCGAGTAAAAACGGCTTCTGGTCTTTAAAAGCCCGCACAAAAAAACCTTTTGATTCCGGCCGATCCAGGTGAAATGCGGTTTCCCGCAGCACTTGCTCCTGATCGCGATTGTAGCCGTAACCGCTGGCGTAAACCAGACAGGACTTGTTCTCATCGGCCAGCATGATAACACCACGGTCAAATTCGAGACTCTTGGCCATAGCCTGCACAACGGCTGCAATCAAATCGTCACGCTCAACCACCGAGGCGGTCACCTGGCCGATATCGTGCATTAACAGGGCGTTATTGTAACTAGTGCTGAGCTGATTCAAATGATCCCGTGCGGTATCTCTCTGGTGTGTTATGGTGTTGATCAGCTCGTTTTTCCTAAGCCGTAAGGATGTCATCGAAAGGCAGGCCGCAACAAGAAGAGCGGAAACCATCCCAGTTGTCCATGTGGCCAGGGGCAAATAAAAAAATAAACCCGGAAATAGGATGAGAATAATAAATAAGGAATAATTGCTGACTAACTTCCACCGGCGGGACAGTAACTTATCCCAGCTAACAACATACCGGCAGCTTTGTTGTCCCTTTTGATAACATTCAGGGTGTTCAACGCGAGCATATTTTTCGGTAAAGATTTTTCCCATTGACTCAAAGGAGCCGATGCGATTTTCACACTGATAGCGTTTTTCCCGTACGCCTGGTTTGGGGGTAACAACGATTTCGACGCGAGTTGAGCCCAGCTTTTTTGTGGTGATGGTAGCATTTTTACTGAACTGACTGACAACTTTGCCTGCAGCCAGATAGGTAAATGTCGGGCTTAGAAATCCCACGGTATATTGCCTGATCACGCCCATCCCTTTGGATGATGTCAAAAAGCGCCCGACTTCTCTGGAAATATTAGGGTCTCCTGTTTTTTTGACCAAGATTTCATGGAACCGGTCAACCTGCTGCTGGGTGAACCAGTGGGCCGGATCTTCAACCTCATAGCGGGTCATTCCCGCAAATTCGATAAGTTGATCAATATCAATAAGGGGATAATAAATTGCCAGAAAATTGATGTAGTTTTTGGTAATCCGGCTGTTGTATATTCGCCTGTTTTCGATCATTTTTTTATTGTGGGCGCTGCAGGCGGATTGTTAGGATCGCCTGAAATCCATGCCCGGCACAGAACAGATAAATAAAACGCTCGCCTGCCGAAACCAGTTTTTTTCTCACACGAACGTCATGCAGCTATCGGGCAACAGTGACACCGAAAATATGCATCGCCGATCATGCTTTATGCCGTTTGACTAAATCGGTTGTACGCAATATGTTTACTTTTTCACGGATAATGATATTAGTTGCTATGTCAATGAATTGACATTGCAAAGCCTGGCCGGAGCCTTAAAAAAAAGATGAGCACTCGTATGATTATCGGCCGTTGGCCTGCAAACCTTTAGTGGGAGTCCCCGCTTACCCGATGGACGATGATTGGGAAACATGAAATGGATCGAAGCAAAAGTTTCATTTGAATTTGAAAATCCTGATTTGGCCGTTGATGTCATCTCGAATCTTTTCTACGAATCGGGTTTTCGGGGTGTGCTCATCGAAGATCCCGATCTTCAGCCGCCCGACGGATGGGGCGCCGGTGCTGTCAACCGGCCGCGGCAGCCTGCGGTGATCGGCTTTTTGCCGCTGAGCCAAAAATCCCGCGACCGATGCAAGCAATTGTACGCACAACTGGGCCGATTAGAAAGCTCCCACGGCATCGTTACCCAGCTGGCTACACGTGAGGTTGATGAAGAGGACTGGGCCCAATCCTGGAAAGCCTTTTTTAAACCGGTAAGAGTTTGTTCCAGAATTGTGGTCAAGCCCAGCTGGGAAGAATTTGTTCCCGAACCACTGGACATCGTTATTAATATCGACCCCGGAATGGCGTTTGGTACCGGAAGTCACCCGACGACGGTTTTGAGCCTTTCCTTAATCAATACATACCTGCAAGCCGGCGGTTCGTTTCTGGATGTCGGTGTCGGCACCGGTATCCTGGCAATTGCGGCCGGTAAGTTGGGCGCCCAGAAGATATGGGGGGTGGATAATGATGAAACCGCCGTTGCCATTGCCGCAAAAAACCTGCAGCGCAACCAGATTGAGCCGGAGCGTTATCGCCTGATATGCGGAAATCTGACGGATGATGTCGAAGGACGGTTTGATATCGTTGCGGCCAACATCGTTGCGGATGTGATTCTAGAGCTTTTGCCCGGCCTGGAGCGGGTCTTGAAACCGGATGGCATTTTTATATGCTCCGGTGTTATCGAGGCTAAAAAGGATAAGGTCATCCGCGCCATGGAGAACACTCGGTTCGAAATCCTGGCGGATTCGACTCAAGAGGGGTGGGTGGCAATAGTCGGAAAAATTAAATAATTTGCCTTGATTTCCTTGATGACACATCATATATCCACTGGCCGGACATCAAGCGATACGATGGAATTGAGAATTTAGGCGCTATGCTATATTCTAAGTAGGATGCAAAAGTGAAAGTCGGACGGAACGAACCCTGCCCCTGCGGCAGCGGCAGGAAGTATAAAAAATGTTGTCTGGGGAAAAAAAGATCAGCGGTGCTGGAAATGAAGCTGGCCTATGCCAAGAAATACAATATTCGTCTTAAAGAGAAGAATGACATTGAAAGGATCCGGGAAGCCGGACGGCTTGTCCTGAAAACACTGGATCTGGCGCAAGCCGCCATACACCCCGGGATAAAAACGGATGAGATCAACACGCTGGTACATGAATTTACTGTTAAAAACGGGGCCACACCGGCTCCGTTGAAATATCGCGGTTTCCCCAAGAGTGTCTGTGTTTCCACCAATGAGGTGATCTGTCACGGCATACCCGGAGAACGCGTCCTGAACAGCGGTGATATCGTAAACGTCGACATCACTTCCATCCTCAACGGGTATTTCGCCGATGCCAACAAAACTTTTTTTGTCGGGGAGCCGGATGCGGATGCGCGCAAGATCGTGGCTGTGACCCGGCAATGTCTCAAATTGGCGATGGCGCAGGTTCGGCCCGGTAACACGGTTGGAGATATCGGCCGTGCCATCCAACAATATGCTGAAGCCCGGGGATGTTCGGTTGTCAGAGAATTTGTCGGACACGGTGTCGGGTTCGAATTTCATGAACCGCCGCAAGTACCGCACTTTGGCCGGAAAGGCGAAGGGATCGAACTGGTGCCGGGTATGGTATTTACCATTGAACCAATGATCAATCTGGGAGAGCGTCATTTAAAAATTCTGCAAGATGAATGGACGGCGGTTACCCGGGACGGGTCACTTTCCGCCCAATTCGAACAAACCATTCTCGTAACGGAAAACGGCTTTGAAAGCCTGACGCCGTACGAGCTGTGAATTTTTCTTGATCCTTATCCGAAATCCATTAAAGGAGGGTAAATGACATCAGTAAAAAATCATGATATCGGAGAGTTAACCGGATTTGCAATGGATATCATCCATCAGGTTGGTGAGAAGGCTCTGGCTTTTTACGGCAAGGGGGAGCCTCAAATAAAATTCGACGAGGAGCTTGTCACCCAGGCTGAACTGCGCCTGTCGGATTTTTTTCTAAGCCAACTGCAAGCACGGTTTCCGGACCATCATCTGTTCAAAGACAACTTTGAAAATACGGATTATACCCACGAGGGGCAACGGTATCTGTGGATTTTTGATCCGCTGGATGGGGTGGCAAACTTTCAGGCCGGTATCCCGATTTGGGGTATGTCACTGGCGCTGATAGAAAATTTTTGGCCTATTTTCGGCGTATTTTACATGCCTGCCACCGGCGACCTGTTCCATGCCCAGGCCGACGGCAAAGCCTTCTGGGGCAACCGATCGATCCGGATATCCAACATTGATTCGCTTAGCGATGAAAGCCTGCTGCTGACCTATTCGCGATTCCACCATCATTTCAATTCTAATTTCCCCGGCAAAGTCCGGGCGCTGGGGTGTACTTCCGCACATATTTGCTACGTGGCCATGGGACGGGCCGATGCGGCGATCGTTGCCAACGAATCTTTTCAGGACCTGGCGGCGGCCCGCGTGATTATTGAAGCAGCCGGCGGAAAGATCTGCAAGAGTGACGGGAGTGAATTTTATATCGACGATTTTTTGGATGGTCAGCGAATCGAAGGGAATCTGCTGGTCACCTCGCCGGACAAACTGCCTCAAATCCAAGCCTGCTTGAAGCCGATCGCATAACACCGGCAGCCGATATATCTAGCAACGAAATCGGTCCAATGGTCTCATCGGTTCCTGCACACAAATTCATTGGTATTGTAACTTATTGATCTGCGAAGTCTCTTAATTATGATTTAGCATCATTTTCCAATTAAGAACTGTTTCGTACTGGAGGATATGATGTACAAAGACAAAAAAACGATCAAAAGGGAGATTCTTGATAAGTTTCGAGCGATTGGCAGCGAGAAAGATATGCTGCCACCGCATTGGCTGGAGGCGGATTATGTTAATAGCCTCGACAATCAGGAGAAAAGAATTTTTCAAAAAGCGGTTAAAGAACTGGTCTCCAGCGGACTGGTGGAACAAGTCCAGGGATCTGCACCAAACCTCAAACTCACCCAGAAAGGTGTGAACTTGATTCACTGACTGAGATTCCGGTGGCCGTGGCAAATTCAAACCGCCTGCCTTATATTGTCCGCCCGTCATGTACCCCTCAAAAGATGATCTGATTCCCGAGACTGGAAAATAAGCGAACTGTCAAAGTGAACACGCTTGCGTAGCCGGTAAAAATGTGTAAAATATTTGCAGAATTGAAGCGAACCCGTCTATGGGGTAACGAATGCGTCGCAAGTTTAAGAAACTTTTTCTCTTTCTTTCCATCGGCCTGGTCCTATTTACCATCGTTTCCGCTTGGTATTTTCATCGAGCCGTACCCACATTTCTTGGCTATGCCGGCAAATATCTTTGTTCCGGCGTCTTTATATCCGGGCGCAGCCCGGAAAAAATTCTGCGGGATGACATAGCACCGATGATATTTATCAACCGCTTGCTGCGCACACGCGTGGATACCGAAGCGCAACAAGTGACGGTGAGCCTGGCCGGTGTGGTTGCCAGAAAAGCGGTTTTTCGCAGTGGCTGCGGGTGTACGCTGGTAATTGGTACCACCGCAGATGCCCTCAGAAAACAGATTGCCGCAAAACCTGGCCCCCGGCGCAGCAGCGCTTTGAATTGGGCTTGGCCCGATGGTGACCCGGCAGCGGTTGATCTATTGCCGGCGGGCGTGAACCGGGAAAAACTGGAGCAGGTGCTGCAGACGGCCTTTTTTGTGCCTCCCTCCGGCAGATCCGGCACGACCAGGGCTGTGGTCGTCGTTTACGCCGGTCGGTTAATCGCCGAACGGTATGCACCGGGGTTCAACCGAAATATGGCTTTGCCCGGCTGGTCGATGAGCAAAAGCGTTATCAATGCGCTGGTAGCCATCCTGGTTCAAAAAGGGCGCCTAAATTTAAAACACCCGGCTCCAGTTCCGCAGTGGCGCGGGCTTGATGATCCACGCCGAGCGATCACCCTGGATCAGCTGCTCAGGATGAGCAGCGGTCTCAAGTTCGGGGAATTTTACATGCCCCCTTCTGATGTTACCGATATGCTTTTCAGCAGCTACGATTTTGCGGCCGCTGCGGCCGATAAGCCACTGGAAACAGCACCGGATACGAAATGGCATTATTCCAGCGGAACAACAAATATCATTGCCGGAATTATCCGCCGCGCTGTGCCCGATGATTATCAGAACATGGTCACCTTTGCCCGCCGCGAATTGTTTGACCGGTTGAACATGCACAGCGCCGTGATCGAGCTGGATCCTTCCGGCACCATTGTGGGCTCTTCTTACACCTTTGCAACGGCCAGGGATTGGGCCCGTTTGGGCCTGCTGTACCTTCAAGACGGAGTCTGGCATGGAGAGCGTATATTCCCTCCGGGTTGGGTCGCATATAGCCAGACACCGGCTCTGAAGGCGCCCCAGGGACAATACGGCGCCCATTTTTGGCTGAATGCCGGCAGCCGTCGCAATCCATCCGATCGCCGCTGGCCCCGGCTGCCCACCGACATGTTTTTGGCCTGGGGTTTTCAGGGTCAATACCTGGTCATCATACCCTCTAAAAAGCTGGTAATAGTTCGACTCGGACTAAATCTGTCGCCTAAATCCTGGGATTTGCAGGACCTGGTTGCCGGTGTTCTGGAGGTGATCAGCGAGTTGCCGTGAAAAAACAAGACAGTCTGTCACGCGCAGGTCCACGTGATTCAAATAGATATTTGTTAGTAATTTGAGTATTGCGATTTGTGATTTTAGTGTCGCCTCCGGTAAAGTAAATCGCTTCAATCTGAATCAGTCCGAGTTGACTTTGACATTACCCTGTATCATGCGGTGGGATGCTTGACCTTATCCGAGCCAAAATGTATGATGACAACCTTTAAATTGCGATGGAATAGGCTCGCAAGCCGAATATTCCCGCACCCGTTTTGTTAAAAGCCGAGAATGGTTGTGGAGCAACCGGAGATCGAAAATCATACCGGTTGATACCTACCGTTTTCGGTGATCTGCATCGAACCGTCAAGTCAAACGAAAGGACGTCGAGCGATGGCTCAAAAGACGAGATCTCTAACAACCAGTGAATTTTCCAAACTAACAGGTATCCCGGTTTCAACTGTCGGCAAATTAATACGGGAGGGGAAAATCAAGGCAAAGAAAGCTTCCGGCAAATGGAGGATTGCCGAAAGTCAAGTGAAAGCCAGCACCGTAAAAAAAATAACCCAAGTCCGCCAGCCAAAGCCGGCTATGACCTTAGACAGTGATGCCAAAAAAACGGCGGCCAAAACTTCAAGGCCGTCCCAAGAAAAAAAGATAAAGGCCGTTGCAGCTCAAAAACAGGCAGACCCCCTTAAAAATTCCGAACCTTCTGCGAAAGCGTATTCTATTGCAGAATTCAGCCAATTGACCTATCTCACCGATTTTGGCGTGGAGGATTTTCTAAAAAAGGGTCGTTTGAAAGGGATGAGAGACCGGGCCGGCAACTGGCGTGTTTTTGCCGATAATCTGAAAAATCCAGGCATCCGGCATTTGATTCGCTAATAGGAAACCGGTTCGTTGGAATTTTTGAAAATCGCGAATGGGGATCGGCGTTCCAATTGGATTCAAGCTTTAGCCGGTCAGCTGGCGCCAGGCGGATCTTGGGATAAAGGCAGCGTGTCATTGAGTTCATCGATTTGCTGTTGCTCAAGGCGGTTGATGTCGTCAATGTGCATCTGCATAATTTGCACCAGCTGCGGATCATAAAAGCGATGGAGGCTATGGTTGGCCAGCGCCTCAAATCCGCGTCGCACTTTATGAGACGAACCGGCGCCCGGATCGAATCTTCGAATGCCATGCCGGATGGCCCACTCTATGGGGTTGTAATAGCAGGCATTGAAATGAAGATGGTTAATCCATTTCACACAGCCCCAGTAGCGTCCGTAAAGATTGTCTGCTTTTTTCAGTAAAAAGGAGATTCCCAGGGGAAAAGTGCTGTTCGATCCGTCAAAGGCGGCCATAAGCAACAGACGGTGGCGATAATGATGATATAATCCTTCAAAAAATTCTTTTGTGAGGTATTTGCAGCCCCAGGGCCCGTACTGATCATTGGTGCGGGAATAATAAGCGTACATCAGCGGAAAAAACTCTCGCGGAATCCGGCTGCCGGTAAAAGCCTTGATGGAAATTCCCAACGACAGCATCGTTTTGCGTTCCCGCTTGATGTTACGGCGCTGATTTGAATTAAAGACAGCCAGATAATCCGCAAACGTTTTGAATCCCGAATTTTTCCAGGCATAGCTCTGGTGCCGCCAGCCGATAAACCCGAGCCTTTCCATTTGTTCGTGCCAATCCGGGTCTACGAAGAGAAAACTGCAGCCGGAGATTCGATTGCGGATACACAACCGGTCGATGGCATTGACCATCAACTGCGTGATCAGCTTTTCATCTTCATCCGGGACGATCAGAAATCGATAACCGACCACCGGCGAAAAAGGGCTCATACCCACCAGCTTTGGATAATACCGGATACCCAGACGCTGGGCCAGATCGGCCCAGGCATGATCAAACACAAATTCCCCGCTGCTGTGTCCCTTCAGGTACAATGGTGCCGCTGCGACCATCCGTTGACCGGACCACACCGTTAAATGATAAGGCTGCCATCCGGTTTCAGCCCGAACACTGCCGGACGTTTCCAGCAGACGCAGCCACTCCCATTCCAACAGCGGTGTCTTGAGCGGCAGGGCCAGCTCGTCCCAGGCGGATTGATCAATCCCGGAAATGTTTTCTTTCCAGACGATTGAATAGGAGTCTGATGTTTTTTTTTGCATGAAATGATGAGCTACTCGCGGCTATCATAGCGGATACCATCGCAGAAGCCGAATGGAGTCGATGGCATTAAGTCTGTGTAGTGCTTCATATATCCCGACATTTGGCGGCGATTGTGTATAAATAATAGTAGGTACCCGATGATGGGTGTCAAGCGCGGTTAAAAATATGGGAAGGTGTATGAATCGGGCAATTGAAATGTGCGACGCAACTCTTATCTTTGGCGGAGTCATAAACCAGCGTTTCCGTGGGCGTCACCAACCTGAACGCTTGCTAGAATGCTGACTGTCAAGAGGGTGCCTAATGCGGGCGTTGGTCAGCTATACCTGTCCGGTTATGTTTTAACCGTTAAAAATTTTCGATCATTTCTCCTTTTTCAATAAATTCTGAGATATCATTTCTGCTGTTGAGCAAGACCATCATCGCTCTTTCGAATTCATCGTATATCTGATCACCGGCACCGAGTGTGGTATCCGCTTCTTCGAGTATTTGTTTACCGTAGGTCAGAAATTCATCTATTTTTACTAATAATTTCTTTCGTTTGTGGTGCCGATCTTTTTCTTTGGCAATAACCGGCAGCAATCTCTGAATCGAGTATTCCACCAGTGCATCCCGGGATGCGGTAAATTCTTTTGCCGCCTGGTCCAGACATGACAGGGTCTTGCGACTGAGAACATACGTTTTCTGGACCCGGCGCGGTGCATCAATTTTTTGGATGTCGACTTCTTGAGCGATAATTTCAAGGGCATTAATATCATCGATCAGATGATCAAAAAGAGATTTTTGCTTGATCCCCAAGTGGATCGAGACTGCGCTCATCGCTTCAATGGCTCTTTGTGTTAATTTAAAGGTGGCGCGAACAGATTGCCTGCCACGCAAATCCCGTGAAGAGGGCTGTGGCAGGGAAATGTCAATGTAGCGGCGCCTTTTTTTCTCATTTTCCATCGTGTCTCCTTCCTAGCTGCAACGTGATTGCTTGTTTTATTACTTTATAATAGGAACTATTTTTAGTAATGCAATGATTTATAATATTATTCTCTTGACATAACAATTATGGTGTTTATCATATTGCGTAGAAAAACGAAAGAAAAATATTTCGGAGAACATCATATCACATTATTTTTTCAAGGAGGTACAAATGATGAACTTAGTAAGATGGAATCCTTTAAGAGAGATGGCGACGTTGCACCAAGGCCTGGATCGTTGGTTTGATGATTCTTTTTTTACTCCCCGGCGTTGGAATGGGGAAACAAATCTGAAAACCTGGAATCCGGCGGTCGATCTTTACGAAGAGTCTGACCGGTTTGTGATCAAGGCGGAACTACCCGGCCTGGATAGAAAAGATATCGAGGTGGATCTCAACGATCGCGTATTGACCCTGAAGGGAGAGCGTTCTTTTGAAAATGAGGTGAAAGAGGACGGCTACTACCGCAAGGAAAGAGCTTTCGGCAAGTTCCACCGGGCCTTCACCTTGCCGGCCAATCTGAATGCAGACGAAATTAAGGCTGAGTTCAAAGACGGCCTTCTGACCATCAACATTCCGAAACCGGAAGAAGAAAAACCCAAACAGATTACGATCCACTAATAAATTAACTCAACTTAAAAAAAACAGGCGGCACAAACATCGTGCCGCCTGATTTTTTATGGATCAACCGGTACGCCTGCAACGGCCATTGCTTGATTTATCAATTCGGGGTATTAGTATGTTAACAAATTGGCAGTAGGCTAAAAAGCAAACCGGCAATCAGAAAAAGGCAAAAGAGACCATGAAAAAATTTTTTAAGCAAGCCGCGCGTTTGATACGAGCGGTCTGGAGCGTAATCACCGTCAGCCGCAGAATCATCGGCAATCTGATATTCATCGCAGTTATTCTATTTCTGGTGGGACTGTTCTTCTACAGCGGCAGCGAAGATGTGCCCGAAGGTGCGGCCCTTCTACTATCACCGGTTGGCAATATTGTTGAACAAACCTCCGAGCCGTTGTTACTGGATCGCTTTTATGGGCGGGTCGAGACAGAGGAGATCCTGTTGCAGGATATTATCGACGGGATTGATCATGCCGCAGAAGATGAAAACATAAAAGTAATGGTCCTTGATATGCGGCGAATGGGTGCTGCCGGTATCAGCAAATTACAGGACATCGGTGCGGCCCTGAAACGTTTTAAAAAAAGCGGTAAAAAATTAATCGCTGCCGGTGAATACTTCAACCAGCAGCAGTATTATTTGGCCGCTCACGCCGACAGGATTTACCTGCACCCCATGGGCCACGTATGGCTGAATGGTTATGGGGCATACCGCAAGTATTTCAAAACCGCCATTGAAAAGCTGCTGATTCAATTTCATGTTTTCCGGGTTGGCACTTACAAATCCGCCCTGGAACCTTTATTTCGCGATGATATGTCCGAGGCGGCTAAACAGGCGAACACCGCGTGGTTGAACGTACTGTGGGATGCTTACAAAACGGATGTTGCCACCTTGCGTGGAATCGATGCAAGCCGCATTGATGCGCTCATTAACAACATCGGTGTCTATCTGGCGAAAGAAGGCGGTGATGCTGCCCAATTGGCGTTGAATCATGGACTGGTGGACGCGCTCAAGACTAGGGATGAAGTGCGCGAGGAGTTGATCGAAATCGTCGGCCGGGATGAAAGCGGGAAAACATTTATGCAGATCGCATTCAACCGGTATCTGGAAATCGTACGTCCTGACATTTTGGATGCCGATCCTAGCCACGGTAAAGTCGGGGTCATTGTCGCCAAAGGCATTATAATGGACGGCAGCCAGCCCGCAGGTAGAATCGGTGGCGACTCCCTGGCAGAGCTGATTCGAAGAGCGCGCCGGAATAAAGATGTCAAAGCCGTCGTGCTGCGGGTCAACAGCGGTGGCGGCAGCGCCCTGGCTTCTGAAATCATCCGCCGCGAGGTCGAGTTGACACGCCAAGCCGGAAAACCGGTCGTGGTTTCGATGGGTTCGGTCGCCGCCTCGGGTGGTTACTGGATGTCCGTATCGGCGGATGAAATCTGGGCTTCTCCGACAACGATCACCGGATCGATCGGTATTTTCGCTGCACTGCCTACCTTTGATAAATCACTGGATGCGCTGGGCATTCATACCGATGGCGTCGGTACAACCAAGATGGCCGGTGCTTTTGACCTGTCACAGCCTTTGAATCCATTGTTAGCGGATTTGTTGCAAAACACCATCGAAAGGGGTTACCAACGGTTCATAGAACGGGTGTCGGAAGGACGCAAGATGGATCCGCAAGTTGTCGAACAGGTTGCCCAGGGCCGGGTTTGGGCCGGTAAAACGGCTCTTGAATTGGGTTTGGTGGACAAACTGGGTGATCTGAAAGATGCCGTTCGGTCCGCATCTAAAATGGCCGACCTGACTGAATATAGTGTGACTTACATAAAGAAGCCGCCGACCGCCAGAGAACTCTTGCTTAAAAAAATATTTCGTATGTTGGTAAGCATGCTGCCTGATTTACAAGGACAGCAAACTCGGCCATTCATCGAATTGGCCCGGTCGATATTGGATGCCGAAGCGCTCCAAGCCGTTATGCTTCTGAATGATCCGCAGCATGTGTATGCCCTGTGTCTGAATTGCACCCTGAACTAAAGCGTAATTGCGATTATTCAAACTCAGGATCTAAACCTTATTGGTTGAAAACCTATTACAGCGATTAAATATAGAAAACAGTAAAAGAGTGTTGGAGGTGGTGGATGAAATGTCCTTTATGTCGCAGTGAGCACTTTTATGTCAAGGACCCGGAAGACGAATATAATTATTTCAAATTCAACTGCACCGACGGAGAAATCACCTTTGATTCCGAAGTGGATGTTTCCGAGGTCCCGGAGGTGAGAGACGAAACCGAAGCGTACTGTATTCAATGTGCCTGGCACGGAAAATTCGAAGTACTCAAAAAATCAGACGCCTAGATTATCGTAATTCAATTTCCCGGTACGGTAAACCAAGCTTGTTTGCCAGCAGTTTCAGGTCGTCCTCCAGGGTTTTTACTTCCGTGTCGGTCCGGTTTAGCGGCGTTTTTTTGTCTGCCACCACAAAGATTTGCAAAGCCCCCACATTCAGATGGGTGTTTGCCAGATCCAGCAGTTGGGTCCGATTCGCCTCCAGGTAGGCTTCCTGGATTTTTTCGAGCGTATCCAGCGGTTCACCGCGTAGATGGTAACGGCTGTAAGTTGTTGCCAGATCCATTGGGGTATCGACGTTAAATACAAAACTGTTTAACGCCTCGAGTCGTTTGAGAGCCATGTCTTGCCGGGGCACATCCTTTTGCAGGGAGTGCATAATCTTTACCGTCTCCGATAGTGCTGTCGGCGTGCGGTCCCCTTTGCAGCCGATATATCCCACCAGCAAACCGGCATTCCATTTGTAGGTCTGGAAGAAACCGGCTGAATAAACAAGACCCAGATCATCGCGCAGACGCGTGTACAGCAAAGAGTCACTGCCGCCGAAAATATCCATCAGCAGTCTGATTTTCCAGAAATCCGGATGGGTGCGCTTGACACTCGGCAAGGCTAGAACAACCTGGGACTGGACCTGGCCGGGTTTGTGAATGAGGGCCAGTACCGGCGGCGTTGGCTTAGGATCGTCGAGGCGGCGCCGGGGTGCCGGGTGGTCCGGCAGTGCGCTTAACAGTTTGCGGATATCGGACACAGCTTTATCTTCGGCAATGTCCCCCGCCACGGCTACGACCATGTTCGATGCCACAAAGTAAGTGCTCAAAAACTTCAGCAGATCTTCACGTTCAATGCCAGGAATGGTTTTATAACCCAGCAGCGGATCACGGCCGTAGGGATGATCGCCAAAATGCCATATCATTGCTTCCCGCATGGCCACGGCCTGGGCATCACCGCCCTGCCGCCGCAAATCGGTCATTACCTGTTCTTTGACCACCTGCAAGACCTGAGCATCAAAAGCCGGGCGGATCAGAATTTCTTGCAGCAGCGCCAGTCCTTTTTCCCAGTCATCCTTGAGCACCGACAGGTGGATGGCCGAGACTTCTTCATTGACCGACACCGACACCTGGATGGCATTTTCATCCAGCGCCAAGGCCAGGGCAGCCGGAGATAATTTTTGAGTACCGCCGCGAATGAGGGTGCCGTTGAGGATGCCTGCCAGACCCATTTTTGCTTCGTCAATATCCACTGCGCCGGCTTTAACGAGGATCGTCAAATCGATGAGTGGCAGTTCATTATCGGCAATATAGAATATCTGCGTGGGACCGGCCTGGGCGGTCTTGGCCCGGGGATATATGATTTTTTGGGGATTTCGATCAAAGGACAGCGG
>Ga0126332_10000063_pt1 | contig 42898 bp, 37 predicted proteins | sample InaspJWI42metaG_FD_94482 | JGI IMG/M metagenome (GOLD analysis project Ga0126332, IMG submission 94482) | Marine gutless worms symbiont microbial communities from Oahu, Hawaii - Inanidrilus sp. 2 OAHU.JWI-42 metaG | ecosystem: Host-associated > Annelida > Digestive system > Unclassified...
CAAGCGGCGTTTACAGGATGGAAAAAGAGAGACTTGTTGTGTACAGTTTGTCACGGGCAAACCTTGTTCGTAATTCAATTTAAGCAACTGAATTTTATCGAACTATTACGGGTTTGCCCTTTTCATTGGTGAAATATTCAGGCTAGTCTTGTTTGATCATCCGGTAGAGTTCGTCTTTCAGATATAAGCGACGCTTTTTGCGCCCATCGAGATACTCGTCCGACGTGTTTTCGATCCCGGTCTCGATGCGATGTACTTCGTGATCGACTTCGTGGTACTCGTCGAATAATTTGGCGAAGTGCGGATTGCTCAGCTTGAGTGTGTGAATTTTGTCGCGGTGTTCGGGTAGTTCGTGTACCAGGTCGTGTTTCTCGGTCAGCATATCGGATTCCGTTTATTCCTCGATTATTTCGGCGCAATTCACGCAATGAGCGGTAAAGGGCAGTAACCGCAGCCGCGCGGACGGAATTTCTGCGCCACACTCATCACAGTGAAAATAACTGCCATCGTCGATGCGCTTGAGCGCATATTTGATCATTAACAATTCCTGCTCCGAACTGTTACCCAGCGATTCGAGTACTTCGTCGTTTTCACGCTCGCTCGCCTGTTCGCTCCAGTCGGCGGTCATGCCTTCGTGACGAATATCCTTGTCTATAGCCGTGATGCGATGAGTCAGGTCCTGTTTCATTTCGAGCAGGATCTTTTTATAGTCGTTTGTGTTCAACGCCGGTAACTCCCTGGATTTATAAAAACACTCTGAGCAAATTAGCGACAGAGTATTATACAAATTATCGATAAATCATCGCGAAAAATCTTGATATGGGACAATTAATCAACCCATCGACAATATAATTTCGCCGGATTATTAATAGTCGATTTGCACGTGGCGTTGGGTTTTCAGTTGCGCCCGGTTTTCCAGGTAAAGCACCAGCAGGCCGCTGCTGATAATCAATCCGGTCCCGAAAAAAGCGGACCAGTCGGGCCAATCGGCCCAGAGGTAGTAACCCACAACCAGGGCAAATGGCAGGGAGGCGTATTCGAAGGGTGTCACCGCCGAGGCCTCGCCGATTCGGTAAGCCTGCGAAATCAGGTAACCGCCGATAGACATGATACTGCCGCAAGCGATCAATAGCTGCAGCTGCGTCGGGTCAGGCCAAGCCCAGGCGCGCAATAGAAAACTCAGGGCGTTGCTGTCGTAACGATCGAGACGACCATCGCCGATGGCGAGTCCAACCAGCGAGCTGACCACGATGAAGCTCAGCTGGATATAAAAAGTCAAGGCCCCGGCGGTGTCGTGCAGACCCAGTTTGCGCGTCATCATAGTCATCGCCGCATAACATAAAGCGGCGCACACCGGCAGCAGGCTGATCAAGCGGAAAAGCTCGCTGCCGGGCCGCAGCATGATGATCACGCCGATCATGCCCATTGCAATAACGAACCAGCGCGATAAGCCGACTTTCTCGCCCAGAACCGGTTGTGACAGGATGCAAATGAAAAGCGGCGCGGTATAAAACAGCGTTACCGTCTCCGCCAGCGGCATCGCCGCCAGCGCGAGGAAGAAAAACATGTTGGCCAGGATCAGCGTTAAGCCGCGCGCGAAGTGCAATAGCGGCCGGCGGGTTCGAAGCAGCTGCCAGCCGCCGCCGAAACTAACGAATGCCAGCAGTAAGATCAGCGCAATAACGGAACGGAACAGAGTAATTTGATGCAGCGGCAGCACCGGGCTTAACCACTTGATTATCGAGTCGCTGAGCGTAAGACAAACCAGTGCCGCCACCAGGCAAAGCGCGGCCTGGGTGTTTTTGCTGAGCCTGCCGATCGTTTTCACTCGGGTTCGATAACGCATGGGCAATAACAATCATGCCGTCGACTGTGCGCCGGCTGCGGCGGTTTAGCGGCCTTCATAACCTTCGAGTACGTTAACCGTATTGAGACCGATTTCCGTGACCGCGTAACCACCTTCCATGACGAACAAGGTCGGCAGCTTGAGGCGGGCTATGCTTGCGCCGTAACGTTTGAAGTCATCGCTGGTGAGTTTAAAAAATGAAATTGGATCGTGTTCGAACGTATCTACACCCAGCGAAATCACCAGCGCATCCGGTGCATAGTCGATTATTTTTTTGCAGGCCTGTTGGAGAGCCTCTCCCCAGGTTTTAAAATTGGTGCCCGGTCCCAACGGGTAGTTATGGTTGTAACCCTCACCGGGGCCCTGGCCGATTTCATCGGCGTAGCCGAGAAAATGCGGAAAGGCGTCGCTGGGGTCGCCGTGCAGAGATAGAAACAGGACGTCGTTACGGTCGTAAAAAATCGCTTGGCTGCCGTTGCCATGATGGAAATCGACATCCAGCAGGGCCACGCGCGCCGCCCCCTGTTCAATAAACGCTTGCGCCGCGACCGAGGCGTTGTTAATGAAACAGTAACCGCCGAACATATCCCTCGCGGCGTGATGACCCGGTGGACGGCATAAAGCGAAGGCTTCCCCGGCACCGTCGCGAATTGCCGCCTGGGCGGTCAGGGCGACATTTACGCTAGCGCGCGCCGCTTCCCAGGTGCCGTCGGAAATCGAGGTTTCCGCCGCCATCGCATAATGCCCCAGTTTGCCCTCGATATGATTTGGAACGCGCGCCTGTTGCATTCCGCGTGCCGGCCAGCAGCTGGCAATGGCTTCGCCGGCGAAACCCGCGGCGCTCCAGTCATCCCAACAGGTTTCGAGGAAGCGGATGAAATCGGCATCATGCACGCCGATGATCGTCTCGATATCGAAATGCCGGGGTGCGATTACCTCTCCCAAGTTCACTTCACGGATGCGCTGCAATACGTATTCGGCGCGCGCCGGGCATTCGAAGGGAGGCACCAGCACACCGCCGTAGAGTTCGGTTTTGGCGTCGCGCAGCGCGTGTTTTTCACTGAATACGGTAAGCATTAATGGTCTCCTGAAGCGATTCTGCGATCGAGTTGAAAAGCGGGTGCGGCAAAAGCCCGTTGGTAGGCGAGTGCGGCGCTGAAAACGCGCTGGTCATCGAAGCTACGCGCGACGAATTGGATCGCCGTGGGTACGCCATTCGCTGCCAGTCCGCTGGTCATCGACATGGCCGGGCAGCGGCTTAGCATGTTGAAAGGAAAATTGGCCGACCAGTGTTCTTCGCTGACCATTCGTCGCTCGCCGTTAATTTCTATTTCATGCTTGGGCCAGGTAATGTCGCTGGGTATGCCGGTGGTCATCAGCGTCGGGCAAATGAAGATATCGTACTCATCCATCATGGGTCCGAAGCGGTTATACATGGCGACCGCGGTTTCGAGTGAGCCGAGATAGTCCTGCGGCGTCGATTTGCGGGCATTTTCGATAAACCAGATCGTATAATCGCACAGATCGTCCCGCCTGGTATCCAACAGGCGGTCCATCGATGCGGCCCAACCATGCGCCCAGTAATGGTGCGCGGCGTCGATAATCGATGCGTCCCAACCGAGTTCGACTTCGTCGACGCTTGCACCCAGCCCGCGTAATAGCTCAAGCGCCGCCAGTGTGTTATCGCGCACGCTGGCATCGACTTCCATGAAACCGAGATCCATCGAATAAGCGATCTTCCAGCCGGCGAGGTCTGGCGCTAGGCTGCAGTCGATGGTGATTTTTTCGCGCAGGCTGGCGTTGTCCCGATTATGCACGCCGGAAATCTGATTCTGCATCACGGCGAGATCGTCTACGCTGCGCGCCATCGGCCCGGAATGGCTGTAAAAATCGAGATTGAATACCGGGATTTCCGGATTTCGGCCATAGGGCGCCTTGTAACCGGCTATGCGCAAAGCGCCGCCGGAATCCGAATCGAACCACCGATGTCGGTGCCGGTGGCGATGGTCGTGGTGCCGGCCGCAAGCGCCGCCCCGGAACCGCCCGACGAGCCTCCCGGGGTAATGTCCAGATTCCAGGGATTACGGGTGATACCCCACAGACGTGAATGGCAGGAGCCCGGTAAACAGAATTCCGGCGTCGTAGTTTTGGCGTGCGCTATCGCGCCGGCGTCCAACAGGCGCTGCACGATGATGTCGTTATCGTCGTCGACCCGGTCGCGGTAGACCAGCGAACCCGAAGTGCGGCGCTTGCCCGCCAGTTTGAATTCGTCTTTTACCACCAGTGGAACGCCTTCGAGCGGACGCTGGGTTCCCTGCCGGTAGCGCGCTTCAGCCTGACGGGCGAGCGCCAGGGCTTCGTCGAAATAAGTTTCGGTGAAAGCATTGATTTCGGGTTCAACCGATTCGCAGCGTCTTATCAGCGCCTGCATCAACTCGACCGGCGACAATCTAGCCTGATCGAATAGCCGTATCGCCCGAGTAGCGCTCAGGTAGCACAGCTCGCTATCATTCATGCCGTTTGACCTCCGCCGTCAAGCGTGGCCAGCGGCTGATACAGGTCCGGACGGCGGTCGCGATATAGACCCCAGGCGTTGCGATAATTGCGAATCGAATCCATGTCGAATGCATGCACCAGGATGGTTTCGCCGCAGTCATCGGCTTCGGCCACGATCGCCCCGGTATGATCGCAGATAAACGAATGTCCATAAAATGTAATCTCGAGACTCGGGTCCTGAGTCGCATGTTCGGTGCCGATGCGGTTGGAAGCGATAATCGGAATCATATTGGCCGCGGCATGGCCCTGCATGGTGCGTTGCCAATGACCGCTTGAATCTTGGGTTATCGCAGGCGCAGGTTCGGAACCGATCGCGCTCGGGTAGAGCAGCAGCTCGGCGCCCAGCAAGGCCATGCTGCGCGCGGCTTCGGGAAACCACTGATCCCAGCAGACACCGACGCCGATTTTGCCGTAGCGGGTAGGCCATACCCGGAATCCGGTGTCGCCGGGGTTGAAGTAGGTTTTTTCCTGGTAACCGGGGCCGTTCGGGATATGCGATTTGCGGTAAACCCCGAGTAGTGATCCGTCGGCATCGATCATTGCCACCGAGTTGTAAAAAGCGCGATTGGCGCGCTCGAACCAGCTACAGGGCAAGACCACATCGAGTTCCTGCGCCAGCTTCCGAAAGCGCTGAATCGCAGGGTTTTCGGCGATCGATGTCGCTAGTTCGAAATATTTGGCATCCTGTTCGATACAGAAATAGGGAGTTTCGAACAGTTCCTGGATCAGAACCACCCGGGCCCTCGCGGCTGCCGACTCGCGGATCAGATTCTCGGCAGACTGGAGGTTGGCGCGGGTGTCCCAGCTGCAGGCCATTTGCGTCGCCGCGACGCTTAGCGTTGGCATCGATAAACCTCCGTGACTCCGATTATGAAGCTTCGAATTCTTATCGATTTTTAGCGCCTTGGCTAGCAATAATAAAATGCATCACGCACAATTCCGGTGTCGTTGACTCGAAGATTCCCTATGACCGACCACCTGCCGCAAGATGCATCGGAGAGCTCGCTCTGGGGTGCCAGCGCGATCACGAATCCGGTCAAGCAGCAGCTACAGGAATCCTTGCGGGCCGACGTGCTTATCGTCGGTGGTGGCTATACCGGGTTGTCGAGCGCGCTGCACCTCGCCGCCAAGGACGTTTCGGTGGTCTTGTTGGAGGCGCGAAGTATCGGTTTCGGTGGTTCCGGACGCAATGCCGGTCTGGTCAATGCCGGCATCTGGCAAACCCCCGAGCACGTCAAAAACCAACTCGGTGATGAAGCCGCCATGCGTTTCAATCTTGCGTTACGCGATTCGCCCGCGTTGGTGTCCGACCTGATCAACCGCTACAGCATGGCATGCGATCTGCAGCAAACCGGCACCGTGAATATCGCGCACAACGGCGCCGCGATGAAATACCTGGAAGATCGCTGCCGGCAGATTCAGGAATTGGGCAGCGCAGTCGAATTGATCGATGGTGAGACTGCCGGCGCCCTTTCGGCTTCACCGGTTTACCGGCACGGCGGCATACTCGATCCGGCGGCGGCGACCATCCATCCGCTAAATTATGCACGTTCGCTCGCACAGGCTGCACTAGGTCTCGGCGCCCGTATGTTTCAGGAGTCGGGTGTCGAAGGCCTGACTCGGCAAAATGATCGCTGGTTGGCGACCACCGCCCTGGGCCAGGTCTCGGCGGAGCAGGTGATTGTCGCCACTAACGCCTATGCCGACCCCGATAGCTCGCAGCTGCGTGCCTCGACCGTACCGCTGTTTATCTTTCACTGTGCGAGCGAGCCATTGGCTGCCGACGTCGCCGCCGGAATCATTCCCAAGCGTCACGGTCTCTGGGATACGCAAACCCTGCTGACTTCTTCGCGCATCGATGCCAGCGGCCGCTTGGTGATGAGCAGCGTCAGCCAGTTACGAGGCTGGCAGCGTGCGATTCGCGAAAACTGGATGACGCGCAGCCGCGACTGGCTGTATCCGCAAACCCGAGGCCTCAAATGGGATTATCGTTGGAGTGGGCGGATCGGAATCACCAGCAATAAGATACTGCGCGTGCAGTTACTGGCGCCCGGGATATTTGCGCCGGCCGGATACAATGGACGGGGTATAGGCACGGGCAGCGTTATCGGAAAACATTTGGCGGAGACCATCGCAAGCGGTAACCGTGAAGATTTCCCGTTTCCGATCGAGGCGCTGTACCGTGAAAAATGGCGCCGCTTGCGGGCCGCCTGTTACAGCTACGGAACCCTGGCGCTGCAGTTCGGCCAGCGGCGCTAGCCACAGCCGACAAACGGGTTTAACTGCTCGGCCACCGCTTAAATAGGCTGGCAATATCGATCGATGTCGATAAAATGTGATCACAATCAACAGGCATGAAATTATGACGCAGGCAAAACGAGTCGCTTTCGACTGGCAAGACCCGATGTTTCTCGAGCAACAATTGAGTGCAGACGAACGCATGGTGCGGGATGCCGCGCGCGATTATTGTCAAGACCGGCTGTTGACGCGGGTGCAGATGGCCAATCGCGAAGAAAATTTCGAACGCGAAATCATGCATGAATTCGGCGAGCTCGGATTGCTCGGCGCGACGCTTCCGTCAGAATGCGGTTGCGCCGGCGTCAACTACGTTTGCTATGGGCTGGTGGCGCGCGAAGTCGAACGCGTCGACAGCGGCTATCGCTCGGCGATGAGTGTTCAATCGTCGTTGGTGATGCATCCGATATATGCTTACGGCAGTGAAGACCAGCGCCAAAAATACCTGCCGCGGCTGGCGACGGGGGAACTGGTGGGCTGTTTCGGCCTGACCGAACCGGACGCCGGATCCGATCCCGCGAGCATGAAGGCTAGCGCGACAGCAGTCGCTGGCGGCTACCGTCTCAAGGGCGCGAAAATGTGGATCACGAATTCACCGATCGCCGACGTGATGCTAGTTTGGGCCAAGCTCGACGGCGTGATTCGCGGGTTTATTCTGGAACGCGGTATGGAGGGATTGTCGACGCCCAAGATAGAAGGCAAGTTTTCGCTGCGCGCCTCGGTTACCGGCGAGATCGTGATGCAGGACGTGTTCGTCCCCGCGGAAAACCTGTTGCCCGAGGTGGCGGGTTTGAAAGGGCCTTTCGGTTGTCTGAACCGGGCGCGTTACGGCATTGCATGGGGTTCGCTCGGGGCCGCCGAATTCTGCTGGCTGGCGGCGCGGCAGTACACCCTTGAGCGCAGCCAATTTGGCCGGCCGCTGGCGGCCACCCAACTGGTGCAAAAGAAACTCGCCGATATGCAGACAGAAATCGCGCTCGGCTTACAAGGTTGCCTGCAAATGGGACGCTTGATGGATGCCGATCAATGCCCGGTGGAGCTGGTGTCGTTGATGAAGCGCAACAACTGTGGCAAGTCGCTCGACATTGCCCGGGTGGCGCGCGATATGCATGGCGGCAACGGGGTGTCCGACGAATACCACGTGATTCGGCACATGATGAACCTCGAGGCGGTAAATACCTACGAAGGCACCCACGACATACATGCCCTGATACTGGGGCGCGCGCAAACCGGACTCCAGGCATTTTTCTAAGGCCTGCCAACACTATGTGGTTGCCTTAAATGGCGGGACCGTTGACTGGTATCCGCGTGCTGGACCTTAGCCGCATCCTGGCCGGGCCCTGGGCGAGCCAGATGTTGGCCGATTTTGGTGCCGAAGTTATCAAGGTAGAGCGTCCGGGCAGTGGGGACGATACCCGCGGCTGGGGCCCGCCTTATATGCCGGACGCGGACGGCAATCCAACCACCGAATCGGCGTATTTCCACGCTGCCAATCGCGGCAAGCGTTCGGTTTGTATCGATATCTCAGTCGCCGCAGGACAAGGCTTGATTCGGGACCTGGCCGCGCATAGCGACGTGTTGATCGAAAACTTCAAGGTCGGCGGCCTGCGCAGGTATGATCTGGATTACGCGAGTTTGCAAGCGGTCAATCCACGGCTGGTTTACTGCTCGATTACCGGGTTCGGCCAAACCGGACCCTACGCCGCCCGCGCCGGTTACGATTTCATGATTCAAGCGATGGGCGGCATGATGAGTGTGACCGGCGAGCCCGACGGCCAGCCGATGAAAATCGGCGTGGCCTTGGCTGACCTGTTGACCGGGATGTATGCCGCCAATGCGATTCAGGCGACGCTAATTCACCAGCGCGCGACGGGGCAGGGGCAGTACATCGACCTGGCTTTGCTCGATGTGCAGGTCGCGACGCTGGCGAATCAAGCGATGAATTACCTGGCCAGCGGCGTCAATCCGCAACGGCTCGGTAACGCGCATCCCAATATCGTGCCCTACCAGGCGTTTCAGACCAGCGACGGTTACATCATTCTCGCGATTGGAAACGGCACCCAGTTCGAGCGTTTTTGCGAACTAGCCGGCAGGCGGGAGCTAGCCGCCGACGAACGCTTCCGCAAAAACAGCCAGCGCGTCAAATTTCGCGCCGAATTGGTACCGCAGGTGGCCGCGGTTATGCGCGAGAAAACGAGTTCGGATTGGCTCGCAGCGCTGAACGCAAGGGGTATTCCCTGTGGGCCGATAAATGACATTGCAGCGGTGTTCGACGATCCCCAGGTGCGCTCCCGCGGGCTGCAGCTGGAGCTTGCGCATCCGCTTGCGGGCAAGGTTGCGAGCGTCGCCAATCCGATCAGACTATCGGAGAGCGCGATCGACCATGAGCGCGCACCACCGCAGTTGGGGCAGGATACCGCCGAAGTGCTGCAACGGGTTCTGCAACTGGACGAGGCGGAAATTGCGGGGCTGCGCAGCAAACAGGCCATCGCCTGATAGATAGTTTAAACCGATCTGCAGGAAAGCTATCGGACCGCTACGCGGCAGATGTCAGTCGCGATAACCAAACAGTTTGTTTTCGACAATTTCGTCGACAACCCCGGGCGGTACGCATTCCTCCCAGGCGCCCCTGCCGTTTTGTAGTTGCTTGAGTACGTTTCTGGAAAAGATGTTAAACAATTCGTGGTCGCTGGATTCGATTCCGAAGATGAAGTTATTCTCCAGCAGGTGGCGATATAGATATTGCAGGTTTTCCGGCAAATCGACGTTGGTGTAATCCCGAAATTCGCCCGATTTGTCGATCTCAGGATACACCAGCAGCCGCGTATGATCGGGAAACAGCTTGCCGAATCCTTCCAGAATTCCTCCCTCAACGCCGCGGTAGCTGCTTTCGTCGAAAATCTGCCTGATGTTCATGATGCCGACCACGATTCCGATCTGTAGTTTGGTGAATTGGCGGAAATAGGCGCGCAGCGAAAAATAGCGCGTGTAGTCGGTAATCATGACGCTATAACCCAGCGAGTTCAGCAGGCGCACGCTTTCGATCAAGTCTTTCTCCGCGACCCCCAGGTCATTGCCGTGGATATCGTTGAGCGAGATTTCCGCCAGCGCGACGCTGTTTTTCTTCGTTACCCCTTGCAGTTGGCAAAAGAATTTCAGGCCTTGTTCGATCATGTCGACATTGAGGCGGGTTACCGGCCTGAAGGTACCGCGAATGGTGAGCACATTTTTCTTGTATAGCATTTCGGCCGGGATCACGACCGAGCCGTCGGGCTTGAACATGATGGCGCGCGTTTTCCAGCTACGGATCAAATGCAGGTTGATCGCGCGGTTGTCGACTTCTTCGAAATAAGGACCGTAAAATTCGATCGAATCGACTTCGATACGATCCTGTTCGAGATTGTCGGTCAGCGAATCGATAATGGTATTGGCATTTTCGAAATAATAGTAGGCGGCGTAAATCAGATTGACGCCAAAGGTACCCATGGCCTGTTGTTGCCGCTCAGCGTTTTCGTCACGCAAGCGCACATGCACGATAATATCGGAGGGCTCGGCGGCCGGGTACATTTGCACGCGCACGCCGCACCAGGCGTGACACTCGTTGTCGGTTTGAAATCTTTTCGCCGCCACGGTTGCGCCATAGGCAAAGTAACGGGAGGCGACCGAGCGCGAAGTGCCGACCCGGTCGACCACCAGATCAAATTCTTTTTCCAGCATCGCCTGCACCCGGGCCCGACTGACATAGCGGCCGTCCTCCTGCACGCCATAAATTGCATCGGAAAATTTCATGTCGTAGGCGGACATGGTTTTGGCGATGGAGCCCGCCGCCGCGCCGGCCTTGAAAAACTGTCGCGCGACTTCCTGGCCGGCGCCGATCTCGACTATGGTGCCGTATTTCTTTTCATCGAGATTGATTCTCAGTGCTTTGTCGATCGTACTGCGGCTGCTGATGTTTTTATTCACTTTTTCGCGCCTGCCTCTGAAGATTGAAAAGGTCGCGGTCTGGGATACCCGCGAGGATTTAAGGGAATTATATCTGTTTATGATGCACTTGCCATTTGCTGAAATTCATATCGGCAAACGCGACAAAATATTAATAGTAGATCAAGCGGAGGTCTGTTTCGGCTTGGTTTTTCCCATTAGTGGCCAGGTGTCGCTGAGGCGGTAGCCGTTGGGCCAGGGGTCATCCGGGTCAAGCATGATCTGGTGGGTGCCGGTTATCCATGCGCGGCCTCGTATCGATGGAATGATCGCGATTTTATCGCCGAGGGTTGTTTGCCTGACGATGCCGCAGTCGAAACACGAGTCAATAATCGATTTGCCGATAAAACTGTCGCCGACCCGCATTTCACCTTTCGCATGCAATACCGCCATGCGCGCCGAACAGCCGGTGCCGGTGGGCGAGCGATCGAGTTTCCCCGGGTCTATCGCAACGGCGCTTTTACCGATTTTGATTCCGTTTTTTTCAACCGGCGGCAGCGCAAGCTGGCAAAACGAAATATGTTGCCAATCCGAGATTTCCGGATGAGCGAAGCCGAGTTGTTCGTTAGCGGCCCGGGTGATTTTTACGCCCAGACGCGCCAGGTCGCCGGCTTCATCGGGGCTTAATGAAAATCCCAGCGCAGCGGCGTCGACCAATACGAAGCTGTCCCCGCCAAAGGCGGTATCCACCGTCAAACTGCCGATTCCCGGCACCTCCAGCGCCACTCCGAGCTGGTCGGCAAAGGAAGCAAGGTTATGGATTTCAATGCTCCGGGCTTTGCCGTCGGCGCAATAAGCCCTGACTGGCACCAACCCGCCCGGCGCTTCCAGAACGAACTCCGTTAGCGGCTCCTGCATGCTTATCAAACCGCTGTCGAGCAGCACGGTGGCTACACAGATCGAATTCGAAGCAGACATCGGCGGTGTATGCTCGGGTTCCATAACGATGAAACCAAAGGACGCGTCGGGATGCTTTGCCGGCAGCAACAGATTGATATGTTTGAATACGCCGCCCCGGGGCTCGTTGAGTACGAAGTTTCTCAAACCCTGGTCCTGCGCAATCCATTTGGCCAGTTGCCACAAGGTTTTACCGGGTGGAGGATTGACTCCGCCGACGATGACATCGCCAACCTCGCCTTCCGCATGACAGGAAATCACATGTATGACTTTACGACTTCTCATGGTTTTCTGAAACGCAGATAAAAACGAATCAGCCAAGCGCCGAGGCAAACGAAATACAACATCAGAGCCCAGCCGATACTCGGATGCAGGCGGGGTTCCGGATCGAAGTTGGCCAGGATCACGAGTTGAATTGCATAAATTGCCAACAGCATATGCACTATGCCCATGATGCACATTTGGCGACGAAAAAAAGCCCGGGTCTGCCGCACTCTTTCCGGCGCCAGCCAATAGTCTCGATGGGGCAACTTCATGCCGAAGTTGCTGCGCGACTGCGACCACCTGGGGACGAATTCGAATATTATTACCAGCATTAAAATGATGACCAGGTAAAGCCCGAAGAATCCGTTTTTGCCGGCCCAGTCGTTGGCAGCATCGAGCCCGTCAAAATGAGAAGCCACGATGTCGGGCATTTGCGGGTAATAGTAAACCACCTGGATTAGCGCGAGTGCTACCAGAGAGAAAAAAATTCGTCTTAAGCAGTTCATTTGAATAGCCGAGCGACAAAAGCCGACTCTAAAACACCGCCGTCAACCTGTCTAGCGGTCCCGGCGGTTGCTGTCGGATAAAGCCGGTAATACGCTTGGCGGATCGCAGCTGCAAAAAAAAAACCCCGCGCCGGGGCGCGAGGTTTTGATCTAAATATTGCTGTATTACTGGTAGTCGAAGGATTTACTGGCGAGCACCGAACGGTCGTCGTCGAGTACGTTTACCGTCCAGGATCCGGTCCAGGAGGGAATCAGGGTTTTGCTGGTCCATACACGCCAGCGGGGGCCCTTGACTTCAAATGTCTTTTCGAACATGACTTGGTCGTTGAAGGTCCATTGGTGGGTCACGTTGTGACTGGTTAATTCGGTTAACTCGGTAAAAAACGAAATCGATGTATAGGAACTGCTATCGATGCTGTCCACCATGATGACGGGTTCGCGATTGTCGATACCGATGGTAAACATCGCGCGGCTCACTTCTCCGGCAAAAGAGCTGCCACTGAAGACGGTTGCGGCAATGAGAATAAGGGATTTGATAATCGGACGCATTGAGGTCTCCTTGCATTTAGTTGATATGACTATAGCAACAAACCCGGGTTTCTGCAGCGGCGCAAGACAGGGGTCGCGATCAGGTCCGGCGGCCAGCGTCACGGTCGTCGCGCAGCAGTTCTATCATGGCGCTAGAGCTGAGTGACAGTGTGCGTTTCTTGCGCGTGACGATGCCCAGCGGCCGGTGCAGGTCAAAGCCGCCGAGATAGTGACTGGTCAAGCTCGAGTCAACCATACTCTGCGGCAATATACTCCATCCCAGATTGGCGGATACCATGACTTTAATCGTCTCCAGGTAATTGGTTTCGAGAATGATGTCGAGCCGGTCCTGGCTGCCGGCAAACAGATTATCAATGATCTTGCGGGTAAAGGTACCGCGCGACGGCATGATAGCCGCATGTGCGAGTAAGCGGGCCGGTTCGATTTCTTGCCGCGTGGCGAGTTCGTGATCGGCGGCCATGACGACGACCAGTTCATCGATCCAAACCGGCTCGAACTCAAGCCGGTCGTCGGCCGCTTCCGGCAGCGTGACTATGGCCAGCTCCAGTTCGTTATTGGCGATCGCAGCGCAGGCATCTTCGGAGTCCATGAAGTGCAGATCGAGGTCGACCTGTGGGTAGCGAATTTTAAAATCGCGCAATACCTGCGGCAAGCGATGCAGCCCCACGTGGTGGCTGGTGGCGAAGCTGAGATTACCCGAAGGGGTCAGCTGCTGTTGGCTTAGCCTGGAGCGATAGCTTTGCAATTCCTGCAGGATACGCTCGACGTGGGGTTTGAAGGCTTTGCCGTTCGGCGTCAGGATGCTACGCCTGCCGATGCGGTCGAATAACTCGACCCGGATGCTATTTTCGAGTTGCTGGATACGCTTGCTAACTGCCGGTTGGGTAATATGTAAGCTTTCGGCGGCCAGTGAAAATGATTCGAGTTCGGCAACCGCGAGAAATGCGTCGATTTGATTAATTTGCATAACTATTCCAAATAGGAATGAAAATAATGAAAATTATGAATTAGAGTTATTCTAGATTGGCGCGTAGAATCACACAAGTTATTACGCGGATTAGAATATGGCTGGGAAAACCTTATACGACAAGATCTGGGAATTGCACCGGGTGCGTCAAGACGACGATGGGACTGCGTTACTATACATCGACCGTCATTTGGTGCACGAAGTTACTTCACCGCAGGCTTTCGAGGGTCTCGAAATCGCCCGGCGCCCGCTGTGGCGCAAGCGCTCCATCCTGGCGGTGCCCGATCACAATGTCCCGACCAGCGGGCTCGAAAATGGAATCACCGATCCGGTCGCGCGGCTCCAGGTCGATACGCTTGACCAGAACTGCGACAAGTACGCTTTGACGGAATTCAAAATGGGTGACCCGCGGCAGGGAATCGTGCATGTTATCGGACCGGAGCAGGGGGCGACCCTGCCGGGTATGACGGTGGTTTGCGGGGATTCGCATACTTCGACTCATGGCGCCTTCGCGGCGCTGGCTTTCGGTATAGGTACTTCGGAAGTCGAACATGTTATGGCTACGCAATGCCTGATTCAGAAGAAAGCTCGCAATATGCGGGTAACCGTTAACGGCTCGGTGGCCGACGGTATTACCGCCAAGGATATGGTATTGCATATTATTGGGAAAATCGGTACCGCCGGCGGTACTGGCTGTACTATCGAATTTGCCGGCCAGGCGATTACCGATCTGTCCATGGAAGGACGCATGACGGTTTGCAATATGACCATCGAGGCGGGCGCGCGCGCCGGCCTGATAGCCTGCGATCAAACCACGCTCGATTATGTCAAAGGCCGCCCGTTCTCGCCGCGCGGCGCTATCTGGCGGCAGGCGGTCGAATTCTGGTCTGATCTGCATTCGGATGCGGATGCGGTATTTGATCGGGAAGTGATTATCGACGCCGCCGACATCGCCCCGCAGGTGACCTGGGGCACTTCCCCCGAAATGGTTTGCAGCGTTACCAGTAATATTCCCGATCCGGCTCAGGAACTGGATCCGATCAAGGCCGACGGGATGCAACACGCGCTCGACTACATGGGTCTTAAAGCTAATATGTCGTTCGAGCAGGTGCCTGTCGACAAGATTTTCATCGGCTCATGCACCAATTCACGCATCGAGGACTTGCGCGCCGCCGCCGGCGTAGTCGAGGGCCGCCGCCTGGCCGCCAACGTCAAATTGGCGCTGGTGGTGCCCGGCTCCGGCCTGATCAAGCAGCAGGCCGAGGATGAAGGGCTGGATCGTATTTTTGTCGCAGCCGGATTTGAATGGCGCGAGCCCGGATGTTCCATGTGTCTCGGCATGAATGCCGATCGCCTCGAGCCGGGCGAGCGTTGCGCTTCGACCTCGAACCGAAATTTCGAGGGACGCCAGGGGCAGGGCGGTCGCACCCACCTGGTATCGCCGGCAATGGCGGCCGCGGCCGCCATTGCCGGCCACTTTGTCGACGTGCGCTACCTATGAGAGACAGGCATGCAACAGTTTAAAAAGTTTACCGGGATCGTCGCCGGCATCGACCGGGCCAATATCGATACCGACGCAATCATCCCGAAGCAGTATTTGAAATCCATTAAACGTTCCGGTTTCGGGATCAACCTGTTCGATGACTGGCGTTATCTGGATCCGGGCGAACCCGGGCAGGATCATTCGAAGCGCCGCGTCAATCCCGATTTCGTGCTTAATCGGAAACCGTTTAAACATGCGCAAATCCTGCTGGCGCGCAAAAACTTTGCCTGCGGCTCGTCGCGCGAACATGCGGTCTGGGCGTTAATGGATTTTGGCATTAAAGTGGTAATCGCACCGAGTTACGCCGATATCTTTTACAATAACTCGTTCAAAAACGGCCTGCTTCCGATTGTGTTCGACGGCGGGCTCGTCGACCAGCTGTTCAGCGAACTCGAAACCAACACGGACTACCAACTCAGTGTCGATCTCGAAAATCAGGTAGTCAGCCACGCTGGCGGCTTAGAAATGGCTTTCGAAATCGATGAGTTCCGCAAGTATTGCCTGCTTAACGGTCTCGACGATATCGGGCTGACGATGCGGCATGCTGAGACCATCGAGGCCTTCGAGCGGCAGTACTACGAACGTTTGCCCTGGTTGAAATAGGATTGACGAATGACTAATAAAATTGCGCTGCTTGCCGGTGACGGTATCGGTTGGGAGATAATGGCGGAAGCCGTTAAGATATTGGACTGTCTGCGGCAGGATTTCGGGCTGAACGCGGAGTGCGAACCGGCGGCAATTGGCGGTGCGGGATACGATCAGTGCGGCCAGCCCCTGCCGGAGGAAACCCTGGCCCTATGCGAACGGTCCGACGCGATACTCTTCGGTGCGATTGGCGGACCGCAGTACGACAGCCTCGAACGCGAGTTGCGCCCGGAAAAGGGGTTGCTGAATCTGCGGTCGTCGCTCGCCCTGTTTTCAAACCTGCGTCCGGCAATTCTCTATCCGCAGCTCGCCGACGCTTCCAGCCTGAAGGCTGAGTTGGTGGCCGGGCTCGACCTCATGATCGTGCGCGAACTAACCGGCGGTATTTATTTCGGGCAACCGCGCGGCATTCGCGAACTCGATAACGGCGAACGCCAGGGTTATAACACCCTGGTGTATGCCGAGCATGAAGTGGAGCGCATTGCCAGGTCGGCCTTCGAAATCGCGCTGCTGCGCGGGCGCAAATTGTGCTCGGTCGATAAGGCGAATGTGCTTGAGGTTTCCGAATTATGGCGCGAGGTGGTGATGCGGGTAGGCGCCGATTACCCCGAGGTCGAGCTTAGCCATATGTATGTCGACAATGCCTCGATGCAACTGGTGCGGGCGCCCAAGCAATTTGATGTTATCGTCACGACAAACCTGTTTGGCGATATCCTGTCCGACACGGCCGCGATGTTAACCGGTTCGATCGGAATGTTACCCTCGGCTTCACTCGATCAAGACGGTAAGGGCCTGTATGAACCGGTACATGGTTCGGCCCCGGATATCGCTGGCAGGAATATTGCCAATCCGCTGGCGACCATCCTGTCGCTGGCGATGATGTTGCGCTATAGCCTCGCCCAACCGGAATTGGCCGGGCTGGTCGAAACCGCGGTTGGCAAGGTGCTCGACCAGGGCTTGCGTACCGCCGACATCGCTGGGCGCGCGGCCAGCGTCGGCACCCGTGAGATGGGAGATGCGGTCGCGCTTGCCTTACGCAAATCGGGCTAGGGCCTGTTAACACTATTGAGGACCAAAGCTGGGCATCCGCTTAGCGTTAACCGGGCCTAACAATTTTGATGGAGATTATGCGATGAAAAAAGTTGGTTTTGTAGGCTGGCGCGGCATGGTTGGATCGGTGCTGATGCAACGAATGCTCGAACAGCAGGATTTTGATCGTATCGCAGAACCGGTGTTTTTTACGACCTCTCAACTGGGTCGACCCGGGCCGGATATCGGGAAGCCGGTACCGCCATTGCAGGATGCCGCCGACTTCGAACAGTTAAGCGCAATGGACGTGATCGTCTCCTGTCAGGGTGGTGCTTACACCCGGCGGGTGCATGCCGACCTGCGCGGAGTCGGCTGGCAGGGTTACTGGATCGACGCGGCTTCTGAGTTGCGCATGGAAAACGACAGTGTCATCATTCTCGACCCCGTCAATCGCAGCGTTATCGATCAAGCCGTCGACGCGGGCAAACGTGATTTCATCGGGGGTAACTGTACCGTCAGCCTGATGATGATGGCGATGGGCGGGTTGTTCGAAAACGACCTGGTCGAATGGATGAGCGTGATGACTTACCAGGCGGCATCGGGTGGCGGGGCGCGGCATATGCGCGAGTTGATCGCCGGGATGGGCAGCTTGTATCGTAGCGTGGCCGAACTGCTCGACGATCCTGCGTCGGCGATTCTGGAAATCGATCGGCTGGTGACCGAACGCCTGAACTCGAAAGAATTTCCGAGCGAGCAGTTTGGGGTGCCGCTGGCCGGCAGCCTGATACCATGGATCGACGCACAACTCGAGAATGGTCAGAGCCGCGAAGAATGGAAAGGCGGCGTCGAGGCTAATAAAATACTCGGTCGCAGCGACGATCTGATTCCGATTGATGGATTATGCGTACGCGTCGGCGCGATGCGTTGTCATTCCCAGGCAATGACCGTCAAGTTAAAGGCAGATGTGCCGTTGGACGAGGTGCATCATATACTTGCGTCCTCGAACGACTGGGTCAAGCCGTTACCAAACGATAAATCGATAACCATGGAATCCCTGTCACCGGCAGCGGTCACGGGCAAACTTGATATTCCCGTCGGCAGATTGCGCAAATTGAGTATGGGTGGTGAATACCTCGCAGCTTTCACCGTGGGCGACCAGCTACTCTGGGGTGCGGCCGAGCCCCTGCGCCGGATGTTGAATATTTTGCAAGAGACTTAAGCATGAATCATCGCATCGCGATATCCCATGCTGGCGGCATCGCGGCCGAGGCCATCCTCGAGAAGCTACCCGAGTCCGGGGTCGAACCAGATTCGTTGTTTTTGCTGGATCGCGAGGCGAATGCCGGCAAGCGACTGGCTTTCGGCGGTAGCCGCCTGGCAGTGCAGGATCAGCAAAAATTCGACTACTCCTCGTGTGCGCTACTGTTGATGCCCGAAGCCGACGCTCAAATCGAATCCATCGCGCTCGACCAGGGTTGCCTGTTGTTAAGTCAAGCTATCGAGTGTGACGCTCCGGCCGTGTTTATGGCGGACGCTGCGATGCAACCGCAGCTCGCCTATTCCGCAGCCAGCCTGCGCCTGGCCGGCGCCGAACTTTGCTGCCTGCTGCCGGTGTTACTGCAGCTCAACCGCCTGCGCCCGATTGCGCAGCTCAATATCACGCTGATGCGTAGCGCCGAGTTTCGCGGCCGACCCGGTGTCGACGAGTTAGCCAGCCAGACAATCAGCCTCTTAAACGCGCGCGAAGCCCGTGCTGTCGTGTTCCCACAACAACTTGCATTTAATATTTTTCCGGAAGCGGTCGATAACCGGGTAATCGGCGATCTGTTGCAATTTTTGGGAACTAGTTCGTATTCCCTCATGCTACAAACGCTTAATGTACCCGTTTTTCATGGATTCGCCGCTGCGGTGCAGTTGCGTTTCGATTCGGAGATTGTTCTCGAAGACTGTCGCAAGCAGTTGACGGCGCTCGATAACCTGCTGATTCAGGAAGATTCGGCAGGCCCGATTTCCGATTATAATCAATCGTTTAGCTGTGTTATAAGCCACCTTGGACAGGCCCCGAATCAGGCGTCAAGCCTACAATTCTGGTTGACGGCGGACCCCATGAGATATGGATTAGCGAATAATTTCGTGAATGTTACAGAGTTTTTGCTAAAATCTTTTTTGTAATCTATAGTTACATCTACTTGTGAAAGTGTTTTCTTTAAAGTAAATTCTCTGACCGTAATCATAGGTGCATGGATTTAATGCACTTATTATAAGAAATGGGCCGGGAGCTGGAAGACTAAACGTGCGTAATCTGGGACTAATTGTTGCATTGTGGTTGTCGGTTATAATGCCGACAAACAGTCTCGCCCTGGGCCTGGGTGAGATCGAAGTCAATTCATTCCTGAATCAGCCCCTCAATGCTGAGATTGAAGTTATTTCCGCCCGTCCCGGAGAAATCGATGATCTGCTTGTCAGCCTTGCATCGCGTGAAGCGTTTGCCCGTGCCGGATTGTCGCGACCACGCAATTTACTGGATTTGCGTTTTTCGATCAAGAAAAACGAAGCGGGCGATGAAGCCGTTATTGCCGTGTCCACCAAGGCCGGCGTCAAAGAACCTTTCCTGAATTTCCTGATCGAAGCCGACTGGTCCAAGGGGCGGGTGCTGCGCGAGTTTACGGTGTTGCTCGATCCGCCGTTTTTTGCGGATCAGCCGGCGCCCGCTGAAACGACCGAAGCCGTGGAGCCGGTTGAACAACCGGTCTCCGAAACCGCCAGCGTCAGCGAGATTGCCGAACAGGCAGGCGTCACCGCGATGGAAAAAGCCCCCGTCGAGGAAGCTGTCGAGAGCGTCGACGAGATTACCGAACCGATCGCATTATCCGAGGATACCGCGGTCGATGACAGCGCGGAACCCGAACCCGGCGGCGATGCTACCTATGTCTCCGAAACCCCGCAAAACATCATCGACGATGATGTTTTGGTCGTTAAGGGAGATACCTTGTGGAGCATCGCCTCGCGCTATAAAGACGATGCCCACTCCATGGCGCAGGTAATGCTCGCTTTTCAGCGTAGCAATCCGGACGCCTTTAACGACGGCAACATCAATAACATGAAAGAGGGTGCGATTTTGCGCGCGCCCACCATGGATGAGATCGACGCCATGGGGCAACAGGAAGCCTATGCAGAAGTTCTGGTGCAGAACGGTTTGTGGGATGAATATGTCGTTCGCGTAACCGGCGTCTCGCCGGCCACGGCCAGCGAGCAGATTGGCGCGGAATCCGTGGCCGGAAAAACGGCGGCCGACGAAGCAGGCGGTGAGCTGAGCTTGTTGCTGCCCGGCGATGGCGACAGTGAATCGACCGGCACCGGTGATACCGGCGAGGTCGAGGATTTGCGCACCAAGCTCGCGCTGGCCGAGGAAGAACTGGAAGCGTCGCGCATTGAAAACCAGGATTTGGAATCGCGTATCGCCGAACTGCAAGCACGCCTCTCCAAGGTTGAAGAACTGCAGAAGATGGTCGAAATTGAAGATGACAGTCTCGCCCAACTGCAGGCTGAACAGGCCGCGGAACAGGCCGCTGAAGCGGCTGCCGAACTGGTAGAGCAAGCCGCAGAAGCGGAAGTTTCCGAGCCGGTAAGCGAGGCGATTCAGGACGACGAAGAAGCTTTGCTGGAAGAATTGCTTGCCGAAGAAGCCGCGGCTCAAGCTCAGGAGCAGGCGGTTATCGATGGCAGCAGCGACGAAATGCTCAGCGATGAACCGGCCAGCGACGAAATGCTCAGCGATGAGCTGGCCAGCGACGAAATGCTCAAAGATGAGATCTTGGCCGACGCCGCTACCGATGAAATGAGCGATGCTCCGGTAGCGGAAGATTCAACCGCGGTGGCGCCACCGCCCGCCCCGGTTATCGTGACTGAACCGGATAGCCGCGATCCTTCGATTTTCGACGGAATTTTGCCGCCCGACATAGTCGCCATGATTCCCTCGATGCCGTCGATGGGCGGTTTGTTAAGCGACCCGCTGATTCTGGCCGCTGTCGGTATTCTGGTTGTACTGTTATTGGTGCTGGTCGTACTTAAGCGCAGGAAAAGCGGTGCCGATGATGAATCAGGGATCACCGTCAGTGACGACAATGATTTGTTCGGCGCAGAAGATGAAGACGAATTAACGCCAATTCACGTGGCCGATGAAGTAGCGCCCGAAGCGGCCGATATCGAGGCTAGTCCCGCAGCGAGTAGCGCCGAGCCTGAAGAACACGAGCTGCCGGCTGAAGCGGACGAAGACGAATTCGGCGCCACCGCTGTTATTTCAGCCACCGATATGCCCGAACCCGAAGCGCCGGCTCCTGCGGCCGCGAGCGCCGATCAGGACGATGTATTAAACGAAGTGGATGTGTATCTCGCTTACGGTTTGTATGACAACGCCGAGGAGTTACTCAACAGTAATCTGGCGGAAAATCCGGAGCGGGCGGATTATCGTTCGAAACTGCTCGATACCTATTTCGCCACTAAAAATACCGATTCCTTTGTCAAGGAAGCCGAAAACCTCAAATCGATGGGCGATGCCGCCGGCAGTTACTGGGATCGCGTCCAGATAATGGGCTACGAGCTGGCACCCGACAATGCGCTGTTTTCCGATGCCAAAGACAGCGGCCTGAGTGCTGCCGACCTGGAGATCACCAAGCCACAGGAAGCCGATTTCGATCTCGGCGCTTCGGAAAACGACGATACTAACTTCTCAACCACGGATTTTAATCTGGGCGCGGAAGATACCGGCATTGACTTAGACGAGGCCTCCGGTTTGGGCGGCATTGACGCTACTCAGCAAATTCCGCAACTCGATGAACTGCCCGAACTCCCGGATGAGGATATTACCGATTTGAGCGGGGAGAGCGACGCTGACCAGGGCGCCGAGCTGGATCTACCGGATGATATCGGCGATGAGCTCGAGTTTTCGATGGATGCAGGTGAAGATGCGGCAACTGCCGAAATAGATTTGCCGGACGAACTCGATTTGCCGGATGAACTCGCTTTAAGTGAAGCTGAACTCGACCTGGGAGAGGAGGAAACCTCCGATCTGGCCGACGACCTCGATATGGGCGATATCTCGATGGACTTCGATATCGACGACGATGCCGCGGTGGCCGACGAATTAGCGCAACTCGATAGCAGTGAAGCACTCGAAGCGGATCTGGCCGATGTCGACGGGCTTGATCTGAGCGAGGACGACATTAGTCTGCTGGAGGCCGATGAGGACGCCCTGGATCTCGGGCTACCGGATCAGGATGACGCCCTGGATCTCGGGCTACCGGATGAGGATGACGCCCTGGATCTCGGGCTACCGGATGAGGATGACGCCCTGGATCTCGGGCTACCGGATGAGGATGACGCCCTGGATCTCGGCCTGCCGGATGAGGATGACGCCCTGGATCTCGGCCTGCCGGATGAGGATGATGCCCTGGATCTCGACCTGCCGGAGGCGGATGATGCCCTGGATCTCGGCCTGCTGGATGAAGACGAGGCCCCGCAGTTCGACGATGATTTACCTGAAATCGATCTCGGTATGGAAGACTCGGCAATGTCGGAAGCCACCGACGAGACGTCGCTGGAGACCGCCGAGCTTAACCTGGATACCAGCGAACTGAAGCTGCCCACCGACGAAGAAGAATTCGACGACGAAGATATCTCGATAATTGATTTCGGTGGTGAAGATTTCGTCGAACCAACCGATGTTGTCGAATCCGTCGATGACGATCCCTTCGCGATGGATACCGGCCTCGAAGATGCCCTGGAAGATGAAACCGGTACCTTTGCGCCCGGAGATTTCGAAGAGCCTACCGCCGCTGCCGATTCCCTTGCGGATATCGATGATATCGGCGACCTGATGTTGCCGGACGACGTCGACGAAGTTTCCACTAAGCTCGATCTTGCGCGCGCTTTCATCGATATGGGTGATACCGAAGGCGCTCGCGGCAGCCTCGAAGAAGTCATGTCGGAAGGTAACGAAGAACATAAGGCGGAAGCGCAGTCGCTGCTTGATCAAATCTGATCGCGCAGCCGGCGGCCGCAGCGCGAAGTCTCCAAGCCTGTTGCGGCCGCAGCAGGCTTTTCTTTTGACAAGATGATTGCAGCGCCGGTGGGCAGTGATTATGCTCGAAACGCATGTTCGGTTTTTGTTAAACTTCCTCGCTTCGCCCGATTATGACCTCGATAGCGCTGCGCCCGTGACCACCGATATTTCATATCCCGTGTTTAATAGTGATCATATTTCAAGCGATACGGCGCTACTATTGTCGAGATACCGCACAGGACTAGGCCGATGAAGTATGCCATCGGGGTCGAGTATTGCGGCGTCGCCTATTGTGGTTGGCAACGTCAGCCTCATTGTGATTCGATACAGCAAAACCTCGAAGCCGCATTGGGATTTATCGCGAATCATCCGGTCGAGCTGGTCTGTGCCGGTCGCACTGATGCGGGTGTGCATGCAATCGAACAGGTGGCCCATTTCGAGACTTCTTCCGAACGTAGTCAGCGCGCCTGGGTGATGGGTGCGAACTGCCGATTACCGCGCGACATACGCCTGTTGTGGGCCAGGCCGGTGCCCGATGATTTCCACGCGCGCTTCAGCGCCCTGGCTCGCGCCTATCGCTATATCATATTAAATGCCGACGTGGCGAGCGGCTTATTCCATGATCGCAGCAGTTGGGAGTTCCGCCCGCTGGATCATGAAGCGATGCATGAAGCTGCGCAACTGCTGCTGGGAGAACACGATTTCAGCGCCTTCAGAGCAGCTGGCTGCCAAGCGAAATCCGCCAGTCGTGATGTCCAGGAAATTTCGATAACCCGCCAGGACCAGTTGATATACCTGGATATCAAGGCTAATGCATTCCTGTATCATATGGTGCGCAACATTGCCGGCAGCCTGATTAGCATCGGTAAGGGTGAGTGCAATATTGACTGGTTTGCGAAGGTATTCGCGGCGGGCGATCGAAACCAGGCCGATGCGACCGCGCCCGCCGCGGGATTGTACTTTTTACAGGCCTGCTATCCAGCTCTGTATAAGCTGCCCACGACAACCAGAAAACCCGTATTATTCTAGCTATGTACAATCGAACCCGAGTAAAGATATGCGGCATCACGCGCGTGCAGGACGCGTCTCACGCCGCCGCCAGAGGTGCCGATTCTATCGGTCTGGTGTTTCATCAAGCCAGTCCGCGGATAATCGAAATCGAACAGGCGCTCGAAATTCGCCGGATACTGCCGCCATTCGTTAGCGTGACGGCGCTGTTTCTGGATGAAAACGAAGACTGGATCGCGCAGGTCGTGCATCGATTAAGACCCGATTGTCTTCAGTTCCACGGCCGCGAAAGTCCCGAAATCTGCGCCGCCTGGGATATCCCCTACATCAAAGCGATTCCGATGGGAAGCACCCAAAATGCGGTCGAATATGCCGCTAAATTTGGTTCCGCACAGGGCTTTTTGCTGGATAGCAACGTCGCTGGACGCCTGGGTGGTTCAGGTGATACATTCGACTGGTCTCTAATCCCCGCTGACTTTGATTTTCCGCTGTTGCTGGCCGGTGGCATCAATGCAGAAAATGTAGCCGCGGCGATTGCCCGAATACGGCCCTGGGGGGTAGACGTCAGTAGCGGTGTCGAAACCGCCAAAGGGATAAAAGATCCCGGCTTGATGGACCATTTATTTCGAGAGATTAGACGCGGCGACGAGTATCATGAGCACCATGAAAAATATGATGACTGACATTATCACTGGGGTAGAGCATGAACTGGTTTGAAATGCTGTTGCCGTCCAAGATCAGGACTTCCGGCGGCAACGACAAGAAAAACGTTCCCGAGGGCTTGTGGGCGAAATGTGATTCCTGTGACGCGATCATCTATCGCGCCGAACTGGAGCGCAACCAGGAAGTCTGTACCAAATGTGACCATCATATGCGGATTAGTGCGCGCCGCCGCCTCGAGTCCTTCTTCGATGAGGATAGTTATAGTGAAATCGCCTCCGATCTGGAAGCGGAAGACGTATTGAAGTTCAAGGATGACAAACGTTATCGAGATCGTCTCAATCAGGCGCAGAGACTAACTGGCGAGAAAGACGCCTTGGTTGCTATGCGCGGCACCGTGATGGGGGTTGATATGGTTGCCGCCGCGTTCGAATTCCAGTTCATGGGCGGCTCGATGGGATCCGTGGTGGGGGAAAAATTCGTCCGTGCGGTGAATGTCTGTATTGAATACGGCCTGCCATTGATCTGTTTTACCGCCAGCGGCGGAGCACGCATGCAGGAAGCCCTGTTTTCATTGTTGCAAATGGCTAAAACCAGCGCGGCGCTGACCCGGTTGTCGCGACGTGGCCTGCCTTATATCTGCGTGCTCACCGACCCGACCATGGGCGGCGTGTCGGCCAGCTTTGCGATGCTGGGTGATATTCAAATCGGCGAACCCGGGGCATTGATCGGTTTCGCCGGCCCGCGAGTGATTGAGCAAACGGTGCGTGAAGCGCTGCCCGAGGGATTTCAGCGTAGCGAATTCCTGTTGGATCACGGCGCGCTGGACATGATTGTCGATCGGCGCCAAATGCGCAATAAGATAAGCTCACTGTGTACCATGCTGACCGGGCAAGCCGACCCTTAACGCCATTCTGATTTTTCTCGTTATTTCCAATGCGTTTTGACACCCTCGACCAGTGGCTCGAATGGCAGACGGCTTTACATGCTAAGGCCATCGAGCTCGGACTGGATCGCGTGCAGCAGGTTGCGCGTCGCCTGCGAGTCGGCCGGATCGCGGGCCGGGTGATAATCGTCGCCGGCACCAACGGCAAGGGTTCGACGGTCGCCGCCTATGAATTCTGGTTGCGGCAGGCGGGGTACTCGGTCGCGAGTTATACCTCGCCCCATTTGCTGAAGTACAATGAGCGCATCAAAAATAACCTACAGGCAGTTAGCGATAACGAACTATGCGATGCCTTCGAAGCGGTAGAGGCCGCGCGTGATAATACCCCTCTGACCTATTTCGAATTCGGCACTCTAGCCGCGCTCTATCTGTGTCAGCAATGGCAACCGGAGTTTGCCATTCTCGAAGTGGGGCTCGGCGGCCGTCTCGATGCGGTCAACATTATCGATGCCGATCTGGTCCACCTAACACCTATCGGCATTGATCATCAGGCTTGGCTGGGCGATAGCCGGGATCAGATCGGATTTGAGAAAGCGGGAGTGCTGCGGGCAGGGATTCCCGTCGTGTTAAACGATCCCGATCCACCGCAATCCGTTTTGCAGGAAATAGAACGTCTTGCTTGTCACTGCCTGCGCTGCGATCGCGATTACCGGTTATCCGAAATCGAACAGGGTTGCAGCGTCTGGCTTAATGCCGATTTGCGGCTGCCGCTGAATCAGGCTCTGCCGGGGAAGCATCAATTGCACAATCTGGCGGGCGTGGTTGCGGGATTGACGCAGCTGGTAGATCTCGGAAGTTTTCCGCCCGATCAAATCAGCCGTAATTTTCAGGGCTTGCAGCTAGCCGGGCGCATGCAACAGGTCGCGAGTCCGTTGGCTTGCAGGCTGTACTTGGATGTAGGCCACAATCCGGATGCGGCGCGGGCCCTGGCCGAGAGCCTCGAGCGCATGAAATCCGGGCCGGGAGAGCTGGTGGTGCTATTGGGTATGCTCGAGGATAAGCAAGCCGATTTATTTGTCGAAGCTTTGAGTCCGGTAGTCGACCGCTGGTGGCTAACTGCGCTGGACTGCGATCGAGGTCTCGACACAGCAGCCCTCAAATCTAAAATCGGACCACAGGTCGACATCGATAAAATGTTTGACCGGGTCGACGAGGCACTGGATCATGCGCTGTCATCTTTAGGTAATCGGGATATAATGCTGGTAACTGGCTCCTTCGTAACCGTCGAACTGCTACTACGTGCATTACCCGATTCCGTCGAACTAAACAAATATGGATCAAAATATTAAAAATCGTCTGGTTGGCGTTATCGTCATCTTTGCGCTCGCGGTAGTATTCCTGCCGATGCTGTTGGACGGATCCGGCCTGCGCCGAGATCAGCACCAGGTAATTATTCCGCCGCAGCCGCTGGTCAAGGCGAACCCCGAGTTTGAACGCAAGATAGTCGAGTTACAGGCAAAGGTTGACGCCTTGCCGGATTTGGAGTCCCGTTTTATCGACGAGAAATCGAGCGCCGCCAAAATTGTGCGAGCGCAAGAGCCGGCCGCGGAATCGCATTCCGAACCGTCGCCAAAGCCGAAACCGGAATCCGCCCGGCTTGAAGGGGAACCGGCGGCGCCGGTCAAAATAGGCGGGGATAGCTGGGTGTTGCAAGTCGGCAGTTATCGGGATCGCGGCAAGGCGCTGGCGCAGCGCGACAAGCTACGTAAATCCAAGATCGCCGCAGTTTTCATCGAGCAGTTCAAAAATAATAACAAATCCAGTTATCGAGTGCGGCTCGGGCCGTTCCTGAATCGCGATCAGACCCGGGTGGCACAAAACAAAATCAAGGCCAAGCATGACATAGATGGCATTATTATGAAGTATGAAAGATAATCCGCTTTTCACTGCATCGATTGACGCTTTGACCCAATACGACCATATCTATTGCAACCCCCCATTCATTCCATGCAGGCACGGACGACTATGAGTTGGCTTGATCTGGTGATCATTGGGATAATCGCGTTATCCGCGCTCATCAGCCTGATCCGGGGGTTTGTCAAGGAGTCGATTTCCCTGGTTAGCTGGATCGTCGCGGGGGTGCTCGCGCTGCGTTATTTTCCTGCTCTGGCGGAACTGTTGGAGTCGTTTGTGGAAGCGCCCATGATCAGGAATGCCGCGGGATTTGCCATAATATTCATCTTCTCCCTGGTAGTCGGCGCCAGCGTCAACTTCATCATGAGTCAGCTGGTGTCTAAAACGGGCTTAAGCGGTACCGACAAGGCGCTTGGCGTGGTGTTCGGCGGCGCCCGCGGTCTGTTGATCGTGACCATGGTAGTATTGCTAGCGAGCCTGACGCCGATGCCCCAAGCGTCGTGGTGGCAGGACTCGGCATCGATTGGTTTTTTTCAACAACTGGCGGAGTGGTTGAAAGGCATCATTCCCGCAGACGCGGCGGATAAATTTAATTTTTGATCAGCGCGGGCTGAGGTAAGGAAGTATGTGCGGAATAGTCGGGATAGTCAGCCAGCGAACGGTGGCGCAGACGATATACGATGCCTTGCTGGTACTGCAGCATCGAGGCCAGGACTCGGCGGGTATCGTGGTAAGCGATCATAACAAGTTGCACCTGCGCAAGGACAACGGCCAGGTCAGCGATGTTTTCCATACCCGGCATATGCGCAAGCTGACCGGAAGCACGGGGATCGGCCATGTGCGATACCCGACCGCAGGCTGTTCTTCGTCCGCCGAGGCGCAACCGTTTTATGTCAATTCGCCCTACGGGATTACCCTGGCGCATAACGGAAATCTGACCAACGTGGAACAATTGAAATCTGAGCTATACCAGTCAGATTTACGCCATATCAACACCGAGTCCGATTCGGAAGTCTTGCTCAACGTATTTGCGCACGAGCTGCAAAGTTGCGGTAGTCTGAGCCTGACTCCGGAAGAAATTTTCACGGCGATCACCGAAACCCATAAGCGCATCGAAGGGGCTTACGCGGTGGTCACGATGTTAACCGGCAAAGGCATTGTCGGATTTCGTGATCCCTGCGGAATCCGACCCCTGGTTTACGGCAAACGTGAATCGGATCACGGCCGTGAATACATGATCGCCTCGGAAAGCGTGGCGCTGCAGGCATTGGGATTCGAACTGAGCGGTGATTTGCGGCCCGGAGAAGCGATTTATATCGATGCTGAGGGTAGTGTGCATCGACGCCAGTGTGCCGCCGTGAGCAAACGCAGGCCCTGTATTTTCGAATATGTCTACCTGGCCCGGCCAGACTCGATTATCGACGACATATATGTCTACAAGGCGCGCCTGCGCATGGGCGTCAAACTCGCCCGTAAAATACTCAGGCATATGCCGCAGCACGATATCGATGTGGTCATTCCGATCCCCGACACCAGCCGCCCCGCGGCGATAGAACTGGCCTACCATCTAGGGGTCAAATTTCGCGAGGGATTTATCAAAAATCGCTATATCGGGCGTACCTTTATCATGCCGGGACAAACCCTGCGCAAGAAGTCGGTGCGACGCAAGTTGAACCCGATAGATATCGAGTTCAAGGGTAAAAACGTTTTACTGGTGGACGATTCGATAGTGCGCGGCACTACTTCCAAGCAAATCATACAAATGGCCCGCGAAGCCGGCGCCAATAAGGTTTATATAGCATCAGCTGCGCCGCCGGTACGTTATCCTAATGTCTACGGCATCGATATGCCGGCCGCGCAAGAATTGGTAGCACACGATCGCAGCGAAGCCGAGGTTTCCGACTACATCGGCGCCGATTGGTTGATTTACCAGGATCTGGATGATCTCATCGATGCCGTGCAGGAAGGAAATCGCAGCATCAAAAAATTTGATTGCTCCTGTTTCGATGGCAAGTACGTAACCCGGACCGTGGACGAAGACTATCTCGATAAAATCAGTACTCTGCGCAACGATTCGGCCAAGAAGGCCAGCGACGAGCAAATGACCGTAATCGGGATGGAGTTGCACAATAACGCCTGATGTTGTGGCAAGACGTCAAGCAGGAAATCGCCTCCAGGCTAAGCGTGAGTTCGACTGTGGCGGACGAGCGCCCGATCATCTTCATTGACTCGGTTCTGCAAAGACTGTACTGGATCGATATCGATCCCAGCGCTCGGCGTAGCTATCCGATCTCCACCGCGGCCAACGGCCTGGGTAACCAGATGGATTCCTACAAGACGCCGCTCGGGACTCACCAAGTATGCCAGAAGATAGGCGCAGGGCAGCCCAGCGGCATGGTTTTTGAAGCGCGCGAGCCCACCGGAAGAATTGCCCGCGATCTCGACAATCGTGACCGTGACGAAATAACGTCGCGAATTTTGTGGCTGGACGGACTGGAACAGGGTGTCAATCGTGACGGCGATTGCGATACATTTTCCCGCTACATCTATATCCACGGCACCTCGGACGAAAAGCGCATCGGCCAACCGGTTTCGGCCGGCTGCATCCGTATGAATAACGCTGACGTCATCGAACTGTTCGACGAGGTTCTAGTCAATGACCTGGTACTGATTAAATAGCTGTCGCGCCACCGGGTTAGTCCCGCTAAGCACCGCGCAGCTTGACATCCCCGATCCTTCCACCTATTGTTTCGCTGCGGCGCTAATTTGTTACTCGGCTTGCAGGCGCCCCGGGACTCTAGAGACTGGTTTCGAATATAAATTTGCTAAAGAGGGTGGTTCAGAAATTCTTCCGTACCTATTCCCTCCCGAGTTTTTCGATTTTGGAGAAACTCCGTGATAAACGACACATTAGGTTTTGATACGCTGGCCGTCAGAGGCGGGCAACAGCGTACCTCGGAGCTCGAGCACAGCGAAGCCATTTTCGCGACTTCGAGTTTCGTGTTCGAAACTGCGGCGCAGGCTGCCGCGCGTTTTGCCGGCGATGAACCGGGAAACATTTATTCACGCTTCACCAATCCGACGACACGGGCATTCGAGCGGCGTCTGGCCTTGATGGAAGGCGGCGAAGCCTGTGTCGCCACCGCTTCGGGAATGGCCGCAATCATGAGCCTGTGTGTGGCCTTGCTCAAGGCCGGCGATCATATCGTCTGTTCGCGTTCGGTATTTGGTACCACCACCACCCTGTTCGACAAATATTTGCCCAGATTTGGTATCGACACCAGTTTTGTCGGCATGAACGATATGCAGGAGTGGCAACGAGCGATTCGTCCAAATACGCGAATACTTTTTCTGGAAACCCCGTCCAATCCCCTGATCGAAGTGGCCGATATCCGGGCCCTGGCCGACCTGGCGCATGAACACGACTGCCTGCTGGTCGTCGATAACTGTTTTTGTACCCCGGTGCTGCAGCGGCCGCTTGATTTTGGCGCCGATCTAGTGGTGCACTCGGCTACTAAATACCTCGATGGACAGGGCCGAATTGTCGGTGGTGCGGTCGTTGGACCCCGGCAGCTGGTGGCCGAGGAGATATTCGCTGTACTCAGGACTACCGGCCCAAGCCTGAGTCCGTTCAATGCATGGGTGGCGCTGAAAGGTCTCGAGACCCTGAGTCTGCGCATGCAGGCGCATTCGCAACAGGCCATGCAACTGGCCGAATTTCTGCTGCAACAGCCCGGGGTCGAGCAGGTTTATTATCCCGGGTTGGAATCACATCCCCAACATCAGCTGGCGCGCAGGCAACAGCAGGGTTTCGGTGGCGTCGTCTCGTTTGTGCTCAAGGGCGGCAGAGAGCGTGCCTGGCGGGTGATCGATGCCACCCGGATGTTATCGATTACCGCCAACCTCGGTGACGTGAAATCGACGATTACTCACCCGGCAACCACCACTCACGGGCGCGTCAGCGATGAACTCAAACGGCAGGTCGGCATTACCGAGGGTTTGGTTAGAGTCGCGGTAGGTCTGGAAGACATCGAAGATATCGTCAACGACCTGGCGCGGGGTCTGGATGCCTGATTTCTACCGGCGGGTCGAAGCCGCGCTATTACAGCGTGACGTGACCACTAAATGTAATCTGACCGGATTGCTGCGACAGGACTGGGAGCAGGGATGCGATCCCGGCGATAGCGATACGGAGATCCTGCCGATAGACGATCCCGGCCGGCCGAAAAAACCGGAGCTGGTCGATCCGCGCCAACTGCAGCGCCGCGGTTTTTCCTGCGAGGCCGGGCGTATACGCTTACTGCATGCGTTTGCGCATATCGAGTTTAACGCCATAAATATCGCGCTCGATGCGGTTTATCGATTTCGAAATATGCCGCGTCGATTCGTCGCCGATTGGCTATTGGTGGCAACCGAGGAAGCCCGGCATTTTCAGCTGTTGGTGACGGAATTGGAAAGTCGCGGCAGCTACTACGGTGCCTGCCAGGCGCATCGCGGTCTGTAGGATATGGTATGTAAAACCCGTGACGATCCGTTACACCGAATGGCCCTGGTGCCACGCGTAATGGAAGCCCGGGGACTGGATGTGACACCGGCAATGATTGCCAAGTTCAGGCAATTCGATGATGCGGCCGCGGTCGAAGTCCTGGAGATCATTTATCGTGACGAAATCGGGCATGTACGCATCGGTAATTACTGGTTTCGCAGGCTATGCGAGGAACAGGGTCTGGATGCGGAGCTTCAGTTTCGAGAACTCGTCGATTTATACCTGGGGGGGCAAGCTGCGTGGGCCGTTTAACCGGCCGGCGCGTCTCGAGGCCGGTTTCCGCCAGGAAGAGCTCGAGGCACTCGAGCAGGGCGGCTAACCGGGCTTGACTCTCGGGTCCACCAGCTTGAATCCACGCTGTCGATTCCAGCTCAGATAACTGGGCTCGGGATTCCAGTCACCGAGTACGTATCTCACCCGAGACGAGTCGTATCGATGCACCGCGGGTCGATGGGTATGTCCGTGAATAATCGTGTCGACCCGGTTTTGCCGAAAACAGTCCCGCACCGCGGCGGCGTTGACATCCATGATGTCCGGTTCTTTTTGCGCCATTGCCGCGACGCTGTCTCTGCGCAGCTGCGCCGCAACACGTTGGCGTTCGACCAGCGGCTGCGCGAGAAATTCGGATTGCCAGGCGGCGGAACGCACCTTAACCCGAAATTGCTGGTAGTCGTGATCATCGGTGCAGAGGATGTCGCCGTGCAGCAACAGTACCCGTTCCGACCCGAGTTGTAACTGCTGCGGCTCGTCCAGCAAAGTCAGGCCGACGCGCGTGGCAAAATCCCGGCCCAGTAAAAAATCCCGGTTACCCGCCATGAAATAGACCGGAATTTTCGACGCCAATGTCCGCAGCGAAGCGACCACTGGAAGTTCCGCGGTTTCCGGATCGTCGTCGCCGAGCCAGACTTCGAATAGATCGCCCAGAATATAGAGATGACTCGCTGCGGCGGCGCGTTCGTCAAGAAAGCGCGTGAGCGCTGCCGCGATTTCAGGGCGCCCGGGGTCCAGGTGGCAGTCGGAAATGAACAGGTATTCTGCACCCATACCCGCTTGCCGGACTTACTGGCGACTGACGCCGGTGATGGTTATGGTATCGATTGGCACGTTTTGATGCCCGCCTTTGTTACCGGTCGGCACCTGTGCGATCGCGTCGACTATGTCCATGCCCTCGGTTACCTTGCCGAATACGGCATAGCCCCATCCCTGCATCGTCTCGCTGCTAAAGTTCAGAAATTCGTTATCGGCGTGGTTGATGAAAAACTGCGAGGTGGCCGAATGTGGATCGCTGGTGCGCGCCATGGCGAGGGTGCCGCGATCGTTTTTTAGACCGTTAGCAGCTTCATTTTCAATTGGCTCGCGTTTGCTGGGCTTGTCCTGCATGTCGGCGGTAATCCCGCCACCCTGAATCATGAAATTGGGGATTACCCGGTGAAATGTGGTGCCGACAAAATAACCGTCATCGACGTAAGCGAGGAAGTTCTCGCTGCTATTAGGTGCGTTTTCCATATCGAGTTCGATCGTGATATTACCCATTGTGGTTTCGAGCGAGACGGTCGGATTAGCCGCGGTTGCTTCATTCATTGCTTTGTCACCTTTGATGTGGGGGTAGAGTACCAGGGAAAGAATAGCTGCCAGCACGACCGCAATCGGAAGTAGCGTTTGTTTCATCAGCATTCCAGTTATTTACAAACCAGCGGATTTTACTGATTTGTCTGCACTTAGGGAAGCTGGGCGTCAATTAACGGTTTGACTCGGAGCATGCTTCTTTTAAACTCTACCGCTTGATTTCAACCGCTCGAATAACGACCTAATGCTGACCATATACAATAGCCTGAGCAACAGGAAAGAAAGCTTTGAACCGATAGTTCCCGGGCAGGTTCGCATGTACGTCTGCGGCATGACGGTATACGATTATTGCCACATCGGGCATGCACGGGTGCTGGTGGTGTTCGATGTGATCTACCGGTTCCTGAGGCATCTCGGTTTCGAAGTGACTTACGTCCGTAACATCACCGATATCGACGACAAGATTATCGAGCGCGCCCGCGAAAACGACGAAGAGTACTTTCATTTAACCGGCCGTTTCATCGAGGCGATGCACTTGGATGCCGATGCCCTGGGCGTGCTGCGTCCCGACATGGAACCCTGTGCCACCGACAGCATTGAACCGATACTCGACATGATCGAAAAGCTAGAGCGGCTGGGGTATGCCTATCAGTCGGATAATGGTGACGTGTATTTTTCGGTAGCTTTGTTCGAGGACTACGGCAAGCTGTCGGGCAAGAAGATCGACGAATTACGCGCCGGTGAACGAGTTGAAGTCGATGCGGGTAAGCGCGATCCGCTGGATTTCGTATTGTGGAAATCGGCCAAATCCGATGAACCCAAATGGCCTTCTAAATATGGCGATGGGCGACCTGGTTGGCATATCGAATGTTCGGCGATGTCGAATAACCTGCTGGGTAATCATTTCGACATTCATGGCGGTGGCCATGATTTACAGTTTCCCCATCATGAAAACGAGATTGCGCAGAGCGAATCCTGCAATGGCGAGAAATTTGTCAATTACTGGATACATAACGGCTTCGTCCAGGTTAACCAGGAAAAGATGTCGAAGTCGCTGGGTAATTTTTTCATTCTGCGCCAAGTGCTCGAGAATTACCGTGCCGAAGAGATCCGTTATTTTTTAATCAGCAGCCACTACCGCAGCCAGTTGAATTATTCCGAGGACCAGTTGAACAATGCGCGCGCGGCGCTGCAGCGTCTTTACGCGGCACTTCAGGATACCGAGACCAGGAGTTTTCCGCAAAATAGCGAATATCGGCAACGTTTCGATCAGGCCCTGTGTGACGACTTTAATACGGCGGGTGCGCTGGCGGTGCTGTTCGACCTGGTGCGGGAAATCAATCGCGCCAAAGCTGAAGACAACGACGAAAAGCATGACCTGGCGAGCCAACTGCGTTTTCTCGGCGGGATTATCGGTCTGTTGCAGGCCGATGCCGCCGAGTATCTCAAATCGACGCCTGGACAAGGGGGTAACGGCCTCAGCGATACCGCCATCGACGAACTCGTCGAGCAACGCTTGCAGGCGCGAGCCGCCAAGGACTGGGTCAATGCCGATCGCATCCGGGACGAGTTGGCCGCCGCCGGTATCGTTATCGAGGATGGCGCGCAGGGAACCCGCTGGCGCCGGTCCTAGGTTGCTATAATCGGATCTAAAAATCGGTTGGTGGGTGGTCGGGATTTCCGGCGCCTATTCAATTGACGTCACTTTTTGATCAGCGTAAGATTGCGCGCCTTGCAATCCGACGCCTACCGAGTCGGGGAGCACTCGGGGTGTAGCGCAGCCTGGTAGCGCAACTGCTTTGGGAGCAGTGGGTCGGGAGTTCGAATCTCTCCACCCCGACCAAATTTGTAGTAGATCTGATACTATGCGAAATCCAGGTATCAGATACGTATTCCGGCGGATGGGTTCGTAGAAGAATCCTGAATCCAGGATACCTTAGCTAGGCCCCAGATTTCGTGAGTGTAAGGCGGCCACGCGCGCAGGACCGCAGCGTATTTAAACCTACGTGAGGATCTGACGGTGCGACGCATCGGCACGCGGCAATCGCGAAATCTGGGGCCTAGATAAGTTATTCTGAGCGCCCGTAGCTCATTTGGATAGAGCATCGGCCTTTGAGCGCACATGTATTACGTGTGCAAGTAGGAGCCTTTATGGGGAAACGAAACCCATAGAGTGGATCGCACTGTATCGGGGAAACCTTAACAGGAGGCCAAAGTGGCTGAGCTGATGGCAATCCCGAGGAAACCTGTGGTTGACCCATCCGTTGGGCGTATGTAGCATGATTTTCATGCGCCAAACCTGGGATGGCGTCCGCCCCGGAGTTTTGAAGGTTCGGGCGTTTTGCCCGAGGGTAAAAACACCGCGAATTAATTATCAGGCGACAGCTTAAATCGACGGCTGATTTTCGAAGGGGTCCGTAGAGACTATACGTGCGACACCTGCAATGGTGAAGAGATAGTCCAGACCACAAACTCAAGGATGAGGCGTCGAAAGGCGCAGTTGGTAAGCTAAGCCGAGGGTAGCAGGTTCGAATCCTGCCGGGCGTGCCATTTTATGGTGGGCGTAGCTCAGTTGGTAGAGTGCAAGATTGTGATTCTTGTTGTCGCGGGTTCGATCCCCGTCGTCCACCCCATATCCACGGCGCCTGCAATGCAGGCGCCGTTGCCTATGGCCCTGAAATGACTGGTTAATCCGGCGATCGATTCTATAATTGTCGGTTAAATACACTGCGCGAAAGTGGCGGAATTGGTAGACGCGCCAGATTTAGGTTCTGGTATCTTAACGATGTGAGAGTTCGAGTCTCTCCTTTCGCACCATTACTCGGATTTAAGCTCGAGTAGATGACCTCGGCGATCCCGGTACCGAGTTCTGCGCCTGTGATCGAGCGCCAGACGCAATTCTACTCCTCTCGTATTTATGCGCCGCCGGAGCAATTCCGATAGGCTAGAAATGGCGTAAAAACTGGCTGACAACTTGTGCCGACGTGGGTATAATCCGCGCCACTTTGGGCATCGCCCGGTGTCGCAACACTTCTCCGATATCGGCACTTAAGTTTGACCGGTCGTATTATAAATTGTCTCTCAGCTAAATTTCACGAGATTTCAACATGCAAGTATCAATCGAAACCCTTGAGGGTCTGGAACGCAGAGTGACGGTGCAAGTTCCGTCCGAGCGTGTTACCGAGGCGGTGGAAAAGAAGCTCAAGGATTTGAGTAAAACGGTCCGCATCGACGGATTTCGTCCCGGCAAGGTGCCGCTAAAAGTGGTGCAGCAAAAATTCGGCGGTCATGTTCGCCAGGAAGTGATCGGCGACGTCATCGAGGCGAGTTACCAGGAAGCCCTGATCCAGGAAAAGGTGAGGCCTGCCGGAATGCCCAGCATCGATTCGGTCAACAGCGAAGAAAAGCAGGATATGTCGTATACCGCCACTTTCGAAGTTTATCCAGAAGTCGAACGGCTCGAACTGGCGAGCATCGAGGTGGAAAAACCCTTGGTGGAAGTAACCGACGCAGATTTTGAAGACATGTTGCAAAAGTTGCGAGAGCAGCGCAAAACCTGGAAGGAATGCGAGTCCGCCGCGCAACAGGGATATCAGGTTATGGTCGATTTCGAGGGTCGCATCGAGGGCGAGATATTTGAAGGTGGCGCCGGCAAGGACATGCCTGTCGAAATCGGAGCCGGACAGATGTTGCCCGAATTCGAAGCCGGGCTCGAAGGTATCAAGACAGGCGAGGAAAAAGAGGTCGAAGTCAATTTTCCAGAGGACTATCATGGCGCGGATGTCGCCGGGAAAACGGCCGTATTCACCCTCAAGGCAACCCGGGTTTCGGAGCCCGAATTGCCCGAACTGGACGAGGAATTTGCTAAGGGTTTCGGTATCGAAGACGGTGACCTCGAAAAGATGCGCAGCGATATTCGAGCAAACATGGAAAAAGAGAAAGACGATCGACTCAAGCTGGATTTGAAGAACAAGGTGATGACTGGTCTGCTCGAAAACAATGTTATCATCGCCCCGAGCGCGCTGGTTGCCGAGGAAGTCAAGTCGTTGCGCGCGCAGGCCATGCAGCGCATGGGAAAGGATTCTGCAGAACTCGACGAAAACGCCCTGCCGGACCAGTTGTTCAGCGAAGAAGCAACCCGTCGGGTGCAGCTCGGATTGCTGATATCTGAAGTGATCCGTCAAGAAAAAGTCGAGATCGATCAGGCGCTTGTCGATGCTGCCATCGAGGATATGGCGATCGCTTACGAACAGCCCGATCAAGTCCGCGATTACTACCGGCAAAACCAACAAGCGCGCTCGGGCCTGGAAAACATGGTGCTTGAAGATCAGGTCGTCGCCCATATTTTGGAACAGGCCAAGGTTGTCGATAAAGCGGCGAGTTTCGAAGATTTGATGAACGGTAAGCTTTAATTTCAACTATCTTTAAATTCATCTATAGAGATCCCGGTAGCCCATGAAAGATAATCTCCGCAATGCCGAAATAAGTTCGATTATGACTGGATTCACAGAGCCACAGGCGAACCTCGTGCCCATGGTCGTAGAGCAATCCGCGCGGGGCGAGCGCGCCTACGATATTTATTCTCGATTGCTTAAGGAGCGCGTTATATTCGTAGTCGGCCCGATCGAGGACCACATGGCCAACCTGATCGTGGCGCAGCTGCTATTTCTCGAGTCGGAGAATCCGGATAAGGATATATCGCTCTATATCAACAGCCCGGGCGGATCGGTGACCGCAGGGCTTGCGATTTACGACACGATGCAATTCATCAAGCCGGACGTGAGCACCTTGTGTACCGGTCAGGCTGCCAGCATGGGAGCTATCCTGCTGGCCGGGGGCTGCGGCGGCAAACGTTACGGTTTGCCGCATTCGCGCGTCATGATCCATCAACCGCTGGGCGGTTTCCAGGGTCAGGCAAGCGATTTCGAGATTCATGCCAAGGAGATTCTCGCGGTGCGGGCGAGGCTCAATAGACTACTCGCCGGGCACACCGGTAAGAAGGAAAGTATCATCGATAGCGATACCGAGCGCGATAACTTTATGAGTGCGGAGGAATCCGTGGAATACGGAATTATCGATAAAGTTTTGTCGGCGCGTGCCGACCCTGATGAGAAAGGTGCCACAGAATAGATAATCTTACGCATGTAATCTGTGGATCGCTGATCAAAAAGCGTTTTTTTCTGTTGTGCTTGACGGATTGGTCTAATATTATCGATTCAACTGGGCGCTGTTTTCGGTAGTTGTTTATGAGTGACGATAGATCCAAGAATAAGGACGAAAAGCTGCTTTATTGCTCGTTTTGCGGCAAGAGCCAGCACGAGGTGAGAAAACTGATCGCAGGGCCTTCGGTTTTCATCTGCGACGAATGTGTGGATCTCTGTAATGACATCATTCGCGAGGAAATCCACGAAAGTGGCGAGGACGCCGAAAGCAAGCTGCCAATACCCCACGAAATATTCAAGGTGCTCGATGAATACGTCATCGGCCAGAGTCGCGCCAAAAAAGTGCTTTCTGTCGCGGTTTACAATCACTACAAACGCCTCGAAGTCGGGCATGTCAAGGACGATATCGAACTGTCCAAAAGTAATATCCTGCTGATAGGCCCCACCGGCTCGGGTAAGACCCTGCTTGCCGAAACGCTTGCTAGGCTGCTCAATGTGCCATTCGCGATCGCCGATGCTACCACGCTGACGGAAGCGGGGTATGTCGGTGAAGACGTCGAAAATATTATCCAGAAATTGTTGCAAAAATGCGATTATGACGTCGAAAAAGCGCAAACCGGCATCGTATATATCGACGAAATAGATAAAATTTCCCGCAAATCCGACAATCCTTCGATTACCCGTGACGTATCGGGTGAAGGTGTACAACAAGCCTTGTTGAAATTGATCGAGGGTACCATTGCCTCGGTACCGCCACAGGGTGGACGCAAGCATCCGCAGCAAGAATTTTTACAGGTTGATACCGGTAAAATCCTGTTTATCTGTGGAGGTGCCTTTGCCGGTCTCGACAAGGTCATCCTGAATCGCTCCGAAAAGGGTGGCATCGGTTTCGGCGCCGACGTCAAAAGTAAGGATAAAAAAGATTTATTCGGCGAGGTGATCGCCAAGGTCGAACCCGAAGATTTGATCAAATACGGATTGATCCCAGAATTCGTCGGTCGCCTGCCGGTGGTGGCTACGCTCGAAGAACTGGACGAACACGCGCTGGTGCAAATTCTGACCGAACCCAAGAATGCGATTACCAAGCAATATCAAAAGATGTTCGAAATCGAGGGTTGCGAGATCGAGTTCCGGACTGATTCACTTGCCGCGGTGGCCAAGAAGGCCATGGAGCGCAAAACCGGTGCGCGCGGATTGCGCACTATCCTGGAAAACACCCTACTGGAAATCATGTACGATTTACCCGCGATGGACAACGTCAGCAAAGTCGTTGTCGATGCCGCGGTCATCGAAGGCCATGCCCAGCCCTATGTGATTTACGAGGGTGGGGAAATGCAGCGCGTGGCTTCTGACGAATAGGCCTCGGCCGCAGGTTGAGAGCCGGGTTGAAAACGGATTTTCGACACCCATATAGACTCGGGACTCGAGCATTGAGGCATTTATGTCAGACTTTGAAAATAATCTTCTAGCGGAACAGCAGCAAAGGCACTTGATCCCGGTTTTGCCGTTACGCGACGTGGTGGTCTATCCCCATATGGTAATCCCGCTTTTCGTTGGCCGCGAGAAATCGATACTCGCGCTCGAAGCCGCGATGGCAGATAACAAGAAAATTCTGTTGCTGGCGCAGAAAAACGCCGAAGTTGATGATCCCGGGCAATCGGATCTGTACCAGATCGGAACCCTGTCGACGATACTGCAAATGCTCAAGCTTCCCGACGGTACGATTAAAGTGCTGGTCGAAGGAGGCGATCGCGTTATGGTCGATAGCCTGTTGGAGACCAACGAGTATTACTCCGCCGCGGTCAAGCTGTTGGAAAAATCCAGCCTGGTCGACGATCGCGAAGCCGAGGTGCTGCTGCGATCGGTCTTGAATCTGTTCGATCAATACGTCAAGCTGAACAAGAAAGTGCCTCCCGAAATTCTGACTTCGTTGTCGGGAATCGACGATCCCAGCCGGCTCGCGGACACCATCGCCGCGCATATGTCCTTAAAACTGGATGAAAAGCAGGAAATCCTGGAAATCCAGGATCCGCGCGAACGTATCGAACACATCATGAGTAAAATCGAAGGCGAAATCGATTTGATGCAGATCGAAAAACGCATTCGCGGCCGGGTCAAGCAGCAGATGGAGAAAAGCCAGCGCGAGTACTATTTGAATGAGCAGATGAAGGCGATTCAAAAGGAACTCGGCGACATGGACGATGTGCCCAATGAAGTCGAAGACCTGCAAAAGAAAATCGAAGAGTCGGGCATGCCTAAAGAGGCACGGGAAAAGGCCGATTCCGAACTCAACAAGTTGAAAATGATGTCGCCCATGTCGGCGGAAGCCACCGTGGTGCGCAACTACATCGATTGGTTGGTCAGCGTTCCCTGGAAGAAAAAATCGAAAATCAGACGTGACCTCGCACAGGCTGAAAAGGTACTGGAAGAGGACCACTACGGACTCGAGAAGGTCAAGGAGCGGATTCTCGAATACCTTGCAGTGCAGCAGCGAGTGCGAAAATTGAAAGGTCCTATCCTGTGCCTGGTCGGACCTCCGGGTGTCGGTAAAACTTCGATTGGCCGTTCAATCGCCCGCGCCACCAATCGCAAGTTTTCGAGGATGTCGTTGGGCGGTGTGCGTGATGAATCCGAAATCAGAGGTCATCGTCGCACCTACATCGGCTCGATGCCGGGCAAGATAATCCAAAACCTGTCGCGGGTAAAAGTCAGAAACCCGCTGTTTCTGCTTGACGAGATCGATAAGATGGCGATGGATTTTCGTGGCGACCCGGCGTCGGCATTGCTCGAAGTACTCGATCCGGAACAGAATAATACCTTCGCGGACCATTACATGGAGGTTGAATTCGATCTCTCGGATACGATGTTTGTAGCGACTTCGAACAGCATGAATATTCCCGGTCCTCTACTTGATCGTATGGAAGTCATTCGTATCCCGGGATACACCGAGGACGAAAAACTGAATATTGCACTCAAATACCTGATTCCCAAGCAAATCAAGGAAAACGGGCTTAAGCCGGAAGAGATCAATATCAAGCAAAACGCGGTGCTGGAAATCATCCAGCGCTACACCCGTGAGGCCGGAGTGCGCAATCTCGAGCGCGAGATTTCTAAGATTTGCCGCAAGGCGGTCAAGATGATGCTGCTCAACCCGAGCACCAAAAAGTTAACCGTTTCCGTGAAAAATATAGAGCAATATCTGGGCGTGAAACGTTTCCGTTTTGGCTCCGCTGATGAAAAAGATCAGGTAGGGCAGGTTACCGGACTGGCTTGGACCGAAGTCGGCGGTGAACTGTTGACTATCGAATCGGCCGTGGTGGACGGTAAGGGTAAATTCGTCCAGACCGGACAACTCGGAGATGTCATGAAAGAGTCGATTCAGGCGGCGATGACGGTGGTCCGTAGTCGCTCGGAAATCCTCGGTGTCAGCCCCGATTTCAACGAGAATAAAGACATCCATATTCACGTGCCCGAGGGTGCAACGCCGAAAGACGGTCCAAGCGCCGGTGTCGGCATGTGTACCGCATTGGTTTCGGCCTTAACTGAAATTCCGGTCAAGGCCGAGGTCGCCATGACCGGCGAGATTACCCTGCGTGGCGAAGTGCTGCCGATAGGTGGGCTCAAAGAGAAGCTGTTGGCTGCCCATCGCGGCGGGATCACCAAGGTTTTGATTCCGGAGGAAAACGAAAAGGATTTAGCCGAGATTCCGGATAACATCAAATCCAAGCTCGAAATTATCCCGGTTCGCTGGATAGATCAGGTATTAGAAGTTGCGCTCGCGCACCAGCCGACACCGTTACCCGATAGCCCGGGGGCGTCCGCGGAAACTCCGAAGTCCAAGACCAAGGACAAAAAGTCATCGGGAGTCGTGGCCCACTAGCCGATAGTGTAAATAATCACTGCTGTCCCGTTAACAAAAATAAGACGGCCTGATTCGAAGCCGATTTGATACAATGAGTTTGCGTATAACTTGTTGAATCAAAAAGGAGAATCAGGCCGTGGCACATTGTAATACGA
>Ga0126332_10000064_pt1 | contig 42759 bp, 42 predicted proteins | sample InaspJWI42metaG_FD_94482 | JGI IMG/M metagenome (GOLD analysis project Ga0126332, IMG submission 94482) | Marine gutless worms symbiont microbial communities from Oahu, Hawaii - Inanidrilus sp. 2 OAHU.JWI-42 metaG | ecosystem: Host-associated > Annelida > Digestive system > Unclassified...
AACGTCCTCGGCCAGGACCCGTCCGGTGGAATGTTCAAGTGGAACTTCCTCGATGTGAACGCGGGGAAAATCCGAAACGGATTCAAAAACACGGTTCAGGTCTGTTACTTTGAAAAATGATTCCATCGCCTCACTGCATCGTATTCAGGTTTAACACGAGAATTAATCAACCCCTTTCATACCGCGGTGATTCTTTTCCATTCCAAGCGGCATGAAAATATTCGGTCCCGTCCATTGGAGCTTCAGCCGGGATCACTCTAATCGAAGATATAACATGCGGTTGAAATTGCAATCGATAATTATTTGTGCCGGGAGTGCCTGCAGTGCCGTGATCCCGAGATTTACTGTAAATATCGGCCTTCGTGTCTCATCTGGTTTATGGACAAGAATTCTGATAAGCTGGATGACACAGAAAATTAGCTGAATCCTCCATGCCTGACTTGCAAATTCCTGAAAAAAGCGTATACTTTTATATTCTAAATGGCGGAATATGCTTCAATTCCGGTCTCTAACTCATTTGAGGAAATCATGTCCGAAGAGCCCGTATTCTTAAATCCCGATCAACGGGCAGAAAAGCCGAAATTCCTTACCCACACGACTTTCACCGAATTCAACTTGCCGGCGGAGGTAATATCCGGATTAAATGACGCCGGTTTCAATTACTGTACCCCGATTCAGGCCCAGACTTTGCCGGTATCTCTGCAGAATCGGGATGTAGCCGGTCAGGCCCAGACCGGAACAGGCAAGACCGCGGCTTTTCTGATAACTATTTTCAGCCGACTGCTGGCCGCCAGAGACCGCAAACGCGGTCTGCCATCCGCATTGATCGTTGCACCCACCCGGGAGCTGGCCTTTCAAATATATGAAGAAGCCCGCATCATTGGCGGGCATACCGGCATCAAGTTTTTACAGGTGGTCGGCGGCATTGACTATCAAAAACAGGCCCAGATGCTACGCAAAGGTGTCGATGTTGTTATTTGCACTCCCGGCCGTATCATCGATTATTTTAAACAGGGCATTTTCAAAACAAGCGGCATTAAAGTCGTGGTCATCGACGAAGCCGACCGGCTCCTGGATCTCGGCTTTGCCAAAGATATGCGCTATATCCTCGATAAACTTCCAACGTATGAAAAACGCCAATCCATGCTTTTTTCAGCGACGCTTTCTTACAGGGTACTTGAGCTGACTTATGAATATATGAATCTACCGGAGTTCATTTCGGTAACGCCCGAAGAGATCACGGTCGAAGGCATCGAGCAGATTCTTTTTCACGTCGGCAAAGACAACAAGCTGTCGCTTCTGATGGGAATTCTCAAACGTGAAGATTGGAGCCGGGTGCTGATTTTCGTAAACACCAAGGCCGGTGTTGAGTGGCTTACGCAAAAACTAAAAGGAAACGGCTGGCCGGCAGAGGGCATTACCGGTGATCTCCGCCAGCGAAAACGATTCCAGCTGATGGCAAAATTCAAAGACGGTCGCACCAAAATCCTGGTGGCTACAGATGTGGCCTCCCGAGGCATTCACGTCGAGGATATCAGCCATGTCGTCAACTACGATCTGCCCCAGGATGCAGAGAACTACATTCATCGAATCGGTCGTACGGCCCGAGCGGGCAAAACCGGCCGGGCACTCTCTTTGGCTTGTGAACAGTACGTTTTTCACCTGGAAGCCGTTGAAGACATGTTGGGATGCAAATTACCGGTGATTTGGCCCGAAGATGATTGGTTTGTTGCCGATAAGTACGGACCGGTTAAGACGGCCGCCGGTGTCCGCAAAGGGAGAACCGCGCGAGGTCGTGGTCGCGTTCAGAAAAGATTGGCCCGCCGCAAACCCACTGAAAAACCATGGAAGCAAACCTATCCGGGAGCTTTTTTCGGATTTGCGCCTGAAGCCACTCAGACAAACGAATCGGGTTCGCATAAAGCGACCACAGAAACGGTTAGAAAAAAGAAAAAACGCCGACGTAGAAGAAAAAAGACCGCATCAGAATCAAAATCGACTCCGACGGATGAATAAGCAGTTGCGTATTCGGCATTTCAACGGTGCTTTTTCGGCACACAGATAGTGCAGCAACCATCTTTCCGTCTTATTTTTTCCAGATGCAAGCAGCTCAGATTATCATCTAAGGGCTAATTATTGCGTGTAAAATTCCGGAAAAAATCGGCTCAAGAATTTGGCCAAAACTCCAGACCGTCAATTTCATCCTGTTTGCCCTTGATAAAGTCTATTTTTTTTCTTAGGTTAGCACCATGGGATACGTGTTCGATTTCCACGATGCCAAAAGTTACGCGCGTTGGTTTAATGATCCGCGCAACAGCCTCGAAGCCGAGCTCGAATGCAAGCTGATGCTTGATATGCTCTGTCCCGTGCGGGATGATAGCGTGCTTGAGATCGGTTGCGGGACAGGGGCGAGCCTTATACCGCTTCTGGATAGAGGATTGAATGCAACCGGAATAGATCCTTCGCCCTATATGCTTGATATAGCCTTGCAGAATCTGGGCCATCGTGTCGACCTTTATCGCGGCTACGCCGAAAATCTTCCCTTCGACGATAACTCTTTCAACCACGCCTGTTTCATGACCGCTCTGGAATTTGTCGAGGACCCCCAAAAAGCCATCGCAGAAGCCTGCCGGGTTGCAAAAGACAGGGTATTTATCGGCGTGCTCAATCGCTATGCGATTAAAAGCATTCAACGGCGGCTGGCCGGAATTTTCAACGACACGATATACAATCACGCAAGATTTTTTGGCGTCTGGGAACTTAAAAGAATCGCACGCACCGTCGTGGGGCCGGTGCCGTTATCCTGGCGTACAGTTAATCAATTTCCGGCTTCCTGCAGCGGTTTTACCCATAATTTAGAGCATTCGTCCATTGTGCAAAGGTGTCCTTTCGGCGCTTTTGCCGGCATGGTGGTGACACTCATCCCCCGTTTCAGGACCCGACCCCTGGCCATGCGATACGGGAGAAAACGGACGACCGGCGTGGTTACCGGGTAACGGAAGGGAGTCGACATGGAAGCATACCTCTATGAATCCCTGAAAGAAAATAAAATTAAGTGCAACCTTTGCAGTCATCGCTGTGTCGTCAAAGAGGGCCGGCGCGGCAAATGCGGTGTTCGCGAAAACCGCTCCGGTGTGTTGAACACTCTGGTATATGGTAATCTGATTGCCCGCCATATCGATCCCATCGAAAAAAAGCCGCTCTATCATTTTCAGCCCGGCACGCTGTCGTATTCAATTGCCACCGTTGGCTGCAATTTTAAATGTCGCTTCTGTCAGAATGCCGATATCGCCCAGATGCCCTCCGATCGCCAGGGGCTGATCATGGGCGATAGTGCCACGCCGGATGAAATCGTCGCCGCGGCCGTGAAAGGAAACTGCCGGAGCATCTCCTATACTTATACGGAGCCTACCATTTTCTTTGAATTCGCCTATGAAACCGCCAAACGGGCACATGCAAAGGGGATTAAAAATGTCTTTGTCACCAACGGTTATATGACGGCCGAGGCACTAGAGATGATTCAGCCTTGTCTAGATGCAGCCAACGTGGACCTGAAGGCATTCGGCGACAAGTACTACAAGGAATTTTGCGGGGCCAGGTTGGCGCATGTCAAAGAAACATTGAAGTTAATGAAGTCGCTGGGAGTATTTGTTGAAGTCACAACACTGATTGTACCGGATTTAAACGATGACAGCCGGGAGCTGGAACAGCTGGCATTATTTCTGGTAGATTCGCTCGGGCCTGAGACCCCCTGGCATATCAGCCGCTTTCACCCAACGTACCAGCTTACCGACCGACCGCCGACACCGTTGGCTACGATGGTCAAGGCCAGGGAAATCGGCCTTAAGGCCGGATTGCGATATGTATACACCGGAAATGTACCGGGTGAAGCCAGTGAAAACACGTTCTGCTATGCCTGCGGAAAGGTTCTCGTTGAGCGCTGGGGATTTCAGATCCGGAAATACCATATTGAAAATGGCCGCTGCAAATATTGTGAAACCGCCATCGATGGCGTGGGGATGTAGATGTTTTTATCCCAATGAAAGCGATCGGCTGGACTATTGTTTATTATTTTCTAACCCGGACGAAACAGAATTGAAGATTGAAGATTGTTAATTGAAGAGTTGTGGATGTCGCTCGCAGCCGTCGTAGTTATAGGTTACTATAGAGGAGTCGGCTCGCTCCGTCCTTTCTAAATGGATGGTTCGACCCAGTCATTATACCCTGAGTTCCTCGAAGGGAGGCTCTCGACGGGAAGAATTCCTTTGCGGGTTCAAAAGTATAAACCTTATTTTCCTTTCAATTACAGGCAGATGGATATAACCAACGGATCCGCTGGTTTGCAGGTTCAAAATTTTGAACTTTTTAAAAATTTTTCAAAAATCTATAATTTCAAGAGGTTCCGAAAATATTGCACTCAAAGTTCATAATCCTGAACCGCTAATCGATTTCTAAGGCTTGCCAAGCATGCATCGCTATCCGGGCGGCAAAAATTAGCTATGTAAAATTCGACGGTTAAGAAGCATTTGTGGGAATTTTACATTGTCTGGGCTGCATGGCACGTCTTTTGCTTTAATACTGATGCAGATTAACAAAAATAATTCTTCATCTGTATTCCTTCTTGTTGGCCAGCCGTTGCCTCGACGGCTGGCTTTTTTTTGCTTGATCCGGTCTCAATCCCCTCCTGTTTTCTTGTCGATTATTTACACCCCAGCGGTCTTGGTGCTTATTCTGAGTTGACACCTGCGCGCTTGTTTCTTATTTTACCTACCAATTTAAAAACGACCCGGCGGGCATTGTGAACACAATCGAAAAGGTGACATTGAATCCAGCTGGTTTTCAGCGAGCGTCGGCGGATGCGTGAACTTTATATCAAGTCCAACGATTACCGTGAAAGAGAGAAAGAAAATATGGTAAAACATATCGGCATTAAACGGTTTTTTGATAATATTATGCATCGACGGGACCGCTACCGGCAGTTTATCGGCATTTCCTTCCTCCTTTTGGTCAGTGCAGTGGGGGAACCTAAAACGGTCCTGTTCTGGATCGGAGCGTGTTTTGTTTTGTTGGGCAGTGCCATAAGATTATGGGCATCGGGGCACATCAAGAAAAATAAATCTCTGGCGACCGATGGACCCTATACCTACGTTCGTCACCCGCTTTATGTCGGCAATATTTTACTGGGAATCGGATTTTCGCTGGCTTCCGGATTGTGGTGGAGTGCCCCGCTGTTCATCGGTATTCTCGTTGTGTTTTATCCGCATGCGATAAAACATGAAGATGAAAAACTGCATCGATTGTTCCAGGAAGACTGGGTCAAATGGCAGAAACACACCCGGGCACTGATCCCGCGCTTTAAATCCGCCACTGCCTCTTACGGCAGTTGGTCTTTTTCTCAAAGCCTGCGGCAGAATGGCGAGCCGATTATCGCTCTTATTTTGCTCATCTGCCTGTATTACCTGTATTTGAAGCTGTAAGATAGCGTGCGCTGATGCCGAAATATATCGCTGGAATTTCAGAAAACGAGCTCCTGGAATGGATCAAAGCCAGCGTCGGGCACGGGAAGAACATTTTAAGCCATGGCTATCAGGGTTATACGTACGTGTTTAACCGGCAGGGGAGGCGGCTCGTCGTTAAAGCGCCGATGGGAGGAGGACCTGCCTGGCTCATTCGCCGCTGGATGCTGGCCAACGAATACCGGGTGTATCAGCTGCTTGCAGGCATGAAAGGCGTACCGGCCTGCCATGGCTTTATCCGAAAACGCTATCTGATTCTGGAATTTGTCGACGGCGTTTCGATTCGTGACGCCCGAATTGTGGAAAAGGATTTTTTCTTTAATGCTCTGCTGCAACTCATTAAAGATATGCACGCTGCGGGCGTTGCCCACGGCGACCTGAAAAAAAAGGACAATATCCTCGTCATCAACGGCAAACAACCCTGTGTAGTGGATTTTGGCGTGGCGGTAATTAAGAAGAAGGGATTGATGCCGATAAATCGTTATCTTTACGGCCTTTTTCAAAGATTCGATTACAATGCCTGGGTGAAGCTAAAATACAACCGCCAGTTTGAAAATATGAGTGCCGATGACCGGCAGTATTATCAACGGACCGTGGTGGAAAAAGCGGCGAGCTGGATCAAGCGTAGCTATTTAAAAGTTAAAAAAACACTGTTGCACTAATTGGCAGCGGTTGATCTCCCCCGTGGAAAAAATAGAGAAGGCCTAAAATTGACGGTGCCGTAAAAAGTCCGAATTCGTCATGCCGGACGTGATCCGGCATCCAGAACGTAATGAAATCACTGGATTCCGGCCTTCGCCGCAATGACGCTTTCAAGGATTTCAGACTTATTACGAGACTATCAAAATTTAAATCGTAAACATCTGCGTTTTATTCAGCCCAAAAGTGCCGGGTCATTTCGGCAAAATAACAATATCGACGCGACGATTCAGTTTACGATTCTCGGGCGTATCGTTGGGGACAAGCGGCTGATATTCACCGTATCCGACCCCAGATAATTTGCGCGGATCCATATCGGTATTATCTGAAAAAAATCGTAACACCGCCAGTGCGCGCGCCGCGGACAGTTCCCAGTTGGACGGGTATTTGGCGGTTTTTATGGGGACATCATCCGTGTGTCCCTCGATTTGAATGTTGTTTTCCGGAAAGTTAATCAGGGCGTCGGCGATTTTTGCCAGCGATGTTTTGACCGGTTTTTTTAATGTCGCCCGACCGGAATCAAAAAGGATACTGTTGTCGATGTTAATGATGGTTTTAGTTTTATAACGCTTCAGCCGGATTTCACCTTTTTCGATCTCATCTTTGAGTTCCCGTTCGAGCTGGTCGGTTTGCGTTTCCAGCTGATTTAATGCTTCTTCCTGCTCGGCTTTTAACGCTTCCAGAGTTTCGATCTCTTTCAATAGTCTTTCAACAACCAGTTTGTTGGACTGGAGCTCATGGTCCAGCCTGTTATTGAGCGCTTCAACCTCTATCCGATGCGAGGATTGCAGGTCGCTGACGGTTTGGGTTTTAGCCGCCATATCGGCATCGTATTTCTCCTGAAGCTCAACGATCTGCTGCAGCAAATTTTGAGTTTCCTCCGACGACTGATCGCGCAGGACGTCAATGCTGTGCGAAAGCTCTGCTTGCCGGGCGACGTTGGCGGCCGAATCTTCTTCATATTTAGCGTTCAGGTCGCTGATCTCGCGATCTAAACTTGTGATACGGTTCTTCTGCTCGGCGATCGTTTTGTCATTGGCCGTGCGGGTATCCAACAGATCTGTTTCCAGTGCTTCGTTTTGTTGATTCGCGACCGTCAACTCACTCAGGAGCTGGTTGTAACTCTGTTTGGTGACCACACAGCCTGTGGCAAGAAATGGAATTACGAAACAAATCGCAACCGTTTTTAAGAATTTCATGCTATACTCCTAAGCCGGATAAATCGGAATTGAAGATTGAAGATTAATGGTATCGCTTCGCTCTGTCTTTTCTATATAAATCGATAGCATTCCTAAAATATTCAATAGGATGGTTTCCTTTTTTTAACCCGCAACCCGTAATATCATTTTTCAATGCAAAAACAATATGCTGTCTGAGCTCGACAACAAATTGTCGATATGAAGTTATTAAGCGCCTAACCCGGAACCGAAACTGATCGAATAGTTACTCAATTTTAAATTACCTCTCCTCGCAGGTCAAGAACCAAATGCGACCGATGATTCGAGCTTTCACTTTAAAGCGCCGTGGGGTGGCCCGGACCTGCCGCAGAGAGCCAAACAGCGTCGGCGTGCAAAGCATTAGATGGCCCTGCTAAACATTGGAATTCGGCCGACAATATGATTGACGCTTATAACAGTATTTTGTTACAATCATTAAAAAAATGGTCGATACCGCTTAATAAGGAGATACCGGTGAAAAGCATCAGAAGCATTCTAATCACGTTGGCACTGCTGAGCATGATCGGCTGCGCTTCCAGTCCAGCAACGGTTCAACAACCGGCACCGGACGACGCCCGCAAAAAAACTGCTGTGAAGCGGACACCGCGATTTAAGGCCTTAAACGATGTCGTTAACTACATGGGCGCTTCCGTGGCAGAAGAGTTTTCCGGAATGCGTGTCGGCGCAGCCGATCAGCAGACAGTCGTGGCGGTTGCGGATTTTGTTACGGTTGAAGGCAAGGTGACACAGCTTGGGCGCGTTATTTCGGATAAATTCATTCCGGTTCTCGTACAATCGAAAAAATTTTCCGTTCTGGAGCGGACGCTAATCGACAAGGTTCTCGACGAGCAGCAGTTTCAACTGTCGCCTTTTAGCGATGAAGACGGTGCCGCTGAGTTCGGAAAAATTCTGGGAGCCGAGGCTATCATCACCGGCACCATTTCCGATCTAGGCGATGTATTTTATTTAAATACCCGGGTTATCGATGTCACCCGGGGAAATCTGGTGACCTCCGCCGATGCCGAACTGGTAAAAAAATATCAATGGGTCACCCTTTACCATTCAGACCTGCCCCACCTGAACAAACCCAAGATCAAAACCCGGGTGTTCAGAGCCCAGGGTGTCGGCATTCCGTCTTCCAAGATGCAAAACCCGACCCAAGCGCGCCTGATGGCCCTGCGTGCCGCCAAAGGCGACGCCCTGCGCAACCTGGCCGAAGAGATCAAAGGCACGCGCATCGATTCCGATACGACGATTGAAGACATGGTGACCCAGAACGACAACATCCGGATGCAGCTAAATGCCACCCTCCAGGGCGCGCGCGTAGTGAATCGAAAACAGATGCCGGACGGTTCCGTAGAAATTGAACTAGAAGTCGAACTGCCGGAAAATCTGGTTGATGCGCTCTTTTCGCAATAAGACAATCGCACGATAAAAAAAGGAACGGAATTTTCCGTTCCTTTTTCACTCAAGTTTCGCACCCCATATTTGCATTAAACGCGTATCGATACAGGTGTTTCGTTCTTAGTTTATGAAGGAAATGCATTTCCGATGAATTCAAGCGCATAATTCACCTCAAATCCTGCCGGCAAATCGAAACCGATAATGAGCCCAGTTTTGAGGGAGCGATACTTGCTCACTCCCGCCTTGTAGCTGTGCCGCAGGCTGCTTCGGCGAAGCAGCATACGGCATTTAACCCGCAAAGGCAGTCATGTGAATCCAAGATGGAAATACTTTAAGCCCACACTATGGATTACTGGTTTTCCATCTCTTCCAACTCGCCGTGCATTTCTTCCGCATTATCTCTAACATAATCGCGGACTTTCTCGTCCAGTTCCTTGTAATTATCCAGGGCGTCCTTGAACGAAATAAGATCGAGTTCGCACAATGAGTACATCGATCCGTCGGACGGATCCATCCAGCGGTCGACAATGGTCGCACCGTGCAGGGTTGATTTGGTGAAGGTTTTCAAAGCCGACTCCACGTGCTGTTCTTCCGAAGACTCGGACATATCGCCGGCTGTGGTGGACGCCATGTAGTCTTTCGATAAACTGGCGACATATACTTCCAGGGTTTTGGCAATTTCAGCACGAGCGCGGTTGTCGCTGGTCTGACGCAGCAGGGCTTTGTTCCTGATACCGGAAGCAACTCCCACGCCGTAAAAAACCTTTGATCCATCCACATCGAAAGCACCGCTGCCTTTCATGACCCACTGCGGTCCCATGGCGGCCGGGTCGGCACTCGGCGTCTCTTTCGGGGCCGATGCACATCCAATTGTCAAAAAGATACCTGCGATTAAAATTACACCGAGAACCATTAAATGTCTTGTCTTCATAATGACCTCCTTAGTACTTTTTCTTTTTATACCTGTTGACTTTACCTTTCATATCCTCCATCATGTCTTCCATCTCCTGCATGTCTCTGAGCAGCTTGCTCATTTTGTAAGGCTTTTTCTTGGTCAGGATTTTTCCGCCACCCGAACCCTTGGGCTTTTCTTTTTTAGGTGCCGTTTCAATCGTTGGAGATAGAATTTTTTCCTGGGGTTTTAACGTCTGTTGTTCGGTTTTGGGGGGGGTCGCCGGTTTGTCCGGGGGCAGCTGTTGCGGAACAGGTGTCTCTTTTTGCAACGGGAGGCCCGGGGTAAGTGTTTCTTCGCGTGTCTGTGGTGGTTGCGACGGCTTCGTCGTATCAGCACCGGAACCGGTGGATGGTTCTTTAACCGTCTCGGATACGACGGTCACCTGTTTATCCGGTACCGGGGCCACCGAACGATTGGCCGCAAAATAAAAGCCCTGGTTATCCAGCCATTTGATGGCCACACTCGACATAATCGAATAATTGACGTCTGTAATGGTCAGACCGTCAGCGGCCTTTCTGGCAATCATGGCGTTTATACCCACCATGTAACCGTTTTCATCCAGAAGGGGTCCGCCGGAATTGCCGCGATTGATGCTGGCATCTGTTTGAAACAGGTTTTTTCCGGGAACACCGCCAAAGTCCTGCCGGTAGGCGCTGATGACACCTGTCGTCAGGCTCCACAACCCTCCCTGTTCGGGATGGCCGATGGCATAGACCTTGTCCCCGACCCCAACGTCTTGCGAATCAGCAAATTGAATTTTGGCCAGGGGCACGTCGATATCCACGATCTGGAGCAGGGCTAGGTCCAACGGAATATCATAAGCCACCATTTTTCCCCGGTAGCGCTGGGAAAGGTCTCTTTTATGATTTCCGGTCACCCGCTGTGGTTTTAAAAACACCGAGATATCGGTTTTTAAGCGTGATGAGCCTTTCCTTGAGAAAACGTGGGCATTGGTAATCACCAGACCGTCATTGCGAATGATGGACCCGGTGCCGACACTGCCTGTTCTTGAGCCGTCAGCTGCCAGGATAAATACCACCGCCGGTCCGGCTTTTTGGTATATTTCTTTCGGGGTTGCGGTAAATCCCTGTGTGGCGATAAGCCCTAAACACACGGTTAGTACCCCGACCGTCACCATTTGGAAATTTCGTTTGCTCACCGCAGTTCACCTCCTTTCCTTTGTACACCGCATTGTCCAGCATAGCCGACAGTACATGCGGATCAGTTGCTTTGCAAAAGTATAAAATTGCTTAAGTCTTGCGATATTTCCGCTGCTAAGGTTTTTCGTATTTTCCGCACCGCGCGCTCTTCGGCCTGGGCCAGGCTCAAATGCCCTTCTTTACCGGTTTTCTGGACGCTGCCGAAAACGGCCCCGCCGTGTTGATCGACCAAGTCAAAATAGGCTTTCCAGCGTACAAACTTCCAGCCGGAGGCGCTCTGGGCAATGGGGTTGATTTCGATTTTGCCACGGGCCAGGACACTGGCTTTGTGGACTTCTTCGGAAACCGAAAAACCTTTTTGATTCAAAGCTTCCACCAGGGCCCGGCGGACGTCTTCCGCTTTTGAACCTTCGACGGACAGTGCAATCAGAAAATCTTTGAGCAACACATTACTCAAACGGGTTTTGATATCGGTAAAATTTACAACCGGCGCAATGCCTCTGCCGTTCAGGTCGACGATGCGCAGTTCCGTATTGTATGCCTGCCGCAGGACGAGTTTCTGCATGCATGTCCGCAGAAGCTTTACCTGGGTGAGTTTGTCCTGGTGCCGCTGGGCTGCGTCAAGAAGCTTTTGCAGGTCGCGATCCAATTCCTGGATCTTGTCTTTCAAAATTTCTGTTGTCTGATGCCGGTCGAGGATCGCCAGAGCAAAAAACTCGGGCTGCGAGCGCGAATCACGGTACACTTGGGCGATTCTGACCCCCGACAGTACCTTGCGGGTCGAAACATTGGTAATCTCCTCAAAGTTGATGTTTTCCATTGAACTTGTTTTCCCACCGCCGGTGGTCTCCAAAATTTCCTGGTAAGTCCGGTTGCTCGAATTGATATTGGTGTAAAACACCTTGGCCATCTCGGCCCGGGCCTTGTCTTCGGTCGCTGGTCGATCGGGGCCGTAGCCAACAGCGGTTAAATACAGCGAAGATGGATATTGTCGACTCTCGCCGTCAATCCAATCCGGTCGCGGGCCCGTTTTAACCGGAACCGGCTTATCGACCTGGCGACGGGGTGTTGCCGAACCTGTGCTGCCGGGCTTTTCCGTGTTTGAATCATAGCGACCCGGCGTGCCGCCTTCTTCGGCGGCAAGGTCGGCAAACGCCCGATCCGCTCTGGCGCGAATATCTTCTTCCGGTATTTCTTGCCGGGGTTGAGATGCGCAGCCGATAAACGTGATCAGGGCCATGACGGCCGCTGCGTGCAGCAGATGGGTCCTTTTTAATATTCGACTCATTTCAGACACCTTATTACAAGCCTTTCTGCAAATTCGCCCTACCGTTTGGCTTTATGGTTAACCGTTTTTCAGCGCAAATGGTTGACAATTTTTGATCAAACATAGAAATCCTGGTCCTCTGGGCCAAGTCAGAGGCAACTGACTATGCCGTAGACAAATGTCTTGGGCTGATGGAATACTGGAATGTTGGAATAGTGGTTTCATAAGGATGAGATCTTTTTTAGATCAATTTTATCAATAAGAGGTTAATCCGCCTGCGGCGGACCACTTTTTAATCCCAATATTCCATTATTCCACTCCTCCAGAGGCGGATCATCGACATTCCATCATTCCATTGGACGTTTAAAGGTAAACGCCATCCCTCTGGGGTGAAATCAAAGCCGGGTCCTCTGAGCCCGGATTCTTTACTTCGAATTCCGACAGGCATTATTTTAATGTCCGTTGGGTGATGAATTTTTTTTCACCGCTGCCGGTCGCGAATGGTTTGATCTTTTTGGACATCACCAACTGGCCGCCGGCATTCATAAAATCGATTTCTCCTTCAAAAGATCCCGCCGGTACCAGCATTCTGCCGACCCGGATTTCATCCGGCAACAGCCGCCAGTGTCGAACATCCGCGCGTTCGGTCATTACCGCTGCAACGTTGCCGGCTAACTGGACCAGCATCCCGGCCAGGTCGCTGTCGGCCTGCTCTTCGGCCTTATTGGCAGCGGCTTTGGTTGCCAGGTATTTGGTTGTTGCCCGGGCGATGGCCTTGGCTTTTATTCGGTTGATGCGGTTATCAAGGTTGGTGACCGCAATAGAGCCGATGTCTTCCATCAGGACGGTCGCAAAGCGGTATGATTTGCCACTGTCCAGATGCTGAAGGCGGACGATGCTGTGGGTGATCTCATAGTTTCTTTGCTCGAACTTGGGGTATGCGACTTTGACGATAAAACCGTCCGGCATGGGTGCCACCCATTGGCCCTCCACCTTTTCGGGTCCCAAACCATTATAATGGATGACAAGAATTTCGGCCAGGTTCCGTTTGGCATGCGGGTTCGGATAGCTAACATCCGGATATACCTGCTGGAATTCAGCGATTTCGGTATGAAAACCCAGCGCCTCACCCGAACTCAGCAGGTTTTCGATTAGAAATTGCGGGGAGCCAACGCCATAGTGGGGCAGATAATCGGTCCGGTAAATTTCTTCAGCCTTGCGGTAGGAGATGAACGCATCATTGATTTCATCGTTGGCCTCGTAAAGCACGCCCATCAGGAATCGGATAAAAGCATCTTCGCTGTAAACGTTTTTATTTTCATCTTCATAGCGGTTGTTGATGATGTTCAATTCATTGTCCACCTGTCTGGCTTCCACGAGGGCGTCTTCCATAAGACCCTGCCCGGCGTAATTCAACGCCAGAAAAAGGTTTACCATCGCATCTTCAAAATCCTCCCCCCGGTACGGGATCGTGTTGTCGTTGATCACGAACGAAGCGGCTTGTTTGGAGACAGAACGTGTGTAGAGTTCATCCAGAATCGCTTCGGCTTTGAGCAGGCTCTGATTGCTTGCATCATAACGTCCCGCAAAGTGGGCCAGAAGGCCTTCTTCCATATAATAAAGAGCGGCGTTGCGTTCTTTATAGCTGTCCTTGTTCTCATCCATCAGCTTCAGAGCTGAATCGTAATCCTGCTGGTAAATGTACTGATCCAGCTGCGTGTAATGATCAAGTTTGGGAGCGCAGGCACCCAGCCAGACACACACCAGCGTCAACAGGCAAAGGCCGGCAGTTTTAGCTTGCAGTGATCTGTGCGTGGCGTTCATTGCTTCTTGGCTACCATTTCACTTTCGGTTTTTTAATCAATTTCTTGATTTTTTTGTCGCCGATCCACACCTTAATATTATTTGCCATATCAATCAGTTCAAGATCCACCTGATAATACATGACCGCTTTGCCGCCGATATCATCGCGTATGGTGTTGATAACCCCAATCAACATATAGTCGGCACCGATTTCCCGGCCCGGGCCTTTCATGGTTTCATCCGAGGCATGCTGGGCCATATCGCGTCTCTCTTCGCGAATATCCATCCTTTCGCCTTTGGCGGCGACAAACTGAACCTGGCCGGAATTGATCAGAGCCCTTTCAAGGTCCTTGGTGAAAGTCTGGACGTTGATATGTTCATGGCTGCGGTTTTTGACGCGACCCACGATGACTGTCGGTATGTTGCCGTTATGTTTGCTTTTATGTCTTTCCAACCATGGCCGGTTCAAGCAATCTTGAATCATTTCTTCCGATACCAGACGCGAATCCGTATCGTTCCAGCGACCGCTCAGGTCAATGGTTGTATCTACTTCTTTTCTTTCCACCGTCGGCGTCGATGCGCAGCCGGCAATGATAATAAAAATTCCAAAGGCCAGGATTACTGTGCTGAGTTCCAAACGCTTCATTTTTGCCTCCTGGGATGAATGTGGATTGTCAAAGAATGGGTGCATTTGTTTTTGTCGGGCGCGAATATTGCGGCGTCATTCAATGCGCAGCTGACATAGTTGCTTTTGGATGTCATGTTTCAAACTGACGGAATTACAAAAGGGTTCGTGAAAAGCCACCCAGGTTTTGCTGATCGATATAAATGCTCAGCACGGGCTTTGTTGCCTGGTGATTGCTGAATTATAGGAATTCGATCTGATGATATTGCTATAAGTATTGTGGCGCGAACCTATTTATAAACAGCAGAACCGAATGAAAGAATACCGGTCGTCAAACCATTGATTGTACTACAACAATCGTGCCATCCTGATCGAAATGGAAAAAACCATTATTTTCAGCCAATTATACTTTATCAACCGGGGAAAACCAAGTAAAAAATGACAAGAATCGTCAACAATTTGCCCCGGAGCGTCATAATCGCCGGAAAGTCCGATCCACGCGAAATTCATTTATTCTTGACATGATTTGGGAAGTCGACTATAGGCTTCTCTTTAAGCTTGTAAATATTGGGCTTACGAATTTGAAAAATCATTAACAATCTTAAATAATTACAAAAGGTAAATCGCCTGCGGGCGCCAGTGGCGCGGGAACTGTTTTGAGCATGGGGCTTGAAAAAGTATTAGCAAAAAAAAAGGACACCATCGTCAAGGATTGGTTTAACCTGGTGGCCAAAACCTATGCCCCCGACACCGCGCAGTTTATCCGTAGCCGTAAGGATTCCTTTTCCAATCCTGTGGGCGGGAACCTATCCAAAGGTTTGTCCGCTATTTTCGAGCAGCTGTTAACCGATCCGGACCGCGAAACCGTTAAATCCTACCTTGATCCAATCATCAGAATCCGGGCCGTCCAAGATTTCTCGCCTTCTCAAGCGACCGCGATCATTCTCGCCTTAAAAAGGGTTATTAGAGACCACCTCAAAAAAGATCTCAGCGATAGCCGCACGGCAAATGCGCTGTTACAATTCGAATCCAAAATTGATTCGCTCTGTTTATTTGCCTTCGACCTCTACATGGAATGCAGGGAAAAAATATACGAACTGAAAACCAATGAAGAGCGCAATAAAATATATAAAGCATTTAAACGGGCAGGTTTGATTGCCGAGACGTCGGAAGGCACACCGGGTCTCTAATATATATAATAATATTAATTACACAGGCTTTGCCCACCGTCAAGCCCTTGCCGGTGGGCGAGCTGTAGTTGAGGAGCTGTTCAATGAATAAAAGGTACATGTTTTCCCTCATAGCAGTTATTGTCCTGTTTCTCATCGCCTATGCGGGAGTTGAAACAGTGCCGGGATCAAAGTATCTATTCGGGATTGTGATACCTTATGTGGCCTTTATCTTCTTTGTCGTGGGATTTGTCCTGCGGCTGCTGAATTGGTCACGTTCACCGGTACCTTTTCGAATTCCCACAACAGGCGGTCAGCAGAAATCATTGCCCTGGATAGAGCCGGCAAGCATTGACTGCCCGACAAGCAAAGGCGCTGTATTTGTAAGGATGTTGCTGGAAATAGCTGTTTTTCGCTCTCTGTTTCGCAATACCCGCATGCAAATCAAAGAAGGAAAACTTTCCTACCAGCTGGAAATTTTCCTGTGGGTCGGGGCACTGGCATTTCACTATGCATTTTTTACGACATTGTTCCGACATTTGCGTTTTTTCACCAACCCGGTTCCGTTTCCGGTCCGGCTGGTGGAAGATTTGGACAGTTTTTTCCGGCTGGAGTTTTTGCATGATCTGATTCAAATCGGCGTTCCGGGAGTGTATCTGTCCGGCCTTGTTTTGCTTGCAGCGGTTACCTATCTGTTTCTGCGACGGATCTTTGTTTCGAAAGTGAAATATATTTCGCTGGCATCAGACTACTTTCCGCTGTTTCTGATTTTTGGAATCGCATTGACCGGGATTTTGATGCGGTATTTTACTAAGATTGATGTCACTGCCGCCAAAGAACTGGCCATGGGACTGGTGACGTTCCGTCCCGGCTTACCCGAGAATATAGACAGTCTTTTCTTTGTCCACTTGTTTTTTGTCAGTATCCTGTTTGCGTATTTTCCGTTCAGCAAGCTGATGCATCTGGGTGGAATTTTCTTTAGTCCTACCAGAAACATGACGACGGACAGCCGAGCCCGCCGGCATATCAATCCGTGGAATTATCCGGTCAAGGTGCACACTTACGATGAATATGAAGATGATTTCAGAGAAAAAATGGTAGAAGCCGGACTGCCGGTGGAAAAAATGCCCGAAGAAAAGCCCCCTGAGGAACCGGCCGAGAAATCGACCGATTCAGCGCAAGAACCGGAGAAAAAGGAGTAATATATGTCTGACCTTCCAACAGCAGAAGAACACTTAGCGAATCTAAGTCATCGTCCGCCGACTACGGACTGGATGGACGTGCCTGCAGAAATTCGCAAAGGTATCGCCTGCTATGCAGGCAATCCCAAGAGCCTGGAAACGCTGGGTATGCCGAATCCGCGAACATGGAGCTGCTTTGATGAGGACTGGCAGTTGCCCGAAAATTGGCAGGAGATCATCCACGAAGGCTTTAAGGAACGTTTGGAAAAATTCCGATCTTTTAAAATTTTCATGGATATCTGTGTTCGCTGCGGCGCCTGCGCCGACAAATGCCATTATTACATCGGTACCGGCGATCCCAAGAATATGCCGGTACTGCGAGCCGAGTTGCTGCGATCGGTTTACCGCAACGATTTCACCCGGGTTGGGAAGATCCTCGGCAGGCTCAACGGGGCCAGACCGATGACTTACAATGTTCTCAAAGAGTGGTGGTCCTATATGTTTCAATGCAGCGAATGCCGACGCTGTTCGCTTTATTGCCCTTACGGCATTGACACGGCCGAGATTACCATGATGGGCCGCGAGCTGCTGAACCTGCTGGGCTTGAACATCGACTGGATCGCCACACCGGTCTCCAACTGCTATCAGACCGGCAACCATCTGGGCATCCAGCCCCACGCGTTTAAAGATATGCTCGACTTTTTTGTCGACGACATCGAGGAAATCACCGGCGTGCGGGTGGAACCCCAGTTCAACAAGAAAGGGGCCGACATCCTGTTCATTACGCCTTCCGGTGATGTGTTCGCCGACCCGGGCACTTACACCTGCAGCGGGTACATGATTTTGTTCCATTTTCTGAAAGAAAAGTACGGATTTGACATCACCTGGAGCACCTACGCCTCCGAAGGCGGTAATTTTGGATTCTTCACTTCGCATGAGACCATGAAACGGCTGAATGCCAAGATGTATGCCGAAGCCAAACGCTTAGGCGTTAAATGGATCCTCGGCGGTGAATGCGGCCACATGTGGCGGGTGATCAACCAGTACATGGATACCATGAACGGACCGGCTGATTTTCTGGAACTGCCGGTGAGCCCGATCACCGGAACCAAATTCGAAAATGCCAAGTCGACCAAGATGGTGCACATCGCCGAGTTTACGGCCGATCTGATCAAACACGGCAAACTCGACCTGGATCCCAGCCGTAACGACCACCTGAAAGTCACCTTCCATGATTCCTGCAATACCTCCCGGGGGATGGGAATATTTGAAGAGCCCCGCTATGTTATCCAAAATGTATGCAATAATTTTTATGACATGCCCGCCAGCTGCATTCGGGAACACACTTTTTGCTGCGGCAGCGGCTCGGGTCTGAATGCCGGTGAGGATATGGAACTGCGAATGGCCGGCGGCATGCCGCGGGCCCATGCCGTAAAATACGTGCATGAGAAACATGACGTCAATATGCTGGCTTGTATCTGCGCCATAGATCGGGCGGTTTTGCCGGATCTGATGTCGTACTGGGTTCCCGAGGTCGATGTTACCGGAGTGCATGAAATGGTGGGCAATGCTTTGAACCTGCCGGGACAGAATGAACGAACGATGAACCTGCGCTCCGAAGAACTGGCAGAACTGCAGGGAACCGCGGATGAAACGGAGGGTGAATCTGATGAATGATAAAAAATTTGTCATAATCGGAATAGTTGTTTTTCTAATCATTGCAACCATTCCTGTGTGGTTCAACAGGGGCAAGGCCGCCCCGGCTCCGGAACCTGTGCTGACCGACAGGGCCAAGGCGGCCAAGGAATGTGTGCGTTCCAAGGACTATATGACCCGTGAGCACATGAAGGTGCTGGACCTCTGGCGGCACACGGTGGTCAGAAACGCCGAGAGAATATATGTCAACCCCAGCGGAAAAGAATACACCATGAGTCTTTCCAATACCTGTCTGGATTGCCATTCAAATAAAACCGAATTTTGTGACAGATGCCACGACTATGCGTCGGTGAGACCTTACTGCTGGGATTGTCACATCGATAACCCGAAGGAGAGCAAGTGATGGAAAGCAGTCGAAGAGAAATTCTGAAAATATTCGGGATTTCAGCGCTGGCGTTGAGCACCCAACCGGTTCTGGATGCTTTTACCGCAGAGCAGGCGGAATCCGGCGCTGAAAGCGAGCCGACGACAAAGCGCGGGGGGAATGCCCTGAAGGCCGAACAATGGGCCATGGTCATCGATACCCGCAAATTCGAATCATTGGAAGATATTGAGCCGATTGTCGAAGCCTGTCATACAATCCACAATGTGCCGAACTTGGAGAATAAACGGCATGAGATCAAGTGGATCTGGGAGACGGAATACAAGCATGCTTTCCCCATGAAAAGCGGCCGGTTCACGGATGAACAACTGGAGCACGCGCCGATTCTGGTTCTCTGCAATCATTGCGAAAACCCGCCATGCGTCAGAGTGTGTCCGACCCAGGCGACATTTAAGAGAGCCGCCGACGGCATCGTCTTGATGGATTTCCATCGCTGCATCGGCTGCCGGTTTTGTATGGCGGCCTGCCCGTTCGGTGCCAGAAGTTTCAATTTCAGGAATCCGCGACCCTTTATTGTTGAGAGAAATGATAAGTTTCCGACCCGCATGAAAGGCGTGGTGGAAAAATGTAATTTCTGCGCGGAGCGCCTGGCCGTGGGGCAAATGCCTGCCTGCGTGGAAGCGTCCGAAGGTAAAATGATTTTCGGGGATCTATTTGATCCGGAATCCGAAGTCAGAGAGTTGATAAAAACCAATTACACCATTCGGCGTAAACAGGCTCTGGGAACGGAGCCGGCTGTTTACTACATCGTGTGAGGTGACTATGCTTGAATTAGCAATAAGTGGAAGTAAAAAGTACTACGGATGGCTGTTGTTGTTGCTCGGCATCATCGGTGTCGGCTTCCTGTTTTATCTGAAGCAGCTCGACATCGGTTTGCAAATCACCGGTATGAGCCGGGACGTGTCCTGGGGATTTTATATTGCACAGTTTACGTTTCTGGTCGGCGTGGCTGCCGGGGGGGTTATGGTGGTGCTGCCGTACTACCTGCACGACTACAAGGCCTACGGCAGAATCACCATTTTGGGCGAATTTTTGGCCATCGCCGCCGTGGTGATGTGCCTGCTGTTTATTGTCGTCGATCTTGGTCAACCGATGCGGGTGTTCAACGTGCCCCTGTATCCCACCCTGAACTCGGTGCTCTTCTGGGATTTTGTCGTTCTCAACGTGTATCTCTTCTTGAATATCGTTGTCGGCTGGAACGTGCTGGAAGCCGAGCGCAACAACGTCCATTACCAGGCATGGCTAAAGCCCCTTATCTATCTGTCTATTCCGTGGGCGATCAGCATTCATACGGTAACGGCCTTTTTGTACGCCGGTCTGCCGGGCAGAGGGTTCTGGCTGACGGCCATCATGGCACCGCGCTTTCTGGCCTCGGCTTTTGCGTCGGGCCCGGCCCTGCTCATTTTGTTGTGCCTCATCATTCGCAGGGTGACCAACTATGACCCCGGGCGAGAGCAGATTCAGACCCTGGCCAAAACGGTGGCGTATGCCATTTGTCTGAACGTATTCTTTTTCCTGTGTGAAATATTCACTGTCTTTTACAGCCAAATTCCGGAACATATGGACCATTTTAAATACCTGTTTTTCGGGCTCCACGGGCACGGCGCCTATGTCGGCTGGATGTGGGCCGCCATGATCCTGATGGTACTCGGGATTATCCTGCTGGTCAACCCGATTACCCGCAAAAACGAAGGCGTGCTGGCCGTTGCCTGCGGGGTTGTTTTCGCCGGGACATGGATCGATAAAGGCCTGGGCATGATTTCGGGCGGCTTTGTGCCGAATCCCCTGCATGAGGTAAACGAATACATTCCGACCATACCCGAGTTGGTCATTTCCCTGGCCGTCTGGGCACTCGGTTTCCTGGTGTTGACCGCCCTTTTCAAAATTGCGGTTTCGGTCAAGGAAGAGGTTAAAGCATAAACCCAATCGAATGACATTTGCGAACCGTTGCAAGGGAGCACCGCTCACAGAGCGTGTGCTCCCTTTTTTTTTATACGATTCAGCAAACTGCGGTTGGGCTTTCCGGGAGCTCTTGCCGGCTGTGCAATAGCAGAGGGGCTTTCTATTTCTTAATCGACAGGTGTGCCTTTAGATACTCCGGATGAGACAGCAGGCGGAAGCCGGCCATCATTTCTAAAAAGGCTTCAGCTGCCTTGCTGAATATTTTCTCCTTCTTATAGAAAAGGTAATAGTCGAAGGATAGATCAAATCCGTTAAGATTGATGCGTTTGAGCAAGCCCACATGCAGCTCTCTTCTAACGGATATTTCCGGAATAATCGTCAGGCCGTAGCCCTCGACAACCGTACGTTTAGCGGCTTCCAGGTTTTGAAGTTCGATGGATTTTTTGGGATAATTCCGGCCCATTTTGTGTTCAAACCATTTCTTAACCAGAGCTCTTGTCTGAGTACCTTTCTCACGCCAAATGAAAGGTATTTTGCCCAGTTCATCGACACTGACGGTCGCTCGTTCGGTCAGGGGATTGTCAGGGGAAGAAACTAGCAGCAGTTTTTCCCGGTGGACAAGTACACTATTGAGTCTGGGGTCGATTTTCAGCCGACCGGCGAAACCCAGATCAACTTGACCGGAAATGAGCATGTTAAGAACGGCATATGAGTTTCCCATCCGCATGTCGATATCTATCCCCGGATACTTTTTGTTATAGCCCCCGATGATTTGGGGCAGAAAATATGTTCCGATCACAGCTGTTGAGCCAATGGTAATCCTCCCCGTTTCCAGATCGCGCAGCTGCCCGAACAGCATTTCGATTTCATCGTAAATTTGAAACAAGCGAGCGGTATAGGAAAATAGAACCTTACCTTCACTGGTCAGTCCGACGCCTTTGCCCAGCCTATCGAACAGTTTAGTCCCGAGTCGGTGTTCCAGGAGTTGAATCTGTTGGCTGACAGCCGGTTGTGTCAGAAAAAGGTCGCGCGCAGCATGTGTAAAGCTCCCGGTAACAGCCACTCTGTGAAAGGATTTTAAGTGATCGATCTTCATAAAATTTCCTTATACAATATATAATTGGTTATTATTTGATCTTATAGCAAAGATTGGATAATGAAAAAAGAAAAATTAGGCCGTCTACTTACAAAAGGACGGATGCAAATCCTTAAAACCGGGAAGAGAGAAGGCGGCGGGCAATTTAACCTTAACCAGGAGACAAAGGAGCTAAGCACTATGGGTACTGAAATAGAAAGAAAATTCCTGATGAAAGATGATTCCTGGCGGTCTTTGGCCAAGGGAACCAGATATCGTCAGGGGTATCTGAACAGCACCAAGGAACGGGTCGTGCGGGTACGAACGATTGACGATAAGGGATTTTTAACCATTAAAGGGATTACCACGGGTGCCACCCGCGTCGAGTACGAGTATGAAATCCCGGACACCGAAGCCACGGCCATGCTGGATGAACTATGCGAAAAACCACTGATTGAAAAGAACCGCTACAAAATCGCGTTTGACGGCCTGACTTGGGAAGTGGACGAGTTTTTCGGTGAAAACCAGGGATTGATCGTGGCCGAAGTGGAACTGGAGAGCGAAGACCAGGAGTTTGAAAAACCTGGATGGATCGGTGATGAGGTAACCGGTGATCCCAAATATTTCAACTCAAACCTTATCCAGAACCCATACCTGAAGTGGTAGAGTGAGAAACAAATTCCTTAACAATTTTCAAGGAGGGGAAATCATGAAGAAAATAGCAATTCTGATAGTGTTCGCAATGCTTTTCGTGGTAGCCGGGTCCACCGCGGCCCTAGCCAAGTTTCCGACAAAGCCGATTAAAGTCGTCGTCTACACCAAGCCCGGTGGTGCCGGTGATGTGTTCACCAGAAAATTCACAGCCATCGCTGAAAAATATGTCGATGCCAGCTTTGTGGTAATCAACAAGCCTGGGGCGGGGGGGGTTGTGGCCATCAAGCATATAATAAAGAGCAGGGCCGACGGCTACCAGCTTGCGTTTGTGACCCGTTCCAATATCGGCAAGATCGTTTCCACCGGTGGGACCATCGATGTTAACAATTTGTCCTGGCTGGCCATGATGGTGTCCGACCCCGAGGCCATCATCACGCTGAAAGCGTCGCCCATCAATACCTGGCAACAGGTGGTGGCCGATGCCAAGGCCAAAAACGGAAAGCAGATCTGGGTCGGACCGGCTGCGGGCGGCAATGACCACATCATGGCCATGAAGACCTGGGAAGCGGTCGGCATCAAGGCTAAATGGGTACCCTACAAAGGCGGCAGCAAAGCCATGGCGGCCCTGATGGGCGGACACGGTGTCGCCTACGTGGGCAATCCCCAGGATGTCATCGGCCGGCCGGATCTCAAAGTGGCTGTCATCTCCAATCTCGAACGAATCGGCGGTCAGTTCACCGACGTCCCCACTTTTAGAGAGCTGGGCGTTAAAGGCCTGGATAACGAGATCATGTGGCGCGGGTTTATGATCAAAAAAGGCGTTCCCAAGGAGGCCTATGACTTTTACATGGATTTGTTCGAAAAGGTGAACAAAGATCCCAAATGGCGCGAGTACGTCCAAAAAGGCGGCGCCACGCCGGTCCTATACAAGGAGGATAAATTCCTTTCGATCGTTAAAGCGGACCAGAAAGAGTTTACCGCAACATTGAAAAAGTTGGGGGCCATTAAGTAAATAAAGTAGATACCTCAAACCGACGGTATCCGAGGCTAAACCCCGGGGCGAGCAAATCCGCCCCGGGACAGTACCGTCCTGCCAATAAATTCGATCGTTGTACGAGCACCGTAATTTGTTTCAGCAACGGTACAGTCCACCGGTAGTAGAATCTTGCATGAGGAGTCTGGTATGTCTTTTTTTGAATATTTTAGTGACGGTACGGGGCTTACAATAATAGTCGTCGTATTGCTGGCCATGCTGGTGGGGATCGGTGTTGCCGCCCGGCGCTCAAGTAAAAAGGAATATTTCGGTGAAATCCTTGTCCCCAGCAGCCTGATCGCCTTTTCGATGGTCTTTTTGGCGATCACTTTCAGCTTTCCGACGGAAGAGGCAGGGCCTGCCGCTGTTCCGCTGTTGTGGATTTTCTGGACGATTGTTCTGTGCGCGGCAATTCTGTGGCAGGTGTTGCGCGGCCAGGCCAAACCCGATCCTGAACCGGGCCGACTGGGTTTTTTGCTTCTGGTAACGGTTGTTCTTATCGGATACTATTTTGCAATCCAGACTATCGGCTACTTTTTGAGTTCTTTCCTGTTTCTCGTGCTTCTGATGCACATACTGGCATTCAAAAAGAAACTGATCATTTATGTGGTGGCGGTCTGCTGGGTCGTTTTTTCCTACGCAGTGTTCTACCGGCTGCTGTACATTCAGCTTCCCCTCGGCTACTTCGAATATTACTTCTGATGAATTCGCAAAAAGCCGAATTCATCAGGTGTTTGGTTTTCAGTTTTGACGGTTTCGTAAAAAGTATGAATTCGTCATGCCGGATCCCGGATCGTAGTCCAGGACAGGCTTTGATCCGGCATCCAGAACACACTGAATTCACTGGATTCAGGCCTTCGCCGGAATGACGTATTAAAAGAATTTCATATTTTTCGCGAGTTTACCAGCGTTTGGCTTTAGGTTCGGTGGAAAAAACCTACGCCTGTTGGAGGAATAATGGAATTTATTGACAGCATTTTTTTGGGCTTCTCTGCCCTTGTGGGATGGAAACCGATAGTGGTTATTGTGGCTGGCGTCATCGTGGGCATTCTGGCGGGGGCTATGCCAGGTCTTTCGCCCTCTACGGCCGTGGCATTGCTGGTGCCGTTCAGTTATACGATGACACCGGGGCTGGCCCTGATCCTGCTCACTTCTATTTACATCGCGTCAAACTATGGCGGTTCGATTACCGCCGTGCTCATCAATACCCCCGGGACACCCTCGGCGGCGGTGACGGCCATGGACGGTTATCCCCTTACCCAGCAGGGAAAGGCCGGCAAGGGACTGGGCACCGCCCTTATCGCCTCGACCATCGGCGGCGCCGTGGGGGTTGTGATTCTTATTCTATTTGCCGTGCCTCTGGCCCGGATTGCCCTCAAATTCAGCCCGGCCGACTATTTCGCCCTGGCGCTCTTTGGCCTTGCCACCGTTGCCTCCATGGGAAGGGGCAACGTGCTCAAAGCCCTGGTGGCGATTCTTTTCGGTTTGCTCATCAAAACCATCGGAATCGATCCGATCTCCGGCGTTTCCCGCTTTACTTTCGGCAGCGATGCACTCTATGACGGCTTCACCCTCATCCCGGCTTTGATCGGCCTTTTTGCCGTGAGTGTGGTTTTTGCCAAGGTGGAGAGCTGGACGGGACTGGACAGGGCGTTGGACAAAATCGACAACAAGCTCCCCTCTTTCACGGAGTTTATGAAAATCAAGATGACCATCCTGCGGTCGTCGATTATCGGAACAATTATCGGCATCTTCCCCGGAGCGGGTGCCACCATAGCGGCTTTCATCAGTTATGATGTCTCTAAGCGGGCCAGTAAAGAACCCGATATGTTCGGCCAGGGTTCTTTGGAAGGCGTCGCCGCCGCCGAGGGGGCCAACAGCAGTTCCGTCGGCGGGGCGCTGGTGCCCCTGCTGGCCCTGGGCATCCCGGGAAGTGCCACCGATGCGGTTCTGCTCGGCGCTTTCATGCTTCACGACCTGGTCCCGGGTCCGCTGCTGTTCCGGGACAACCCGGAAATCGTATACGGCATTTTTGCGGCCTTGATCGTGGCCAACATTATCATGCTGTTTCTCGGACTGTACGGCAACCGCATGTTCATCAAAGTGGTCTCCGTGCCCGATGCCATTCTCTACCCGCTGATTCTGGCTATTGCCGTCATCGGCAGTTTTGCCGTGAGCAGTTCCATGTTCGATGTGGCGGCCTGTATCGGATTCGGTATTGTTGGCTGGATCTTCAAGCGTTACGGGTATCCGGTGGCGCCGGTGGTGTTGGGTATCGTGCTGGGCAATATGGTGGAAGAAAACTTCCGGCGCGCGGTCATCATGGACGGGTACGGGGCGTTTTTCAGAGACAAGCTGGCTTTGATCGTGTTGCTGCTGGCGTTGCTGTCGTTTGTCTACCCGCTGTTTAAACAATGGCGTGAAAGAAAAAAATCTTCTTAGAAGTTATTGGGAGTCAATTATTTAAAATAAAGGAGTGTAATTATGAACGATGTTTATGCGAAAAATGTAGCTATTTCAGCAAAGGATGCTTCAAAGATTGTACCGCGAGCTGAATTCAGGGTCTTTGGCCAGGGAATCCTCGACATTGTAAAGCCTGCCATGTGGAAGGCCCAGGCAAAGCTGTTTAAGATTCGTACCAGTGGTGAAACATATTTTCTTTCAAAACGCACCAATGAAGCCAATGTAAAAGTCAGGGACGGACTCCTTGATATTAAAACAAAGGTGGGTGAGACAGAGGATGGTTACGAAATCTTCCAGCCAAGTGGTAAGTTTCAATTTCCCGTAAAAAAAGATGACGTTGCTGTGATCCTTAAAAACATGATGGTTGAAGTTCCCCTGGAAAAAGAAAACTATAATTTCGATGAATTCATTGCCATTGTCAATGAACATCCTGATCTTGCTGCAGTGGATGTCCAAAAGAAACGTTATGGGTTTTCCATTGACGGTATTATCTGTGAGTATGGTCAAATCTGTTTTAATGGTGCCATGCTTGAAACAACCTGCTGCGAAAGCGAAGACTATGTTGGGATGAAAAAGGTGATTGAATCCCTTGAGATTTCTGAATTTGAGAATGTAAACTATCTCAAGGCCGCAAAAGGAGTTATCGGTATGTAGGGGCTAACTATACCTGGGCAGTATGGAGCGGATAAGTGCAGCCGGGTGTCTACCGAGATACTGAAAGATCTTTTTGGAGAAAACTTTCCCGCCTTTACAAGGCTTTCAGATCTGAAAGTGATTATCGAAAAAAGACAACTAGCCGTTGATAAACGAATCATCATGAAAAAGGTTTCGTTCACTATTATTTTTTTCGTTTTATTAGCCGATTCGCTCTTTGCCGCCGAATCCGGTGCCAACGGCCCTCAGGTCATTTCCTGGGGGTTTTTAGTCATCGGCCTTTTGGGCGGATTGGCTTTATTCCTGTATGGAATGGAAAAGATGAGCGAGGGAATGAAGAAATCGGCCGGCAATAAAATGCGCTCGATTCTGTCTGCCCTGACCAACAACCGCATCATCGGGCTCATTGTGGGCGCATTCGTCACCATGGTGATCCAGTCCAGCAGCGCCACCACCGTAATGCTGGTGAGTTTCGTGCAGGCGGAATTGATGAGCTTCGCCCAAGCACTGGGGGTGATCCTGGGGGCAGATATCGGCACCACCATCACTGCCCAGTTGATCGCCTTTAAATTGACCGATTACGCATTACTGATGATCGCCGTCGGCTTCGGCATGCGGATGTTTGGTAAAACCGACAACGTTCAAAATATCGGCGAAGTCCTCCTGGGATTCGGCATTCTGTTTTACGGTATGAAGCTGATGAGTGATGCCATGAAGCCGCTGCGGACCTATCCTGAATTTATTGATCTGATGAAAGGATTGGAAAATCCCCTATTAGGTTTGCTGATCGGCACGGTCTTTACCGCTCTAATTCAAAGCAGCAGCGCATTTACCGGGATCATCATCGTTCTGGCCCAGCAGGGATTGATTTCTCTGGAAGCCGGTATTCCACTCGTTTTCGGCGCCAATATCGGCACCTGCATTACGGCCGGTCTCGCCAGTATCGGCACATCGCGTGAGGCCAAACGGGTGGCTCTGGCCCATGTGCTGTTTAAAATCGGCGGTGTCGCGTTGTTTATTTTCTGGATACCGGCATTTGCGGATGTCATCAATGCGATTGCCGCTAGATTCGGCTCGGATACTGCCCGCCAGATCGCCAATGCCCATACCATTTTCAACGTGAGCCTGGCTCTGATCTTCCTTCCATTTTCGACTATTTTTGCCGGGCTCCTGCTGAAGATTTTACCCCGAGAGGAAAAACTGAAAGGGGTTATTCCGGTCACCTGGCATCTGGACGAAAGCATGATCTCGACCCCGGAATTTGCTATCGATCTGGCACGCACAGAGATCTCACGCATGGCCAAAATTCTGGGGCGCATGCTGCGGGCCATCATCATTCCATTCATGTCCGATGCCCGATTGATAAACCGCGAAATTATGCGCAAAGATGAAGCCGAACTTCTGGTGGAGGAGATTCCTACGCGCGATGAAATATTTTCCGAGCTGACCCTTCTGGAAGGGATCGATATGCGCGAAGAAAAAATCGATTTTCTGGATGAAAAAGTTGTCGATTATCTCATCCAGGTCGCCCGGCAGGAAATCTCAGATGAACAGGCCAGCGAAGTGTATGGAATGATATCGATTGCAAATGATATGGAAAGCATCGGCGATATAATCCACCGGAACATGCTGCCGTTGATCGACAAAAAACAGGAGTTAAATTCAGATTTTTCCGAAGAGGGCCAGGAAGAATTGGTTATTTATCACGTGAAAGTGAGTAAGCAGATCAGTCGATTAAAGGAAGCATTTGCCGAGCGCAACCTGGAAGTGGCCCGAAAAATTATGGCCAAAGAGAGTCAATATTTAGACCTGGAATCAAAGTATCGGCTAAAGCACCTGGAACGGCTTCATCAGGAACGTAAAGAATCGGTGGCAACCCATGAAATTCACATGGAATTGATGGACCTTATGAAACAGATCAATGTGTATACGGCCAATATTGCCAAAACGTTTCTCAGTGCCGGTCGGCAGGCCTGACTCGCATGTTCTAAATAATGGATCAGGGCAGGTATGAATCGGGGGACATCTAATCGATGCGCCCCCTTTTTGTACTTTGACAACAGAGGATTCTGTTATATGATGTGCCAATGATCGTTTTGAATATTATAGCCCACAGCCTTTCCGCCGCCTGGCACCTGCTGCTGGAGTCGTCAATCTACATTCTATTCGGCCTGCTGATCAGCGGGTTGCTGCGGGTATTTCTCAGTCCGAATTCCGTGGCCCGGCACCTGGGACAGGGGCGGTTTAAACCGGTTTTAAAAGCCGCTTTTCTGGGAATTCCGATTCCGTTGTGATCGTGCGGTGTGCTGCCGGCAGCCGTGTTGCTGCAAAAACAGGGAGCCAACAAAGGGGCGGTGACATCCTTTCTGATATCCACGCCCGAATCCGGTGTCGACTCCATCACCATCACCTATGCCCTGCTCGATCCGATTCTAACCGTGGCGCGGCCGGTTGTGGCCTTTATTACTGCGGCCGTGGCCGGGATCGCTGAAAACCTGTTTGATGCCGAAGGTGGCAATGCCAGGGTAATACCGGATCTGACCTGCCCGATTGACGGCTGCTGCGACGGCAATAATTGCACGCCCGAAGAACACCGCCGCCATCATTCCTGGTCAGAAAAGCTGGTCGCCGGAATTCGCTATGCCTTTACCGATTTTTGGAATGATCTGGCGGGCTGGTTTTTTATCGGTGTTCTGATTGCCGGGGCAATCACAGCGTTCATACCGGATGATGTTTTCAGCAACTATTTCGGGACCGGGTTGTCGGCCATGCTGTTGATGCTGGTTGTCGGAATCCCGTTGTATATCTGCGCCACTGCTTCCACGCCGATTGCCGCCGCCTTGATCCTCAAAGGTGTCAGCCCCGGCGCCGCTCTGGTATTTCTTTTGGTTGGACCGGCTACCAATGTGGCTTCCCTGACAGTTCTGGCCGGTGTTCTCGGCAAGCGGGCCACGGGCATTTATCTGGTTACGATTGCCGGCTCCGCGGTTATATTCGGACTCATCCTAGACCAGGTGTATACGCTGCTGGGCGTTTCCGCCCTGGCGACCATCGGACAGGCCGCAGAGCACATGCCGGCCTGGCTCGAGTTGGCCGCCGCGCTGATACTCATCGCCTTATCACTCAAACCGCTGTTGAAAATTATCAAAACCGGCCTGAAAACATTTGCGACACGGCGAAATGGGGTGTCGAATGATCCGGTTGCCTTGCATGAATCCCCGAATCAAGCTCAAGATTGCGGACCTACCTGAGGATGTTCGCCCGCCGGGCCGGTCGGCCCCTGAAAAAGTAAAGAATAAGTGCAAGGGACGGGATTCAAATGACTGGACGGCCCTCGGCCATTAGCCCTCGGGGTGAGCTCGGTCGAACGCTCGGGCTGAATGGAGCTCGTGAAAGTCCAGCCCCTATAACAGTAGCAGAAACCGCTGGACCAAATTAAACGAAACAAACTTCTGAAATTTGCTATATAACTGTACTAAAGGAAGGGCGTTTTCAGGTCCAACTGCAAGCTAGACCTTCAGTCTTTGTTCGCCGCAGAATATGTACAATCCATCGCCTTTTGATTGAGTGGCGATGGTGATGTTCAGTTTTTGAGCCAGATCCAAAGCCAGCGCGGTCGGTCGTGATGCGGCAACAATAACCGGTATGCGCGCCCGGGCTGCCTTTTGTACCAGCTCATAGCTGACACGCGAGGACAGAATCAACAGAGATGTTTTATCCAGCCGACCCTCCAGCATAACTTTGCCGATCGCCTTGTCCAGGGCGTTGTGGCGGCCGACATCTTCGGCAATGGATAAGATCTGAAAGTCTGAGCTGAAAAGAACGGCGGCGTGGGCTGCCCGGGTGCTGCGCCGCAGCGGCTGCAGGCCAGTCAGTTTTTCAAGACAGCGGTAGGCTTTTTCAATATCCAGGATTACATTGTCTGTCAGTGGCTCTATGAATTGATACAGCTCTTTTACCAGCTCCTTACCGCACAGGCCGCAGCTTGTCTGACTGATGAATCCGCGACGGTCAAGATGTTGAGAAACTTTTTTCACTCTTGCCGGTTTTAAGGTGATCGTGACCACGTTGGTATCGTCACCATCACAGAAGGCGATCGAGGTGTAATCGTCAGGCGAATCGATAATTCCTTCGGCAAGACTGAAACCGATCACATGCGGCAACTCGTCCCCCGGCGTTCGCAACACGACCGAATAGGGTTTTCCCTGAACCCGAATCGAAAGCGGCTCTTCCAGTATGAGATCGCGGGTCATCTTTTTCCTGGAGTTTTTGTTCCAGTAGGTGACCGGTTTATTCGGCTGGGTACTTTTAGGCAACACGTTGCTCAGTCCTCAGACCGGGCAATAATATCGCCGCATTGGATAACACCGCCTTCCAGGACACGGGCAAATACCCCTTCCCTGGGCATGATACAATCTCCGGCTTTGTAATAAATGGCGCATTTATTATGGCATTCTTTGCCGATCTGGGTAATCTCTATCAGGGCTGTTTTGCCGAGCCGGAACCGGGTGCCGATCGGTACCGCTACCCATTCGATACCGGTGGTCGCAATATTTTCCGCAAAATCGCCGAAGGTGACTTCAAGCCCCTGCTCACGTGCCTGCTGGATACTTTCGGAAGCCAGAAAGCTGACCTGGCGGTGCCAGGGACCGGCATGCGCATCGCCTTTGATTCCGTGTTCTTGAACAAGCTCGGCCCGATCCACACATTGTTTGCGAGTCCCTTTTTTCCTGCTTAAGGCAATAGATACGATTTTCATCATTCATAATCCCGGATCCGCCTTAGGCGGAGAATTGAAAATTGAAGATTGCAAAATGAATATTTGTGGTCATGATTATTATATAAATGTTAACCGATATGTCCACCTAAATTTGAAACATATACCAGGCATATATTTTTCTTGACAAAGTTTATTATAAAATACATATTAACTCTTTTTGCCAGATGGCACAAATGATATAGATTTTAAGGGGGCCAGAGACATGTATGCTGTAGTTGCTGCAGGCGGCAAGCAATATAAAATCCGGGAGGGTGAAATCCTGAGGGTTGAGAAAATTCCAGGAGATGTCGTAAGCGCTGTCGCATTTGATAAGGTGCTCATGTATTCTGACGGTGAGACTGTCAGTATCGGTCAGCCGGTTCTGGAAAATGTTGCCGTCACCGGTCACATCGTCGAACAGGGCAAAGCCAAAAAGATTATTGTATTCAAATACAAACGTCGCAAACGCTACCGCCGCAAACAGGGACACCGTCAGCAGTTTACCGCAGTGAAAATAGATTCCATCAAGGTCTAGCGTTTTCCCCTGATTAATCGGTATTCGTGGGGAGGTTTGAATTTGGGGCTTTGGTAACTGCGGCTGGAAGTTACAATTGAACATCACGGGATTGGTTTAGAACGCTAGCATACGATCGCATCAAATCATACATAGAAATCCTGGTCCTCTGGGCCAGGTCAGAGGCAACTGGGTATGCCGTAGACAAATGCCTTGGGGTGATGGAATACTGGAATGTTGGAATAGTGGGTTCATGAGGATGAAATCTTTTTTTAGATCAATTTTCTAAATAAGAGGTTAATCCGCCTGCGGCGGACCGCTTTTTATACCCAATATTCCATTATTCCAGTATTCCATCATTCCATTGAACGTCTAAAGGTAATCTCCACCCCTCCGGGGTGAAATCAAAGCCGGGTCCTCTGGGCCCGGATTCTTTACTATATAAGTCATTGGAGATAAAAAATGGCACATAAAAAAGCAGGCGGCAGTTCAAAAAATGGACGCGACAGCGCCGGGCAGCGGCGCGGTGTAAAGCGTTACGGCGGACAGCGGGTAAAAGCCGGCAACATTTTGGTACGCCAGCTTGGAACCAAGATTCATCCCGGCGAAAACGTAGGCGTCGGCAAGGACTATACATTATTTGCCAAAGTTGACGGCATCGTTGCCTTTGAACGGATGGGTCGTTCACGAAAAAAAGTTAGCGTTTATGCAGCGTGAAGTTTGTCGATGAGACGATTATTACCGTTCAGTCCGGCGACGGCGGTAGCGGTTGTGTAAGTTTCCGACGCGAAAAACATGTGCCGCGCGGCGGACCGGACGGCGGCGACGGCGGCAAAGGCGGTGATGTCGTTTTCAGGGCAACATCCCGCAAACGCACCCTGTATGACTTTCATTTCAAAAAGCATTTCAAGGCTCAGAACGGCAAGCCCGGTCAGGGGAAACAAAAGACAGGCAAAAACGGCCAAGATCTGGTCATCGAACTTCCGAACGGCACCCTGATCATCGATACACTAACGGACCAAACACTGAGCGATCTTGTCCTGCCCGGAGATACATTCATCGCGGCTCAAGGCGGTAGAGGCGGTCAGGGCAATGCGCGCTTTAAAACATCCACCCATCGCGCCCCGCGCTTTTCACAACCCGGAGAAGAAGGCCAGGTAGCAACGCTCAAGCTTGAACTGAAACTTCTGGCCGACGTGGGTATTATCGGGCTTCCCAATGCCGGAAAATCCACGCTGATCGGTGCGATCTCCTCCGCACGGCCCAAGACAGGCGCCTATCTTTTCACAACGCTTACACCCAGCCTCGGTGTCGTTCAAACCGGTTGGGGTGAACCTTTTGTGGTGGCAGACATCCCGGGTTTGATTGCCGGAGCCCACAAGGGGGTCGGACTGGGTATCCGGTTTCTGCGTCATATCGAACGCACCCGCATATTGGTTCATCTCATCGATGCGTCAACAACCGACAGCCAAAATCCGCTGGATGCCTATCAAACGGTTAATGCTGAGCTGTCGCAGTACAGCCGCGAACTGGCGGTCAAGCCTCAGATCGTCGTTTTGAATAAAATGGATCTGGCGGACACACAGGAGAATGCAAACTTGTTTGCAGACGCTGTGGTCGACACCGAAGTGTTGCAAATTTCAGCCAAAACCGGAGCCGGTCTGAATAAACTGAAATCTCGAATTTTACAGGTTTTGGACGAATTTCATGAATCATCATAGAAAACACTGCTTCGAATGTGCCAGACGCATCGTGGTTAAAGTCGGCAGCAACGTGCTCACGGCAGACAATGATCTGAATTTAGGGGCTATCCGTTCCATCAGCCGCCAAATTTGCCACCTGATCCAGGCGGATATGGAGGTGATTCTGGTATCCTCCGGGGCAATGGCATCCGGGATTCGAAAACTGGGGCTGCCCAAAAGACCAGACGTAATTCCCAAACGCCAGGCGGTTGCGGCGGTGGGACAGGCCGGGCTGATTCTGGCGTACGAAAGAGCCTTTGCCCGCTATCAGAAGAAAGTGGCCCAAATTCTGTTGACCAGCGAAGATCTGGCCATCCGCCAGCGGTATCTGAATGCACGCAATACACTTAACACCCTGTTGTCCTGGCAGGTTGTGCCGATTATCAATGAAAACGATACGGTCATGGTCGAAGAGATCCAGTTCGGCGACAACGATACCCTGGCGGCGATGATTGCCCTGCTCATGGATGCCGATATCCTCATCAACCTGACCGATATCGACGGGCTTTATACCAAAGATCCCCGGACTTGCGCCGATGCCGAGTTGATTCCGGTCGTATCAAAGTTTGAAAAACGGATTGAAAAATTTGCCGGTAACATGCCGGGAGCCCTGGGTACCGGCGGCATGCTCAGCAAAATAAGGGCCGCCAGAAAACTCAGCGCTGCCGGGGTTCCGATGGTGATCGCCAACGGCATACAGCCCAATATTCTGAAACGACTTTTTTCCGGTAAGGATCACGGAACCTTTTTCATACCCCGCAAACAAAAACTCGCCAGCCGCAAATGCTGGATTGCCTTTAATCTGAAACCAAAGGGTGCGGTTGTCATTGATGCCGGTGCGGCCAGTGCAATCCTGAAGCGGGGAAAAAGCCTTCTGCCGGGCGGCATCACGACAGTGGTCGGTGATTTCAGTGTCGGTGCGGCCGTTGAGTTTAAAGACATCACCAACGAGGTGCTCGGAATAGGACTTGTAAATTACAGCGCATCCGATATACGAAAGATTAAAGGCCTCAAATCGGACCAGATCAAAAAACATCTGGGATATAAACCCTTTGATGAAGTCATTCACAGAGACAACCTGGCGATCACCAATGATCAGACGCTATAATCGCCATCGAAACGTTAGGGTTAATTAATACTAATTACTAAGCTAAAAAAATCTGGTTGACAGTATTATTATGCGCATCGGACTGTTCGGCGGCACGTTTAACCCGATTCACCACGGGCATCTTCGGGCGGTACTGGAAGTAAGAGAAGGCTTCCCACTGGATGAATGTTATCTCATCCCGGTAGCGGTACCGCCGCACAAGACGACCGATGATATGGCCAGCGGCGATAAACGCCTCGAAATGATTCGCCGGGCGGTTTCCGGTCATTCAGGACTGTCTGCCTGCGATGTTGAGCTGAAACGTTCGGGCCCGTCGTACACGATCGATACCGTCAAATATCTTAAAAACAGCTTGGCTGAAGATACACAGCTTTTTCTCATCCTCGGCATCGATGCCTTCCTCGAAATTGATACCTGGAAATCTTACCGGGAGCTTTTGCAGACGGTACCATTCATTGTCATTGCTCGACCGGATAACGAATCCTGCAGCGAAACAGAACACTGGCGAACCTTAAAAGAATTTCTCAGGACCAGAATTTCGGCCGATTACTGCTATTCCGCATCGAAGGCATGCTTTTCGCATCACCAGTTGCAGCAGGTTTTTACTTACAGTGTCACCATGTTGGACATTTCATCTTCAAAGATCCGGGAAATGATCCGCAATGGCTGCTCCGTGCGCTTCCTGGTTCCGGATAAAGTAGAAGCGCTGATCAAAAGCAAAGGACTGTACCTATGACGGATGATTTCCTTTCCGACTTGGATCTTTATGTAAAAGCCGCGCTCGGCAAGAAGGCGCATGGGCTGATTGTTCTGGATGTCCGCCAGCTTACTTCGGTAGCCGACGCATTCATTGTTTGCAGTGGAAGATCGAATCGCCAGGTCGTGGCGATCGCAGATAATATACAAAGCGATTTGAAATCGCAGCGGATAAAACCCTTGAGTGTCGAGGGCACTAAGGAAGGACATTGGACCTTGCTGGATTATGGTCACGTGATCATTCATGTGTTCTATGAACCGGTACGCGCATTTTATGATCTAGAGGGGCTCTGGGTGGACGCAAAACGGATAAAGACCAAGAGCATGCAAAACATGACGGAAGATGATTCTGCCAAGATGTCATTTTAAGGACAGGCGGACTTGGGCAAATTGCCCCATAAGCGCTAAGCTTTTTTTTACACTGGGGAACCGGGAAAGATTTACTAAAAAATATGAACATTGAACATCGAACGTCCAATCCGCCGCAGGCGGATTCGACGTTCATTCTTCAAAGTTCCCTTTACAGCATAAATTCAACTTTTGAATGTTCACAAGGAGTACCCGGCGTGGCCGATATTCCGAAACCCTACAAAATGATCGTCGATTTTGTGACCGGCCGGAAAATTCCGGAGGTTGGCGCCGAGGCCAACCGCCAGGCGGTCGAACGATTGCTGGTGATGGAAAAAGGCTTTGCCAAAGAAGACATCCAGGTCGACGTTGAAATTGCTTTTGAGGTTGCCGGTGACGCCTACCGCTCGCAAGTGGACCTTGTGGTCAGTGTCGACGGTGGTCGGACACGCTATATGGTGATCAAATGCGCACCCGGCTCACTGGGCTCCTACGAGCGGGAAATCCTGGCAGCCGGCCGCATTCTCGATGCGTATCAGATCCCGTTATCCGTGGTATCCGACGGAAAAACAGCAGTTGTTATCGATACCGTCTCCGGCAAGCGAATCGGGAAAGGACTCGATGACCTTCCGAGCAAAGCCGATGCTTTCGAAAAACTGAAAGCCAAAGATTTACAGCCGTATCCATCGGAGCGGATCGAGCGCGAAAAACTCATATTTCGCACCTATAACTGCGAATACGTCAATGTAGCCCGCAAACTTCCCTGAATCTATTCAAGTCTAATCCCTGACGTGCCGATAAATTATGTAATTAATTTTATCAGGATTTTCACAGAATCTTGAATCAAAATTCACCTTCGGGGGAAGTTCAATTATGAAAACCTTAGCCATCTATTCTGTCTTACTTATCTTTCTGACGTTTATCGGATGTGTTTCTACGCCGGACAAACAGCAATCTTCCCAACCGGACCTTAACCGGTCGGAAGCACCGCAGACGGAAAACGGATCCGTTGCCGACGGGACTGACAGCGCCACGGTACTGACGAATGCGATAATGCAGCACGTACACAAGCTCCCAAACAAAAGACTGACCGTAGCCGATTTTAAAGAGATAGACGGCGATGAAACCGAAGAGGGCAAGCTGCTGGCCGAGCAGATCATCACCCGACTTTCCCGGATCAACGGGTTGAAGGTCGTCGAAAGAAATCAACTGGACGTTATTTACAAGGAACAGAAATTCAGTCTGTCCGGCAACACCGAAGAAGAACTGGAGGTGGGGCGCATACTCAATGTTGATGCCCTCGTATTTGGCACCATTGCCCGTTTGGAAGATGTTGAAGAGATCAACGCCCGTATGATTGATGCCACCAGCGGTGAAATTTACTGCGCGGTGAGCCACCGCAGGAAACGCAGCCAAAGGGAGAGAGAATTTGCACAACTGCCGGATCAACAGCGGAAACGGGTCAACCAGGAATACCATAAAAGGCAGCTGGAACGAAAACAGGCCCCGGAGATGTATCGGCTGAAAGAGCAGCGCGAACGGCAGCTGCTGCAGCTGAAAAGGCATGCGCCCCGCAGATATGATCAGGCCGTGCGGACCATGCGGGAGATCGAGTATTTAAAAAAGCATAATTTGAATACTTATTTGCTGGTCACTGAGCCGCCGCATTCACCCAGACTGAAGAAGGTCAGGCAGTCGAATCCCGCATATTTCAGGCAGTTGAGTGGGCTCAGGAATCAAGTGGGCCTTGCATGTCAAAACGCACCGGCTTACAGAGAAATGTTAAACTTGCAGAGACATCAGGTGATTCAAAAATTAAAGCACAAGCCAAGAGGAATGCATCGACAGTAAAGTCTGCTACATTTTCCTATTATTGCATGCAACGGATAAGATCCTGTCATTCGCCGCGGGATTTGTTTACTGACCCGCGACGTCCCGGTCGCAGTGCTTGCAGAATTTAGCCCGCTTTTTTATTATCTCGGCGCAGAATGGGCATTCCCGCGTGTAAAATCGTTCGTGAATTTCTTTTACCGAATCTTCGAGCTTTTTCTCCAAAACCTGATTGCCGACCTTCAGGTTTCTCAACGGTTCGATGGCATCGGTTTCACCGATATCGCCGATCATTTCAGCGGCCTTGACCCTGACCCGCATCGGTTCGGTCGGATCTAAAACCATTTTCAGAACCGTCGGACCGTCTTGATTGACGAAACAGTCTGCCAGAATAGAGAATCCCTTCTTGATAGACTCTTTTAGGGCTTCCTCGGCCGCAACGGCCGCTTCGTCAATGATCTGACCTTTTGCGCCCATGGGGCTGAATACCGGAATCAGTTCGAACTGTTCGGTACCCGGATAGTTCATGCAGCGATAGGATGCGGTCTGGGCGTAGTTGTCCTTCATGTTCTCCCAGCCCTGATTGTACAGCGGGCAATCATCATTAAAACATATAAACAGGTAAGGTGTGCCCCAACCCAGTCCATCACTGAAAGTGATCGGCGGCACCTCCCAAATATTCATTTCTTCACTGCAGTGAGGGCATTTCGGTTTTTCCTGTGAGAGTACCTTTTCAAGTACCTGCTCTTTGGTTTCAAAGGCCATGGGATTATCTCCATCACGCCCGCAGGCTTGCCACTAGCGCTATAGCGATCTGTCTGCGGCACTCATTGGGATCATTGTCGCCGTAAACGTAAGCCTCAAATGACAATTGTCAATGAGCGGGGTCTGTATATCCGTTTTCCGACACCCGACTTTCAATTAAAGAAAGCCTTTTACCGGATTCACTCGTATTTTTCAACAGTCTAGGGCAATTTTATGAAAATGTCACAATTTAGGCCCTATTTATTGAAATCACATCATGCTTGCGAAGGATTTATCTAACAAAATATATTCGCCACCAAGACACCAAGACACGAAGTTTAATTATAATAAACATTTATTTTAAGGCTATTTCCGAAAGAATGAATTATCTCCGACAGGTCAAGACCAAAGCTTGCCAATTTGGTTAAAAAGGGATAACAAAATGATCTGCCGCTGCAGGCAGTGAAAGGAGGTTGTCATGACTATCGATTGACTGGTTTTGGCTTTTGCCGGAAGCTTCATTCTAATCGGCGTTTTACTCTAAGTTATCCACAATCCGAACTGGCTCTGGCTCACCGCATTTGTCGGTGCCAATCTTCTGCAGTCAGCGTTTACCGGCTTTTGTCCGCTGGCCATAATCCTCAAGAAATTAGGCATTAGAGCCGGCGAAGCTTTTAATTAGGGAAATATTATGCCAGAGAAAAATGCAATTTTCGAAGAGAACTACCAAAAATACCTGGAGCAGGTAGCACAGATTGATTTGGCGCTGTTGCCTGAGCGGTTGGGGGTGGAAGTTTGCGACGGTGAGGTGATCATTCCGTTTTTTGGTAATCCTTACCGGATTTCCGGCAAGCGCATCGTTGGTCCCGACGGGCGAAAAGCCGGGTATGCCCTCAGCGTGATTCTATGCAAATATTTACTTCTTTGCCCACATTACCATCCTGTCGCCGATGAATGGATTACCTATAAGGACTTTAAAGATGCGGCACCGCTGATCCACTATTTTAGCATCAATGTGCAGCAGGCCATTGCTGCCCATTTCTCCAACCGGCTCCCGGATTTGCTGAGCGCAGCAGAAAAACTCGGCAAGCGCAGCCCGGCCATAGACGTGTCATATGATTTTTCGGCCTGTTTCGATCCACTGCCGAGGGTACCGCTGCTGCTGGTGTTCAATGACGCCGATGAAGAATTTCCTGCCCAGTGTTCTGTGCTGTTCGAAAAACGGGCTCGGAACTACCTGGACATGGAATGTCTGGCCATGGTGGGCGGTGCACTGATGCAGTATTTAAAGGACAAATCCGAATAATCAGCGTCCGGAATCCGTTATTTGCCGATCAGAAAAATACCGTGGTTGGCGCGCAGATTCGGCATAATCTGCACGGTCTTGCCTTGGCCGTTGTTAATGATGATGGCCGCTTCTTTCAATATTCTAAAGCCGACGGCTTTGGTGAATTTTCTAAAGTCCTTCAGGGTAATGACGCGAATATTGGGGGTATCGTACCACTGATAGGGTAGCTGGCGGGTAACCGGCGCGTAACCGCTGAGCAGAAGCTGAAAACGGACCAGCCAGTGGCTGAAATTCGGAAAGCTGACGACGCATTTTTTACCGATTCTCAGAATCGACCGGATGAGTGTATCAGGCTCAAATACCTGCTGGAGCGTCTGGCTCAGGATAACGTAATCGAAAGTGCCGTCCGCGTAGTCCAGAACTTCTTGATTGATGTCTCCCTGCAAAACGGTGCAACCTTGTTCTATGCACTGGGCCACTTTGGCTTCGTTGTGTTCGATGCCCGTGCCGTCCACGTTTTTTTTTCTTTTCAGAAAGTCCAACAGAGCGCCTTCACCGCATCCAAGGTCCAGCACCCGGGTATTGGGTTCGATCCAGGATGCAATGATCTGAAGGTCAAATCGGATTTTGCTGTTGTCAAAATTGAGTGTAGACACGATTCAGAAAGCCCTTGATTAATGTTGTCAGACGTTCATTCGGCAGCAGGAAAGCGTCATGTCCCCACTGTGCTTCTATTTCACAAAAACTGACGTCCAGGCCGTTCTTTTTTATGGCCTGGACCATCGCCTTGGATTGATAGGTCGGATACAGCCAATCGGAAGTAAAGGAAATCACCAGAAACTTGGCCCTGGCGTTTGAAAAGGCTTCAACCACCGAACCGTTTCCGTGCTGCCTTTCCAGGTCGAAGTAATCCGACGCCTTGGTTATATACAAAAATGAGTTGGCATCGAAACGTTCCACAAACTTGGTTCCCTGGTAACGCAGATAACTTTCGACCTGGAAATCAGCGCCGAAATTAAAGGAAAAATCACTTCTGCCCTGCAGCCGGCGACCGAACTTATGACGCATAGCATCATCGGACAGGTAGGTAATGTGGCCGATCATACGAGCGATCGCCAGCCCCATATCCGGTTTTTCCCCTTCATAGTAATTTCCGCTGTTCCAGTTGGGGTCCGTCATAATGGCCTGGCGAGCCACTTCGTTAAAAGCAATAGCCAGGGCCGAATGTTTGGTGGTGGAGGCCAGCGGAATGGCGGATTGTACGATGTCCGGATACCGAACTGCCCATTCCAGAACCTGCATGCCGCCGATAGATCCACCGATGACCGCTAAAATTTTTTCAATGCCCAAATGATCCATCAGAGCCTTCTGGGCTCTGACCATGTCGCCAATCGTAACAACCGGAAAATCGGTTCCATAGGCTTTGACGGTTTTGGGATTGATGGTGCACGGCCCGGTGGTCCCCATACAGCCGCCCAGAATATTGGAACAAACCACGAAGAATTTATCGGTATTAATACCTTTTCCCGGGCCGACCATGATATCCCACCAGCCCGGTTTAGGATCATCCTCGCTGTAGTAGCCGGCGACGTGTGAGTCACCGGAAAGGGCATGTAAAACCAGGATGGCGTTATTTTTTTGTGAATTGAGGCTGCCGTAGGTTTCGTAAGCAATGGTTACGGGACCGAACCGGGAGCCGCTTTCAAGGACCATTTCATCGGGGGGATCGGCAAAAGTAAACCTCTTTTTTTCAACGATGCCAACAGATACACCGGCTTTGTCATGCTCTATATATTCGCTCATTTTTACTTAACTGTCTGATTCGGAAATATGAATGGTATGATTTGGTTGCGGTGGAGTACAGATGTTGCCTTAGACTGAAAATGCAGGTACCGGCTCTCTGTTAATTTGCCTTTACGGTTTGCGTTACTTTGTATCGGTTTAAAATTTATCTCCTTGAAAACAAATTCCTTTTGCGGCGGGCCGTTGCAAACACCGCGCGGAAATAAAAGCTGCGGTGGCTGACCCGGTCACCAGATCCTCGCGATGGTCCGTGCCACTGCCAGCCGGCTTTTTAGATATTTGAAAGGTCCTTGAAAATTTTACATGACCGGCACAGGGTCATCTTGTCATTCCAGGTTTTCTGAATGGTGCCATTGCAAACCGTGCCGTTTATAAACCAGCACAGGTCCCCGGTTTTAAACTCCCAGGCCGGGCAGTTTTTCTTGATATCGTCGGGACAATTGCGGATATTCCAGCAGTTTTTTTTACCCCGTCTATCCGCCTTTAGCCTGGAAATCAAGAAAAACATTTGCCTTTCAACCGATGGCGGTACTGTGCGCCATCCCTGTTCATAGCTGTGAACAGCTTTGATGGACACGCCGAGCAACTGCGCCATTTGTTTTTGGGTTTTGCTTAATTTCTTACGATAATGCTTGAATTCGATTTTGTCCATGTGTAATCCTTCAGAGATTTCAATCGTTCGCGCATCGCAGAATCCGATGCACTGATTAGAGATTCAATTAATTGGTCAATGCGAACCGCTTACAACTGCCCGATTGCAGATTATAAGACGTTATTTTTCCCACATCGTGGTACTGTCTGTCAATAAAAATCGTTGCAAGAATCGATACTCATTTTAAATCTCAAGCGTAAAACGTCTGGCGGGCTTTAAGGTCAGGACACCTTACCTCTGGGAAGAATAACTGACACCTTTGGCTTAATTGGGGGATGTATATCCCCCGAGTTCGTAGACCAGTCGCAAATCTGTTCCGGGATATTTTTCTTCGGCATTG